>Ga0182024_10026191_pt1 | contig 10259 bp, 8 predicted proteins | sample P32metaG_FD_120480 | JGI IMG/M metagenome (GOLD analysis project Ga0182024, IMG submission 120480) | Permafrost microbial communities from Stordalen Mire, Sweden - P3-2 metaG (Illumina Assembly) | ecosystem: Environmental > Terrestrial > Soil > Wetlands > Permafrost | place: Sweden: Stordalen...
GCGAAGTCGACATGGCCCGGCGTGTCCATCAGGTTGAGCGTGTAGGTCCGGCCGTCCTTCGCGTGGTATTCGAGCCGCACCGTCTGCGCCTTGATGGTGATGCCGCGCTCGCGCTCGATATCCATGGAATCGAGCACCTGCTCTTTCATCTCGCGCGCGGTGAGCCCGCCGCAGACCTGGATCAGCCGGTCGGCGAGCGTGGATTTTCCATGATCGATATGGGCGATGATGGAAAAATTGCGGATTTGGGCGAGGTCTGTCACGGCGGGCGGTCGTCTAGCACTCTCGTGCCGTCAATACCAACTGCAGTCAGGGCCGCTTGATCGCGCGCAGAGCGAGAAGGAGCGGGACCAGTGCGGCGAGCTGCGGCAACACCGAAACAGCGACGAGTGAAATGCGCGAAACGTCATAGAGCGCGCCGAGTGCCACGCTGCCGAGAAACCACGCCACGCCGAAGATTGCCGTAAAAATGCCGAAGGCGCGCGCCCGCCCGTGAACGGGAACCATGTGGGCGACCGCCGCAGACATGACCGAGCCCTGTACGCCGAGTGCGGTGCCCCACAAAAGCGTGCCGATCAGGGCGGCCGCGAATCCCCCAAGGAAGACGAGCGGGGCTACAAGTGCACCGGTGAGCAGGCCGGGAATCATGACCCATAGGCCGCGCGAATCGAACCAGCGGCCGAACAGCAGAGAAGCTGCGCCGCTCGCTCCCATCGCGCCGGCGTAGAAAACAGGAACAAACGCCGTAGGCACGGTATGCATTTTGCCGAAGTGAAAAGCGATGAGCGGATAATCGGCGAAGCCGAAAGCGATGAGGGCGCATGCTGCCGCGTACAGCCAGAACGCGCCAGAAAGGGCATGCCCTCCATCCTTTTCTGGCGCCGCCGGGATTCGCGCCGCCGCCGGAAAGCGCAGCGCAACGATCAGTACAAGGACGATCGTGACAAGGGCCGGTATGCCGAGCCAGAGGAAGGCATCGCGATAAGCCCCATGATGGGCGAGTACCAGAGCTGCGATCAAAGGGCCGGCCAGCGCCCCGAACTGGTCCAGAGCTTCGTGCAGTCCGAAAGCCCAGCCCTGGCCAATCTCCTCACCCGCATGGCTCATCATCGTATTGCCGGCGGGATTGCGCACGGCCTTTCCCGTGCGTTCGAGCACGATCAGGAGGGCGGCTACCTGCCAACTTCCCGCGATTGCAAGGACCGGCACCGCCGCCATCTGGATCGCGTAGCCCGCCACAGTGATCGGCCAGTACGCGCCGCTGCGCTGCGCGAGGTTTCCCGAGACCAGCCGCAGCAGATAGCCCGCAAGTTCGCCCGTGCCGGCGACAATTCCGACGATCGTCGCACTCGCGCCGAGCAGACCAAGGAACGGCCCGGTGATCGCGCGCATGCCTTCATAGGCCATGTCGGCGAACAGGCTCACCACGCCGATCGCCACGATGAAGGCGAGCGCGGATCGCCGGTCGAACGGCTGCGGGGCGGAAGAGGTCATGCGAGACACTCTAAACTATCCGTTTCCCCCTCACCCAGTCCTGAGTGGCTTCAGCGCCCGTACCTGCACCCCTCTCCCACAAGGGGAGAGGGGAATTCCGAGTCTTGCATCGGTGACTCCTGATAAGCGCGGGAGTCCCCTCTTCCCTTGCCCGCCTTCTCTAAAGCTACGGCGGGTCGTTTGAGTCTCGCCGGTCCGCCGAAGCCTTGGCGTAGGCGGATCGAAGAGGGCTCAAGTGCGAGGACTATCAACCGCTCACGCACGGGTGAGGGGTAGCAACCGCTCCGAGCGCGATCAGGTCCGCAATGTGCCACCCGTGGCTTTCATCACGGCCGAAACGATCTTCTGCGCCACCGCCTCGATTTCCGCATCGGTCAACGTGCGGTCCCTGGGCTGCAGGCGCACGGAGATGGCGAGCGATTTCTTTCCCTCTGGCACACCCGCGCCTTCATAGATATCGAAAACATCGACGCGCTCGATCAGCGAGCGCTCGACATTGCATGCGCTGCGAATGATATCGTCCGCTGTAACGTTCGCATCCACGACGAAAGCGAAATCCCGCTCCACGGCGGGAAATTGCGACGGCTGGAACAGGCCGCGTGTCCGGCCCTTCGCCTTGGGTTCGGGGATCGCATCGAGGAAGACTTCGAAGGCGGAAGCGGGAACCTTCACGTCGAAAGCGGCGAGGATCTCCGGGTGTAATTCGCCAAAACGGGCCAGCACCTTCGACCCGAGCGCGAGCGTGCCGGAGCGGCCGGGATGGTACCAGCCCGGCGCGCCCGCCTTGACCGGCGCCGTCATGGTTCCGCCCATCGCGGATTCGAGTACCGCAAGCATGTCGGCCTTCACATCGAACGCGTCGGCGTTGTGCGTGTCCTTGGTCCAGCTTCGCGCGGCGGACCCAAGGCGCACGCCCCCCGCCGCGAGAGTCTGCGCGCCCGGCATGCCGCTTTCGAATTGCGCGCCGATCTCGAACAACATCTGTTCCGCAAATCCGCGTGCGGCATTGCGCGCCAACGCGGCGAGCAGCGAAGGAAGAACGCTCGGCCGTAGCGCATCCATGTCGGCAGCGATCGGGTTTTCGAGCTGGCGCAATTCGTCGCCGCCGCCGAACAGAGCGGCATGCGCACGCGGAATGAACGAGTAGGAAATCGTCTCGTTGAATCCCCGCGCGGCGAGCGTACGTCTCGCCAGACGTGTCCGCTTCTGCGGCGGCGTCAGCACCGCACGGGCAACGGCATGTGTGCGCGCCATCGGCGCAGCGGGAATCCGGTCAAGTCCGTGAATGCGCACAACTTCCTCGACCAGATCGGCGGAACCGGCGATGTCGCCGCGCCAGGAAGGCGGCGTCACGCGCATCTCGGGGTCGCCTTCAACGGCGAAGCCCAGCGACACAAGAATTTTGCTGATGTCGCTCAATGTGAGGTCGATTCCGGCCAGCCGGCGAACATGCCGCGCGGAAAACGCAATTTCGCGGCGCCATGGAGGCGGGCTGCCGGCGACCACGCTCTCAGCCGCTTCGCCGCCGCAGAATTCGAGGATGAGCCGCGTCGCGAGTTCAAGACCGGGCACGACGAATTCCGGATCGGTGCCGCGCTCGAAACGGTAACGCGCGTCTGACTGGATGCCGAGCTTGCGGCCCGTCGCCGCAATCCGTTGCGGATCGAACCATGCGGATTCGATGAACACGTTGCGCGTCGTCTCCGTACAGCCTGTGTCGCCGCCGCCCATCACGCCAGCAATGCTGAGCGCGCGTTTGTCGTCGGCGATGACAATCGTCTCCGGATCGAGCGCGTAGGTCTTTCCGTCCAGCGCCGTCACAATCTCGCCGTCGCGTGCGAGCCGCGCCTGCATACCGCCCGCGAGCTTGTGCGCATCGAACACATGCAACGGCCGCCCGCGATCGTTGGCGATGAAATTTGTCACATCAACGAGCGCCGAGATCGGCCGCAGTCCGACCGCCCGCAATTGCTTCTGTAGCCAACCAGGGCTCGGCCCGTTGCGCACATTGCGGATGAACCGCCCGGCGAAGATGGGGCAAGCGTCTTGGGCGTCCGGCGGAAAATTCAACGTGATGCCGAGCGGCGAAGGAACCCCGCCTTTCACAACTGCGACCTCGGTGCTTTTCAAACGTCCGAGGCCCGCCGCTGCGAGATCGCGCGCGATACCCACGACGCTCGTGCAGTCGCCGCGGTTGGGTGTGATCGCGACGTCGAATACCGGATCGTCGAGCCCGAGCGCGCGCGCTGCCGGTGTGCCAGGTTCGGCGGCAGGGTCGAGTTCGATGACGCCTTCGCGTTCGTCGGAGAGAAGAAGCTCGCGTTCCGAACACAGCATGCCGCGCGATTCGACGCCGCGGATGCTGGAAATCTTGAGCGTCTCGCCCGAAGAGGGAATCACCAGGGCCGGCCGCGCAAACACACCTTTCATGCCCGTATGCGCGTTGGGCGCGCCGCACACGACCTGCACAATGTCGCTGCCGGTATCAACGCGGCAAAGCTTGAGCTTGTCGGCATTGGGATGCTTCTCGGCCGAGACGACATGGGCGACGATGAAATCTTTCAGCGCCGCGCCGCGGTCCTCGAGCGACTCCACTTCGAGGCCGATATTGGTAAGCGTCTCGGCGATGGTGCGCGCATCCGCATCGGTCTCGAGGTGCTCTTTGAGCCATGACAGCGTGAACTTCATCGGCTCAATCCTCCGTCGAGCGTCGGAAGATCGAGCGCGGCGAAACCGAAATGCCGGAGCCAGCGCAGATCGGATTCGAAGAAGGGGCGCAGATCCGGCGCGCCATATTTCAGCATCGCCATGCGGTCGATGCCGAAGCCGCAGGCAAAGCCCTGATAGCGGGAGGGATCGATCCCGCACATTTCGAGTACGCGGGGATGCACCATGCCCGAGCCGCCGAGCTCGAGCCAGTCATTGCCGGTGCCGAATTTGATCTGGCCGCCGGAGCGGTCGCAGCGCATGTCCCATTCGACGCTGGGCTCGGTGAAGGGGAAGTAGGACGGCCGTGCGCGCAATTCGATCCGCTCGACCTCGAAGAAGGCGCTGCAGAACTCCTCGACCACCCAGCGCAGATGTCCGAGATGCGTCTCCTCGTCGATCACCAGCGCTTCCACTTGATGAAACATCGGCGTGTGCGTGGCGTCGGAATCGCGGCGATAGGTGCGGCCCGGCACGATGACGCGGATCGGCGGTTTCTGCGACAGCATCACGCGCGCCTGCACGGGGCTTGTATGCGTGCGCAACACGTGGCGCGCGCCGTCCGTCTGACGCGAGACATAAAACGTGTCGTGCATCTGCCGCGCCGGATGGTCGGGCGGAATATTGAGCTTGGTGAAATTGTATTCGTCGAACTCGACATCCGGGCCTTCGGCAACCGCAAAGCCCAGATCGGCAAAGATCGCGGTGATCTCGTCCTGCACCTGGCTGACCGGATGGATTGTGCCGCGCAGTTCCGGTCGCGGCGGCAGCGTCACGTCGATGCGCTCGAAGGCCAGACGCGCATCAAGCTTTAACCTTGCGAGCACGGTCTTACGTTCGGCGATCGCCGCCGCAACACGATCACGCACTCCGTTAAACAACGGGCCCTTCTCACGCCGCTCCTCCGGGCTCATCGCGCCCAGCGATTTCAGGAGTTCGCTGATCGAGCCCTTCTTGCCGAGCGCCGACACACGCACCGTCTCCAGCGCCGCTTCATCCGCCGCGTTGTCGATCGCGTCGAGGATCTGACGTTCCAGGGAGTCGATATCGCTCATGCGTAATGCATGCTTGCCCCTTGGGGCAGTGAAGGAAACCTGACGGGCGCGGAACTGGGGCTACGCTCGCGCCTGTTCCGCCAGAGCCTTGAAGGCATCGGGCTCGCGCACCGCCAGATCGGCCAGGATCTTCCGATCGAGTTCGATGCCCGCGCGCGTCAGCCCGCTGATAAATCGGCTATAGGTGAGCCCGTGAAGGCGGCAGGCCGCGTTGATGCGCTGGATCCAGAGGGCGCGGAAATTCCGCTTCTTCTCCTTGCGGCCAATATAGGCGTGCTGCATCGAGCGGTCGACGGCGGCATTGGCCGTCGTGATGTTGTTCTTGCGCCGGCCGCGGAATCCTTTGGCCTGCTTGAGAACGCGCTTGCGGCGCAGATGCGAGAGAACGGCGCGCGGGGCACGTGACATGGTCGAGCCTCCCCTACGCCGAGTACGGCATCCAGCGGCGGACGCGCTGGGTTTCGGAGGCCGACATGACTGTCGTTCCCCGAAGCTCGCGGATCTGCTCGTTGGATCGCTTGATCATGCCGTGGCGCTTGCCGGCCTGCCCGTGCTTGAGCTTGCCGTTGGCAGTGAATTTGAAGCGCTTCTTCGCGCCCGATTTCGTCTTCAGCTTGGGCATTTTGCGGTCTCCTGGGATGGATGGCCGGGACGAGCCCAGCCAGCCATGGACGCGTTCGGGGCCGCCACGGCATGCCCTGTACGCCGGGCGGCCCGAAAGAGGCGGGGTCTTATACGAAAAAGAGGCCGGATGGCAAGCCGCAGGCCGTCTTGTTGCGGCATATGACCCAACCTAGTTTCGCAAACGACGAAGGAACGGCCAAGATGAAGATGTTGAACGAATTCCGCACGTTCGGCGCGCCCGTGAGCGCGTGGACGGCGGTTCGGGTCGCAACCCTGGTCTTCGTTTGCGCGTCGCCCGGCGCGGCCAGGTCTGCCCCGGCTACCGACGACGTCCAAGGAGTCGCGAATGGTTTCTACGCGGTCTACGGCACATTCCGTCCCTCCGACGGCATTCCCGACGCAAAGGGGCGCACGAAGTACGAGCCCTTTATCTCGCCCGCGCTCGACCGCCTGTTGATCGAAGGCGAGGCCGCCGAACAGCGTTTCGTGAATGCGACGAAGAACATGTCACCCCCGCTGATCGAAGGCGATCTGTTCACCTCCAATTTCGAAGGCGCAACGTCCTGGAGCGTCGGGCCCTGCGAGACCGGAGCCGCGACGGCGCACTGCATGGTCGCCCTTGGGTATCGCGGCGGTTCCAAGGAAGATTCGAAGCCGGTCAACTGGACGGACACTATATATCTTGTGCGGAACGGCGCGGGCTGGCGCGTCGACGACATCGCCTATGGTGCGCCTTGGGCCTTCGGGAACAAGGGCCGGCTGACGCAGACGCTCCAAAGCGCGATCCGCGACGGCAACAATGCAACGCAATAATCGTTGTTGGAGAAAAATGAAGGATACAATCGGAAATGAATAAGAACGAGTTTTCCGAGAACAGGAGCGACGCGGAGTGGCGGGCCACGCTCACCGACGATCAGTATCGCGTGCTGCGCGAGCATGGGACCGAGCCCGCGGGATCGAGCCCGCTCAACGCGGAGAAGCGTGCTGGCGTGTTCCGCTGCGCCGGCTGCGGGGTGGAGCTGTTTGAATCGGACACGAAATACGAAAGCGGCAGCGGTTGGCCGAGCTTCACCGCGCCGCGCGATCATGCTGTCGGCACATCGCGCGATGCAAGCCATCTGATGGAGCGCACGGAAGTGCATTGCGCGCGCTGCGGCGGACATCTGGGCCACGTCTTCGAAGACGGGCCGAGGCCGACCGGCCAGCGCTATTGCATGAACGGTGCGGCTCTGACATTCGAACCTGCGAAAGAGTAAGGCCGGCGCTGCCTCCGCGGCGCGGAAGGGGCGCGTTGGCCGATCCACTACAGACTGTAGAACAGGTCGCGCTCGTCGCGATCCCAATCATCGTCGCCATCACGTTGCACGAAGCGGCGCACGGCTATGCGGCGCGACATTTCGGCGACGACACGGCCGCTCGCGCCGGCCGCATCTCGCTCAATCCGCTGCGCCACGTTGATTTGTTCGGAACGATACTGCTGCCAGCACTTCTGCTTCTCTCGCACGCGGGTTTTGTCTTCGGCTACGCGAAACCTGTGCCGGTGAATTTCGCGGCACTCCGCAATCCCAAACGCGACATGGTGTGGGTGGCCGCCGCGGGGCCGGGCATGAACATCCTGCTCGCGCTACTTTCTGCACTGGCGCTTTTCGTAGCGCTGCAATTCGAAGGGATGGCGCACAAAACGGTGCTCGAATTCTTTTGGACCTCGGTCGAAATCAATCTCGTGCTCGCGGTGTTAAACCTCCTGCCCGTGCCGCCGCTCGACGGCGGGCGCGTCGCGGTAGGGCTCCTGCCTCAGCCGCTTTCGCTGGCACTCGCGCAGCTCAATCGCTTCGGCATGCTCCTGCTCATCGCGATATTCATTCTGCTGCCGCTGATCGGGATCAATCTCTTCCACTATCTCGTGCAGATTCCCGTCGAGTTCCTCGAACGCCCGCTATTGTCGCTCCTCGGAATCCCGAAAGAAACGTGATCCGCCCTCTTTTCCTCCCCCAATGTGGGGGAGGTGGTTTGCGGAGCGAAGCGGAGCAAACCGGAGGGGGACGTGGCTGCACGCGACGTCCCCCTCCGCCTCGCTACGCTCGGCACCTCCCCCACGTTGGGGGAGGAAAGATGCAGTGCCTGCGCCTCTGCGTGAGAACTTAATGAAAATCCCGTGACCGCGGGACGATGCGGACGTTGCGCGGATGGCGGTGCAGGGGCGTGCTGTCGGGGGCGCGCAACGGTGGTTCGGTTTCGTCTTCCGAGATGCGATCGAGCTCTTCGGTGCGGTCGAAGATTCGCTCTGCCACCAGATGCACCACGTGTTCGGGGCTGCGCTGGATCTTGCCTTCGACCAGCAACAGGCGTCCGCCCATGATCGCGCGCCGGAACTTTTCGACGAGTCTCGGCCAGACCACCACATTGGCGACGCTGGTCTCGTCGCTCAGCGTGATGAAGACGCCGCCCGCGTCGCCCGGCATCTGGCGCGTCAGCACGATGCCGGCGCAGCTGGCCCGCGCGCCGTCGGCGGCATTCGAGACCTCCGCGCAGCTCATCACGCCTTCGCCCCGAAACAAGTCGCGCAGGAATTGCATCAGATGGGCCCTGAGCGACAGGCGCAGCATGCGATAGTCGGCGAGCACATGCTCGCCCTGCGGCATGAGCGGCAGAGGGGCAATCTTTTCCGCGGCCTGTTCCTCCACATATTGCGTCTGGAACAGCGGCAGGGACTCGCTGTCCGCAAGGCGCCGGACCGCCCACAGGCTCTCGCGGCGGTCGACCGACAGCGACTGGAAACCATCGGCCTCTGCCAGAAGGATCAGCGCCCGTTTCGGCAATTGCGTGCGCCGCGCCAGGCTGTCCACATCGGCATAACCGTTGTCGCGCGCCGCCATCAACGTCGTTGCCCAGTCTTCGCGGAAGCCGTCGATCTGTCGCAATCCGAGCCTGAGCGCGAGCGCACCGTCGGCGCGATGTTCGAGCGTATTGTCCCAGGCGCTGAAATTCACATCGACGTGGCGCACCTCCACATCGTGCTCGCGTGCGTCGCGCACGATCTCGGCGGCCGCATAGAATCCCATTGGCTGGGAATTAAGCAGCGCGCAGGCGAAAGCGGCCGGATGAAATCTCTTGATCCAGGCCGAGATGTAGACGAGATGCGCGAAACTCGCGGCGTGGCTCTCGGGAAAGCCGTAGCTGCCGAAGCCTTCGATCTGCTTGAAGCAGCGTTCGGCAAAATCCTGGGCGTAGCCGCGTGCGGTCATGCCGGTGATCATCTTCTGGCGGAACTGGTCGATGGTGCCGACATTGCGGAACGTCGCCATCGCCCGGCGCAGCCCATTGGCCTCTTCCGGCGTGAAGCCTGCCGCCACGATGGCGAGCTTCATCGCCTGTTCCTGGAACAGCGGCACGCCCAGCGTCTTCTTGAGCACGTTCCGCAATTCGTCGGGGGGCCCCTGCTCGGGCGAGGGTGACGGATAGTCGACGGGCTCGCGGCCGCTGCGGCGCCGCAGATAGGGATGGACCATGTCGCCCTGGATGGGCCCCGGCCGCACGATCGCCACCTCGATGACGAGATCGTAGAACTCCTTCGGGGCGAGTCTCGGCAGCATGTTCATCTGCGCGCGGCTTTCGACCTGGAACACGCCGATCGCATCGGCCTTGCGCAGCATTTCGTAAACTTGGGGGTCTTCGCGCGGCACGCTCGCCAGCGTCCAGCGCCTGCCTTCATGCGCGGCGATAAGTTCGAAGGCCTTGCGGATGCAGGTGAGCATACCGAGCGCCAGCACATCCACCTTCATCATCATCAGCGCATCGATGTCGTCCTTGTCCCATTCGATGAAATAACGGTTCTCCATCGCGGCGGGACCGATGGGCACGATCTCGTCGAGCCGGTCACGCGTCAGCACGAAGCCGCCCACATGCTGGGAAAGATGCCGGGGAAAGCCGATCAGCGTATTGGCTGCGGCGACCGCGCGCGCGACGAGCGCGTTCGCGGGATCGAGGCGTCCCTGGCGCACCTCGCTTTCCTTCAGGCTGCTGCCCCAGCTTCCCCACACGCCGCTGGCCAGCGCCGCGGTCACGTCTTCGGTGAGACCGAACACTTTGCCGACTTCCCGGATGGCGCTGCGCGGGCGATAACAGATGACCGTCGCCGTCAGCGCGGCGTGGTGCGCGCCGTAACGCTTGTAGACGTCCTGGATGATGTCCTCGCGTCGCTCATGTTCGAAATCCACGTCGATGTCGGGCGGTTCCCGGCGTTCCTGCGAAACGAAACGCTCGAACAGGAGATCGATCTGCATGGGATCGACGGAGGTAATGCCGAGCGCGTAGCAGACGGCGGAGTTCGCAGCCGAGCCGCGGCCCTGGCAGAGAATGCCGCGGCTCTTCGCAAAGCCC
>Ga0182024_10026192_pt1 | contig 10259 bp, 4 predicted proteins | sample P32metaG_FD_120480 | JGI IMG/M metagenome (GOLD analysis project Ga0182024, IMG submission 120480) | Permafrost microbial communities from Stordalen Mire, Sweden - P3-2 metaG (Illumina Assembly) | ecosystem: Environmental > Terrestrial > Soil > Wetlands > Permafrost | place: Sweden: Stordalen...
CTGGACAATCTGTCGGCACACAAGACGCAGGCAGTCCGGGACTTCCTGGAACAGAACCCGCGAGTGCGATTCCACTTCACTCCCACCTATTCGTCCTGGCTCAACCAGGTCGAACTCTGGTTTGCAAAACTCCAGCGCGACGTAATCACTCGCGGCGTTTTTACGTCCGTTGCTGATCTTTCACGCAAGCTGATGAAATACATTCGGTCCTACGCCAAGTCCGCTATACCTTACCGCTGGAACTACACTGATCTCAGCCGCCGCATCAAGGTTACGGAATGAGCGGAACACCTCACTAGTTGTCAATCCTTCAGAACGGTCGTCTGACCGACGCACCCTACAGGCAGCTTGCGAAATCACCGTCCACGGGCGACTTTAAGTCATCCGCGGACGACTTGGGCGACCTGCCCGTTCGGCGTTGATTGCATGACTCTCAGTGATCCGAGAGAAGCAATTCTCCTTAGAGAGCGTTTCTTCAACAGGGAATGGCCGTTTCGCGCACCCAATACCAGATGCTCACCACTTTTACTCGTCCCCATAGATTCGTCGCATTTCCGGATTAGTCGCCAGTAACTGATCCAGCGTGCCGCATCCAGTAACTTGCCCCGCTTCGAGGAGAACTATTTGAGTAGCGCTCCGCAGAACGTTGCGGCGCCCACTGACCATCAGCACGGTGGAAGTCCCTTGTCGTAGTAGACCGCTCCACAATTGCTGCTCTGTCACAACATCAAGCCCACTTGACAGATCGTCGATCACTAACAGCTCACTTTCGCTGGAGAACATCCTTGCCGCGCTGACGCGCTGCAATTGTCCACCGGACAGTTTAACGCCACGCGGACCTACCATCGTATCGACGCCGTTTTCGAATGTGGCGATATCAGCCGCCAGCATCGCCCGCTCGAGAGCCGGACCGAGCCTATCGTGATGCGGATACCCAATCAGTACATTATCTCGGACCGTTTCACTGAATAGCCGCGGGATTTGTGCCGTGTAGCTCGACTGCGGCGGAACGAAAAATGTCGCTGCATCGGCAACCAGTTCATCGTTCCAGAATACGTCACCGGACATCTTCGGCAGCAACCCCAGCAGTACCCGGAGCAACGTCGTCTTCCCGGCGCCGACACGCCCGGTCACAACAACGAAGTCGCCTTGTCGCAATGAAAAACTAGCGTCAATGATTCCTCTGCGGCCATCAGGGTATCGAAAACTCAGCCGCGAGACCTTGAGCATTTTCAAGGGAACGCGTTCGAGCAATTCGGGCTTGAACGATGCAAGGGTACAATTCAGGCAGAGCGGGCTGGAATCGACGATCTGATCCGGCGGCGCATCGACCAGAAAATGCTGTATCCGACTGATGGCAACGCCTACCTTCCTGTGATCCGCGAGCATGTCGCCTACCAGCGGAAGAAGGCCTCTCATTTGCCGAAGCAACTCAATGAACGCGGCCATATCGCCTACGGTGAGTGATCGATGGCCGACTCGCCAAGCCATGGCCATTAAAACCAAACCAATTCCGATATTCGCCAGGATATTGTTTAGTCCGCTAAAGGAAGCAGTTAAGAATGCATCGGCCACTGCCGCCCTTCGGCGCTCGTAGCAGAGCGATTCCAAGTGATCTGTGACTGATTGCTCTTCTCCAGCGACCTTAACGGCCTGCACGGCTCCAATTGTTTCGCCCACAAACGCGATCACGCGGCTTGTCTCCTCACGCGCACGACGGCGAACATCACGGATCAGAGGTGCGAATTGATGAGTAACCACGGTCATGGCAACCAGCGGAGCACAGACAAGAACGGCCAGCAGAGGGTCAATCGAGAGTAACACCGCAATCGCGCCGAGCCCAAAACTCACTGAACCCCAGATGTCAGTCCAGCTCTCTGCGTAATCACAGATATCCTGAACGTCATCGCGAAAGCGGGATATCGCAGAGGACGCCGTCTCCGGCAAGATTCGCGAGGATCGGGCCATCATAAGATAATCGAAAATATTACGCCTGAAGAAGCATTGGATCGCACACAGAAAACGTGGCAGATACCGAAATCCGAGCCCCATGGCGAGTTGGCGTGCCATGTATGCCGAAGTGAGGATCGCAATCAGGGTCCATGGATTGTAGCCCGCCTTTGCTTTCCCGGAGAGTGCATCAAAGACAGCTTTTATCAGGAGCGCGAACAGGATTGGAACTGAATAGCATAATGCCCATACAAGGCAATTCTTCGCATATTCACCCTTTCGCCAAGCGAACAATCGAAGCATGCAGCCGCTGGTCGTCAAGCGAGCTTCTCCAGTTGCTCGTCGAGGTTAATAAAATTAGACGCGAGCCGACAAAGTGTGCTGTAGCGCGAGTTAACATCGCTGGCGAGCGCCTCGCGTCTCCCATACTCAACCATGTGGCCGCCCGCAAGGACCATGATCTTGTCTGCATGCTCAACCGTCTGTAGTCGGTGTGCGATTATGATGCCAGTACGCTTTTTCAGCAGATGCTCGATTGCAACCAAGGCCAGCCGTTCGGTGGCCGTGTCAAGGCGGCTCGAAGGTTCGTCGAGGATTACGATGCCGGGATCACGCAGAAAGGCCCGTCCGAGCGCGATGAGTTGGCCCTCTCCGGCCGAAAGACCGGTACCGCCGGTCTCAATCATCCCATCGAGTTTATCCGGCATTCCCTCAATCCAGGACCGAAGCTGGAGATCATCCAGCGCCTGCCAGATCTTATCGTCAGTTACGCGTCGGTTAAAAAACGTCAGGTTGTCGCGAAATGTTCCGCGAAAGAGCTGAACGTCTTGCGTGACCACTGCGATTCGGCGGCGCAGTTCGCGCAGGTTGGCCAACCGGAGGTCGATGTCATCAACAAGGACACGTCCGTCCGTTGGATCGTAAAGATGTGCCAGCAAACGAATAAGAGTGGTTTTCCCGCTACCGGTACGGCCAATCAGCCCCAGTGTTTCTTCCGGTTCGAGGCGAAAGGTCAACTCACTGAGTACCTCGCGTTCAGAATACTGAAAGCGTACGTGATCGAAGCTGATCGAATGGGCGTGGTTGCCAAATGACAAATGACCGCTCCGCACGCTCGAAGATGTTTCTAACAGCTCACGCACACGACTCGCGCTGGCGGACGCTTTTTGAAAATCCCGCAATTGCCGCGTTAGTTGATTGAGCGGGTTCTCAATCAACGACATGTAGCTTACAAACAGATATACAGTTCCGACTGTAATCCTGCCTAACTGCCAGAGGTGGACACCAAGGCACAAAGCGAGAATGTTACCGGCTGCAAAAAGCCCCGTGCTGTAAAGAGCGATCGTTCCATTCAGACGGAAGGCCCGCACCGATCCATCGAACCACCGTCGTTGCAACTCTGAGAAGCAGTGCATGACATAACGGCCAGCACCGTTGGCGCGAATATCATCGAGACCTGCGAGTCGCTCTTCGATGAATCCACTCATCTGAGCGCTGAGCTGGCGGGCCTCCTGCATCGGCAGAACAGCGGCAGATCTTTGGTGGTGCAGGACTCCGAGAGTAATCAGTGCGAAACTCGTGAGACAGAGCCCTACAACCCATTCTTCACGCCAAAGCAGGACGAGTACGCCCATGGTGAGCAAGATCGCCGTCAAGACATGCACAAGAAACTGGGAGAAAAAGTTGGATAGCCTGCTAACATCACCATCGATACGCTCGATCATTTCCCCAGCTAAGTGATCGTTGTGATATGCCATATCAAGGTCCAGGGTGTGACGAAACAGACTTTGCCGCAGTTGGTTGGTCGCTCGCCACGCAACATCAGCCGACAGGCAGGTTGAAGCCGCAACCAGAATATGATTAAGTGCGGAAAGGCCAACATAAGCAAGGGCTAAGTGTATGATCGTCGAATCAACTCCGCCCCGAATTCCCGAATCGATGAAAGAACGGAGTATCTGCGGTATTAACAACTGCATTCCTACTGCTGCCAGCATAGTCGCACTGAAAAGCGCAACCATGCGCCACTGAGGCCGGAGATAGCGGATCAGCAATGAAGTGTTGGTCACTTTATCGAGGCGAAGATCATTTCAGTTCGCTTGCTTTCACGTCGGCATACTCTGGCAGCGGCGCAGCTACCCCAAATTTTTTCACACGCCACTAAGCTGGGCAGCCCCCCGCCCGGAAAGGCTGCTCACCCGCCAGTAGTAACTGTGCCAAAATAGCAGACATCACCGATTGCGATAAAGCAGTCACGCCCCCGTCATGCGGTGTAAAACAACCGGTCATCATATTCATTTACCTTTCTGAATATGCAACGATGAAGGGTTTAGTCGCACTTGTCAGAGGAACTTCACTGCTCGTCAATCCATCGCTGCCAGAATTTTGCGATCTCCAACGAATGGTTGTCGGCCATGCATTACCAAAATGTTGTCACAGAGCAAGACATCGCCAACCTGCCACTCAAACGTGCGCTCCTCAATCGCCATCGCTTCGCGAATATTCACCAGATCAAGCGGCGCCAATGGGGAGCCATCTCCAAGAAATGCATTGTGCGGTAGTTCGTCGTCTTCAAGTACCATCATGAGGTCCGCGGCAAACTCGGGATCCAGACTCGATGGATGCCATTGCTCGGCCTGGTTAATCCATACCTCGTCCTGAGTGGTGGGGTGACGCGACGTCGCTGGCGCATTCATGAAGACCCGAAGGGAGCCATTGGCGTGCCACTGCCACGTGTTGCCATCCTCTTTCAAGCGTGCCTCCACTTCTGAGGGGCTCTTTGTACAATACACATCCATCCACGAGTTGCCGAGCCCAATACCTGAATGCATGTTATTCACATATCGAAGGCCAAAGCGGTCGAATCGTCGGCGCACCTCGGGATCTATGTGATTCAGCACGCGGCGGCAGTCGGCAATCGGCGTCTGCCCCCCGCAGACCGCTGGCCGGACGCAGCAAAACAGAATGTGACGTGGCATCTGCCGAAGGTAAGAGGCTTCATTGTGCATGGAAATGCGCGCTTCCCTCGAATATTCAGTCGAGGAAAACACATTGCCCGACACCCTTGTGCGTGGCGAGTTGCCGCCAATGTACTCCCCGAATTGAGGACAAAAAACCCCAGCGATACTTTGGAACAACTCCGGGCACGCTACCTGAAATCCGCGAAACAATATCGCGCCGTGGAGGTGCAGTAGTTGCTGGACGTCGTGTCTGTTTGAGCAAAGCCATAGCTGTAGCTCTCGGGCGGTAGTGGCTGACTGCCCTGCGATTCCAACGAGCGGCAACGCATCGGTATCTGACTTCCAGTGCATCATATTCTCTGATCTCCTCATTATGATGGGCTGATTGGCGCCCCTTCCTCGACATACCCGCCCCAACACCGAGTGCGAATATGCGTGACCTTTAGTCACGCTCCTTCGAAAATCAGCCTTGCCAGTGCCTCGCTATGCGGCTTCTTCAGCATCGTCAGGTGATTTCCAGCGGCTTGAACGGCGACAAGGTTTGGGGCAAAATACCTCCAGCCTTCTATAACATTAATGCGCGTGGACCGATTAGTGCGGTCATCCAACCGCGGATCGTCCACCAATACCAATTTCAACGGACCAACATAGCGCTTTCGGGGATTATAGTGAGTCCTGGTTGACGCGGCGTAGATCCTCAACGGTCCCCTTAGACTATCCGGGCTCGACGATGCCGGCAACAGACCTTCCTGGACCAATAAACTATGCAGGAATTCCCTTTGCTCTCCTTCCTTGCGAGATTGAATGTCTGCCCGCTCCAACGGCAACCGGTGCCCCAAAATCAGTTTGAAGCCATCCGCCCATTCCATAAGGACGTCGGTATGATTCAATTCGCGCACGACTTCGTCACTTCGGCCCGGCGGTGCCTTGTCCAGAATCGTAAGCGACGCAATACTTCGTCCACTTTCCATCAGCACGATGGCCGTTTCAAAAGCAATCCAGCCACCAAAGGAGTGGCCCAGCAGATGCACCGCGCCGCGCGGGTATACTTGAGCAATTGCCGCCGCGTTCTCTTCGGCCGCAGCGTGAACCGTAGAATAGGGTATAAGCTCGCCATCCAGACCGCGCGACTGGAGACCGTAGACTGGCACTTTCCTGCCAAGACATCTTACCAGTTCCGCGAAATCTGTCACACTGGCGCCCGCCCCTGGAATCCAAAAATGCGGGGGAGCATCTGCCAAGCTCGCTTGAAAGCTTACCAGTGGAGAATAGCTCTGCTCTGGCAAGGCGATATTCTCTTTGATTGCATCGCGAATAGAGGCAGTGAGGACGTGCCCGAGAGATTCACCATGCGGGGCCGTCATAATAGATCCATGACTGCCGCCAACTGAGGTAACCCGGAGCAGATTCGCAGGGACGACACTCTTCCACCCCTGAAGGGTGAGCTGTCCGTCATCCTCGGCGGCGAAAAAATGAACCGGAATTGGTAGGGGTTTGGCACAATATTCCAGATCCGCAAGGGTATATGCACGGATGTGATCCAACCATTGCTCCATCTGTTGTGGGGTAAAATCCTCATACGCCGTTGCCAGAATTTCATAAGACTTCGCCAAGAATTCCGAAAGCGGCATGGTAAGGGCATCACACTTAAGGCCGTCCATTACCCCCTTCGAAATTGCGTGTGAGGATTTATTGGGCTTTGCATATTCGTATTCGACAATGCGCAGAACCGACATGTTGTTGAGCTGAGAGTCGGACTCCCGCACAGGTGTGCCGCCGCGGTAATACGCATCGAACAAACCCAGGAAGTCAACCTTTTCATTCGCTCCAATCAACTGCGCCGCAACCTCGTATACTAGGGGGCCGCCGCCCGAATATCCACCGAGTCTATAAGGCCCGTGCGGCTGTACGGCGCGGATCATATGTACCAGCCGCATAGCCATTCCTTCGATTGTGCGGTGGGGCTTCTGGGTCAGTTGGCGGGCGGGCAAGTTATAGATCGGAATTCCGGCTGCGACAAACGGGGCAAGCCGCTGAGCGAAAAAAGAATAGACCGATGGATGGGCCAGAAAAAGAGGCGCTTCATCGCCACCCTTCTTTACACAGATCGCCGTATCGCCAGCTCCTTCGTGGCACTCTTCTATCTTCGAGGCGAGGGATTTGGCAGTTGGATTACTGAAAATATCGATAATCAGGATGCGAACACCAGCTTTTTCCAGAAGACTGACCGTGCGCATGGCCAAGATCGAATGGCCCCCAAGATCGAAAAAATTATCGTTTCGGCCGACCCGTTTGATTTGTAACATCTTCGCCCACAAGTCAGCCAGAATCGTTTCCGTCTTGCCGACGGGAGCCTCGAACTTAGCCGCTGCGTAGGCGTTTTCGCTCGGGGACGGCAATTTGCGGCGATCCACCTTGCCATTGATTGTCAGCGGTAGTGTTTCGATCGGAATGTATGCCGCCGGCAGCATGTGCTCAGGCAATCGGACGGAGATGAATGCCCGCAGGTCATGCGGAGTCACCAGCACATGTTCCAGAACTGTGGGCGACGCACGTCTCGAATCATCCGCCTCGACAGCGCGTCGTGCGTACACATAGAAATTGGATTTGACGATTTCCTCCAACCGCCAATCCTGCTCGACTGCAACCTGGTAGCCCTGCTGCTCAAGCATCTTCGTTACAATGTCGAGTCGGCCGCCGATGTCGTGAACCTCCATAGCGATCTGCCTGATTTTTGGCCAGTCTTGATCCTCGATTCCCGCCAATACGTCCATTTCACTTCGTTCGACATTGATTTTCAAAAGGTCAACTTTCCTGATGTTATCGGCCCTTAAGATATCGGAGATCGTTACCAGCTCTACCTCAATCCGGTTCGACTCAAACCGGTCCTCGAGCAACTCTTCGATATGGGCCCCGTTCGTCCGATCCTCGTCCTCACCCGCATGCTTACGGATAAACGACCGTACCACTTGCTTGTCCTGTTCGAGATCAGCATACATGCCCGAGAGAAAGGAGAATTTGGGGTAAAACGTCATCATCGCCGCCCCGCTCTGGGATGAAACGCCCGCCTGCAGACACTGCGCGTCAATCGAATACAGCAAGAGGTTTGCCTGCAGCAGTTCGAATACCTTCGGACTCGGCTCAAATGCATAAATCTTCACGTTCTTCGCGCGCAAATGCACAGCGAGCGAAAAAAGACCGATGTTTGCGCCTATGTCCAGTATGCAATCCTCATCGTTCACGGTTATACCGTGCTTGAAGTACGCCTGAACCTCGAACATTTCCTCGTATAGAAAATCGGTCTCATTACGATTTAATTGGACAATTGCCAGGTTGTTGGGCAACTTATAGCGTTGCAAGCCGTGGAAACAGGGAGAACAGACGGGATCCATGACCACATGCGCGACCAACTGCTTGTTATCGTTGTTGGTGTGCAGTCCTACCGACGCTTTTCGGACCGCGGGATGCTGCTCCAGGGCAGCTGCAATTTCATTTAATTCAACCCGAAAACCATGTATCTTCACCTGGTCGTCGTTCCGGCCCAGGAATGCCAGATTACCGTCAGCGAGCCGGCGCACGCGATCACCCGTCCAGTACAATCTAGAGCCGAGTCCGACTCCAAATGGGTTAGGTACGAACTTGTGGGCCGTTGCCTGTGGATCGTGATCATATCCGTGAGCGACTCCTTCGCCGCCTACGTACAGATCACCTGCCACTCCGTGTGGCACTGGGTTGAGGCGACGATCGAGGACATACAGCGTGGTGTTTGCGATCGCGTTTCCAATATGCGGCTCGGCGCCGCTGAACACAGCTCCGACGCTCGCGTCCACGGTACACTCCGTCGGACCATAAACATTCCAAAATCGCACCTGCTGTTGATTCGCAATCCTCTCCCACAAGGGCTTGTCAAGAGCCTCACCGCCTACCAATACAATTTCGAGGCCGCTGGTTCTTCCGGTGCGGGGTGTACCTTCTGACGAGGAAAATTCATCATTGTTATCCCGGATCAATCCCGCATCCAGCAGAAGAGAAAGCTGCGAGGGCGTGCAGTCCAAGACTTGTATGGACCGATTACTGATAAACTCAGCGAAGACCCTGCAGTCCCGCCGAACAGCATCCGGAACGATATCAAGGGTATGGCCGTCGAGGAGCTGAACGATCTGTTTTACTGAAGTATCGAACGCAATAGACCCGTTGACGGACACCCTCAAGCGATCTGTCCGGACCGAGCTGTAGATCCTCGATCGCAACGCGTAGAGCAGATTGATAACAGCTCGGTGGCACACCATAACTCCCTTGGGCAATCCCGTCGAACCCGAAGTATGAATCACATAAGCAACGCTCTCTGAATCAAGGCCTAGTTCATTTCGGTCCATGTTGGCATCAGAGAATGATTTCCAATCGCAATCGTCAGCAAGATCCACAATCCGCAGGGGCGGCTCCATACGATCGAATGACAGATGAACATTGAAAACAAGCAACACCGCCGAACCGCTGTTGTTGAGCGTGCCAAGGATACGCTCCGTGGGATAGTCGGCCTCAAGAGGCACATAAACTCCCCCTGCCTTTAGCACAGCCAGTATCGCGATGATCATCTCAGGACTGCGCTCCACACAGATCGCTACCCGGATGCCCGGTCCTACCGTGAGTTGCCGTAAGTAACGCGCCAACCGATTCGCTCGCCGATTAAGTTCCCGGTAGCTTAGCGTTCGACCTTCAAATCTGACCGCAACAGCATCAGCGGCCTTTTCGACCTGCTCTTCAAACAACTCGTGAATACACTTGTCGTGTGGATACTCTGCTTCCGTCCTGTTCCAGTCATCGGCAAACTGTCGCCGTTCCTCTTCAGTTACGACTTCCAGCGTATTCAGCGGCTGTGCCGAATTACTTTCCAACGCCGTGATAAGTGATTCAAGTGCCGTATTGCTGTACTGACACACGCGCTTGGGGTCGATAGATGCATCTACATGGGCAGTCAGCCTGAATGCCTCGCCGAAATCCGTCACAGTCAAATTCACAGGATAGTTATCGCTCGATTCACCATAGAGGCTTTCTATGTATTTCCGCTCTTGCTTCTGGATCTCGGGAGACTGGGGTGCGGAAACAGAATGGGTATAGTTTAATAATGATGAAAAGAGCGGCGTCGGAGCGGGCACGGCACTACAGCGCTGCGCGAGCGCCAGCGATGCGTGCTCGTGTTGCAGCAAATCCACAATTTGAGTATGTGCCGCACGCACACACGCTTCCGTGCCTCTGTTCCCCAGACGAATTCTCACGGGGAGCGTATTGACCAGCAGGCCCATAATTCGCTCTGAGCTTTGAGCGCCCTGCATGCGGCCAAACAGGACCGTC
>Ga0182024_10026193_pt1 | contig 10259 bp, 7 predicted proteins | sample P32metaG_FD_120480 | JGI IMG/M metagenome (GOLD analysis project Ga0182024, IMG submission 120480) | Permafrost microbial communities from Stordalen Mire, Sweden - P3-2 metaG (Illumina Assembly) | ecosystem: Environmental > Terrestrial > Soil > Wetlands > Permafrost | place: Sweden: Stordalen...
GCACGCGAAAAACTGGCCGCGGGCGCCCTGGTCGCGGGCGACGCCGACGGCGCGCGCCGCGAGCACATCAAGCGCAATCACACCGCGACGCACCTGATGCACGCCGCGCTGCGCAACATTCTGGGCACGCACGTCAAGCAGGCCGGATCGCTGGTCGAACCGGCGCGCCTGCGCTTCGATTTCTCGCACTTTGCGGCAATCGATCCGGCGGAGCTGCGCGACATCGAGCAGCAGGTGAACGACGAAATTCTCCTCAACAGCGAAATCGAAACCAACGTCACCACCATTGACGACGCGCTGGCTTCCGGCGCGCTGGCTTTTTTCGGTGACCGCTACCCCGAGCAGAACGTCCGCGTAGTCACCATTCCAGACCCATCCGCCCCGCGCGGTTTTTACAGCAAAGAGCTGTGCGGCGGCACGCACGTAAAACGCACCGGCGACATCGGCATCTTCAAAATCGTGGTGGAGCAATCCGCCGCCGCCGGAGTGCGCCGCATCGAAGCCATCACCGGCACGGCCGCACTAGCCGACTACCAGCGCGCGCAGCAACTCCTGCGCGAAGTTTCCGCGCGCCTGGGCGTGACCGACGAGAACCTGGCCGCCGCCATCGAACGCGCCGATCAGACCCAAAAGCAGCTCGAAAAGCAGCTGGAAACCATGAAGCGCAAGAGCGCCCTCTCCAACCTGGACGACCTGGTAGCCCAGGCCCGCGTCATCAAGGGCGTCAAAGTCATCTCCGCCGAACTGGAAGGCGTGGATCGCGAGTCCATGCGCCAGGTGGTAGACAGCCTGCGCCAAAAGCTGGGCTCGGGCGTGGTCGTCCTCGGCACCATCGAAGACGGCAAAGTGGCCCTCCTGGCCGGCATCACCAAGGACCTCACCTCTAAGTTACACGCAGGAAAGATCATACAGGCCACCGCAAAGCTGGTAGGCGGATCGGGCGGCGGCAGGCCCGATTTGGCAGAGGCTGGCGGAAAAGACACACCTGGCCTAAAATCCGCCCTCGACAGCGTTTACCCCCTCATCGACCAATTGCTATAATTTGCTTGTAGTGCCAGGAACGTCCAGGGCCAGATTCACTCTCCCTGCCGCGGTGATTTTGTCTGTCTCAAATGGAACGGAATCGCACTGCCTTCCCCTAATCGTGAAAAAGGATCGAGAAAAATGCGCTGGCTATCCAATTCGGTAAGCATCTTGTTGGGAGCGCTGGTCTTGTGGGCCGTTCCGGCTCACGGCCAGATCGTTTCCTACATGGATACGAGCGGCAAGCGGGTTTTTATCAATGCAGAACCCGCCCCTGCCCCGCCTCCAACCAAGGCGTCTGTGTCGAAGACGGTCCCCCCCGGGTTTACGCCGCGCTTGACACAAGCATCGTTTTCCGCGCCCTCCGAGCTGTCCACTTTCGAGCGCAGCAATCGGGAAAAAATCACGGAAATGATTCGCGAAGTTTCCGCTCGATACCACGTGGATCCGGCCCTGGTTCGCGCCGTAATCCAGACGGAATCGAACTGGAATTCCAACGCCGTTTCTCGAACCGGCGCGCTTGGGTTGATGCAACTCGTTCCGGGGACTGCGCATGAACTGGGCGTAAGCAACGCGCTTGACCCGAAAGAGAATCTGGACGGCGGAGTTCGCTATCTTCATACGCTGTTGCAGCGCTATAATGGCGATCTCGATAAGGCCCTGGCCGCTTACAATGCCGGCCCCGGCGCCGTGGATCGTGCAGGGGGAATTCCCCGCTTTCGGGAGACGCGAAATTACGTTCAAAAGGTTACCGATTCCTACTATCGTCCCGGCTCAGACCGGCTCCCTCGTGCGTTTGATGAGCAGCCTTCCATTTATCGCACGGTGGCGTCGGATGGACGGGTCGTTTTTACGAATGAATGAGGCAGACGTTGCGGCCTAACGCCGCCAAAATCCGGCCAATCCTGCGCGTTTTCTTCGCGTTCGTAGTGGCTTTGTCGTTTTTTCCCCTTGTAGCGCGCGCCGATGACAGCGCCTCTTCCCGCCGCGATGCCGCGAAAGCCCAATTTGATCGAGCGGAGAAGGCCCGCGAAGCGCTGGAAGCGCGTCCGGAAGGCTCGCGGACGCTCAAGGATTACACCGCCTTAGTTATCGAATATCAACGTGTATATTTAATTACTTCGCACGCCCCGGAAGTCCCCGCATCGCTCAATCAAGTGGCCGAGTTGTTCCGCACGATGGGCGATCTCTTTGATGCCAAGTTTTATCAACGCTCCATCGATTCCTTCCAATTTCTGTTGCGCGAATATCCCTCCGGAAAATACCGCGAGGATGCCCTGCTGGCCGTCGCGCACATCGAGCAGGACGACCTGCACGATTCCGTCCTGGCTCAGAAAACCTACGAACAGTTTCTGGCGCTGCACCCGCGCTCGCCGCACGCCGCGGAAGTTCGCGCCAGCATCGACAAGCTGAGTGCCGCCAGCGCTGCTGCAAAGCCGGCGCAGCCTTCGTCCGCTTCCCTACCGCCCGCCGTTAAAGAACGCTCGGAACGCATTACGCCGAGGAACATTTCCGCGGACAAGACTCCACCGTCCACGGACACGAAAACCGGATCGCCCGAAGACAAATCCAGCGCGGATAATTCTGGCCCGCAGGTCTCGCGGATTCGCACCTGGAATGCCGACACGTATACGCGCATCGTGATCGACGTGGGATCGAAAGTGAAGTATCAGGCGGCGCGCATTTCCGGGCCGGACCGGATTTATTTTGACATCGAAGGCGCAAAGCTCAATTCCGCGCTGCTGCGCAAGCCGATCGACGTGGACAGCGGTTTCCTGAAAACGGTGCGCGTGGCGCAAAATCAATCGGGCGTCGTGCGCGTGGTGCTGGAAGTGAATCGCGTCACAGACTATTCCGTGTTCTTACTGCCCGATCCCTATCGCCTGGTAGTAGATGTATACGGCACTTCCGCCGCTGCCGAAGCCGCCGCGCGCAACACCGCTCCGCCGCCCGGACCGACAACGACGAGCGATCCTCCCGCGGGAAAGCCTGAGAAATCGGCCAAGGAAACCATGGCCAAGGCTGTCGCCAATTCTTCTCCTCTCGCCTCTGAAAAGCACTCGGCGAAATCTCCATTCGTTCCGCCCGACAATGCCCCGGCTCTTCAGGCCAATGCGCAATCCGCTTCTGCCCAGGCTGCTTCCTCAAGCGGCACGGCCGATGGGGCGCCAACTTCGCAAAAATCTTTCGGCAATTCGGGAAAAAACCCCCAGAAATCCGCGAGGACGGCTTCCGCCAATTCGGACCCGCCTCAAGAAGGCAGCGATTCCGACAGTTCCACTTTGACGGCGGCGGCGTCACCCACAGCCTTACCCGAAGACACGGTGCCCTCGACGCTGCCACTTCATCCTGCGTCGTCCAAGAAATCGAGCCACACTCTGAAATCGGCGCACGACCAGGCCGAGGAGATGGGGCCTGCAGCCACTCCGGAATTGATGCGCGACGGGCAGCACTCGCTGACGCGCGCGCTTGGACTTAAGATTGGCCGAATCGTGATCGACGCCGGGCATGGCGGCCACGACACCGGCACGATCGGCCCGACCGGCTTGATGGAAAAAGATTTGTGCCTGGATGTGGCGCTGCGGCTGGGAAAAATCATCCAGCAAAAGCTGCCCAGCGCCGAAGTGCTATTTACGCGCAGTGACGACACATTCATTCCGCTGGAGCGGCGCACGGAAATCGCCAACGAGGCCAAGGCCGACCTTTTTATTTCCGTGCACGCCAATTCCAGCCAGGATCAAAAGGCGCGTGGAATTGAAACCTATTACCTGAACTTCACGGGTTCGAGCGACGCCATGGAAGTGGCCTCGCGCGAAAACGCGCTGTCGGCAAACGGCGTGCACGACCTGCAGGACATTGTGGCCAAAATCGCGCGCAACGAAAAAATTGAAGAATCACGCGACCTGGCTACGTTGATTCAAGATTCCCTGTCGAAACGCATGGACAATATCAATCGCGGTGAGCGCAACCGCGGCGTACGCAAGGCTCCCTTCGTTGTGTTGATCGGGGCGGACATGCCCTCTGTGCTGGCTGAAATTTCCTTCATTTCCAATCCCAGCGACGAGCAGTGGCTGAAGAAGCCCGAGAATCGCCAGAAGGTAGCCGACGGGCTCTATCGCGGGATCGAGAGCTATCTACAGAGCACCAATAGCCTGGCATCCAATCAAATCCACACTTCGCCCGCCGAAAATATTGCAGGAAAAGTGGCGCGAACCGGGAACTCGCAGTAAACTTTCAGCGTCTAATTAGAGAGCGACATGCGCCGAGTGCTTCGCATCTATTTTGCAATCCTTTGCCTTGCCGTAGCGGCGCACCCAGCCGCCGCGCAGAATATCTTGCCAGCTTCGTTTGCGGGATGGACCGCGACTGCCCCTTCAGCGGCAATTCTGCCCACTGGCCTCGACCCCCTAGTTGGGCCTGATACACCCGCCTTCCGTGAATACGTTGTGAAATCGGTCGAGCAAAGGTCTTACGCGCAGGGTGCGCCGGGATCCTCCGCCGCCTCCATCACTTTGTACCGGCTGCGCGACCCTAGCTCCGCTTACGGCGCCTATACCTATCTTCAAAACGATTCGCTTTCCGCCGTGGATCTGGGGTCCTATGCCAGCGCGTCCCAAGAGCGCGCCCTGATCGTGGTCGGAGAAATGTTGCTGGATGTTTCTGTTCCGCCGAAGCAGGCACGCCCCTTGGACGCCGATTTGAAGCAGCTGGCCGATACGCTGGATAAAAAGGCCGACCACACGCCGTATCCGATTATCGGCGAGCATCTCCCGGAAAAAGGGCGCGTGCGCAATTCGGAGCGCTACGTGATCGGTCCGCTCGGTCTTGCCCATTTCGTCCCGCTGGGAACAGACGACTGGGTCGGCTACGACAATAGTGCGGAGACGATCCTGGCGCATTACAATGTGGCCGGGAAGGATGAGACATTAATTGTCACTTCCTACCCGACGCAGCAAGTTGCCGCCAAAAAATTCGCCGGCATGCTGCGGCGCTTCACGTTTGACCCTCCCGGCGATGCGCCAGTTGGCCAGAACGTGCTCTTTGGCAAGCGGGTCAGTTCCTATATTGCGATTGTGGCGGGAGCTCCATCCAGAAAAGCCGCAAACAAGGTGCTCGACCAGGTCGGCTACGAGAGCAACGTGACTTGGGACGAGCCAAAGCAAAGTTATACTGAGCCCAGCATCAACAACATGATTGTGGAAGCGTTTCTGGGAACCGGGGCGATCATGGTTTTCGCTGTTGCTGCGGGAATCGGCTTCGGGGGAATTCGTATCCTGGTGAAAATTTTTCTTCCCAACAGGATTTTCGATCGCGAGAAGCAAATTGAAATATTGCAGCTGGGAATTGGCAGCAAACCGATCAAGGCAAAGGACTTCTATTAGAGACTTCAAGCGCCTGTTGAAAACTCAACAACATCTCAAGCGTTGCTGGACATAAATTATCCATGTCATTGATTGTAAAAGACTTGTAGTCTTTTAGATTCAAGCATTTCTCCACTTGACAACTGTATTTGCAGTTTAATAGACTTTCCGCGAGGAAATAGAGTTCTGGTGCCTTCCGCGCATAGGCATGGAACTATTCTCCCCTCTGGAAAGCCCGTCCGCAAAAACGGACGGGTTTTCTGTTTCCGGATCAATTCCATTTTAATTTCGATTTGCGGCAACGGTACGAAGGCCTCCGTGTCCTCCTCCTTTCTCTGTGTCCTCTGTGCTAAAGGTTTTATGTCGCTAGTGCCACCAAGGCCAAAAAGCTCTAACACAGAGAACACAGAGAAAAGAGGAGAACGCGGAGAAGAAGAGACTTATGGGTGAGTCGGTGGTGCTGTGGTCGACCACGCATCAGGCGCTGGGGTCCATGAACGGGTGTGATAATCGCTCATTGTAAAGGCGACCAAAAGGGCAAACCAGAAAAAGGCGGCCACCACGATGACCCGAACCAGGCCGCTGCTGTACCGCACGCCCATGAAGAATAAAATTACCAGAAGCATTTTGCAAAATGCGATGGCCAGGGCAGCCACAGTGTTGAAGGGCCCGAGGTCGATGAAGGCCACTCCGGTGGTCAAGACGGTCAGCCCAATCAGGCAGAGGAAGACCAACAGGTAGGTTTTTTGCGGCACAATCGGCTGTGACATTAGTAGCGCCCGCCTATCAGGTAAAGCAATGGAAACAAGAAAATCCACACAATGTCGACGAAATGCCAATACAGGCCAACCACTTCCACCGGCGCGAAATAGTGCGGCGTGAAGTCGTCCTTGCGGGCGCGCAGCACGAGCCACAAGAGCAAGCCCATGCCGATGATCATGTGAATGGCATGCAGCCCGGTCATGGCGAAATAGAAAAAGAAATAAAGCTGCGCGTGATCGAGGCCTCCCGGGGCAAGAAGCTTCAGCGCTTCCCCCTCCGGCGCCCAATCCAGGCTGGGGACCACGTGCTCCACGAATTTTTGATTGTACTCGTAGGCTTTGACCCCCAGGAAAACTCCTCCAAGAATCATAGTGGCGACGAGAAACAGGATGAGGGCGCGGCGATTGCCAACCTGCGCGGAACGAACTGCGAGGACCATCGTCAGACTGCTGCCCAGCAACACGATGGTGTTCGCGGCGCCCAGTTTGATGTCCAGAATGTGGCTACCGCCCGCAAAGGCCGCGAAATAGAGCCAGCGGTAAATGGCGTAAGCGGCAAAGACCCCGCCGAAGAACATGATTTCGGTGACCAGGAAAAGCCAGATGCCCAGCGTGTCGGCCTCATGCTGCTGGTCGAGGTCTTCAAACTGGTGGGCCATTCCTGCGGGATGCGCGTGCGCTTCGGGTTCAGTCACCGATGCCCTCCACTGGTCCGTATGCGTAGGCTTCCTCGGTCACCACGGGAATTTCCGCAAAATTTTCCGTGGGCGGGGGGGACGACGTCGTCCATTCCAGGCCCGTGGCACCCCAGGGGTTGGCGTCCGCAATGGGGCCGTAACGCATGGACCAAATCAGATAGACAAGCGGAATCAAATAGCCCACGCCCAAAACCGTGGCTCCTGCCGAGGACATGACATTCAAGACTTGAAATTCCGCGGGATAAAATGCGTAGCGGCGTGGCATCCCCAGGTAGCCAAGAATGAATTGCGGGAAAAACGTCAAATTAAAGCCGATAAAGATAATCACCGCGGCGATGCCCGCCCACAGGTTGGGATACAATCTGCCGGAAATTTTGGGCCACCAGAAATGGATTCCGCCGAGGTAACCCATCACCGCGCCGCCAACCATGATGTAGTGAAAATGGGCCACGATGAAATAAGTTCCGTTCAGATGCACGTCGGTGGCAAGCGAGGCCAGGAACAGGCCCGTCAGTCCGCCCATGGTGAACAGGCCAATGAATCCCAGGGCGTAGAGCATGGGCGCTTCGTAGGAAATCGATCCCTTGTACAGTGTGGACGTCCAGTTGAAGACCTTGATGGCTGACGGGATGGCCACAAGAAAACTGAGCATCGAGAAAATCAGCCCGGCATAGACCGATTGCCCGGTGACGAACATATGGTGTCCCCAGACCAGGAACCCCAGAACGGCGATAGCCACGCTTGAGAACGCCACAATCTTATAGCCAAAAATACGCTTCCTTGAAAAGCAGGCGATGATCTCGCTGACCACCCCCATGGCTGGCAGGATCATGATGTAAACAGCCGGGTGCGAATAGAACCAGAACAAATGCTGAAACAACAGCGGATCGCCGCCGAGCGCGGGACTGAAAATGCCCACGTGGAACAGGTGCTCAAGGGCAAGTAGAAAAAGCGTGATGGCCAGCACCGGGGTACCCAGCACCATGATGATGCTGGTGGCGTACATGGCCCACAGGAACAGCGGCATGCGGAACCAGGTCAGGCCCGGCGCGCGCATTTTGTGAATGGTTACGATGAAGTTCAGGCCCGTGAGGATCGATGAAAATCCGGTAATAAAAACGCCGATGGCCACGGCCGTAACCTGCGTGTTCGAGTACGTGCTGCTGTAGGGCGTGTAGAATGTCCAGCCGGTATCCACGCCGCCGGCGATGGCCGAATACAGCGTGAACAGGCCACCAACAATATAAATATACCAACTGAGTAAGTTAAGCTTCGGGAAGGCCAGGTCGCGCGCGCCCACCATCAGCGGCACAAGGAAATTTCCAAGCACCGCGGGAATCGAGGGAATCAGGAAAAAGAAAATCATGACCACGCCATGCAGGGTAAACAGCTTGTTGTAGGTTTCCGGCTGCACGAGCGCGCCCTGCGGCTCGGTCAGGTGAATGCGCATCAGCACGGCGAAGGACCCGCCAACGATGAAGAAGAATGACACCGATACCATGTACAGCAGCGCGATGCGCTTGTGGTCCAGCGTGAACAGCCAGGATTTCCAGCCGTAGTCGGCATTCAGGTAATTTCGCGGAGCGTGCACGCGTGGTTCCAGCGTGGCCGTGCTCATTGCTTCCCCTCTTCCTTTGGTTTCGGTTGCGACTTGCCCAGCGCGCGAAGATAGGCAAGCACATTATTGAGCTGCTCTTCCGTCAACTGCCCCTGAAACGACGGCATGATGGGAGTATATCCAAGCACAATTTTGGCCTTGGGCAGCAGGATGGATTCGCGCATGTAGGCATCGTCCGCCATGACGGTTTCGCCGCCGACCAACTTAACGGGATTCCCGTAGACTCCCAGCAAGGATGGACCAAGGCCCGCGCCGTCCGGCGTGTGGCAAGTGGAGCAGCCGCTGGCCTGAAAAACTTTTGCCCCGGCCGCTTCCATGGATTCGCCCGGCGCTCCGCCGGCCAGCCATCGTTCGTACTCGTCGGGCTCCTGCACGATAATTGACCCAATCATTCCGGCGTGAAATGCACCGCAGTATTGCGCGCAGAACAAATGGAAGGTTCCCACTTTGGTGGCCGTGAACCAGAGAGAGGTGTAGCGCCCGGGCAATACGTCCTTTTTGACTCGAAACGCGGGAACGAAAAAGTCGTGGATCACGTCTTCCGAGGTCATGGTCAGTTTTACCGGGCGGCCCAGCGGCACGTGCACTTCGTTAATTTCGCGCTGCCCTTCGGGGTGCTCAACCTTCCACATCCATTGCTTGCCGGTGACGAAGATTTCCATGGAGCCCTTGGGCGCTTCGGAATTGCGGAAATACAACAAGGAGCTCCAGACGAAAATCACGGCGACGATCAGAGTGGGAATGGCTGTCCACAGCACTTCAAGCGGCAGCGATCCATCGATGGCCCTGGGGCGTTCGTCGGGGGAACGCCTGCGGTACTTGATCATGAAATAGAGAATGATCGAGAAAATCAGCACCGTAAAAAACAACGTGATGGCCGTCAGAAAGAAGTACAGCTGGTCCACCGACCCCGCAATCGAGGAAGCCTGTTCCGGCTGAAATGGAAGGCTCTGCATCAAGATGGTATCCTCACTTCAACAGTGCTCATCGCGCCTTTGCCCCGGCCGCCGGAGGAACAATAACTGGCCGCTTGCGCTCGCGAAGAAACATCACGGTCATGAAAATTCCAAGAAGCAGCACGGTCAACCCGCCCGCCGCGCGCAGCACGTTGATGATGACCACGCCGTATTTCCCCGTCATGGGATCGTACTGGTAGCAATACAGCATGGCGTGATCGGTCAGCGTTCCAATCTTGCCTTGAGAGGCTTCGACGAGACCGAGGCGCAGGTCGCGCGCAGGATAAACCACGCCGTAAAAATAGCGGTCGATGCGCCCGTCCGGAGTGAGAACCAGGATGGCCGCCGCGTGCGCGTATTGGCGGATCGCGGAATCGTAAGCGTACTGAAAGCCGGCGGCATTTGTAAGCGCGTCAATCGAGGGCTGCTCGCCCGTCAGGAAATGCCAGTGTTCGGCGGCATCGGGGCGGCCGTATTGGCCGGCATAGACGTCCCGCTTGGCTTTGGCCAGCGCGGGCGTATCTTTCGGCTCGAAGCTGACTGTGACTGCTTCAAAGTCTTTTCCCAGATCGAGGGAAATTGCTTTCATCGTGCGCAGCTCGCCGTTCAGGACTTCAGTGCACAGCGCGGGGCAATCGAAATAGACGAGGGAAAGCACGATCGGCTTTTTCCCAAAGAAGTCGCCGATGCGGACGGCTTTCCCGTCCTCGTCGCGGAAAGCAAGGTCCGGAGGAATCTGCGTATTCAAGTTTTGCGAAATTCCAACCTGATTCAGGATCGCGGGCGTGCTGACTTGCTGCGCACGGGCTTTGCCAGCGCCGATTCCTGTCAGAAGCAGAAAC
>Ga0182024_10026194_pt1 | contig 10258 bp, 9 predicted proteins | sample P32metaG_FD_120480 | JGI IMG/M metagenome (GOLD analysis project Ga0182024, IMG submission 120480) | Permafrost microbial communities from Stordalen Mire, Sweden - P3-2 metaG (Illumina Assembly) | ecosystem: Environmental > Terrestrial > Soil > Wetlands > Permafrost | place: Sweden: Stordalen...
CGAATCAGCGTTCCGCGGCATGGGTTGGAACGCAATTAAGGTGATCTGGGGGGGAGGGTGGGATGACCTTCTCGCCCGTGACATCGACGGCGTGCTCGTCAACAAGATGAACTCGACGCTCGACGGAGACTTCCAGAAATACGCAGTCGAGTCGGGCGCATATATCCGCGAACACTTTTTCGGGCCCGATCCCCGTCTGCGCAAAATGGTCGACCACCTGACCGACGACCAACTCCAAAAACTGCCCCGCGGCGGGCACGACTACCGCAAGCTGTACGCGGCATACAAGACGGCCCTTGAGCACGAGGGCGCACCGACGGTCATCCTCGCCAAGACCGTCAAGGGCTGGACGCTTGGCGCCGATTTCGAGGCGCGAAACGCCACGCACCAGATCAAAAAGATGACCGTCAACGAGCTGAAGAGCTTCCGCGATCGTCTCTATCTCGAAATACCGGACGCGGCGCTCGAGAGCGGCGAACCTCCGTACTACCACCCTGGCTTTCGTTCGCCGGAGTACGAATACCTCATGGAGCGGCGGCGCTCACTCGCCGGATTCCTTCCCGAGCGGGTCGAGCGGTCCAAGACCGTTGTGTTCCCGCCCGTTGGGGTGATCGACCAGCTCACCGCAGGTACCGGCGACAAAGTGCAGGCCTCGACCACGATGGCCTTCACGCGACTTCTGAGGGTGCTCCTCAAGGACCCGGAGTTCGGGCAGCGGGTCGTTCCAATCATCCCCGATGAAGCGCGCACGTTTGGGATGGACGCACTGTTCGCGGAGTTCAAGATCTACTCGCCGCTCGGCCAGCGTTACGAGCCGGTCGATGCGGCGCTCATGCTGTCGTACCGCGAGGCCACGAACGGTCAGTTGCTCGAAGAGGGCATTACGGAGTCGGGCGCGATGGCGTCGTTCGCTGCGGCGTCGACCGCCTACTCGACGTGGGGCTACCCGTTGATCCCGTTCTTCATCTTCTACTCGATGTTCGGCTTCCAACGCGTCGGCGACCAGATCTGGGCCTACGGCGACCAAAGAGGCAAAGGATTCCTGCTCGGCGCGACCGCGGGACGCACCACACTGACCGGCGAAGGACTTCAGCACTGCGACGGTCAATCATTGCATTACGCCATGGCTGTTCCGAACTGCAGGGCGTACGACCCGGCGTTTGCGTTCGAGGTGGGCGTGCTCGTGCGGGACGGGATCCGTCGCATGTACGGCGCAGCCGGCGAGAACGGCGCGCACGAGGACTGCTTTTACTATCTCGCGCTGTACAACGAGAACTACACGCAGCCGCCGATGCCGGACGGCGTCGAAGAAGGAATCGTGCGCGGCATCTATCGCTTCCGCGCCGCGCCCGAACCCCGCACGCATCGTGCGCAGATCCTCGCGAGCGGACCGATGGTGCTGTACGCACTCGAAGCCCAAGCGCTGCTCTCGCAGCATCATGACGTCGCGGCCGACGTGTGGAGCGTGCCCGGTTGGAAACAGCTTCGCGACGACGCGATCGACAGCGAACGTTGGAACCGACTCCATCCGGCCGAACCGCCGCGGACGCCGTTCGTGACCGAACAGCTCGGCGGCACCGAAGGTCCGATCCTGGCAGTCACCGATTGGGTGAAGTCGGTGCCCGACTCGATCGCCCGCTTCGTGCCGCAGCCGTATGTCGTACTCGGCACGGACGGCTATGGATTTTCCGACACGCGCTCGGCGTTGCGCCGACATTTCGAGATCGACGCCGCGCACATCACGGTCGGGGTCCTGCAAGGCCTGGCCCAGACCGGCGACGTCAAGGGTGAGGTGGTCGCGGACGCCATCCGCCGCTACGACATCGATCCCGAACAGCGAGACCCGCGCCGGGCCTAAACAGCTCGGCGCTTCGAACGTCGCCGCGACCGACCGCTACAGGTGGTGGTCGGGGTCCCAGTCCTCGTCGTCTTCGAACTCGTCTTCGAGGTCGTCGTCGTCTTCGAGGTCATCGTCGGATTTGCTGTCCAGGTCGGCCAACGTGCCCGAACCTTCCCGGAACAGACCATCGTCGTAGCCCTGCTTGAGTTCACGCGCTTCGCGGAACCGGCGCGCTCGTCCTTTTCTGGGCACGTCGTCACCTGCCTGGGAGTCGTACCGACCATTATGCCTCGGTGATTCGGCTCGCGGGCGCGCCCGACGGCAGTTCGTACCCGGCCCGGCCGCGAAATGGCTGATGGCCGTACCGGTCGAGGTGTATCAGGTTCCCGATCGGGGCGACCGGAGCTGGGGTCGGGACGCCCCGGGGCCGCCCCAGGGGAACCACCACGACGGGCGTGACCTGGGCCGGGAGCCCGAGCGTGCGTCGGGTCGCCCATCGGGACCAGAGCGCGATCGTGCTCGCCGCGCCCCCGAGCCCGAGTGCGGCTGCAGCCAGCAGGAGATTCTGGACTGCCGGGAAGACACCCGCGTAGAACGATGCCGCGCCGATCGCGGAGAACACGGGCCGTCGACCGCGAACGCATGCGACAACGATCACCGGCACGTCCTCGAAATGGTCTGCTTCCCACTGGCGGGCCTCGAGGAGCGCGTCGTCGCCCGCACGCGTGTGCAGAACCCGTCGATACACCGACCACCCCTGGCGATACGAGCGGGCGAGCTGATGGCGAATGTCGGGGTCCCTGACCACGACGAACTCACAACGCCGGCGTTGTCCGGCGGTGGCCCGGCTGGCCAGCTCGAGCAACGTCAGGACGGTGGCGTCATCGATCGGGTCGGGCCTCAGGCGATGAATCGGCGCCTGTGCGCGCATGACCGACCCCAGCGAAGCGTCGAGCGAGTCAGTCTGCCCGGCGTCGGAAACCATCCCGCCAAGGTACTTACTTGCCCGACAACTTGGCCCACAGCGCCAAGTAGCTGGGATATTCGATCGTGTCGGTCACGTAGCCCGCACGGCGGAGTTCGGCGTGCAACTTCGGGAGGTTCGCCATGGGTACGCCCGAGTCGACGTGGTGGGCGAGATGCCAACCGATGTGATACGGGACGAGGAAGAAGCGGCTCAGGAACGATTGACGCACCGAATGCGTCGTCAGGCGGCGATCCTTCGATCGTTCCATCCCGCCATGCTCGGCGATCGAGCGCAGCCGGTTGATCACGCGCCACACCGTGAGATACGGCGCCAACCACAAGATGAAGTACACCCAGGGGTGATGGAGCGCGCACCCGATGGCGATGAGCACGACCTGCACGGCGACGATTCGCCGTGCTTGTGAGCGCACTGCAGGCTCCGGGGCGCGCACGCCTCGTAGCAGCCCCTTGAAGAGTTTGAGGCCGGTCCGGCCGGTCGCGTCGCGTACAAGTTTGCGGCGCAACGACGCCCTCACGATGGGGTAGCCGCGATACAGGGGAATGTCGGGTTCTTCGGGACCGAACTCGTCGCGGTGATGGGCCATGTGGCCGCGGCGATACAAGTCGATGGGGGTGAACGACGGGAATCCGAGCAACCAGCGACCGACCCAATCGTTGACACGTCGAGCACGGAACAGCATGCGATGCGCGGCTTCGTGCATGAGGGCGGCGAACTGGGCGTGCGCACGACCCATCAGCACGAACGCCAGGGCCCAAACGAACAAATTGTTGATCCACACCGCGGCGACAACAATCCCGATCGTCTGCGCGTAGAGGAGCACCACGGCCAACGCATTACGGGTGTTGGGAATCCGTCGAAGTTCCTCACGCCACCGCGGCGCAGGCCGGCCGTTGGCCGCCAGGCGTTCGGTCGGGTGGAACCCCGCAAGTGCCTCGGGATCGGGCAGCATCGTCGAGGCGGTCACCAAGCTATGTTACATTTTATAGACAGATGAATCAAGAACGTAAGGAACCTGAGCGTGTCGACGGTGTCGAGCTCCTCGACCGCCCGCTGTCGCCGCGTTCGTTAATCGGCAGCCTCCTGCTCGGCATGCGCCCGCCGCGAATGCCCGGAAACCGTCTCGTCGAGTGGTGCGCGCTGTTCGGAGTGGCCGAAGGGACCGCACGAGTCGCCCTCAGCCGGATGGTCGAGCGGGGCGAACTGACCTGGGCCGACGGCACCTACGAGCTGGCCGGACACCTCCGTCACCGTCAACCCGCGCAGGATTGGAGCCTCGATCCCCAGCTCGCCCCCTGGGCCGGCGAGTGGCTGCTGGGAGTCGTCGAGACCGGCGCCCGAACCGCGTCCGAGCGGTCTGCGTTGCGTGAGGCGGCAAGACGGCTGCGCACGGTCGAGTTGCGAGACGGCGTCTGGGCGCGGCCCGACAACCTTCCGCGCGCCGCGGCGCCGTCGGAGGCCTGGGCGACTGCGGACGCGCAGTGCACCTGGTGGTCGGGCCGACCGTCGGCCGACAGCTCGGCGCTGGCAACGCGGCTGTTCGCTCCCGCAGCCTGGGCCAAGCGGGCGCGAGCGTTGCACGGCCGGCTCGTTTCGTCGACCGAGGTTGTGAACTGCGGCGCGGCCGACAAAATCGCCGACGCCTTCGTGGTCGGTGCCGCGGCCCTGGCACACGTGCGCGCCGATCCGTTGCTGCCGTTGGAGTTGTGTGGTCAAGACTGGCCCGGGGACGCGCTCCGGGCCGCGTACCTCGAGTACCAATCGGCGTTCGCAGACGCGGTCCGCGGCTGGTTCCGCACCCGGTGACGTAGCCTCCGAACGTGAGCCCAAAAAGCGGCAGCGCGTTCGTCGCCAGCGACCTTCTCGCCCAAGCAAATCGCGTGCTACCAGACGCAGTCGAGCTGCGACGCGCGATCCACCACCACCCGGAGCTCGGTCTCATCCTGCCGCGCACTCAGGCCGCCATTGTCGATGCCTTACGCGAGCTCAATCTCGAGGTGCGCGCGGGGGACAACGTGTCCTCGGTGGTCGCGGACCTGCACGGCACCCCAACCCACGACGAGCGCGTCATCCTCCTGCGAGCGGACATGGACGCACTCCCGATGTCCGAAGACACCGGCCTGCCGTATGCGAGCGAGGTTGACGGTGCCATGCACGCGTGCGGCCACGACGCGCACGTGGCGATGCTCGTCGCCGCGGCTCGGTTATTGGCACTCCGGACCGCCGACCTGCACGGCACAGTTCGGTTCATGTTCCAGCCCGGAGAGGAAGGCTTTCATGGCGCACGGCACATGATCGACGCGGGGCTTCTCGAACAGCCCAACGTCGACGCCGCATTCGCGCTGCACGTCGCGCCCAACTTGCCGTCCGGTTCGATCTCCACCCGCGGAGGCGCGTTGATGGCATCCGCAGACGTGATCGACATTCTTGTGACCGGCAAGGGTGGACACGCCTCGACTCCGTACCTTGCCAACGATCCGATGCCGGTCGCTGCGGAGATCGTGCAGGCGCTACAAGTGATGGTGACGCGCCGAATCAACGCGTTCGATCCCGTGGTCGTCACGATCACGAAGATGACGGCCGGCACGACGAGCAACGTGATTCCCGAGTCCGTGCATCTGCTCGGTACGCTGCGCGCCGTTTCGGAATCGGGCCGAAGCCTGGCGACGGACGGAATCGAGCGCGTCGCCACTTCGATCGCGCAGGCGCACGAAATGCACGCAGACGTGACGGTCGTTCCCGGATATCCCGTCACCGTAAACGACGACGAGTTCGCGAAGTTCGCGCTCGACGTCGGGCGAGATCTCGTTGGCGTGGACCACGTACTCGAGATGCCGACGCCAGCGATGGGAGCCGAGGATTTCTCATACGTGCTTCAGAAACGTCCCGGAGCGCTCGCGTTTCTCGGCGTCTGTCCGCCGGGGGAGCGGCCAAAGCGCGCGCACTCGTGTCACTCGAATCGCATGATGATCGACGAGAACGGCATGCAGACCGGGATCGCGATGCACTCGGCCGTCGCGCTGTCATATCTGGCCGACCGCACCTCCAGCGACGTCGGCCAACGCGTGAAGTAATCTGCTTGCCTCCCCGGGCGGTTAGCTCAGACGGCTAGAGCGCATCCTTCACACGGATGAGGCCGGAGGTTCGAGTCCTCTACCGCCCACCACAAAACACCAGGTCAGAAGGTAGTTAGTCGGGTTCGGAGGGCGGCTCCCGGTAGCCAGGTAGGCATCAGGTCGGCAGAATTCTGTGTAATGTCGATCCGGTGCCCAGCGGTTGGATCACACGGCGGACGCTGAAGAACGGGTCGTACGCGTACTTGGCGAGTTGGCGCGACAGTGCCAACCGCAAACACTCGAAGCAGTTTGAGCTCCGGCGTGACGCGCAGAATCACCTCGATGCGATGAGAACCGAAGTGAAGACCGGGATGTTCATCCCCGCGAAGACCGGGCGGACAACGCTTGACGCTTGGTGGGATGAGTGGTGGGTCACGCAGGTGCAACTACGCGGCTCAACCGAAGCCCGAGACTCGGCGTCGTACAAGAACCACGTCAAGCCCACCTTCGGCGACGTGCCACTCCAGCGAATCCAGCACCACGATGTCGCTACGTGGGTCGCCACGATGGTCGCCAGCGGTACAGGTCCAGACGTAGTACACAAGGCCCACCAGGTCCTGTCGAAGGCTCTGAGGGCAGCGGTGAAGTCGCACAAGTTGCGATCGAACGTCGCGGAGGGAATCGATCTCCCAAGGATCGCCAAGCCGAAGATCCGAGTGTTCACGCCAACCGAGATCAGCGCCCTGGCGTTGGCAATCGACCCGCGCTACCGACATTTCCCGACGGTCGGTGCCTACACCGGCTTGCGAGTTGGTGAAATGTTCGCGCTCGTCTGGGACAACGTGGATCTCGTTGCACGCCGCATGTCCGTGGAAGGCACGGTCGTCGAAGTACACGGCCGTCTGACCGTCAACGAGCCGAAGACGAATGCCGGAAAGCGCGTTGTACCGCTTCCACAGGTTGTGATTGATGCTTTGCGGGCGGCGAACCCGAAACCGGCTCGCGACGCGCTCGTCTTCCCGAACTCGGTCGGAACTCACACCCGGACAAACGGCTTCCGTCAACGCATCTGGGTGCCCGCGCTACAAGCGGCCAACATTGAGCCAAGGCCGGTTCATTGCCTGCGTCATACAGCGATCAGTTTCTGGTTGGCGAGCGGAGCCACCGTTGTCGAGGCGAAACAGTGGGCAGGTCATGAGTCGGTTTCGACAATCCTCGATCGTTACGGACATCTACTCACGAGCCAGACGGTGCAGCGCATGAATGCGCTCGACCGACTTGCCGCGTCTTCGCACGGCGGCGCGGGTTGCTGAGTTAGTGCCGCGTCAGGCCGTCGACGGGCCCGAGTTGAGTTAGCTGCGCGTGGACGCACGGCCGCGCTCGCGATTGTTGCCTCGCCCGGTAGGGCACGACTGGGATGCGAATACTTGGCAGCGGCGCGGGTTATTGGGACAGGCCCCGCCTCGGTTCGTGAGTGTCGGGCCGAGCTACTCGATCTGTTCGAGCATGTCGCTCGCACCGAACGCGGTCTACTCGTGTGCGGCTGCTTCGAGGCCGTCGAGGATGAGACCGAGGCCGTAGTCGAACTCGTTGCCGTAGCTGTATCCCGGTTGGAGGACGTGTTCGGTGGTGAGTTCGAGGAGGTGCGGGTAGTCGTCGGGGGAGAGGTTGGGCAGGATCGAGTCGACCATCTCTCCCATATTGTCTTGGTCGTCGAACGGCAGGTTGACCTCTTGGAGCACGAAGCCGTAGATGTAGCTGTCAAGCAGCGAGAACGCGTGCGCCGCCATCTCGATCGAGAAACCGGCGTTGCCGCAGTATCTGATCACCGCGTCGTGGTGGCGCAGGGTTGCGGGGCCGGGCGACGTTCGTGACTCCATGATGCTGATCGCCCACGGGTGGCGGATGAGGGCCGCGCGTACCGAGTTGGCCCGCTGACGCATCGCCGTTGTCCAGTCGGTGTTGTCGGTTGGCAGGTCGATCTCGCCGAAGACCAGGTCGATCATGCCGTCGAGCAGGTCGTTCTTGTTCGCGACGTGGTTGTACAGCGACATGGCCTCGACGCCGAGCTCCTCGCCGAGCTTGCGCATGGTGAGCGACCCGATCCCACTCTTGTCGGCGAAGGCGACGCCGGCACGCAGCACCCGGTCCCGGCTCAGCGGGATCCGGGCCTTCGTCGCGGGCTTCGTTTTCGGGGCCATCTCCGCTTCCTTCCGTTGCGGTCTTGACAACCTTACAGCGTAAGTCTACGTTACTTACAACGTAAGGTTGATGACGTCCCGGGAAGGGGACCCGAAATGACGATCCACACGCTGCAGGCGCCGGTACCGAGCTTCTCGACTGAGGCGCGGCGGCCCGTCGGTCATGTGATTGATAAAGACCGTTCGATTCGCACGGCGAGTCTGATTGCCGGTGTCGGGCTTCTGGTGATGTCGGCGCTCGCGGGGTTTGGGTATCGAGTCGCCATCGCAGGGCTCGTGACACAAGGGGACGCCGCACGGACCGCAAAGGACATCATGGGCTCCGAGGGCCTGTACCGATTCGGCATCGTGAGCCTGTTCCTCGTGGTCGGGCTCGATGTCGTCGTCGCACGGGCGCTCCGTCACGTGTTCAGCCGCGTAGACAAAGGCATCTCGACGTTCGCCGCGTGGCTCCGGATCGCGTACGCGGCGGTCTTCGCGGTCGCGATCAGCCGGCTCGTCGGAGTACTCAGCCTGCTCAACAACCACAGTGACCGCGCCGGCTTCAGCACGACTTACTTGCAAACCCTGGCGTTCCAGCGAATCAACACCTTCACGAACATTTGGGACGCCGGTCTCGTCCTCTTCGGCGTGCATCTGCTCGTTATCGCCTACCTGGCATACCGGTCGGGCTACGTCCCCAAGCTCCTCGCCGTCCTGGTCGCGATCGCTGGTCTCGGCTACCTGTTCGACAGCTTCGGCGCGTTGCTTTCCCGAGGCGCCTCGCCTGATGTCTCGTCGATCACGTTTATTGGCGAGTTCCTGCTCGCACTCTGGCTCGTGACCTGCGGACGCCGCATCACAGCGAGCGCATCGGCATCCCACGGCCGCACGATTGGAACCGGACGATGACCGAGTACAACCCGGTGAGACCAGCTTGAGAAAGTCCGCAGCCGCCATCCCGTTCCGGGGGGAGGAATCCTTGCATGTGGGCGGCGGGTGCGTTGCGGGGTGCGCCGGCATCGATGGCGGCGACCGAGCGCCGCGCCCGTCCGAGGACGAGCGCGGCGCTCAGGCGGGCTCCACCCCCACGACGACCACGACGTCTTAGTTTGGCTGCGGCGCAGCGGTCACGCGGCGAACGCGGGGCTCGCGACCGGGGCGTCGGCGGCGAGCGCCGGGAGGTTCACGCCCTTGACGATCATGTACACGCCGACCGAGAACTCCCACGCCGCGATCGGCAGTGTGAGAAGGGACGACGCCGTCGAGGTCTGCGAGAATCCGCCGAACATGACCACGACGCCGGCGGTGGCCAGCATCGGCGCCCCCACGAGCCCCATCAGCGGGATGATGCGCGGGACCAAGCGGAAGCGGTACATCACCGCCGCGAGGAACATCGCGTTGATCGCCGGCATGAACCCGGGACCGAACAGGAACGCCCAGTGGTGCACTGCGATGAGCGCCCGGCTGGTAGTCAACAGTGACGCGGTGTCGCTACCGGCGACGTTGCCACGAAGGGTCACGATCGAGAGCAGGCTGATCGCACCGACGACGAGGATGGCAGCCTCGATCGTGCGGGAGGTGATGAAGCCGATGGCGGCCGTCGGGCGGAAGCGCCGCACGATCGGATACAACGCGACGGCCGTGCCGATGCCGGCAATGCCGCAGATGAAGTCCATGAGGCAGGCGACGATGACGCCCTTGTCGCTGCCGTGCCCGAGGATCCAGTTGGCGTGGTCGACCAGCGGAGCCTTGAGCGCGAGGGTCGGGACCGATGCCGCGAACGTAACCAGGTAGAGAACGCCGGCGGCCAGGGCGAGCTTGCGAGTGTTGGTGGGTTCCATGTCATTCCCCTTCGGGTCGGAGTTGCGTCAACGAGATCAGCGGGACGCCGATGTCGCGCATCGTTTCGAGCAAGCCGTGCAGCGTGTCGGGGAATCCTCGAAGGATTCCCCGACACGGTTCGGGAGATCAGTGCAGGGCCGGCTCCAGGTGCTCTGTCTGCGACAGGTCCACTGCCGGAGCGGCCGTTGCCTGGCGGGCGGCCCGCTCGGTCGAGATGTCGAGCACGAGCAGGGTCAGGTTCGACACAATGGCCGCACCGATGATCGCTGTGATCAACGCGATGAGCCCGCTCACTGCGTGGAAACCGAGTGCGGCTCCGAGCACCGCACCGACAGCCGTGGCACCGAGGCCC
>Ga0182024_10026196_pt1 | contig 10257 bp, 10 predicted proteins | sample P32metaG_FD_120480 | JGI IMG/M metagenome (GOLD analysis project Ga0182024, IMG submission 120480) | Permafrost microbial communities from Stordalen Mire, Sweden - P3-2 metaG (Illumina Assembly) | ecosystem: Environmental > Terrestrial > Soil > Wetlands > Permafrost | place: Sweden: Stordalen...
TACTTCGCTGCCGTGCGCTGCGATCGCTTCAGGAAGTAATCGATCAGCTCGGAGCTCGAATTCCCCATCTCGACGTCGAACGCCTCCACGCGATTGGTGAAGTAGTTGAACATCATAACCGCGGGGATAGCGACGAACAGACCAAGCGCGGTGGTGACCAGCGCTTCGGAAATACCGCCGGCAACCGCGCCGAGACCGGTCGATTTCTCCTGCGAAATGCCCTGGAACGCGTGAATGATGCCGAGCACGGTTCCCAGCAATCCGACGAACGGCGCCGTCGAACCGACCGTCGCAAGCGTCGAAATGCCGCGCTTGAGCTCGGCATGCACGATGGCTTCGGCGCGTTCGAGGGCGCGCTTGGAAGCCTCGATCTCCTCGCCAGAAATGTCCGCGTTCATCTGGTGGGCCCGGAATTCCTGGAGACCCGCCACCACCACCTTTGCGAGATGGCTCTTGCTGAACCGGTCGGCGATCTTGATCGCTTCGTCGAGCTTGCCTTCGCGCAATGCGCCGGCCACAGCCGGAGCGAACTGCCGGGATTGTTTGCGCGCGCCGTTATAGGCGATCAGACGATCGATCATGACGCCGATCGACCACGCCGACATGAAGAACAGGACCACCACGATCGTCTTCGCCTGCCAGCCCATGTTGAAAAACATCGAGCGTAGATCGAATTGCGCGCTTGATGCACCACTCTCCTGTAGGAGCATCAGCGCAAACACTTGAAACTGTAAAACCATTGTTCTCTCCTGCGAGTTGAAATTAAAAGCCGAACACAACTTAAATCAGGCCGGGCGCGGCCCATAAACTACCTGCCCGTCGCCGCCCAAGCCCACGCCCGGGCTTGCGTTCCGCGGCGACTCCTCGTGACCAAACTCTTGAACTACTGCATTCTTGAACTACTGCAAAGTGAAATTTACATCTACCTGCGTGATAACCTCCACCGGCTCGTTGTTCAGCAGAGTCGGCCGATAGATCCACTGCTTCACGGCTTCGAGCGCCGCAGGCACCAGCAGCGGATGGCCGCTGATCACCTGTAAATTCTGAATGGTGCCGTCCTTGCTGATGACCGCGGTCAAGTGTACTACACCCTGAATGCGGGCCTGTTTGGCGAGCGGGGGATATATCGGCTGGGTGCGCTTGATCAAATTGGCGAGCTGCACATTGCCGCCCACGCGAATTCGCTGCGGGGTGGTCGGCTTGGGAGCTTCTTTCACCGGCGGAGGAGGCGGAGCCGCGGTCGGAACCGAGCCGATAATGCCGCCGAGCGCGCCGCCGAGCGCCCCACCCGGAACGCCGCCCGGCACGCCGCCGACGACCCCGCCGCTCATCGACGGCGGAAGATCGTCTTCCTTGATGATCGCGACGTCTTTCGGAATCGACTTGGGCGCCGTCAGGCGGCCGGCGTCAAACTGGCGCGGCGCAACTTTGACAATCTTCGGAGCAACCGGCGGAGGCGGGGGAGGAGGCGGAGGAGGCGGCGGCGGAGCCGTCAACATGGTCATCAACTGCGCGCCCCCCAACTTATCGGTCCAGATCAGTGGAATCAGCACCAGGACTCCAACCACCACGAACCACATGCACGCGGAAAATATGATCGCCGCCATCTTGCGGGTGCGGTTGCCGCTTTCCACAAAAGTCTGTTCGAACATCTCCCTTTCCCTCCCCTTATTGCCTCTAAACCAACGTTTCGCTCATCACCAACGCATGCCTCATCTAACGCATCGCCTTGCGCGTGGGAGCCGGGTCCTTCGCCGAGGGCGGCCGCGATGGCGACTTTGACGGCGGCGCGCTTGGACGCGACACCGGCGGCCCTCCCCTCTTCCTCGATTCGACGACGTTCTGCCAGAATATCAGGAGCGGGCTCGCAATGAAAACCGTCGAATACGTTCCCGCGATGATTCCGCACACCAGCGCGAACGAGAATCCGTTCAGCACTTCGCCCCCGAACAGGAACAACGACAGCGCCGTCAGCAGCGTCAGGCCGCTGGTCAGCACCGTCCGGCTCAAAGTCTGGTTCACGCTGAGGTTGATCAGCCCCTCGAGCGACTCCCGGCGGACCGTCTTCAGATTCTCACGAATCCGGTCGAACACCACGATGGTGTCGTTCATCGAATAGCCCACCAGGGTCAGCAGCGCCGCCACCACCGTCAACGAAATCTCCTTGTTGAACAGCGAAAACAGCCCGATGGTGATGATCGTATCGTGAAACACCGCCACCACAGCCGCCACTCCATAAATCCACTCGAACCGGAACGCAATGTACACCAGCATTCCGCCCAGGGCGTACAGCGTGGCGAGAACCGCCTGCCGGCGCAACTCGGCGCCGACCTTCGGGCCGACCACTTCCGCGCTGCGGATGGTGAACGAACCCAAAGAGCACTCCTTCTTTAACGCTTGAAGGATCGCCGGCGTTACTCCCTTGACCGAAGAAAGTTGGTCGATCGAGTTCAGCAGGCCGCCGTGCGAGTTGCGATAATCCTCGATCGCCTTAACCGTGGTGTTCAGATCTTCCTCGGAAATTGCAACGCCCGCCTGAAGCAGCGGATCACGCAAGGCGCCCGCAAGCTGGTCGGACGAGGAGTTGTTCAAGTCGAGCTTTCCGTCGCTGCCTCCGAACGTCGCGCGCAGCGTATCCTCGATAACCTGGCGATTGGTGTTCAATTCCTTCTCATCCCCGATTTCGGTGCCCACCAGAACTTCCTGGCTGCCGGTAATCTGCTGCACCGAGATCTCGCCGCGGATCTTGCTGCTCAACGCGCCGCGGATTTGCTGGACCGGAGGCTCCCGATTGAATGCCACCCGCACCAGCGCTCCGCTTCGGAAATCGATTCCGTACCTCGGTCCGCCCCTCGCGGCCAAGCTGATCAAGCCTCCCGCCGTCAACACCAGCGACAAGCCGATGAACGGCCACTTGTAGCGGAGAAAGTCAAAGTTCGTGTTCTTGAATAATTCCATTTAGCCTATACGGCCGGCTAAGTCCTACAGACACCGGCCGGCTTCCGAAAGTTCCCTTCAGGTTTCTATTTCCCGGGCAGCGTTGCTTGCCCGCCCAGGTCGCTCCGGCGATCGTCCACGTTATCACAAAGCCGGAGCCAGTTCAATCGCTTCAAATGCTGATAGTTACCGCCTGCTTCTGCATTCCCAGCTCCCAATCGAAGATGGTTCGGGAGACGAACACCGCCGTAAATACGTTCGCGAGCAGGCCGATCACCAGCGTAACCGCAAATCCCTGCACCGGGCCCGTCCCGAACAGAAACAGGAACGCGCAGGACACGATCGTCGTCACGTGCGTGTCGATGATGGTCAGAAAAGCCTTCTTGAAACCCGCGTCCACCGCCGCGATTACGGCTTTTCCAGCCCGCAGCTCCTCGCGAATTCGCTCGAAAATCAGCACGTTCGAGTCGACCGCCATACCGATGGTCAGAATCACGCCGGCGATCCCCGGCAGCGTCAGCGTCGCGTCGAAATAGCTCAGCGCCGCGATCAGAATGATCGCGTTCAGCACCAGCGCGAGCGTCGCGTTGATCCCGCTCCGTTTGTAATAGAACAGCATCACGGCGACCACGGCGATCACGCCCGCGACGCCCGAGATGGTCCCTTCCTTGATCGAATCGGCGCCGAGCGACGGCCCCACCGTCCGCTCTTCCAAAACTTCGATTCCCGCCGGAAGCGATCCCGATCGCAGGTTCAGCGCGAGGTCGGCCGCTTCATCATGACCCGAAAGCCCCTCGATCACGCCGTTGTCGCCGATCTTGCCTTTGATGACCGGTGCGCTCAGAACATTCTTGTCGAGCACGATCGCCAGGCGATCGCCGATATGCGAAGCGGTAAATCTTTCGAAGCGTTTGGCCGCGTCCTGTGTGAGCACGAATTCGGTTTCCCAGCCGCCGTTCTGCGAGCTTTGCTGCGGCCGCGCGTCGCGCAGATCGCTGCCGGTGACCACCGCCTGTTTCCCCAGGATCCAGTATTCCGGCGCGCTGCCGTTGCGCCCGGGTTCCGTTACGATTTCCGAATCGAGCGGCAAAATCCCGCCCTTGCTCGCCCTGGCCTCTTCCTTCGAACCAAACGCCCGGTCGCCCTTCACTTCCCTCAACGCGAGCACGGCCTGCGTGCTGATGAGCTGCTTCACGCGCGCCGGATCGTCGATGCCGGGAAGCTGAACCAGAATTTCCGCTTCACTGTTGGCGCCGCCGCGCTGCTGCACGGTGGCTTCGGTGACGCCGGAACCGTTGATCTTCTTATTGATGACGTTGATGCTCTGCGTCAACGCGTCCTGCCGAAGCTTCAGCGCATAGCTCGCCTGCATGGTCATCCGATAGTCGGTCTGATTGACCGGCGTTAGGATCCACGCGCTGCTGAAATTGTCGTTGATCACCTGCCGGAAGGTGCCCGCTTGTGTCGGGGGAACGCCCTTGATATCGATCTCGATCGAGTTCGCCTCGGCGAGCGATTGCGGATCGTTGTGGCTCATCGTCGGGGGCGGAATGTTAGCCTTCGCCAGCTCTTCCTGAAGCCGTTGAATCACCCCGTCGGCCTCCGCCTTGAACGCGTCCTGGAGCTGCACCTGAAGCATCAACTGGCTGCCGCCCTTGAGATCGAGACCCAGCCGGATATTTTTATGCCAGTTGTCGATCAACTCCTGCTTCGAAGTCGGCAGGCCGATGATGCCGTAGATACAGATCAGGATCACCGCGACAATCGCGATGGCACGGTAAGTTACGTTGCTTTTCATGGTGATTTACTTCTTTTCTTCGCCCGGCTTGTCCTGCGTCACCAGGCTGGCCACGGCGCTGCGGGCGACCTGAATCTTGATGTTGTCGGGCTTGACGCGAAGGATCAGCATGTCGCCGGTGATGCTGATAATCGTCCCGACGATCCCGCCGGTGGTGAGCACCTCGCTGCCGCTTTGCAGGCTCGAAAGCATGGTCGCCTGCTGCTTTTTCTGGCGCTGCATGGGCATGAACACCAGAAAGTAGAAGATGACGACCAGAAAGATGATCGGCAGGAACATGCCGAACGGGCTGCTGCTGGGGGCCGATTGCTGCTGGAGGAGGAGAGCGAACATTTCAAGGGCTTCTTTATTCGTTGTTTATGCTGGTCGCGTCTTCTGAAACGTTCAGAGCCGCGGTCTTCAGGAGTTCGGGAAATTTCCCAAACAATATAGCCTGCCTGATCTCCCGCATGATGTCAAGGTACCGCCGGAGGTTGTGGAGCGTCGCGAGGGTCGAAAACGTCATTTCGCCCGCAATAAACAAGTGTCGCAGATATGCGCGCGAAAAGTTCCGGCAGGTATAGCACGGGCAGGACTGGTCCACCGGCCGGGGATCGTCTTTGTACTGATTCTGCTTGACAATCAACCGCCCGAATGACGTGAACAGATACCCGTTACGTGCGTTTCGCGAGGGCAGAACGCAGTCCATCATGTCGATCCCGCGGGCGACGTATTGAGGTAATTCCTCCGGCATCCCCACCCCCATTACGTACCGCGGACGGTCGGCCGGAAGCAGCGGCGCGGTGATTTCGACCATTTCGAGGCTAAGCGCGCGCGGCTCGCCGACCGATAGCCCGCCGATCGCGTAGCCGTCCGCATCGAGCTCAACCAGTTGTTCCGCGCACGCGCTCCGCAGATCCGCGTACATGGATCCCTGCACGATCGGAAAACACGCCTGCCGGCCATCCGAGAATTTCCGGTAATGCTTGTACGCCGCGCGCGCCCATCGAACCGTGCGCTCGGTCGAGACTCGCGCGGCCTGGTGGCTGGCGGGATACTCCAGGCACTCGTCGAGCACCATCATGATGTCGCTGCCGAGCGCGATCTGCACGTCGATGGTCGATTCGGGCGTGAACATGTGCGCGTCGCCGTTCAAATGCGACCGGAACAGCACGCCCGGTTCGGTGATCTTGCGCAGGCCGTTCAGACTGAAGACCTGAAAGCCGCCCGAATCCGTGAGAATCGCGCGCGGCCACGCCATGAACTTATGCAGCCCGCCGAGCCCGCGAATGGTCTCGTGTCCGGGCCGAAGAAAAAGATGATACGTGTTGGCGAGGATGATTTTCGCGTCGAGATCCTCGATGAGCTCACGCGGAAGGATGCCTTTTACCGTCGCCTGCGTGCCGACCGGCATGAAGACCGGGGTTTCGATGTCGCCGTGCGCGGTGTGGAGAATTCCCGCGCGCGCGCCGGTCGCCGGACACGTCGCCTGCACCTCGAAATAAGGCACGCCACAAGACACGTCCTCATTGTATGAACATACTGATCTATGAACATAATGGTGTGGTGAATCGGCATCGGGTGGCAATTTTCGGAAGCGGCGGTCAGCTCGGCGTCGAGCTGAAGGCCGAGTTCACCGCGCGCGGTTACGAAGTAGCCGGGTTTGAGCGCTCTACCGTCGACATCGCCAATCAGGCGTCGGTCGATCGGGCGCTTGCGCGCCTGGATCCCGGAATCGTCATCAATGCCGCCGCCTACAACCAGGTCGACGTCGCGGAGAAAGAGCCGCAGGCCGCGTTCCTGGTGAACGCGCTCGCCGTCCGCAACATCGCTATGGCGTGCCGGCAGGCCGACGCGCAACTGGTCCATTTTTCGACCGATTATGTGTTCGATGGCCTGGCCGGCCGCGCCTACACCGAGGATGACGCGCCGCGGCCGCTGGGCGCCTACGCGGTGTCGAAGCTCGCGGGGGAGATGTACGCACGCGCCTATCTCGACGCGCCGCTGATCATCCGGACCTCGGGAGTGTACGGGCCGGGAGGGTTCGACACGGCGCGGGGGAATTTCGTCGAGCTGATGCTGCGGCTCGCCGCGCAGGGCCAGCCGATCCGCGTCGTCGAAGACCATTTCGCGTCGCCCACCTTCGCGCCGGCGCTCGCGTCGCGGACGGCCGATCTGGTCGAGCACAACATCCGCGGGATCCTTCATGCTGGCGGCGGCACGCCGATTTCCTGGTTCGAGTGGGCCGCGAAGATTTTCGCGGCAGCCGGCGTTAAACCGCCGCTCAAGCCCACCAGCGAACGCGAGTTTCGCACGCCCGCGCGCCGCCCGAAATACTCCGCGCTATCCAACGCGAAGATGGAATCGCTCGGGATCAAGGCGATGCCCTCGCTCGAGGAAGCGCTAGGCGCCTATCTCGAACGTCGCGCGCAGCGCGTTCCCTCGGGAAACTGAGGCGTCTGTCACAGCGGCCGGGTCATCGGCGCTACTTCTTCGAGCACGACGGGCAGGGCTGATTCGATTTATCGGAGACCCCGAATCCATCCGGTAGGCGCATCGCGTCGGCCGGAGGCGCCATTCCCATCTTGATGTCGAAGAGTTCGCGTACCCGGTGGGTCGAGAGGTTCCCTCGTATAGGAGGAATCATCTCGTCCAGCCGAAGCTGGATCTCCTTTTGCAAGCTGACGCATTCCTTTCCAATCGTCGGGCCGTCTGCGCTGCGCATCTTTACCGGATATCCCCCGCAACTAATCCCCTCAACGACGCTTGCCCCAACCGCCGAAAGTACCCGGTGCGATAGATAATGCCTCGCCGGGACCGAGTTTTGGTGCGTAATCGTGGCCTTCCTCTTCGGTTCGTAAGAAATTTGAAAAGCCCTCCCCGTGGAAGCCTCGCTGAAGAACGCACTTGAGGGACGCCCATCTAACAAAACCGTTTTCATGACACTTCCGTTCGCGTCTCGCATTTCCGTGCCCATCGTAGTGCGCTCGTAAGTAACACGCCCTTGTGGGTCAGATATCGTAACGATTTCACGAAAACGAGCCGTATATGGCGTCCAGCTTCCGGCCTGTCCGGAGCGACCAGCGAGCAGGACGCTGCTAATATGATTCGTCCTAGGATATCCATCGCATTTCAAATAGGAGCGACTTCTCTACTCCGCGATGCAGCATTGAGGGCAGCTTACAGTGACGCCGCCTCCACAGTCGTAGTCGACGCTGTTGAACTGGGGCGTGGTCGAGCACTGCGCGGGGACGCAATCGCTCCCACCGGTCTGATCGCAGCCAAGGCCGCACTGGATGACGAAGGACGAGCGTAGCGGAAGCGTGGAAAGCATGGAAACAAAAGCAATGCAAAGCAATAAGCGCGGTCGCAGAGTCATTTTCATGATATGTTCTCCAATTGTCTGAAATAACATGCGGACTCGGCAGGATTACACCGAAACTGCGGCGATCAAGATCCCTGTTTCCCAGCATTCGATGGGGCCAAAGATGCTAACTGTGGCGCAACGCCCGTTTATATGCCGCTGAAAAAGTCTTTACAAAGCTCAACTATTGGGCGAACATCAATCGATGGCTGACCGGCGCGGGAGATGGACACGGATGACACAGATGTCGCTCGCAACATTTATCACGGCTTTGTCAGCGGCCAGCGCGCTCGGGCAGAACTTAGAGCGTCAGCCGACGTTCGACGCCGCTACCGTTCGGCGCGCGCCGCCGCTCACCGCAGTTCCCGCAAGAATTGGCCCCCGGGGCGGCCCAAACACCAGCGATCCTACGACTTACATTTGCGAATATTGCACGCTCTCCATGCTCATTTCGTACGCGTACAATTTGAAAAATTACGAACTCTCTGCGCCGGATTGGACTCGAAGCGAGATGTACATGCTCAACGCCAAGGTCCCCGATGGGGCGAGTGTTCAGCAGTTCAGGCTCATGATTCAAGCTCTGCTCGCCGGGCGCTTTGGGCTTTCCACGCATCGTGAGTCGCGTGGGACGCCCGGCTATGAGTTGGTGGTCGCAAAGAACGGTCCCAAATTCGGCGAAACCGATGCGAATCGGAACGCGCGTGCGGAGACACGCAGCGCCGGCGCCCCTGGCGTCGCGACCCGCGAGCTTGACGAGGACGGATACCCTAACGTGCCGCCATTTCCCGGCGGCTCATCGATGCGGATCGCAAATGGTCGCGCCCGTATTCGAGCCGACGGCGAGGTAATCGAGCGGCTTGCGCGCAATCTCTCCGGTTATCTCAAACGACCGGTCGACGACGCCACGGGACTCAAAGGCAGGTACTATTTCGTGCTTTCCTGGTCAACGGAATTGGAAGGGGTCGGCCGCTACTCCGCGCCACCGTCCGCAGACAATGCGCCGCCGGCGCCCACCGCAATCAACAGCTCCGGACCTACGCTATTCGACGCACTCCAGTCGCAGCTCGGGCTGAAACTAGAGCCAAAAAAAACGCCTGTCGAGGTGCTCGTGATCGACCACCTCGAAAAAGTACCAACGGAAAACTGAGCTACATCGCGCGCTTGACGCTCACGCCGCCGTTGGTGGTCTCGACGTGGATCGTCGGCCCCCCGGAGCCGATCTCGGTCACCAGGCGCCGACCGATCTCGCCGTGCACGGTCATCGGAAAATCGACGTTGAGTTTGCCGTTTACCGTGCCGGTCTCGAAATGCGCCGAATAGTGCTCCGGCATCGTCACGGTGACTCCGCCGTTGGTGGTGCGCGCGTCGAGCTTGTTTCCATCCCAGCGCTCGCCCGCAAGCTCTACGGTCACCCCGCCATTTTGGGTGGTTCCCTCGACGTCGCCGGCCAGCCGCTTGAGCGAGACGCCGCCGTTCATCGCGTTGAACTGGATGTTTCCGCGAACGCCGCTGATCGCGATGCCGCCGTTAAAGGTCTTGACGTTCAAGTCGGCCTGACGCGGCACGAAAATCTCGTGACTCACCGACCAGCTCTGATCGGAATCCTGACTCGGTCCGGTCGTGTTCACCACGCCCCCCGAAATATCGACGTGGATCTGCGCGCCGATCATTTTGGCGGAGCCGTCGTCCAGCCCGGCCGCTTCCACCTTGGAGCGAATCAGAACCGTCGGATTGTCCCATCCATTGATCGTCACGCCGCCGTTCATCCCCGGGTCGACCGAGAGCCGGCCGGCGAACGCGACGGTTTGCTCACGCATCTCGCAGTTCGTCACCATCTTGCTTTGATTGAAGCTCGCGTGATCGCAACTGAGCGATTTCTCCTCGCCGCGCTGCGCCGAAGCGGGTACGCTGCAAGCGAAAATCGCCAAAGTCAAAATCGTCGTTTTCATGATGGTTCTCTTTCTATGAGTCAACCCAATAGACGCCCGAACGCCCTTTCGGTTATGTTGACTGAAGTGGAACTCCTGCACCCGATCGAGGTGCGCGTGTTAGGCGCGCTGCTCGAAAAAGATATGGCCACGCCAGAATACTACCCGCTCACGGTGAATTCGTTACAGAATGCCTGCAATCAAAAATCAAGCCGTGAGCCGGTGGTGAACTTCGATGAATCGACCGTTCA
>Ga0182024_10026197_pt1 | contig 10257 bp, 17 predicted proteins | sample P32metaG_FD_120480 | JGI IMG/M metagenome (GOLD analysis project Ga0182024, IMG submission 120480) | Permafrost microbial communities from Stordalen Mire, Sweden - P3-2 metaG (Illumina Assembly) | ecosystem: Environmental > Terrestrial > Soil > Wetlands > Permafrost | place: Sweden: Stordalen...
GCTGACCCGCCTCCGGCTGGTCAAGGAGCGGCGGCTGAGGCGTCCGGTAATGACTCTTTCAGAGGAAGACCGGGTGCTTCAGGCACTACCTGATTACCTCAGACGGATTATCACTTGCGCCCTCGATACCGGGATGCGGCGAGGCGAAGTGCTCCGCCAGCGCTGGGAAGACGTGGACCTTAACCGCAAACTTCTCATGGTTACCAAGTCCAAAACCATCGAGGGCGAGGGCCGCGAGATTCCCCTGACAGACCGTCTCTATCGGCTTCTTTCCAAGGAGACCAAGAAAGACGGCATCGTCTTCACCATGCGGGGTCAACCTCTGTCGTGGATCAGAAAGGGCTGGCTGGGCGCGCTCAAGCGCGCCGAGCTGCGCCACTTCAGAATCCACGATCTCCGCCATACCTTCAATACGCGCCTCATGGAGGCCGGAGTAATTCAGGATGTCCGCATGGCACTGATGGGCCATTCGGGCGGATCAAGAGTGCATTCCACTTACACCCACGTGGAATTCCCGGTCAAGCGCGAAGCGATCGCGCGACTGCAGAAGTGGGTGAGCAAACAACGAAAGGAACCAAAAGGAGGTTCAGAAAATGCCAGCACCGAAAACGCCCGGCCAAACGCCGGGCAAGACGACAACACCGGCAGTTCCTCAGGCGACCGAACGGAAGCCGTGGAAGAAAAAGACACCCGTGGAAGTGGTGTTGGAACAGGCCGAAAAGCTCAAGGCGGAAATCGCCGAGGGCGAGGAGGACCTGAAGAACAAGCGGCGTCAGCTTGAGAAGTTCGAGCAGGCCAGAAAGCTGTTTGAGGCGACGTAGCCAATGGAGCTTCTACCGGATGATCTGCGGGCACGCCTGCCGCCGATCAACGCAATCGATGACGAGGATGAGCCATTTGTATTCATCCACTACACGCTTTCAGGTACCGGGCAGGACTGGTACGTCATGGCCGGAGAGCCGCAGAAAGATGATTTCGTCTTCTGGGGATTTGTCCGGCACGAAAGCAGGTTTGCCTGCTTCCGGCTCTCTGAGCTGGAAGTGACTGCCGGGCCATCGGGTCAAACCGTGGTCCGCGACGAAGACTTTACCGAAGGAGGACTCAGTGAAGTAGTGCCCGCGCCCGATCTCTGATCAGCGCCGTGAGTATTTTGAGGCCAGAAATCTTTTCTGGTCTCTTTTTTATTCCCGCCTTACACCAGCCAGCTTTACTCGTTGTAGGGAAGACAGACAGTCGTTCCCAAATACCAACAGGAGAAACGAACCGATGAAGAAACTATCAGTTGTCGTGGCCGGCACCGGCCAGATTCGCGACGTGGAAATCCAATCCGGCACTACCGCCGGGGATGTCCTCACCCAACTTGGGCTGAAGGATTATCTTTTGTCCAAAGGTCCGAACGATCCCTTCTTTGCGGCGGCCGAGTCGATCTACGACAAGGTCAATGACGGCGAGAAGATTTTCGCTTCCACCAAAGCCGATGTCGGGGTGCTGAGTCGGTGCGCGTAAGGGAAATCAGCAACCGGTCTGCCTCCGCATCGCTGCGCGATCTGATCGCCAAGGCGGTGCGGGGGCGCGGCCCCTCCGTCACGGTTGATCGCCGCCGCATTCCCTACTGGCAGGAGCGGGGTTGGGTGCGGGAGGGCAACCACTATCGCGGCAACTACCAGACGGACCACGCGGTGTTCTGCGGCTACGTCACCGAACAGCGCAGCGGCCATCTGGAGTTTTTTCTCTACAGTCCGTCGGAACAGATCCGCCGCCACAGCCATTGGACCTGCTTTGTGGATCGTGGCGATGGCTGGTACCTCGTGCACATGGGTCGGCAGCCCAAAGACCTGAGTTCGGGAATCATCACGATTGAAAGGCTGATCAGCGAGGCCTACGGATCATGAGAGAGAAACAATCGGCACAACCACCAGCCCTGATTCATTTGGAGCGCGAACGAAACCGCCTGCTGGCCACGCGCCAGAAGCAGCTCGACGCGTTCGTCGGCGAAGTCTCCACAGGCAAGCGGCGGAAACTGGCGCAGCTATTCCTGAAGATCAGGCAGACCAATGACTTCGTGCGCACGCTCGGTGAGATTGCGGACAGTCTGAAACCCGTTGAGATCGCCGAAGCGGACGCGAAGCCGCACTATGCCGTCAGTTCATTGTTTCTCTACGAGAGTTTCAAAAAGCTGACCGCCGACCGTGATGAGCAGTTTTTCTTCGTCACGGGCACAGAACTCGGCGGCGCGCTGATCCTTGACCAGTGGGCCGAATTTGCGCACCAGAAGCGCACCGTGGGGGGCGTCACGGGGGATGTGCGCTCCACCCACAAGGTGCTCATTCGATTGGAGCAGTTCGGGCACCGGCTGCTGGCTCACTTCCACAGCCACCCCGGAAACGGACCCAGCTCAACCCAACCCTCCGGCATAGACGAGAACTTTCAAAAACGCCTTGAGGCAGCAGGACATTTGGCAGTGATGGCGATCTTCAGCCGCGACGGCTTTGTGCGGTTCGTGCGGTTGGACGGCATCCCGGAAATCGAAATCTACGGCACTGGAGTTGAAAAACATGACCATGAAAAGTCCATTTACAGGCTTACGGACATCTATAGCGCTTAGGGGAAAGGCGGTACCGGGGGCGGAAGACCGGCAGCGGAAGATCCCCGGATTTGATCAGGAGAAGTTTTCCCGGAGCCATGTTCTTTGCGTCGGCGCGGGTGGCATCATCTCCAACATCGCGCCGACGCTTTGCCGGAAGGGAATTGGGAAAATCAGGCTGCTGGATGACGATCTGGTTGAGGCCAGCAACCTCAACCGCCAGCGGTTTTATACGAAAGACATCGGTAAGAATAAGGCGGTGGCGCTTGCTGAGAATCTCCAGCCTGAGTGCATCGCGGCCACCGAGATCAGCGGCTTCGCGTTCCGGCTTGAAGAAGCCATTGCGCGGGGAATTGATTTGTCATGCGACGTGGCGATCTGCGGCGTGGACAACAACCCGGCCCGAGTCGTAGCAAGCCGCCACTTCCGGGCACTGGGCGTACCGGTGATTTTTTCTGCGGTCAGCCGTGACGGCGATCACGGTTACGTCTTCCTCCAAGAAAAGCAGGGCGCTTGCATCTCCTGTCTGTTCCCGGATATGGCTGATGACAACCGGTACCCGTGCCCCGGCACCCCTGCCATTGCGGACATCTTGCAAGTAGTTGGAGCGCTTTCGGTTTACGCGGTTGATACGCTGCTCATGTCGCGCAAGCGTTATTGGAACTATCGAAGGGTCAACCTGACGGACAGCTTGCTGGATGGCTCAGCCGTGGTTCAAAGCCGCGCCGACTAATCGCACTAACCCCGCCGCCTCAGCTGCATTCCGGCAGAGACAGCAAGTTGTCCGTCCAAACCTTGTCGGCGAATGTTTGAACAAACTTCGTACCGTTAGAATGTTCTCGCGTTCCAACATATGCCTTGTTTCCAGCGCGGTCTTGGACATAGGCCGTGCCGTTCTCAGTCTTAATCCAATCGTATATCTGGAGACGAGTATTCTTGCCTGTCTTCCCGTTGGCCTCATTGGTCCATCCGAGATTCTCAATGGCGTGGTGTGGATCCTGATGGTAACCGCCAGACTTGTTTATGCACGTTATTCGTATAGCCATGATGTATCCTTTCGTCGGATGCTATTTAACCCACTCGATTTTGTTCCGTTTGACAAAAAAATGACTCCTGCAGGCATCTGTCGTCAGCCAGATCGAGGGCGTTAGCGAGATCGCCCCTCTCCGTAATTGAGCCGACCACGAGGGGTACTGGGTGCGAACCAGATTGAGGTCGATTCTCCTCTTGCAGCCGCATGGGCAATCAAGAACAGCTCGCTTATCAAAATCCCCGTGGCGCACCAGATAAAGATCAGCACCGATTTGCGCCGGGATCGCGGTCATTGATTCAACCACCACGATATGCGAGATCTTTGATCGTCGGCGAAGATTCTTCCACCAACGTTTCAACCCATTCATCATTCCGGCCTCCATGTCTGGTCCAGGAACCGCATACGGTCGCCCTTTCCGATTAGTGATGAATCTGAGCAGAAGCAATCTGGATTTTGGGGTGCGCCCGGAGTTCGGACAACGGTCTCATCGAACCGCAGGATGATCTCGCCAAGGTCATAATCCTGCCCCTTAAATCCCGTCAGACGATGTAGGAATTCGGCGACCGCAAAGGCAGCAGTAGCGGTGGTGAATGGTATTACTGCCGGTTCGGCGTCCGGTAGTTCCGGGATGTAGCCCTCATGCCGTTGGTATTCGGCCTCTTGGGGGGAAAGTTCTTGGAGGATCTGTTGCTGGACGTCTTCCGCCGTTATTTGTCCACGGCAATAGAGGCAAGGCTTACCAGGCAAAAGCGTTGTGATTCTGCCTGGGATGGCCTCGATCTTGCCGGCCTGCGAATTAATCTTTACGCCAAGGTCAATGACTGGTACGCAATACTCGATAGCGAAGCGGGTCAGGGCGGATCGTCCCCAGAAGTCATCGGTGCAGCCGAAAATCACGTCGCATTCCCGAAAACGCTTCATTACGGATGCGTATGTGACCGGCTTGCTGAAATGGTCTACAACTGTCCCGAGGCCGATATGTCGGGCCATCTTTGAAAGGAGCGAGGATTTATCGACGCCGACATCGTCTATCTCAGATCCATAGACGCGGCTCACGTTGGAGCTTTCAAGGCGTTGCCCGTCGGCGACCAAGATTCGACCCACGCCGAGGCGAATCAGTTGTTCGAAAACCGAAGAACCAGTTCCTCCAGCGCCCACAACACCGACGGTCAACCTTCGAAGGAGAGGCAAAATATCGGGACCAAATGCGCGAACCTCGCGGTCGTGGAAGCTGGTGTCGATCGAGCGATCAAATCCGGCCCGCGGATAGAAACGAAATCGCTTCCCGATCACGCGGATCAAATCGATTTGCTCAATCTTTCCCCCGTCCAGCCAGACACGACCTCGGGGTAGATTAGGATCGCTGAGAACGATACTGGCGTGTATGGCGTTCGGCGTATTGATTCGGTTGTGCGCAGTCCGGAACAGCCCTGCCTCTTCAATATCATCCTGTTTTGAATGTTCCTGCACGCCCGCAGGGTGGCTGTGTACGAACACAAAACACGCGCGCTCTCGATCCGCCCGTTTCATGACGGGCAGAAAAGAGGATGCGGCCACGCTGAGGTGATGGCTCGACTGATCAAGCAGCTCTGAATCGGGGACTGGGATCACATCACGGACAAGCAATCTGGTTTCCCTGTCGGTCTGGGCTATACCGCAAAGCAAAAAGGCAGCCCGTTCAGGGCGTTCTCCAGCTTGAAAAAGATGAGCGCAAAGCCCTTCATACTGTTTCTCACCAAAAGTAAGTGTGTAACGCATCAATCTCCTTCCTGCAACTCACGCCGAATAATTCCGAGAAACGTCCGCAAATTATCTTTTCCCGGCCGCCATTGGGTAGCATCAAGATGGCGTGACCACTGCTGCCACTGTCGACCGTCAAAGTTAACATTGATTACATCTGCTCGTGGTGGATAGGTGCCGTTGGTCAGCTTGACGTGCGGATTGGTCCAGAAACAGTCGGGCTTGGCCATCGGGAAGTTGGGCGGCAGGCGAATCAGAAGATCACAGGAATTCGGCTTGTAGCGGGAAGCCAGCGCGAAATTCCTAATGACTACGCAGACAAATCCAGCTTCCTGAGCGGCTGTAAATTCATACGCCTTGTCCCTAAGGTGCTGCTGGTCCTCCTCGGCCAGCAGCACCTCCGCGATAGCAGCGTTAGTCACGGTGTCCCCCCGGTGTCACCTTTCCGGGCGTCGAATAGAATTTCGCGTGCTCGTGAACGTGAATAACCGTGTGATCGTTAGGAATCAGCTCGTCCTCCCGCGGACCGGGCGTCTCTCGGTAGAGCGTCCAACCGGACTGGACTTTGCCCAAGATATAAAGTGCTGCACCGGTCGTTTCAGCCGGGGTCTTCAGATGCTCCCGGTCGATGATAATGTCCACTTCTCGATGATGATGACTCTGCTTTTCGGTTTCTTCGTTATTCATAAAATTCCTTTTTCTGCTGCAATGCAGCGCTTAGTTTTGTTGTCTTGCATCGTATGCATACGGTGCGAACAGTTGGGGTAAAAAAATTTATAGTGAGAGTTGTCCGTCCTCCTTTGCCGGATACAGAGATTCCAGCCGGATGCGGGATACTGCCGGGTTCACCTCGAACTGGTCCGCGATCGACCGAACCGCAGATTCATAATGTGCCGGATCGATCCGTTTACCCCCGAGAACGCCGACCGATATCAAGAACGGTTCGCTCGCCATCTCGACGAGAGGTCGTGGCATCAGCAAGTGACTCATGGCAGCATTCGCCTGAAATTCCCACCATTCTCCGCCGTAGCTGTTTCGGTCTTCGCTATCCCTGCACAAGACCTTGGGTGCACCGGACTCTGAACAGTCTCCGAATAACGGAGTACCAGAAGCGACCGCAAACAAGTAGGTATGGAGCAAGCCGTGACCGGCCTCATGTGCTATCGTGCTTCGGACCCGGCGCTTAGCTGGTGTGCTCGCATCGGAATCCAGCGCCGCGGAGACGTACACCCCCTGAACGCCATTCGGCCCGAACTTCGTCAACCCGAGAATGCCATCAGTAAGCTCTGCGGATTCAACGACGACGTTGAAACGCTTCTCGACGAACCGTTCCACCCGCACAGGCTCAGGCCGGACGGGAAGGAGCTTCGCCTTGCGGAGCTCATCTAGACAGATATTTTCGATCTCACTGTCCGTGAAGTATGGCCTCTCCGAGAAGGGTCCCCTGCTGGTTCTTAGAGTCTTCATTTTTCATCTCCTTTCTTGTCCGCGTCCTTCTCGCCCGCCCACTTGAGAATCTGCTCCGAAGAAACGTTCATTTCCACAGCCTTCCGAAGTGCGAAGCCCAAGGCCGGGTCCTGCCGCATAGCCCGGCGCAGTTCCTCGACCGGAAGGCGGTTGTCCAGCCGCTGCAAGTCCCCAATGGCAACGCCGAGAACCTGCGCCATCTTTTGGAGCAGATCGTCCGAAGGGTTCCGCCGCCCATTCTCGATGTCGGAAATATGGGCCGGAGAGATATCCCCAAGCTTTCTCGCAAATTCGCGCAAGGAGATATCGTGTCGATCTCGCAGTTCCCGAATTCGCTTGCCAAGTTCGTTCATACTGTAAGCATACACTGCGTACAAAAATCCGTCAATCCCTTTACGAGGGACCTCGTTGGGGACTTTTTTATATAAAAAAGTGTTGACATAAAAATGTGTCCATGTAATAAAAGGACTTATGGGACGCACTGGTCGACCGAAGCACCTGTCGGGCGAGGAGCGGACAACCACAATAATGTTCGATGTCGCCACCCAAGAAGCGATATTGAACCTTCAGATTCGACGTCTCCGCTCCACCGGACGGAAACCGACACTTCGTGATCTCGTTCGAGAAGGAGTTGATGGGCTTCTCCGCCAAGAGGGTTTGGAGCCGTTGCCATCGGTTTCTCCGGTGCCGTCTGGAACCGTTGTTCCAATCAGCAAGGCTGCCAGTTGATAATGGCAGGGAATCCCTAGGAATTAAGATGACCTACGACCTGCAACTCGGAATGCTCGCGACGCAAGCCATGACTCACCTCATGACGGCCGAGATCAATCAAGATGACGCGGAGTTCAGAGAATTCCTGTTGGCGAGCGCCGCTTTTTGTCGCGTCATGCAATCCAAAGCTACTCCCATCGATATTCCAAGCTTTGACTCGACCGATGTAGCCGGCTTTGTTTCAGCCGTGATTAAGATCTCGACACCTAAGGCATCACAAGAAGATCGTGATAGACTGAAGCGCGTTGGAGAAATTCAGCCACTCATAGATCGCGTGCTCGACGAAAAGCGACGGCCAAATTCGTCGGAGCAAATTCAAATAGCTGAGGTGCTTTACGTTTCCTCGGCCGCTGATTTGCGCTAGCGGTTCAAAGAGTTTCAAGAAATGACGGCGGGCCTACCAATCTCGATGTCTGCGGCCCAGCTGAAATTCCTACTAGGCACTAGTGCCGAAAATCTCATCCGGCTTGAATCCATTCTGAGGCGTCGACAGGAGTTAGGCTCCGTGCCGGAGTTTGATGCCATCATCTCAGCCATGTTGGGTCACTGTGACAGTTACCGAGGGTATTATCTGCAGTATGCTCCGACGATCAGGAAGGTTTTAAGTGACATACCGATCTCGCAAATAGAAGAGCTGGGACTAAAAACACTATTCAGGAACTGCATCAATACATTTCTTGTCCTACACGAGCTCCTTTTGTTCCTGCCGAGAGAGCCGATCCGCAAGGAAATGCATTTTTTCTGCGCGGAGCTTTTTTGGCCTGTCTATGACATCAGTGATTTATCTGTGATTCTGACGAGCGTATACAACGCGTTCGAGTATTCATTAGATGCTGCAATAAAGTCTTTGGACGTGTTCATCATGAAGGTGCCAGACCCGAACAAACTAGGCTTTGGGCACGTGATGGAACTGGCTATCATTGACCGCGATAATCCATTGTCTTGGCCTATCCTCGCGCACGAATTCGGCCACTATCTCGACAACAAGTACACAATTTCTGACCCGTTGACCGAGCATTTTATCGATACAGAACTGCACGTTCCTTCGGACAGCCGTGAGGTTTTTCGAAAGATTTTTAAACCGCTGGCGGCAGAATTGTTCGCCGATCTTACCTCATACTATTTATTGGGCCCAGTCGGCATACTGCCGATTGTCAATATGGAACTAAATTTTGGCATGGCGACTGACGAGCCGATCCCATATGACGGCATTCATCCCTTTACGTCAACACGATTGCAAGTGATAACCGACATTGCTGCTGCTGATCATATGACGTTGGAGTCGTTCGGTACATATATTCAGGCGTTGAAGGAAGATGAAGATAATAAAGTCGCCAAACTTCCTCCAGCTGAACAGAAGAAGCGCGCCTCGAATAGGCAGCTAGCCACCTTTTTAGCTCAAAGACTTCGGGCAGCTTTCATAGACGAAATAGAGAAGTTTAATCTTAAACGGTTTAAGAGCGACAACTTCAAAACCTCTGAAGATCTAAAGTCGTCTCTCGGGCAGGGAATTCCTGTAGGATGCAAGCGGCAATTAAGCGATGATGTTGTTCGGACTCGCCTGTCAGAAGTGACCAATACCTCTAGCGTTACTGAACTCAGGGAAGTCTTTGCCGTGTTCAGAGAAGTTCCCGTAAGAGTTTCTGAGGTGCTGACGGCGGGTTGGATCTCAAACACCGGTCGTCAGGCCAGAGCGTTGGCTGATGCCTTTGCCTTGGGAGACTTGGATAAGGTGTTTCCCCATCTGAAAAAGTCCCTTGAGGATCAAGATAAGCTATTGATGAAATCAATCGAGATGATCTCGGTTGTCATGGAGATGGTCAGTGCTCCTCAGTGATTTGGAGATTCTACGCAGATTAGTAGATCCCGACCCTAAAAGACGGATCGTAGTCACGCCACTTGCAGATCCCGTCGCACAAGTTGGTCCCTCATCGCTAGACGTTTCTCTGGGGGCTGGCTTTAAGGTTCCTGTTACTTCGCAGATTCCGGCGATCAATCCATACAAGGCACCTCGTCTAGCCGCGCGGTATATGCAGGATGTTGAAGTTAGTGATCTCCAGCCATTCTATTTGCACCCCGGCGAGTTTGCGCTTGCAGCTACTCTTGAATATATCCATGTGCCTTATGATCTCGGATGTCGCTTGGAAGGGCGAAGCTCTTGGGGACGCCTCGGCCTGCTGGTACATGCGACTGCAGGATTTATCGATCCGGGCTTCTCAGGGAATGTTACTTTTGAGCTGTACAATGCTGGTCGTCTGCCGATTGAGCTCAAGCCTGGATTTCGGATGGCTCAGTTATGCTTTATAGAATTGAGCGATCCACCGGGTATACCTTATGACAAGCGACCGGAGTCTAAATATCACCAATCGCTGTCAGCCGAAGGCTCTCGGATCTGGCAAGACCGGTGACCCGATCTAGTCATTAGCGGCGAATTTCTCCCGCCGTGCCACCATGGCGTTCATTGGCATACACAAATGTCAGGTGCGTTTCGCATTTGCCGCCGGGTCACGTCGATGTGGAAATTCATCGCCCACTTGAATGAGGATTCCGCTGAAGGCGATCAGTGATTCCGGAGCCAAGCCGATCACCATTCCGGAAGGAAACCGATCAGGCGTCGGAGCGAAGCGACGCTGGCTCTTTGATGTTGCCAAAAGTGATCGGA
>Ga0182024_10026198_pt1 | contig 10257 bp, 7 predicted proteins | sample P32metaG_FD_120480 | JGI IMG/M metagenome (GOLD analysis project Ga0182024, IMG submission 120480) | Permafrost microbial communities from Stordalen Mire, Sweden - P3-2 metaG (Illumina Assembly) | ecosystem: Environmental > Terrestrial > Soil > Wetlands > Permafrost | place: Sweden: Stordalen...
CGCCGACGGCGACGTCCCCGTCGCGGGCGCCGTGGCGCGCATCATCGTCTCGGCGGACGCGGCCCCGGTCCCCGGCTCGTGCGCCCGCGACGATGCCCCGGTCGAAGGCGAGCTGTTGCTCGGCGAGGGCGTCCAGCTGCCGCCGATTGCGGCGGGCGGCAGCACCCGCCTGCGCTGCGCGCTGCGCGTGCTGCCGGGGACCGCGCCGCTCACCGTCGATGCGTTCGTGGCGGCGGCCGGCGTCCCGACGATCGCGCCGCCGGCGCTTCGCCTCGCCCGCCGCACCGGCCACGCCGCGTACGAGGCCACCCGGCCGTTCTTCGAACTCGAGGCCGGCGAGGTCGACGATGCGCTCGGCACGCCGCGGGCGCCGGTCGGTGAGACGCGCCTGATCGACGCGGTCGTCGACGAGCCCGCGCTGCCCCCCGCCTCTGCCCCGCCGCCCAAAGCCTTCGCTCCGCCGCCGCCACCCACGCCGGTTCCGATCGCCGCGCCGCCTGCGCCGGCTCCGGTCGTGGCGCCGCCGGCGCCGGTCCCGATCGAGCCGCCGCCGGCTCCCGTCCAGGTGGAGTACGTCCTGCGCCGGGCGGTCGAATCCGACGAAGCCCGGGCGCTCGACCGCATCTTCTCCGGCGCGATGCCGCACGGGCTCGCGAACCTCACCTTGCTCTGCTCGATCGCCGCCTGCGACGGGGCGGCCGGCGACGCGCTCGGGCTCGGCGCTTTCACCCGGGCCGTCGCGGCGGCGCTGCCGCGCGCCCTGGTCGCGGCGCGGATGGGCCGCCCGGTCCAGGCGGTCGTCGATCCCGCCGCGCTGGGGCTGATCCGTCCGACGGCCGAGGTCGAACCGGACATCTCCCCGAGCGGATCGCCGCTGCTGACCCTGCGGCTCGACCAACGCGAACTCGACGGCCTGCGTGCGCTGCTGGCGCGAACGCTCGACGACCCGTTTCTGCGCGGCGCGCAAATCTTGCTCGGCATCATCCCGCGCGCGCTCGACGGCATCCCGCCGGCGCACGCGACCCCAGTCCGCGAGGCGCTGGATCGCTACCGCGGCGGCGCCGCGGGCTGGCTCGTCCGCGCGACGGTGCGGCGAAAAGTCGATCGCCGCTTCGATCCGCTCACCGCGGACGATGCGCCGCTCTTTGCGGCCGGCCACGCGCTCGTTCGCGCGCTGCATGAGGCGCTCGGGTGAAGCTGCTGATCGCGGTTCCGACCGGCGGTCAACCGGCCCGCCAATTCCTCGACGCGCTGGCCGCGCTCCAGCTCCCCGACGCCGTGACCGCGGCCGACCGCGTCGTCTGGAGCGGCAACTTCGTCGCGGCGCAGCGTGAGATGATTGCGCGCGACGCCGTACGTCTGGGCGCGCAGTATCTCGCGATGCTCGACGACGACATCATCGCGCCCACCGATGCGCTCGTGCGGCTGGCCCAGGTTCTCGAGGACGACGAGCGCGCCGCGGTCGCCGGCGCCCTCTACTACAGTCGCGACGGCGCACGGCCGATGGCCGTTGCACGGTGGGATTCCTCCGACACGACCAGCGCCGCGATCCCGTCGTACGCCGCCGACGCCGCGACCGTCGTCGACGGCGTCGGCTTCGGCTGCGTCCTCGTCCGCGTCGCGGCGCTGCAAGAACTCACGCTGCCCTATTTTGCCGCGCACCTCTTCGTCGATCCGGTGGCCCGCGTCGTGCGCCAATGCGACGAGGACTATCTGCTCTGCGAACGCCTGCGCGGCGCGGGCTGGCGGATCGTACTGCACGCCGGCGTGCGGGCCGGCCACTACGACCGCGGCACCGACACCATCTCGCCGCGCAGCTGGGAGAGCGATGCCCAGACCAATCGGCTGCGGATGATCGTCCGGAACGACGCCGGGACGGAGCTGGTGCCGTTCGACGATGCGGTTCCGCGCGTGCGCGAGCGCCAGCAACCCTTCCCGGCGACGCTGCTCTTCGAAGTGGACGAGCCCCGCTAAGACGCGCCCGCGTCGAGCGCGCGCACCGCGTACGCATAGAGCGCGCGGTCGTCGGCCATGGAGGCGAGCAGCCTCCGTCCGACGTCGTCGTGCTCGCCGATCCAGGACCGGTCGTCACGCGCCCTCTGGGTGACGTTCTCGCGTCCGACCGCATCGGCGGGCAGCAACGCGAATCCCCACGCGACGGCGCGCCGCCGCAGCAGCGTGAGCGACTCGGGCAGCCGTTCGACCGTGCCGACCATCGCGAACCCGTTCAGAATCTCGACCGCGACGGCCAATCGCTCGCGTCGATACGCCGCCAGGTCGGCCGGATCGGCGGCGCGTTCGCGCCACGCGTACTCGGCCAGAAAGTTCGTCTGCGCGTTCTCGCGCTCGGCAAAGAGCTGCGGCCGTTCGAGCAGCCACGCGGTGAACTCACGCGACGAGAGCGCCGCGCAGTTCGGCGGCAGCCGCTCTGCGGCGGCGGCGTTCGTGATCTCGCCCTGGACCTGCTGCATGTAGTGCAGGTAGGAGAGATACTGTTCGAGCGGATCGCGCAGCACGGTGAAGTACCGCATCGTGCGGCCGCACGAGCGCGGCGGGAAGCGCCGGATGTTGTGCGTGCTCAGCGCGCGAAGCCGGCGATCGGCAAGTCCCGCCGCGGCCAGGCTCGGCTCGTCGAAATCGTAGTTCGGGTAGAAGCTGCCGAACCCGCCCGGGTACGCCCGCACCAGCCACGCCCGAATCGACGTCCCGGCGTTCTTCGGGATGTGGATGTGGGTCAGCAGTTCGGCGTCGTGGCCGGTTTCGTTCAGTATTGCCCGTCGAGCAGGCGCGCGGCGGCGCCGGATCCGATCGCACGCGAGAACCTGCGAACGCGGCCGATCGACTGGAGCCGGCGGCTGACCTCGTCTTTGTACGCGGCCACCCGGCGGAGCTGGTCGTCGCGGTAGGTGAGGATGCCACGCACGCGCTGGGCGATTTTGTCGTCACGCTCGGGTGCCGCCTCCGGCGCGCGCGCGAACAGCGCCCCCAACTCCACCGTCAACACGTTCTGGCGTGCCAGGGACGCGGTGACGTCAGACCAGCGCCGTTCGACGAACGCGGCCTCGAGGTCGAGGCACGAGCGTTCGATTGCGACCAGCAGCGCGACCGCCGCTTCGCGCGCGCCCTCAGCCGACAAGGGCATCGAGACGCGGCGCCGACGACAGCTCGGCGCGGTACCGCTTGATCGCCTCCGCCCAGGTTTCGCGCATCCCGGCGATCATCGGGACCAGCTCGCGCACCTTCTGCGGGTCGTTCTGCATGTTGGCCGCGACGAGCTGATGGTGCCAGAATTCGTAGATCCGCAACAGGTTGCCCGGGAGGTCGCTGTCGAGGTCGATGCGCAGCGATCCCATCAACACGGTGCACGCGCGTTGCGCCCGGCGCAGCGCGTTGTGCCGGCCCTGGATGTCGTGCGGTCGCGTCTCCATGACCTCGATCGCCTGCCGTGAGAACAGCAGCAGCGCGTCGTAGACCTTGACGATCAACTCCTCGGGGCTCGCGGAATTGATCGAAGCTTCGAGGTAGCGGAGGTTCGCGTCGGAAACGGTCATCGTCACTTCGTGGAAGACGAGACGCCGAGCGCGCCGAGCTCACCTTGAATCGCCTGGAGCTGCGCGATCGCCGTTTCGCTGGCGACGAACTCCGCCCGCAACTGGTCGGCCTGCATGTTCGCCTGATCGGTGACCAGTTTGATCTGCGTCTGCAGCGAGGTGATCTGATCGGCCGTCTCGTCCGTCAGCGTGGTGAAGAGCGATTGCGCCGGTACGGCGCCGGCGACCCCGTTCGTGAGCTGGGTCGGCAGACCGCTGACGCTCGTCAGGTACACGCCCAACTGGCCGACGATGCTCGTGCTCCCGGTGAACAAACTCGCAACGGCGTTGGGATCGGTCTGGAGCGCCGTGGTCAGCGTCGTGACGTCGAGCGCCTCGAGCTTACCGCTGGTACCGTCGTAGGTCTGCCCCGAGACGCTGTCCTGCGTGCTCGCGTTGGACGAGTCTCCCGAACCCGCCGCATCGACGGTGAACGAGGAGTCGAGCGTCAAGCCGATCGAGGCGAGCGAGTTGTACGCGTTCGAGCCGGTGTTCGAGGCGTAGTTCGAGATGAGGTTGACGAGTTGGTCCTTGAGCGTGAGGACGTCCTGGTTGTTGAAGAGGACGCCGCCGGTCGTCAGCTGCGTCCCGCTCGTCGCTCCGGAGTCATCGTCGGTCGTCGTCCCGACGACGGGGGCCGCCGTCGCCGTGTTGATCTCGTTGATCACGGCGTTGTAGGCCGTGACGAAATTGCCGATCGATGTTTGCAGGGTCGAACTGTCCTGCGCGACACTGATCGTGACCGGCGCGGCGGCGGTGATCGGCTGCGTCAGCGTCAGGTCGACGCCCGAGATGGCGTTCGTGACGTCGTTCGAGTTCGAGTAGACGGTGTTCGTCGCGCCGCTCGTATCCTGATACGTCAGCGAGGCTGACTTGCCGACGGAGAGCGCAGCACCGGCGCTGATCAGGTTGGGCGCCGTGTAGTTGGTCAGGAAGCCGGCGGCCTGCAGGAAGTTCGACGAGTCGCCGACCCCGCCGACGGAGATGCCTTCGGGTCCCGCGGTCTTCGAGGTCAGCACGACGCGATCGTTCGCCGTATCGTACGTCGCCAGCACGCCGGCCGACGAGGCGTTGATCTCGTCGAGGATGTTGTTGAGGTTGTCCGTCGTGCCGTCGACGGTGAAGTGTACGCCGTTGATCGTGAACGCGCCGCTCGTCACGGCGGTTGCGAAACCGGCGTTCTGGTCGGTGTTGAACGTCGCTCCGAGGTTGATCCCGCCGATGTTGGCCGAGCTGGTCGCCGTGTAGACGCCGGCGGCGAAGGTGATCGGCGCGGTGTCGAGGCGCAGGACGGTGAGCAGGTTCCCGCTATCGCTCGCGCTGCCCAGCGTGAGCGGCTGGGTCGACGTCACCGAGACGGTCCCGTTCCCGTTGTCGGTCAGGGACGCGGTCACGCCGGCTGCCGTTAGCGCGGTGTTCGCCTTGGCGATGAACGAAGTCAGCGTATCGGAGTTGATGTCGTAGGAGATGGCCACGCCGTCGATGGTGACCTGGCCCTGCCCGGTGTAGCCGGGCGGCCCGTTATCCGGCGAGATCGCCGATCCGGCGTTCAACAGCGGCGCGCCGACGTTGAAGGTGCCGTTGGCAGCCGGGTCGTTCTGCAGCTGGGTCGCGGTCGCCAGCGTGGCGTTCGTGATGAGGTACGAGCCCGGCGTCGCGGTCGTGCCGGCGACGCTCGTCGCCGCTACCGCAGTGCTGTTCGACGACGACGGTGCCGTCGCGTTGAAGGCGGTCGGATCGCTGACGGCCTGGAACGTATTCTGGAAGGTGTTGACCAGGTTCTGGATCTTCAGCAGCTCGGCGTTCTGCTTGTTCAGCGAGGTCACGTCGTTCTGCAACGGCGTCTCTTGCTGCAGGGTCAAGGCCGTGTACTTCGAGATGATCGAGTTGTAATCGATCCCCGAGGCGATGCCCGGAAAAGAGACCGGCGGAACGTTCGTTCCGTATTGCGTCGACGACGAACTCGTGGTCGCTGCTGAGATCCCCGACATCAGGCCGTCCGATCGAGGACGGCGCCGGCGAGTTTGTTGAAGAATTGTGCGATCAGAACCATGGCCTCGGGCGGAAACTGGGTGATCACCTGGCCGGTCTCCTTGTTCTTGAAGACCGTGATGATGTCGTGCGTCCCCTGGACGACCTGGAACTGGACGGAGACGTCGGAGCCGACGAGCTGGGCGAGCGCCTTGTGGAGCGTCTCGTCCTTCTGCGCGGCTTCAACCGGAAAACCGGTCGGTAATTGAATGCCGCCGGGAACGGGGGTTGTCGCCGGCGCTGCGGCGCGGGCGGGGTCGATAGCCTGAACGTCCATGTTCGTAGAAGGCCCTCCTACCGAAAACATCGGCCACCAGACAGCAGCGGTTTAGGCCGACCCTGAACAAGTGACGATTCTCGGAGATCCTGCCGGGGGAAATCGCCCGAGAACGGCCTCGATCAGCATCGTCTCAGGTGACGACCGGCTCGACCTGGGCATAGCCCCGCACGATCGCCCGGATCGCGACCGCCGGCGCCAGGCCGGCGAGCGTCTCGGGCGGGGTGCGCCGGGACTCCCGCAGCGCCGCGTCCCACGCTTGGGCGAGGGCGCGGCTCAGGCCGGTGACGTCGGCCGGATCGAACCGGTGGATACCGGGGACGCCGGGCGGAAAGGGGCGTGCCTCGGCCAGGACGAGGTGGGCCCCGGCGAGCGCCGCGGCGGCGAGCCGAGCGCCGCCGTCGCCGACCCACGCGGCGTCGACCGCGACCGTCGCCGCGGAGCGCAGCCCGGCGGCCACCGCCGCCGCCGGCTCCCCGGCCAACAGGACGAGCCGGCGTCCGCCGAATTCGCGCACCCGCTCGAGGTAGCTGGCATCGTCGACGGGGCCGACGACGACCAGCGGGATCCCGGCCTCCGCCGCGGCGCGGGCGACGAGGAGCTGGTTTCCGACCGCCCCGATCGGCGCATGGACCAGCGCGAACGGATCGCCGCCGACCCAGGCCCCGGCTGGGGTGGCCGGCTCGGTCGGCGCCAGCGGCGGCACGACCGCGATCGGCCCGCGCCGGTCGGTCCGCCGCCGAATCGCGTCCGCCTCAGCGTCCGAGGCGGCAAAGACGAGGTCGGCGGCGCGCAGCGCTGCCGACGCGTCCTCGATGGCGGCATCGGGCGGCGCGTAGGGCGCCTCGCTCCCGACCGGGCCGACCGAAACCTGCCGCTGCACCAGCATCCGCAGGAACGCCGCCAGCTCGTTCTCGTCGCTGCCGTACTCGAAACAATGGCGCGCGACGGTCGCTCCCCACCATCCGCCGGTCTCCGCCGCTTCTTCGTAGGCATGCACGGCGACCGGGATCCCGGCCCGTCTGCCGGCCTCGACGACGGCCCGCGCGCGCCGCCCGTCGCGCACGCCGATCAGGTGGATCAGGTCGGCGCCGGCGAGCGACTCGAGCCCCGCGCTCAGACTTGCGCCGAAGCCCTCGGCGGCGAGCGCCGCGACGAGCGCGCGCGCCTCGTCGGTATCCGCCGACGACCTCAAGAGCGCGTCGTGACGGCCGGCAATGACCGCGATGCGCCCTGACGACCCGCCGACCGCGGTGTAGGCGAGGTCTGGGACGGCCGCGGCGGGCGGTTGCGGCGGATGCTCGACCGTGAACCATCGCCGCAGTGGTCCTTCGACCGGATCGAACGACAGGGCGACGTCGTACGGCAGCGGGTCGACGACGCCGATCCCCTCCGGCGTGTCGAGCCGGACCACGCAGCGCGCCATGCCGGGGTCACCGTGCGCGTCGACGATCGCGATCTCGGCGTCGGCCGCGGCAGCCGGCGGGGCGCCGTACCAGGCGATCGCCGCGGGATCGTGACGCCGCCCGGCGACCGTGACGACGGCCGAGGCCCGCAGCGAGGCCCAGCCGCCGATCGCGTCGGGGGCGTCGATCCGCACCGAGCGGCCGCGCGCGAAGCGGGCGGCATACTGGTAGGGGCCGAGCCGCGCGAGCGCATCGCGAAGCGGGGCGGCGCCGAAGCAACCGGCGGCCCGGGCCGCGGCGAAGCGCGGCGCCTCGGTCAGGACGACGACGTGCTCCGCCGAGTTCCCGCCGCGCAGGATCAGCGCCTCGAGTAGCGGGACGATCCGCGCCGACAACGCCGCCGCGAAGGCGTCGTCGCCGGGGGTCCCGTGCGGGAAGACGAGCGGGTCGCGGTCGCGGGCGATCACCACGGCGGGGTCGGCGAAGATCGTCGGGATCACGGTGTCGCCGCCGCCGGCGGCGAGGTAGAGGTCGATCGCCAGGGTGGGACGGCGCTGCCGGAAGACCGGTTCGATCCGCACGACCGCCAGCCGAGCGGGGTCGAGCACCGGCACGCCCGTGCTCCACGGCGGCAGCACTTCGTGCGTCCGATGCAGCCTCATCGGGTCACCGTCGCGAGGAGGGTTCCCACCGCGGCGGCGGCGAGCGTCGGGAGCCCCTCGAGCGGCGGCCGGTGGTGTCCCGCCGCGACGACGGCGCGCACGCCCGGCTCGAAAGCCTCGCGCCAGGCGGCGAGATCGGTGATGCGTTCGACCCGCACCGCGATCGTCTCGTCGAGCGGCAACCCGCGCGCGGCGAGTACCGGCCGTAGGCGAGCGACGGTCTCGGCGGGGGTTACGACGCCATCGAGGAGGAGGTGGACGCGAACCGGGGAGCGCGCGTCGAACGCGGCCGCGGCGGCGGCCAGGAACTGCACCGCGCGTTCGAGCTCCGCCGGGTCGGCGACCGGGACGACGAGCGCGTGCGAGGCGGCGCTCGCCGAAGGCGGTGGGGCGGTCGGCGGCCCGAAGCCGACGCGCGCCGCGGGGTCGAAACCCTGGGCCAGCCGGGCCGCGTCGGGCGGCTGCGGATCGGGTTGGCCGGCATCGGCGGTGGCGGCGGGGTTGCGCGAGACGCCGAGGTCGAAGCGGTGGGCGAGGACGTCCTCGCAGCGCGCGACCGCGTAGCCGGCCGCTCGCAGCCGCAGGACCAGGTCGGCGATCCCCCGCCGGGTCGGGCCGAGCGCCGGATCGATCCCGCCGACCGCTTCGAGCGCCTCGCGCGCGACGGCCAGCGCCGGACTGACGCCGAGGTCGATCGGCTCGAGTTCGTGTGCTCGAGCGACCGCACGCTCCTCGGCCAGCGAACGCATCTGCGCCATGTCGGCGTAGCTGGCATCCAGGACCCCTTCGCCGCCCGCAGCACCCGGGACGGAGGGAAACGCCGCGCCCAGGCCCGGGACGCGATCGAACGCGCCCCGCAGCCGCTCGAAGGCTCCGGCCGAGAGCAGCACGTCGTCGGCGACGAGCAGGATGAGTTCGGTCGTCGCCGCGCCGATCGCGCGGTTCGCCGCGACGGTGAGGAGCGGATCGATCGCGTCGCCTTCGATCCGGACTTGCGGATAGGCGGCCAGCAAGCGGCGGACGGTCTGGGCGTGCTCGGCGACGACGGCGACGATCTCGTCGCCGCCGCGCATCCCTGAGATCACGGCGTCCAAACTCATCCGGGTGATCTCCGGCAGGGAGGATGCCAGGAACACCGCGGTCGCCCGCCGCGGCGGAGCCGGGACGGGGGCGTGCGAGGGGTAGCCGGGGGCGCGTACGGCGAGCCGCAGCGTGGCCGCCGCCTCGAGCAGCGTTGCGATCGCCGCGGCGATCGTCGATCCGGCCGCCTCGACGTGCTGCGGAAAGCGGCCCACGGCGAGCAGCACGCACGACCCGTCGAGGGCGGCGGCATCCGGCGCGGCGATCGCAACGAAGGGCGCCTCCTCGAGCGCGGTGACGAGCCGGTCGTAGCCCTGGGCATCGGGCAGGCTGGCGGCGTCGGCGACCAGCACGTAGCGGTCGCCCCGGACCCGCATCTCGGCGCGCAGCGCGGCGGCCGGATCGGCCGCTGCGGCGGCGTTCGCGACGCGCGGGATCGCCGCGCGGACGCGGCGCAGGGCCGCCTCGGCGCCGGGACCGTGCACGAGGACCGTGACCGGCGGGAGCAGGATGCGCGTGCGCGCCAGCCGGCCGGCGGCGAGCCGCAGCGTCCGGTCGACGGCGCTGCGGCGCATCCCCGGCGGCAGGCAATGCGCGCCGACCAGCTCGGGACGGCGCTCCGCGACGGCGCGGACGGCGGTGAGGCGGCCGCGGTCATCGGCGTTCGGCGGCGCCTCGCAGGCGAACGCCGGCCGGCAGACGACGGCGTGGCCCGCCGCGCGGGCGCGCGCGCACAGTTCCAGCATCGCCGCGACCGGCTCGGCCGGGAGCGGCTCGAGCAGGAGCTCGCGCCGGACGAGCACCATCCCAGGCGCGACGACGTCGATCGGGCCGCGCACCGCCGCGTCAACCCCGCGCTCGGCCGGACCGGCCAGGACCGGGACCAGCGCGAACGGGAGCGGTGCGAGCGGGGCCGGGCCGAGCATCCAGCCGAACAGGCGCATCCCGCCGCCCGCCGTCGCGCCGCCCAGGACGCCCGGCTGCGCCTCGAGTGCAGCGGTCAGCCCGCCGAAGGCTCCGGGCGACGGCCGCGCGGCCGCTCCGAGCAGCAGGACGTAGGGATCGCGCGCCGCCGCGGCCGCGGCGGCGACGGCGGCCGGACCGTCAACGGGGACGACGGCCGAGGCGCGCGTTCGTGCGTCGCCGGGATCGCTGCCCGGCGCGCACAGGATCGTGAGTCGCACCGCCTCAGGCGAGCGCGAGTGCGGCGA
>Ga0182024_10026199_pt1 | contig 10256 bp, 17 predicted proteins | sample P32metaG_FD_120480 | JGI IMG/M metagenome (GOLD analysis project Ga0182024, IMG submission 120480) | Permafrost microbial communities from Stordalen Mire, Sweden - P3-2 metaG (Illumina Assembly) | ecosystem: Environmental > Terrestrial > Soil > Wetlands > Permafrost | place: Sweden: Stordalen...
CACTTCACAATATCCCCGAACCGCCGGCAGCCTGTGACCACATGGACCGGCGATGGAGGAATTCGAAATTTAAGCCTGGCCGCCCACCGGGGCCGCGAAGGCTGTGGCCGGCGCTGCGGCGCCAGACTCACGGCGAGCGGGATACGCGCGCATTTCACCGACCGCCGCCCATGCCCTGAGGGGTGGGGCTTCGCCGCCGAGCTCACCGGGCGTCCAGATGCGGGCGCGCTTCACAATACGCCCGAAGCGGCCGGCGGGTTCCTTCCATGTAGACCGGCGAGGGAGGACTCGAAGCCAAGGGGACACCCACCGGGGCCGGGGATGAGATGAGGTTGGGTTGCGGCGCCAGCTCACAGGGCACGAGATGCGCGCGCCCGTTACCATATGCTCGAAGCGGGCAGCATCCGACGACGTGAACCGGCGAGAGAGGAGCCTGGAGGTTAAGCACGGACACTCAACGGGGCGGCGAATGCCACGTGGCTGCGGCGCGGCTCCAGACTCATGGCGAGCCGGATGCGTGCGTATTGAGCAGCGGCGCAGATCATCAGTGAGCCGGATGCGCGCGCACTTCACCATGTGCCCCAAGCGGCCGGCAGCCTCCGAGCAGGTGGGCCCCGACGAAGGAGGAACTTGAAAGCCAATCGTGGACGCCGGCCGGGATGCGGCGTCATTCCAGCGTCTCGCGAACGCGTTCCGCGATCACGGCCGGATCGTCGTCGATGGCGAACGTTACGGTGCGCTCGAATCCGTTCCCACCGGTAATGAGTACACGGAGCCCACCCTTGAAGGGATCGGCGGCGATCCACCCTTCGTATGGCGCGCTGGCATGCTTGCAGCCGGCGACTACCGCCGCCTCGATACGCTCGCGACGGTTGCCTTGGATGCCTCGGATGTCAAAGACGGTGAGCGGCATACAGCATAATTGTATGCGATCCTGACCGCGCGACTCACTCTCAGCCCGAAGCCGGGACGCGGAATCGGTCCACCCACGCTAATTCGCCTGCACCCATACCCCTCGGAGGCATCCGCCGATTGATCCTGAGCATGCCAGCGCGAGGGAAACGCGGGTTCCCGCGCCGCTTCCCGGCACTCTTCAATAACGCGCTGGCGCGTCTGCCGGAAATGGAAACGCTCCTCGCACCCTTTCAGCAGACTGCACCGCATGCGCGGCCGGCTTGGCAGGCGCCTTCGCTTGCAAGAAAGTTCTTGTGGACTGACCACTACTGTAGTAGATTGACGAACATGAGTAGGCAGTCGCTATGCCACTTCCAAGATTAAGCAAACTGGAGCTTCAGATTATGGAAGCCCTTTGGAGCCGAGGGCCGTGTTCCGTCCGGGAGATTCTGGAATCGTTTCCTGCAACAAAGAGGCCCGCGTACACCACAGTGCAGACGATGGTCTACCGCCTGGAAACGAAAAGAGCGTTGCGTCGGATCAAGAAGATCGCCACGGCGCTCATTTTCGAGGCGGCCGTATCGCGTGAGGCGGCGGAACGCAAGCTGATCGACGATTTGTTGGGCTTGTTCGGCGGCCGGAGCCGTCCCATCATGGCCCATCTGATTGAATCCGGCACGCTCACGCTTGACGATGTGCGCGAGGCGGAGAAAGCGCTCCTGAAACTCGCCGGAGAGGATAACTCAAAATGAATCCAGCATACTTGTCGTCGCTTGGAAATCATCTGTGGCAATCGACGCTGTTTGCAGGAGTCGCGGGAATACTGACACTGGCGCTGCGGAACAATCGCGCACGGGTGCGACACTGGGTGTGGATGGCGGGCTTCGCGCTTGCCGCTTATTTCTGTTGTGATTAGAAAACCCCGAGGTCACCGATGAAATGGTGAATGAGGGATCACCGCAAACGGACGCAGTTGAAGGCCGAAGTTCATCGAAACCTATTCGCCTATCACGCGGCAAGAGAGATTGCACCAAAACTCGCTCTGAAGGATGCCGTGCGGATGGCACCACGGCGCTAGAATGCTAGACTCCCGCCGAGCCGGGTGCGGACGCATTTCACCAAATGCCGCGGATGATACGTGGACGGCGCTGGCACGCCGCACTCTCCGGTTACCAGATGCGCGCGCACCTCACCACATGCTCGAAGCGGCTGGCAGCTTCCAACGACGTGGACCGGCGAGGAGGAATGCGAAACGGAAGCGCAGCCGCCCACCGGGGCGGCGAATGGTATGGGGCTGTGGAGCACGCTACTACTGGCGATTTGGCTCTGGCTCGCCGTCGCGCGTGCGCTTCTTGCGGTTGCGCTTGCGTGCCAGGACAGATTTGATTCGCTTCTTCTGACCTGGTTTCAGATAGAAAGCGTGCCGCTTAACTTCCTTAATGATTTCCTCCTGGAGAACCTTGCGCTTGAAACGCCGTAGCGCGTTCTCCAGAGTTTCACCATCCTGAATGTGGACCTCGGCCAACGATTACCCCCTTATCCATGGCAGCAATTGAGAATAGAAACTCATGGTAACAGCTTGCCGCCGAGGCGGTAGTCTCTGTTAGATGTTGCGAACGCCAGATCGCCCGCACCCATACCCCTCGGAATCCTCCAGCGACGGATCCTGGGGCAAGCCAGCGCGGCCGAAAGGTGGGTTCGGCCGTGAACGCAGCTTTGGTGGAGGCTCTATGCTCCGGTTGCAACCATCCTCTGTGTGGCTCGGTTGGTATGTAGTTCGCCCTGATCGTGCCAATGCTGCTATGCCGATTTCACACTGCGAAGGAGTTCGTTGCGATCAAACGGCTTCGCCAACACGTCCCATGCCCCTAAGTTCAGAGCCCAAAGGCGCTCGTCTGCCAGCCTAGATGCGACGACCAATGATGGAGCGTTCGGCTGGTCGTAGATATATTCCAGCACATCGATATACGATCCTGGCCATAAATACCGCTCACAGAGAACAACGGCAATGTCATGCTGTTGTAATAAGACAAGAGCAGAAACAAGATCACGAGCCTTGTACAGGATCCACGTTGAAACACCGATTATGGTCTTTAAAGACAAGTGATCCGCATCAAGCGGACTGACCGAGAGGATGTTTAATATGCCGGTGGGACTAGTCGCAAATATCGTCGGAGTTCGTTCGCTTGCGGACACCGTTCTCATGGTGGGTTATGAGTTTTGCCAACTTCACCAACTTCATTCACTTCATTCAGCAAATGTCGGGCTCCGTTACCGGCGAGCCCGCGAGCCCGTGGAAGAAATGCGCTCCCGGGTTGCGGAGCCCGCTCACCAGGGCCGCGAATGCTGCGCGGCTGGCGCTGCACGTCCGACTCAGGGCGAGCCCGATGCGCGCGCACTTAACCATAGGCCGGAAACAGCCTGCAGTCTCTGAGCACACGGACCGCCGAGGCAGCAACTAGCAAAGCTAAGCGCGGGCCGCCCACCGGGCCGCGAATGCCGTGCGATTGGCTTGACAGATGGCGGACCCGACGAGTCTTGAGGCAACGCCGAACAAATTGCGCCTAAGATGTTTGTGATGAGCACCACGCGCTCCATGCCGGGCGGCTGGGTGGATCGCCGTTCGTTGGCTAAGGGACCAAATGGCCGGAGCCTCTGCCGCTGGTGCAATCTCGAAGTGCCCAAAGGTCGAATTACGTTCTGCTCCGCCTGGTGCGTGAACGAGTGGAAGCTGCGGACTGACCCCGGGTATTTGCGAGATCGGGTTTTCGAGAGCGACTGCGGAATCTGCGCGCGCACTTTACCAGATGCCCGAACCGGGCCGGCAGCAACTCGACCCTTACGAGACCCTTGCGCCAATCGATGGTATGGGTGAGGTCTACAAGGCGTGGGACACGCGTCTCAATCGCCATTTTAAGGTTACGATACATACTCCGCTTGACACGGCTTCAAGGGGTTCGTATGATCCACTTAACGCATGTGATGTCCTGTCGCGCGATGAGAGGACTTTCATGAGCGCGGGCCTACGCGTTTTTTGACGCGGCGGCAGCGCACATTATGGCAAACGCACAAAATCACGATCATGACCATCAAACCGTCCCGTCCGACCCCGCATTGCGTGTGAAAGCGCTTGAATCGCTGCTCGTTGAAAAGGGACTGGTGGATCCGGACGCTCGATGCGTAGTTGACACGTTCGAACACAAAGTGGGTCCGCGCAATGGAGCGCGCGTAGTGGCGCGCGCCTGGGTGAATCCCGCGTACAAGAAGCGTCTGCTGGGGGATGCCCCTTCGGCCATTGCGGAGCTGGGTTACACCAGCGGGCAGGGTGAACACATGCTAGCGGTCGAGAACAGTCCGAAGGTTCATAACCTGGTGGGTCTGCACGCTTTGTTCGTGTTATCCGTGGCCGGTACTGGGGCTTCCGCCGGTCTGGTACAAGTCCGCGGCGTACCGGTCGCGCGCGGTGATCGACCCGCGAGGAGTGCTTCGCGAATTCGGCGCCCAAGTCGATGAAGACGTTGAAGTGCGCGTCTGGGACAGCACAGCGGAATTGCGCTACCTCGTGATTCCGGAGCGTCCGGCGGGCACGGAGAATTTGAACGAAGAGGAACTCGCCGGGCTGGTCACGCGCGACGCTATGGTAGGCGTCGCCAAAGTGCCGGCTCCCGGAGAAAAGGCATGAACGGCGTCCACGATATGGGTGGCCTGCAAGATATGGGCTCCGTTCGATACGAGAAGGACGAGCCCGTGTTCCATGCGGCTTGGGGAAGGACGTATATACGGGATCAACGCGTCGCTTCGGGCCATGGGCGATTGGAACCTTGGCTTCGACGGCACGCGCAAGGAACCTTGGCCGCGCTCAACATGACCGGCGAGGTCGTCTATTCGGACCGCGGCGCGGACGATGAGGTATTTGGTTTCCCATGTTCACGGCCTCTCCGGTAAGCCAGGTGGGCAGCCTGCGCCGCTATCGCAACATCCCTCGCTTCCAACCGCCGGCTGAGCCGCCGAGCGGGGAACTGGTTTCGATTCGCAAGGCGGCGCAGATATTGGGCATGAATACTCCCAGCATTCACCCCTGGCTGGCGGATGGTTTCATTGCCGGCGAGCAAGTCACTCCAGGCGCGCCGTGGCAGATTCGAATCACCGATGAGTTGCGGGCGCGCATCGTGGAGCAGGCGCCACCGGAGTATCTGCCGATGCTGGAGACTACGCTGAAGCTCGGCGTTTCGCGGCAAACGGTGTTGCAGCGAGTAAAGCGCGGCGAGTTGGAAGCCGTGCTGGTGAGGCAAGGTCGGCGCAAAGGCTTGAGAATCAAAGTTATCGATCAGATGCCGGACTTATTCGAAGAACTTTCATGAATTCGGGGGCAGTATGAAGCCGTATCCAAGCAATTAGCCAGGTCTACGCCGAGCAGGGTCGTTTATGAGATACGAAGAAGCATTCACCCGTCTGCGCCACGTGGCGGATCCATTCGTAGACCTCAGCGGCGCACCTGGCCCAACAAGCGTCGGTGTATATCCACCGGTGTAGCTCTCGACTGTTGCTTGAGCAAAGCTGGGCTCGCAGCTACAAGAAGCAGCCAGATGCGGCGCATCCGGAAGGAATCGCTAGCCGAAAGCGCCCCCCTCGCTACCTCTCCGAGAGCGCCGCGATCAGGGCCCCCTTGGCTGTGGTCGTCAGCGGATCTGCCGCCGTACGAATTTCGGATAGCTCGATCGGGAATTCGCTGGCTCTCAAAACGGTTTCGAAGCGGTCCCGGAAACCCTCGGGCATAACCGTTCCGCCGCTCAGGACCAACGGGATCGGCCGCGAGAGCTTCGGCAGGTTGCGTGCGCCCTGAAACGCGTTCTTCAGTCCGGAGACCAGCGACCGGATCATATCATCATAGTAGACCATCAGAACCTGCTGGAGCTTGTTCTCGAAATGGCCGTTGATATAGAAAGATTGCTCCTTCAGGATGCGGATGCGGTTCGGCCGCTCGCCGGTCACTGATGCAGCGCTGGAATCTATAAAATCGCCGGCCTTCGGAATGCTGAAGCTGAGGATCGGGACCGACAGGTAGGCGAAACAGACATTGCACAATCCGCCGCCGCAACTTATTCCGATGCCCGTGTAATTCGAGCTTTCCAACTCTCCATAGACGACCGCCAGACCTTCGTTGACGCTCTTGGCCTCAAAACCGAGGTCGTTCAGGGTCCGGCGGAGCGTCGCTTCATGGTAAGTGAGATTCCCTTCCGCTCCCAGGGGGGCAGCGGGAACCGTGAAGTAGACCTTCTGCTCCTTCTGCGCCTTTCCGGTGAGGGATTCCGTGATCTGGCGAATGAGTCGTGCGCTTTCCGGTTCGTCCGGATTCAGGACTCCACGCGTCATCGTCCGGCGAACGTCTTTGTTGAGCAGATCGGCAAACCGCTCCGATTCATTGCCGTGAACCAGGATCTCGTCGCCCTCAACTGCGTGGGGCACGCCTTCCTTCTGGAGCACCTTCTCGGTCATTTTGGAGTACGGAATGGTGACGAACGCGTTTAGCTGTGCGTCGTACTTGATCTCATTGTTGATTTGACGGGCAGTCACGATGCGGCTGGTGCCGACGTCGAGCCCGATGGTTTCGCTTTTGTTTGTCTCAGTTCGACTCATGTTGATACTCCTCGCTCGCGCTCTTGTGCTGGGACGCGGATTGCGCCTCTCGAAATCTCTGCTGTAAGACCTTTCGGTATTCGGGGACCCCCATGCCGTGCTCGGCGGCTGCCTTGCGCACTCGCTCTTCAGCCAGTGCCAAACCCGTCCACAGATCCGGACCAGTAGAATTTGTGTAATTCGAGTCGTACTCGAAGCCGAACAGATACAAGCTCGGGTTCGGGATCTGGTAGTTGTCGGGAAGCCCCATTTGCCGAAAAGGAAAGCTGTTGCCCCAATCCGTGTGCCAACCGATCCGCATGTTGCTCGGATTTACGGACACCTGGGCATGCACAACGCAGTTTTCGGCCGGAAGATTGTACTTGGCGCGCAACATTTCGGTCAATGCCTTGGCCGCGCGCAGTTGAGCCTCGGTGATGGGCGCCTGGTCCGCCTCCATCCGCGCTTCAAACGCAACGCCTAGAAAGCTGGCGTTCAGGTCCAGATACGACCATTTGGGATCGGCCCAGACGGAGTGACCGGCGTGGTTGGCCGCGTCCGATTCGACCACGATCCGATGGACTCGCCCAAAACGATCGATGACGAAGTGATACGCTCGCTTGTTTCGGACGTACAGTAGCAGTTCCTGGCCGATTCGCTTTAGAACGTGCTTCTGCTCCGCCTCGAACGGCGCCTGGTCGCTCTCGGTGGTGTGAAACAGAATGCCCGCGGGCTCCGTGCGAACAGGACCGAGCGTTCCGGAGTCTCGTGCGATCAAGTAATACAAGCGGGGCTCATTCGAAATCGCCAGCCGGTTCTCAATCCTCAAGCCATTGCTGTAGAGGTCGAATTCGGCGGTCTGTTCCACAGGCCAGATATCGGGCATCTCCGAAACTGTGCTGACCGCCGCCGCCGGCCATGTTCTAGGGCTTGGCGATTGTCGATTGATTGCGTCCGATCTCAACGTGACCATAACCATAACGAGAGCGAATTGCGCGATCCAACCTGTCCGCGAGCTGAGACGACGAGGGGCGGCGGTCGCGTGGCGCAAATATCGCAAGCGCTCAATGGGATCGCTGAAGCCGCGCGCCCGTCGCTCGATCACCGAAAAGCTGCCGGAGAAAACTTGCAGATGGCCAGCCATAAAAAGCCCCCGGACCATCAAAAGACCCGAAGATTTCCTGTTCTACCTTAACCGTGAGTGTTATCCCCGCTCGCCGGGAATGGATTCCGCCCACGGGCACCAGGGCATTGCTAAGCAGTTTAGGAATGTTCTGATTCTGTCATCAGGGCCGAGGTGATTCTATCCTGTCCTTGGTAAACCGATAGCGTTAGTTAATGTTAACCGTCAAACTCACCCGCTTAAGCCCACAGCCAGGTCGAGTTATTTGCACGCTGTCCCACTACAAGGAACGCTCGTCGAAGGCCGCATCACGCCATTCCGGGTGAACGCTCAGGAAATCCCTTCGCTGGCGGCGGCAACGACCCTTGCTGTATCTACCTTCCCATTTTCTGTTTGAGAAACACTTTCTCCAATCTCGCACGGGCGACTGGTGCCCAAACGCTTTCGGTTGTCCATGCCAATATGTAGACATTGGCTCTGCGGGGGGTGGATGGGCAGAGAGTTCATCAAGTAGTGCATGTAACGTGGACCGTTCGAGGAGTTGCGGAACAACATGCCAGACGGGAAAGCCTGCGACATTTTGGGAACCCGATGGGATAATCGCCTTCTCCGTTCCAGCGCTCTCCAAGCACTCGGCGTGTCCCTGCATCATAGACTCCTGATACTAGGGAATACTCACCATTATCAAAAAGCACTCTGATTGCAGACCAGCGTTGGGGCCGGACCTCGGCGGCAGAGGGCATAGCGAATTCTCCTTGGCTATTTAACTCTACCGCAAACGAATCAACCGTGTTATCTCGGCGTAGGCTTGTGTTGTCGCATAGCGTACTGAAATACCCTTTCTTGCGGGCTAGGCTTAACAAGCTCTCGAATTGACGGGTATCGAGGCAAGGTGCCCACTGTCCGTAATGTCGTTTCTCCTGTTCGACGACCATCTCGCCATCTTCGGTCCCGACACGGTTCTCGACGAGATCGCACACGTCGACTTCGCTGGCGCAGCGTGGAGGAAGGACTTGCTACGATCCAAACCGCCGGTGAACACCACGGAAGGGCGCATCGAGGCGGAGCCGGAAAAAGGAGTCTGATGAACCTTAGGAGGGTAACCGCCGGCCGCGCTCAAGCAGGACTCGGTGCCGTGGCCGGCCAGGGGGGAGTAAAACGAAAGGGCCGTTCCGCGAAACTTGGCGAGGTTTCGGAACGGCCCTGAGGCGATCGGAGAATGGAAACTCCAATGGCGGAAAGGGTCGGGCTAAACCCGACGCCTTCTGTCCAACCACGATTCTACCAGCTTCCAACCTCTCACGCCACTACAATCGTAGAACGCAGGGTGTATTAGATAACTTATTCTTACCATTACTCGGGCGTAGCCTTCGCGGTTCTCCTGTGGCGCGCCCTACATTGCATACGGGCCGGGGCGAGACCATAAAGCGCATGGGACGTAGAAAGGATCGCGGTTTGCCCGCGCCCATACTCCTCTGAGGTCTCCGGGGCGATGGATCCTGGGGCGCGGCAGTTAGCAGACTTCACTCTCTTCAAATTAGAATGCGGAACTAGCGGGGGTTTACTCGAAAGGCTGTAAGGACAGACCTAGCATCACAGACCTAGCAATAGAGATGGGACTCGAAACCGTTCTCGGCGCGGGTGACATCAGACACACTACTGGGTCATTCTTGCCGAGCGCCGAAGAAGAGGTCGATGGAAATCGATTCGCTAGTGGTCTGCGCCCACAGTCAGTAATGCCCGGCTACCGGCAAGCTGCGCGTTTTCTCGCAACTCCTCGCTAGGACATTGATAGTAAAGAGGCAAGCGCCTCAGGCGCCAAGGTCGCTTCCAGCTTGTGGATGATCGGACCGATGATTGCGCCTTAACGGCCGTAGTTAGAAAACTACGTTTTCAGATGATCGCCGACAAAAGACTTCGCCATGGTGTGACATTGTTAACAGACGCGGCCAGGGAAAGCTATTACCCTTATCATTACAATGTTGTCCCAATTCGCAGTTGGCCTTCGGAAGTCCATTCGTTCCAATGGACGATTCCCCGGAGTGCACTTGGGCATTGCGCCAGGCGCCGGCACAAAACACAATCTGATAGTTTTCCACTGGCACAATGCTCCTTCGTCTCACTTGAAAACTGCTAAATGACAACAAACCTCACGGTTTTCTCGTTCGAGTACGTGGAAGCCAAGGACAAACCAAAGGGATTTGGTCAGGGCTTGTCGCACGCCTATGCCTGGCCTGTGGTTCGGAGCGCACGTATTTTGGTCATGTTTTCCCTGCTACCTCTTTTTAGCCCAACGCGCGCGCTAGCTCAAACTGCGCCCACCGCTCCGCATTTGGCAGACATGACGATTGAGGAATTGATGTTGATCCATATAGACTCTGTTTACGGCGCCTCCGGCTACCAGCAAAAGGTGACCGAAGCGCCCGCTTCCATCACCATCATTACATCCGACGAAATCCAACGATATGGCTACCGGACTCTTGCCGACATCTTAAGGAACGTTACGGGCTTTTATGTCAGCTATGACCGAAATTATAGCTACTTGGGAGTGCGGGGCTTTGGCATACCGGGTCAGTACAACAATACCATCGCATTGCTGATTGACGGCCACCGCCTCAACGAC
>Ga0182024_10026200_pt1 | contig 10256 bp, 8 predicted proteins | sample P32metaG_FD_120480 | JGI IMG/M metagenome (GOLD analysis project Ga0182024, IMG submission 120480) | Permafrost microbial communities from Stordalen Mire, Sweden - P3-2 metaG (Illumina Assembly) | ecosystem: Environmental > Terrestrial > Soil > Wetlands > Permafrost | place: Sweden: Stordalen...
CCAGGTTGAGTCTCCTCCCGGCGATGGCCCCCTATGCGGGAATTTGCTGAAGCCCCAACGGATGAGCGGCGCTTGCGGCTTTGCGCCCCCTCCGTCACGGCGCGAGGAAGAGCGCCGCGCCACCTCCCCCGCGAAGGGGCGGGGAAGGAAAGAGGCAGGTTCAACTCCTATTCTTTCCTCTTCCCCGTGCCCCTTCACGGGGGAGGGGAACCGCCCGGTCCGAAGGCCGGGTGGTGGAGGGGGCGCAAAGCCGCAAGCTCTGTTCATCCGTTGGCCGACCGGTGAATCTCTGCTCTAGGCCACGCCCCGCCCCTCGCCGTCCCAATACGGAGCACGCAAATCCTTCTTGGAGACCTTGCCGGACGGCACGAGTGGAAAAGCGTCGGCATAGTCGATGCTCTTGGGAACCTTGTATGGCGCCAGGCGCGCGCGGCAGTAGGCGATCAGATCGGCTTCGTGCGCCGTCTCCCCGTCGCGCACGATCACGATGGCCTTCACCGCCTCCCCCCAGCGCGGGTCGGGAACCCCGATCACCGCGACGCCGGCGACGGCGGGATGGGTCGAGAGGACGTTCTCGATCTCGGCCGAGTAGATGTTTTCCCCGCCGCTGACGATCATGTCCTTGGCGCGATCGACGATGTAGTAGAGCCCCTCGGTGTCGCGCCGGGCGATGTCGCCGCTGCGGTACCAGCCGTTCTGGATCGCCGCCGCCGTCGCCTCCGGCTGGCGCCAATAGCCCTTGGTGATCGACGGTTGGCGGATGAGGAGTTCGCCCGCCTCGCCGTCGGCGACCTCCCGGCCCTCCGCGTCCACGATGCGAAATTCGATCAGCGGCAAGGGACGACCGCAGCTTTGCAGCCTGGCCTCGTCCTCCAGATCGTGCTCGTGCGGCCGAAGGATGGAGGAGGCGCCGCCCGCTTCGGTCGAACCGTAGAACTGCATGAATTCGCACGGCATGGTGGCGATGGCGCGCTTGATCAGTCCCAGGGAGATCGGCGAGCCGGCGTAGAGGGTCAGGCGAAGCGAGGAAAAATCGGTTGCCGCCGCATCGGGATGGTCCAGCAGCATCTGCAACATGGTCGGCGTCAGGGTCAGCAGGGTCGGCCGCAATCTGGCCAGCGTCGCCAGCACCAGCGCCGGGTCGAACTGGCGCACGATGGTGATCGATACGCCGTTGTAGAGACACTGCAGGGTGATGCCCAAGTGCAGCAGATGGAAATTCGGCAGAGGGTTGATGAAGCTGTCGCCGTCCCGCCACAGATAGGCGGGTTCGAAATGCTCGCAGAGGCGCATGAGGTTGACGCCGCGGTGGCTGAGCATGACCCCCTTGGGCTTGCCGGTCGTGCCCGAGGTGTAGAGTTGGAAGGCAGTGTCGTCCTCGCTGACCCCCGCCGTCGCCGGGGTGTCGGGCAGTCCCGCCGTCTGGTTCTCGAGGGTATCGGTCCCGTCGATCCATACGACCCGCGGCGGGAGTTCGATGAGCGCGATCGCCTGGAGCCACAGCGGCGCCAGCTCCCGCTCGACGATCGCCAGGCGGGTGTCGCTGTTTTCGATCTGCGCCGCCAACTCCGGCGCGGCGAGGCGCCAGTTGAGCGCCACCAGCCCGGCGCGGGTGCGGGCGCAGCCGAACAGGGCGAAATAGAAATCGAAACTGTTCTTGCCTAGAAAACCAATAAGCGTGTCCGCCGCCGCGCCCTCGGCGATGAGAAAATGCGCGACCTTGTCGGCTGTCTGGTCGAGGGCGGCGAAGGTGACCGTTCGCTCCGCGGTCTTCAGCGCCGGCCGCTGCGGATCACGGCGCGCGTAATAGGCGGGAAAATCGCCGAGAGTGCGCACCTCCGGATAGAGCCACATGCGTCAGCGCCCCGTGAACGATGGGCGTCGCTTTTGCGAAAACGCCGTCAATCCCTCGCGCGCGTCCGTCGTGGCGGCGGTCCGCGCCAAAGCCTGCGCCTCCAGCTCGAGCTGAGCCTCCAGCGGCTGATCCTCGGCCGACATCAGCAGGCGGCGGATTTCGCCGAAAGCGCGGGTCGGCCCGGCCGCCAGTTGTCTCGCCACGGCGTCGGCGCGGGCGATCAGCTGATCGGCCGGCGTAACCTCGTCCACCAGCCCAGCCGCAAGGGCGTCAGCGGCGCCCAGAGTCTCATTGAGCAGCAGGAACCTGCGCGCGCGGCCCAAGCCCATCCGCCGGGAGTACATGATCGACGAGCCCGCATCGCAGTTGAAGCCGATGCCGGCATAGGCGGCGACGAAGCGCGCGCTGTCCGCCGCGACGACGATATCGCTGCCCGCGACAAGCGCCGACATGCCGCCCGCGCACACGCCGTGCACCGCGGCGACGATGGGCGCGTCCATTCGCTGGAGCCGCGCGATCGCGCTGTGCAGGGTCGTGGTCCAGCGCTTGATGTTGGCCGGCAGGTCGTCGAGGTCGGCGACAAAGGCCCCGATGTCGCCGCCAAAGCTGAACGCCTTGCCTTCCGCGGCGATCAGCACGCAGCGCACGGCGGGATTTTCGGACAGCTGGATCGCCGCCTCGCATATCTCCCGGCAGAACGTCTCGTCGATCGGATTGCCGAGAACCGCGTCAGTGAAGGTCAGCCGCGCGAGCCCGTCAGTCACCTCCAGGCGCAGGGCGGTGAATTCCATGGCGACTCTCCCTGGAGTTTCTGCGCGGGGCGCCGAGACACCACGCTATTCTTGCTCGGTCGACGGTGACGAGGCCCCTACAGGCCCCGGCCCACCAGTTCCTTCATGATTTCCGACGATCCGCCGTAGATCCGCCGCACGCGCGCGTCTCGCCAGAGCCGGGCGATCGGGGTTTCGTTCATGTAGCCCGCGCCGCCGTGCAGTTGCAGCGCCGCGTCGATGATCATCCACTGGGTTTCGGTATGCCACAGCTTCGACGCGGCCGCTTCGCCGGCCGTCAGCTCCCCGGCGACATGGCGCTTGATCGCCCAGTCCAGATGCGCCCAGCCAACCTGCAACCGCGCCTGCATGTCGGCCAGGGTGAAGCGCGTGTTCTGGAAATCGAACACGATCTTGCCGAACGCCTTGCGGTCCTTGGTGAAGGCGCGGGCCTCGTCGAACGCCCGCTGCGCCGCCGCGTGGGCGGAGATCGAGATCGACAGCCGCTCCTGGGCAAGCTCGCTCACCAGATAGACGAAGCCCCGATTTTCCACCCCGACCAGGGCGGAAACCGGGACGCGCATCTCCTCGAAGAACAGTTCGGAGGTGTCGGCCGACCATTGCCCGACCTTGTCGAGATTGCGCCCACGGCTGAACCCGGGCGTGTCGGCTTCGACCAGGAGCAGGGAGGCGCCCTTGGCGCCCAGTTCCGGATTGGTCTTGACCACCAGCAGGATCAGGTCCGCGTTCTGGCCGTTGGTGATGTAGGTCTTGGAGCCGTTGACGATGTAGTGGTCGCCTTCGAGGCGGGCCGTGGTCTTGACCCCCTGCAGATCGGATCCCGCGCCCGGCTCGGTCATGGCGATGGCGGTGATGATTTCGCCGGTGACCATCTTGGGAAGATAGCGCCGATGATGCTCCGCGCTGCCGTAGTGTTCGATGTAGGGAAGAATGATGTCCGACTGCAGCATGAGCGAGTCCGACGCCATGGCGTAGCTGAGTTCCTCGTTGATCACCGCGCTGAAGGTGAAGTCGAGGCCCGGACCGCCGTAGGCTTCCGAGATGGTCGGGCACAGGATGCCCGCGTCGCCGGCCTTGAGCCAGAACTCCCGGCTGGTCTTTCCCGCCGCCTCGAACCCCGCGAGCTTGGGCGTGAACTCACGTGCGATGAACCGTCGCACGCTGTCGCGGAACGCCGCGTGATCTTCGCCGTAGATCGTGCGGGTCGAGGTATCGAGCATGGACGCCGGTCGCGCTCTTATAATAAATGTGTTTACGAGATGACCGGAGCGATCGGGAATGTCAAGCGCTCGATCGCCACATGGAGAGGACGCGGCTGGAACCGACCGAGAGCATGCCAACTTGCTTCAGCAGCGGCTATCACGGGCCGATGGCGGCTATCTCGCCAACCGTGGCGCGGTGATCGGGGCGATGGATTTCAAACGCTACAAATGCCTCAACTGCGGCCTCGTCTACGACGAGGCGGAAGGCTGGCCCGACGAAGGTGTCGCGCCGGGCACGCGTTGGGCCGACGTGCCTGAAGACTGGATCCGCCCTCAGTGCGGATCGGAAAAGCGGGACTTCGACATGGTGGATTGGGCTTGAGAGTGCGAGATGGGACCGATCTCCTCGCCGTTCGATGAGCGAACGTTGACCTCCGCTTCGCCGTTCTGAAAATAAAGCGGCTTACAAGAGATTCCGGCCGTCGGCATTCCCGGCCCGCGTCGCTCGGCGGGTCCTAAGCTTCGTCTTGGGCCAGCACTTCACCAATCTCCACCTCCGACAGGCCGGCTCGGTCCCTCAGGACGGCGATGGTGTCGGCGCCCAGCGCCCTGCTGGGCTCGAGCGGGTGCGGCGCGAGCCCATCGAATCTCAAGGGCGATCGTTGAACGACGATCCGGCCCAGTTCGGGGTGGTCCTGCCACTCGAGCGCGCCCCGTTCGTGCATGTTCCTGTCGGTGATCACCTCGTCCAGGGTGCGGACCGGGGCGCAGGGCACATGATGGTCGATCAGCAGATCAAACAACGGCTCCTTGTCGTGCGCGGCGGTCCATTGCGACACCAGGGCGTCGAGGGCGTCCATATGCGCCACCCGCGCCGCCAGGTTCCCGAAGCGTTCGTCCTCCAGAAGCTCCGGACGTCCCATGGCGGTGGCGAGGTTCGCCCAGTGGGTCTCGCCCACGCAGATGATGGCGATGTAACCGTCGCGCGTCGGATAGACATTGTACGGCGACTCGGCCAGTCCGCCATGACGGTTGCCGGTGCGCGCAGGCGCGTCGCCGCCCGCCGCCGACCAGTGCAGGCCCAGGCTCGAGCTCAACGAGGCGTAGACGGCGTCTTGCATGGACACCTCGACGCGCCGCGCCACGCCGGTCCGCTCCCGCTCGAAAAGAGCCGTCGCTATCGCCCCATAGAGATGCACGCCGGCGAAGAAGTCGGCCACCGCGGGACCAGCCTTCACCGGAGGCCTGTCTGGGTATCCGGTGGTTTGCATGACGCCGCTCATCGCCTGGATGGTCAGGTCCATCGCGGGATAGGCGCTGTAGGGGCCATCGCGCCCAAACCCCGAACTGGAGGCGTAGATCAGGCGCGGATTGAGTTTCATCAACGCTTCGGCGCCGACGCCGAGGCGATCCATCACGCCGGGCGCGAAGTTTTCGACGACTACGTCCGCGCCGCCCACGAGCCTGCGAAGCGCCGCCTTTCCAACCGCCGACTTCAGGTTGAGCGTGACAGCCTGTTTGCACCCGTTGAGCATTGCGAACGGCAACGCCGCGCCGCCGATGACGGCGCGGCGGCGCAGCGATTCCCCGCCTGGAGGTTCAATCTTGATGACGGTCGCCCCGGCGGCGGCCATCAGAAACGTCGCATAGGGGCCGTTGTAGATCTGGCTGAGATCCACCACCACGATCCCCTGCATCGGATAAGCCTGCGCGCGATCGCTCATCGTTGTCGTATCCGGCCGAGGGCCGCGTTCATCAGGTCACGGCCTCCAGCCGGTGAAATTCGGGATCATCCCAGGCCCGGGTCCGCATGATCTCCGCCAGCGCGGCCACCGCGTCCCAGACGTCGACGTAGCGGATGTAGAGCGGCGCCAGGCCGAAGCGGATCGTCTCCGGGGCGCGGAAGTCGCCGATCACGCCGCGCTGGGCCAGGGCCCGGACGATCGGATATCCGCTTGGGTGGTCGAAGGCGACATGCGAGCCGCGCTCGGCAGCGGCGCGCGGGCTGATCAGCCGGAAGCCGAACGCGCCGCAGCGCGCCTCGATCAGCCCGATCAGGAGTTCGCCGAGTTGGCCGGCCTTGTCGCGGACCTGGCCCATGTCGGCCCGCGCCGCCATTTCGAGGCCGGCCTCCATCGCCGCCATGCTGAGGATCGGCTGGGTGCCGGTCAGCATCTGGCTGACGTTGGTGGCCGGGCGATAGTCGCGGTCGAAGGCGAACGGCTCGGCGTGACCCCACCAGCCGGTCAAGGGCTGGATGGCGCGGCCGTGATGGCGGCGGGCGGCGAAGATGAAGGCCGGGCTGCCCGGGCCGCCGTTCAGGTATTTGTACGTGCATCCGACCGCGAAGTCGGCCCCGGCCTGATTGAGGTCGATCGGCATGATCCCGGCGCTGTGGCAGAGATCCCAGACCGCCAGGGCGCCGATATCGTGGGCGTGGCGGGTGATCGCGGCCATGTCGAGGAGGTGGCTGGTCCTGTAGTGGACCTGGGTGAGGATGACGGCGGCGACGTCGCGGTCCAGCGCCGCCATGACCTCCGGCTTTTCGGCGAAGCGGATTTCCAGGCCACGGCCCACCAGGCCGAGGAGGCCCTGGACGATGTAGTTGTCGGTCGGGAAGTTGCTGCCTTCCATGACCACGATCCTGCGATCGGGGCGCAGGGCCAGGGCGCAGGCGGCGACCTTGAAGAGGTTGATGGCGGTGGTGTCGGTGACCACCACCTCGTCGGCGCCGGCGCCGATCAGGGGCGCCAGGACGGCCCCCAGCTTGTAGGGCTGCTGGAACCACCCGGCCGAGTTCCAGCTGCCGATCAGGTCGCGCCGCCACTCCACGTTGGCCGCCTCGTGCAGCCGGGCCAGCGCGGCCTGGGGCATGGGGCCCAGCGAGTGCCCGTCCAGGTAGATCAAGCCATCGGCGAGCGCGAACTCGGCGCGGAAGGCGCCCAGCGGATCGCCCCGGTCGAGATCTTCGCAGTGGGCTCTGGTCGGGCTGGGCATGATGGGTCTGCGGGGCGTGGCGGGCGTTGATCCTAGCCTATTGCCGGACGACCGCGCGCCCCTTCCATCGCGAAATCCGCGCCGGCCCCACGCCCGATATCGGAGCCATGGGAGGATGGGGGGTGGTCCGGCCCGATACTTCCCTGGCGCCGCCGATCGAGTTGACTTTGGGCGGCGCGGCGTCTCCTCGTCCGGTGTCGTTGCGCGGGACGCCGAGGGAAGAGCACGCTCATGGGTCGCTCGATGGGGCTGGTCGTGTTCCTGGTCGCCGGGCTGGTGTTGACCCTGTTTGCGCAGGACCTCTGGGGCGCGCTGCTCACCGCCAATCTGAGAACCGGCATCGCCCTGCCGTGGTCCGCGCCGGCGATCGGTCTGATCTTCTGGGCGGCGTGGTGGTACCTCGGCGGGGCGGGACCACCGGCGAGCAGCGCGCCGGCGCGGCGGCGCTACCGGCGGGCCAATCAGGTGTCGGCGGGGGTGTTCGCCTGGGCCCTGCTGGCCAACGCCCTGGCGATCACCGCCCTGGCGGGCGGCTGGATCGTGATCTTCCAGCTGGTCAAGGCGCCGGGAAATGCCCTGCCGGATTTCTCGCGCTACCCGTGGGCGGCGGTCGCCGTCCTGCTGGCGACGGCGGCGCTGGCCGGGGCCCTCTCCGAGGAGGTCGGCATTCGCGGCTACCTGCAGGGGCGGCTGGAGCGCCGCCTTCCGGCCCCGGCGGCGATCGTGATCGCCGCCCTGATCGTCTCGCCGGGACATGGGCTGACCCAGGGCTTTGTCTGGTCGACCCTGTTGTTCTATTTCGCGGTCGATGTCGTCTATGGCGTCACCGCCTGTCTCACCGACTCGATCCTGCCGGGCGTCGTCGCCCATACCGCCGGCCTGCTGGTCTTCTTCACCCTGATCTGGCCGCACGACGCGTCACGGCGGCTGGTGTCGGCCGGCGGCGCTGACGCCGGATTCTGGCTTCACCTCGCCATGGGCCTCATCTTCGGGGCCGGCTCGGTCTGGTGCTTCGCCCGTCTGGCGCGGATGACGGCGGCTTCGCGCGCGCGGCGAACAGAGGCGCCGGGCGCCTTGGCCGCGGTTCGTGGCCGCACCAGTGGACTTGCCGCGCCATAGCCGGACCATGAGCCCGACCCAGGCCCCGCCGCCGGAGGAGACCGGCAAGACGCCGTGGGCGACGGTGATCCTGCTGGGATCGCTGACCGCGTTCGCGGCGATGTCGATCGACATGTACCTGCCGAGCCTGCCGTCGATCGGAAAGACCTTCCACACCAGCACGGGGGCGGCGCAGGCGACGCTGGCGTCGTTCTTCATCGGCCTGGCGGTGGGGCAGGTCTTCTACGGCCCGGCGTCGGACCGCTGGGGGCGGCGCTGGCCGCTGTTCTTCGGCGTCGCGGTCTATGTGGCGGCCTCGGCCGCGTGCGCCCTGGCCCCGTCGCTGGAGGCCCTGATCGCGGCCCGGTTTCTCCAGGCGCTGGGCGGATGCGCCGGGCCGGTGATCGCCCGGGCGGTGGTCCGCGACCGCTTCGGCCACCGGCAGTCGGCGCGGATCCTCTCACAGCTGATGCTTGTCATGGGCCTGGCCCCGATCCTGGCCCCGATCGCCGGCGGGGCGCTCCTGAGCCTGGGCGGCTGGCGGGTGATCTTCTGGATCCTCGCCGCCTTCGGGGCCGTCGTCGGGGTGTGGATGTTCTTCGCCCTGGCCGAGACCCGGTCGGCGGCGACGGCGGCGCAGGCGCGGGACGAGAGTCCGCTACGGGCCTACCTCAGCCTGATCAGGAACCGCGCCCTGGTCGGCTATGGCCTGGCCGGGGCGTTCAACAGCGCGGCCCTGTTCGCCTATATCACCGCCTCGCCGGCCCTCCTGATCGGCGTCTACCACATACCCGCGGCCGCCTTCGGCTGGGTGTTCGGGATCAACGCCGTGGGCCTGATCGCCATGAGCCAGGTCAACGCCCACCTGCTGCGCCGGCACATGCCCCAGACCATCGTGATGGCTTCGCGCCCCCTGGCGATCGGCTGCGCCGCCGTCCTGGCGCTGGCCGCCTTCACCGGCTGGGGCGGCATGTGGGGAGTGCTGATCCCCCTCTTCTTCGTCGTCGCCTCCTTTGGCCTGGTCGGCGCCAACACCCAGGCCACCGCCCTGAACATCGATCCGATCCGGGCCGGATCGATCAGCGCGCTGCTGGGCGGGATCGGGTTCGGGGCCGGGGCGCTGGTCGCGGGCCTGACCGGCGCTCTTCAGGACGGCACCGCCCGGCCGATGGCGGCGGTGATCCTCGCCGCCATCCTGGCCTCGACCGCGTCGCTCCGGCTGGCGGGGCTGAGGTGGGGGTCGCGGTGAGGGCGAAAGATAAAGGGGACAAGGGCGTCCCTAGCGCGATCCCCTTTTTGCGCTGACCCCTTTTTGGGCCGGCCTGACCGGGGCCCTTCAGGACGGCACGGCCCGGGCGCCATCTGTCTGGTTCGCACCACTAGGGCGACCAGCCACGCGCGACCGCGTCGTGTATAGTGTCCCTGGAATACCTCAAGGTCTCGATCGAGGAGCGGCGACATGGCCCTGGCCGATATCGACACCATCGTGGTGGTGATCCTCGAGAACCGGTCGTTCGATCATGTGCTGGGCTATCTCGGGCGCGAGGGGACGGGCGTCGAGGGGCTGAGCGCCGATGCCGCCTGGCTGGCGGCTCACGCCAACCCGCACGGCGGCGCGACCTGGGCGAGCCACAGGATCGGGCCGGAGATCCAGGCGATCGATGATCCCAAGCACGATCATCTGGCGATTGGCGTGCAGATCTCGACGCCGCCGGCCGACGCGGCGCTCGGCGCCATGGGCGGGTTCGTCGAGAGCTATCTGCGCTTCGCCGCCACGCCACCGAGCGATCCGTCGGCGGTGATGGGCTGGTACGACCAGGCCGCCGTGCCGATCCATGACTTCCTGGCGCGCAACTTCGCGGTCTGCGACCACTGGTTTTCGTGCCTGCCGACCGGCACCCAGGCCAACCGCCTGATGGCCATGGCCGGCGAAACCCCGATCGTCGACAACGCCGCCCTGCTGCTGCCCGACGGGCCGCTGGTCTATGACTGGCTGAGCGCCCACGGAGTCGACTGGTGCGCCTATCACTGGGGCTCGTACTTTCCGTTCTTCAGCCTGATGCCGCGGATGCTGCCGGAGATCGTCACCTCCCTGACCCTGTCGGCCCTGGGCGGCCATGGACACTTCCGCCGCTACGCCAACTTCAGGAGCGAATGGACCTCGGCCGATCCGGCCCCCAGCGTGATCTTCATCGAACCGGAATATTCCGACGGCCCCCACAGCGACCCCAACGACGACCATCCGCCGACCGGCATCGCCAAGGGCCAGGCCTTTCTGGCCGACATCTACGCCACCCTGATCGCCAATCCGGC
>Ga0182024_10026201_pt1 | contig 10255 bp, 11 predicted proteins | sample P32metaG_FD_120480 | JGI IMG/M metagenome (GOLD analysis project Ga0182024, IMG submission 120480) | Permafrost microbial communities from Stordalen Mire, Sweden - P3-2 metaG (Illumina Assembly) | ecosystem: Environmental > Terrestrial > Soil > Wetlands > Permafrost | place: Sweden: Stordalen...
CACGGGCCTCTCGGTGGCGGTCGCCTTCCTGATCGGGACCGTCGAGCTGCTGGGGCTGCTCGGCTCGGAGCTGAGCCTCACCGGGCGCTTCTGGAGCACGATGGCGAACTTCAACCTGAACGCCGCGGGCTTCGCCATCGTCGGGCTGTTCGTCGTCACCTGGATCGTCGCCTTCGCGATCTGGCACTTCGCGAAGATCGAGTCACGGTGGGCGCCGAGCGGAGCTGACGACGTGCTCGTCGACGCGTAGCGACCGGGCCGCCACCGGCTGACGCCCGTGCGCCGGATGCCGCCACCGGGCGAGGTGAGCGAGGCGGTGCGAGGATGATCGTGCCATGGAGACCGCACCGACGCGCTATCGCACCGTGATGCCGCGGCTCGTCGTCGACGACGTCGCGAGCACCGTCGGCTTCCTGCGCGAGGTCTTCGGTGCGGAAGGCGACGTGTCGGAGGGCCGCCCGAGCGAGATCCGCCTCGGCGAGTGCGTGCTGCTCGTGTCGGGCACGCCGGAACGCGAGGCGTTCCCGGCGTTCCTCTACGTCTACGTCGAGGACGTGGACGCCACCTTCGACCGCGCCCTGGCGGCAGGCGCGGCGTGCGTCGAGGCGCCGTTGGACACCCACTACGGCGAGCGTTGCGCGATGGTGCGCGACGCGGCGGGGAACGTCTTCCAGGTCGCGCGACCGATCGACCCGGCGGCCGGCGGCGGTGCCGGACCCCCAACCGCGGACCGTGCCGGCGGGTGACCTCGGGGCGCCTGCGCGCGGCGCGCAGGGTCCGCCACGGGCGCGCGGCGGGGGAAGTGCTAGGAATCCGGGCCGTGTCCACGTCGCGGGGTGAGCCCGAGCACGGCCACGAGGCCCTCGCGCCGCCGAGGGTCGTCGAGGTCGCCGATCGCGTCTACGCCTACGTGCAGCCCGACGGGAGCTGGTGGATCAACAACGCCGGCTTCGTCACCGGAGAGCGCTACGTGCTGAGCATCGACACATGCGCGACCGCCGCGCGCACCACGGCCTACGTCGACGCCGTCCGCTCCGTCGCCGGCGACGCGCCGAGGGTCCTCGTCAACACGCACCACCACGGCGACCACACGAACGGGAACTGCCTCCTGCCGTACGCGACGATCGTCGGACAGGAGCGATGCCGCGAGCTCATGGTCGCCACGGGGCTCCTGCGGCCCGAGGGCATCTGGGAGCGCGTCGAGTGGGGGGAGCTCACCGTCGCGCCGCCGTTCGTCACCTTCGAGGACCGCCTCAACCTCTACGTCGACGACCTGCTCGTCGAGCTGCACCACTTCGAGACCGCGGCCCACACGACCAACGACGTCGTCGCGTGGATCCCGGAACGCAAGGTGCTGTTCAGCGGCGACCTGGTGTTCAACGGCGGCACACCGTTCGTGCTGATGGGCTCGGTGCGGGGCTCGCTCGCCGTGCTCGCGAGGCTCGCCGAGTTCGACGCCGAGGTGATCGTCCCCGGGCACGGGGAGCCCTGCGGCGTCCAGGCGATCGACATGGTGGGCGAGTACCTGCGCTTCGTTCAAGAGACGGCGATCGCAGGCCGCGCCGACGGGCTGGACCCTCTCGAGTCGGCGCTCCGCACCGAGCTCGGTCCCTACGCCGGGCTCACCGACCCCGAGCGCCTCGTGGGCAACCTCCACCGCGCCTTCGCCGAGCTCGACGGCGCGATGCCCGGCGACCCCATCGACCTCGTGGCTGCCTTGCGCGACATGGTCGCCTACAACGGTGGGCGCCCGCTGCGCTGCCTCGCGTGACGACCGCGGCGCCGGCGCCTCGAGAGCGTCGATGACGATGGGAGCGCCCTCGCACCGCACGGTGCACACGAACGGGATACGGATGCACGTCGTCGAGCATGGCGAGGGCCCCGTCGTCGTGTTCTGCCACGGCTTCCCCGAGCTGTGGCACTCGTGGCGCCACCAGATCGGCCCGCTTGCCGACGCCGGGTTCCACGTCGTGGTGCCCGACCAGCGCGGCTACGGGGCGACGGACCGCCCCGAGGCCGTCGAGGCCTACGACATCGTCCAGCTCACCGGCGACATGGTCGGGCTCCTCGACGCGCTCGGCGTCGACGACGCGGTCTTCGTGGGACACGACTGGGGCGCCCCGGTCGTGTGGAACCTCTCGGTGCTCGCGCCCGAGCGGGTGCGGGCGGTCGCGGGGCTGAGCGTGCCGTTCAACCCGCGAGGGGAGCGCGACCCGATCACCACGATGGAGTTCCTGTTCGCCGACCGGTTCTTCTACATCCTGTACTTCCAGACCCCCGGGATCGCTGACGCCGAGCTCGCCGCCGACGTCGAAGGGACGTTCCGCCGCCTCATGCGGCCCTCTTCTCGCGAGCTCGGCGAGGCCGCGATCCACGCGGCGCCGCAGGGCGCCGGCTTCCTCGACACGCTCGGGCCCCCAGGCGCGCTGCCGTCGTGGCTGACCGACGCGGACCTCGACGCCTACGTCGCGACGTTCACCGAGACGGGCTTCACCGGCGGGCTCAACTGGTACCGGAACCTGCGCCGCAACTGGGAGCTGACCGCGCACGTCGAGGACTGGACCGTGCGGGCGCCGGCCCTCTTCCTGACGGGGTCCGAGGACCCGGTCCGCCGCTTCATGTCCGACGCCCACCTCGACGACTTTGTGCCGGACCTCCGCGCGAGGATCACGCTCGACGGCGCGGGCCACTGGGTCCAGCAGGAGCGAGCCGACGAGGTGACCGCCGCGCTCCTCGCCTTCCTCGGCACGTTGGACTGACCGGACGCACCGATCGTGCGCATGGCCGTGGGTGGCGTACGAGCACCTCGATAGAGTCCGCACGGTGACGACCGTGCCGGCGCCCACCGCGCAAGCGACCACTGGGCAGGCGACCACGGCGCAGGCGACCACCGACACCGCGCGGGCCGCCGCCGACACCGCGCGGGCCGCCGCCGACGCCTCGCAGCCCGCGCGCGACCGCCGGCGCTATCGGATCGCCGGACCGCTCGCGATCGCAGGCGCCGCCGTGATGGGTCCCGGCGTGGCGCTGCCCTGGGTGTCGCGCGGCGCGACGCACCGGACCGGGTTCCAGCTCGGCACCGCGCTCGATGCGATCGGGATCGGGCCTGTCATGGTCACGGCCGCGGTGCTCCTGTTCCTCGCCGGCGTCGTCACGACGCTGCGGATGTGGCGGCCGAACCTCGTGATGCCACTCTTCCCGGCGGTGCTCGCGGGGCTCGTCATCGCGAACTCATGGAACCAGATCTTCTGGTCGAGCTCGGAGGCGTCGCTCGGCATCGGGCTGCTCCTGTGCCTCCTCGGGATCGCCCTGGCCCTCGCGTCCTCGCTCGTGCTGCTGACCGTCGAGCACCCGAGAGGGCGTTGAGGGCACCGCGAGGCGCCGCGCCTCAGGGCTGGAAGTTCGCGACGAGGAGCTGCTGGCTCCCGCCCCGCGCGGTGTAGTCGCCCCCGACGCCGCAGAACCCCGACACCGTGCAGGACACCGCGTTGACCTCGGCCGAGTTCCCGGTGTTCAGCCGCTCCGAGTTGGGGAGGATCTGTGCCCCGTGCCAGACCCCGCCCGTCTCGAGCACCACGAAGGCCTGCAGCGCCTTGCGGGCCGTCGTGACGTAGCCCCCGACCGCGCAGTATTCCGCCAGGCCGCAGGACACCGAGTTCACCTGGGCGTTGTCACCGGCGTTGAGCGCTGCGGTCCCGGGGATCTCGCGGGCGCCGTGCCAGGTCCCGGCGACGTCGCTCGCCGTCCAGACGAGCCAGTGGCCAGACCGGTTCCAGTAGGAGCCGCCGAGGGTGCAGTTCCCCGTCGTCGCGCACGACAGCGCGGTGGGGTCGACCTGGCCGGCGGCGATGAGCCCGGGGGGGAGGGGCAGCGACACGGCCTTGCCCCAGACGCCCTGCTGCTCGCTCACCACGAACGGCTGGTCGAAGGTGCGGCTCTTCTGGAACATCAGGTAGTCGCCCACGGCGTTGCAGGCGCCGACCGCGTTGCACGAGAGGGCGTCGAGGCCGGCAAGGTGGCCGGTGTCGAGTCGAGCGGTGTTGGGCACCTCCTCGGCTCGCTCCCAGGTCCCGTTCACCTCGTTCGCCACGAACGCGCCGAACTTGCTCTTCCCCGTGGCGTAGTAGCCCCCGGCGCTGCAGTCCCCGGCCGAGGCACACGAGACGGAACGGACCTTGGCGTTGCCGCCGACGTTGAGGACGCCGGTCCCCGGGACCTCCTCGGCCCGCTGCCAGGCGCCGGAAATCTCGTCCACGACGAAGGCCTGGAACTCGCCACGAATCGCGTAGTAGCCGCCCGCGCTGCAGTTGCCCTGGGTCCTGCACGACATCGAGACCACCGAGGCATCCCCCGAGCCGTTCAGGACACCGGACTCGGGCACCTCGATCGCGGGCTGCCAGCGTCCGGCGACCTCCTTCACCACGAGCGTCTCGAGGCGGTTCCCCCTGCCGGTGTAGTCCCCGCCGGCGCTGCAGTAGCCCGCCGACACACACGAGATCGTGTTGACCTCCGCCCGACCGCCCACGTTCAGGAGCGCGCTCCCCGGCACTTCCTCGGCCCGCTGCCACGTGCCCGAGACCTCGTTGACGACGAAGGCCTGCCCGTTGCCCAGGTGGTCGGTGTACGCGCCTCCCGCGCTGCAGGTGTCCGCCGAGGGACACGAGATGGCGTTGACGCCCGGGAAGACGGGATCGCCCAGGCTCGTGACGCCGGTGTTGAGCGACCCCGGCACCTCGAGCGCACCGCTCCAGGCGCCGGCGTGCGGGACGGCGAACGCGGCGGCGCCGAACGAGCTCGGCGCGAGCGCGACCACCGAGAACGTGGCCGCGAGCCATCCGCCTCGACGGCGATCTCGGTCTGGCACGCGCGATTCCACGCCCTGATCTTTGCCGACGATCGGACTGCCCTCCGACGCGGGGGCGCGAGGGACCGGTCGGGGTCCGAAGCGGGCCCGGCGCGGACGTCCGCCCAGCACGCCGTGGGAGCAGGACTCGCCGACCGCCGCGTCGACGCGGTCCCGGGCCCGGGCCGCTTGGCGCTTGAGCCAAGGGTCGACGCCGCGGGGCGTCGCGGCCGGCCCGAGGGCTTGCGGCGGCCACCAGCTGTGCGTACGGGCGTGGATCGATTGCTTCCGCATTGTAGAACCCCCTACCATTTCCTGCGGCGCTCGCCGATGTGGCGACATGTACGAGCAGCTCGACGGCAACGCGTTCTTCGAGGTGAAGCGGTGGTGGGCCGACGAGGACCGCCAGGACCTGATCGCCGAGATGCGCGTCGGCAAGGTGCTTCCCGACGGCAGCCGCGACGAGTGGGACCACGTCGTGCTCTTCGAGTTCGAAGACGGTCTGATCCGCAGCGAGATCGGCTACCACTCCATCGTGTTCAGCGGGATGTGACGCACGGCCGTCGGGCGCCCGGTGTCGGCGACCGCGACGCGCCGGTGGCCCCGGCTGCGGTGGTGCTCAGCCGAGGCGGACGACGCTGCGGAGGACCTCGCCGCGACCCATCCGGGCGAACGCCTCCTCGACGTCGTCGATCCCGATGACCTCGCTGACGAACGCGTCGAGGTCGAGCCGGCCCTGCTGGTAGAGGTCGATCAGCATCGGGAAGTCCCGGCTCGGGAGGCAGTCCCCGTACCACGACGGCTTCAGCGCGCCGCCACGGCCGAAGAACTCGATCATCGGGATCGCCGGCATCGTCATCTCGGGCGTGGGCACCCCGACCTGGACCACGGTGCCGGCGAGGTCGCGCGCGAAGAACGCCTGCTCGAGGACCTCGGGGCGGCCCACCGCCTCGATGGCGACGTCGACGCCGAACGTGTGCGTCGCCGCACGGGCCGCAGCTACGGGGTCCTCGCGGGTGGAGTTGACGACGTGGGTCGCGCCGAGCGAGGTTGCCCAGCCGAGCTTGCGATCGTCGACGTCGATCGCCACGATCGTCGTCGCGCCCGCGAGGCGCGCACCGAGGACCGCCGCGCAGCCCACGCCGCCGCACCCGAAGACCGCCACGCTGTCGCCCGGCCCGACGCCGCCGGTGTGCAGGGCAGCGCCGATGCCGGCCATGACGCCGCAGCCGAGGAGCCCGGCGGCCTCAGGACGGACCCGCGGCACCTCGGTGCACTGGCCCGCCGCGACGAGGGTGAGCTCGGCGAAAGCGCCGATGCCGAGGGCGGGGGACAGGGGCGTGCCGTCCGAGCGCGTCATCGGTTGCGTCGCGTTGCGCGTCGAGAAGCACAGCTGTGGTCGGCCCCGGCGGCACGAGCGGCATTCGCCGCACACCGCGCGCCAGTTGAGCACGACGAACGTGCCGGGCTCGAGCCGATCGACGTCGGGGCCGATGGCGACGACCTCCCCGGCCGCCTCATGGCCCAGCAGGAACGGGAAGTCCTGCGAGATGCCGCCCTCGCGGTAGTGCAGGTCCGTGTGGCAGACCCCGCAGGCCTGCACGCGGACCAGGGCCTCGCCGGGTCCAGGGTCTGGGACGAGGATCGTCTCGATCGACACGGCCGCGCCGCGCGCGGGTGCCACCACGCCTTGGACCTCGTGCACCATGGACGCCTCCGAACCGCTCCTGGCCGCCTGCGCCGGCCCCGTGCCGAGATGATCGCCTAGCGACGAGCCGCCTCGCCAGAGCCAGCGGTCGCGTCCCCCGGGGAGTACGAGTGCGCGCCGGTGCCCGCCAGCCGCCCGCCGTCGACGATCAGGTACTCGTCGCGGATCGGGCGGCCCTCGAAGAAGCACTCCAGGATCTCGCGGGTCCCTGCCGCGTAGCGCGCCTGCGCCGACAGGGACGAGCCTGAGATGTGGGGCGTCATGCCGTGATGGGGCATCGTCCGCCACGGATGGTCGCGCGGCGCGGGCTGCGGGAACCACACGTCGCCGGCATAGCCGGCGAGCTGGCCCGACTCGAGCGCGCGCACGACGGCGTCACGGTCGCAGATCTTCCCCCGCGCGGTGTTCACGAGGTACGCGCCCCGCTTCATCTTGGAGAGGAGCCGGTCATCGAAGAGGTGCTCGGTCTCGGGGTGCAGCGGTGCGTTGATGGTCACGACGTCGCACACCTGGACCAGCGACTCGGCCGTCGGATGGAACACGAGGCCGAGCTCGCGCTCGATGCCCTCGTCGAGGCGGTGGCGGTCGGTGTAGTGCAGGCGCACGTCGAAGGGCTTCAGGCGGCGCAGCACCGCGAGTCCGATGCGGCCCGCGGCGACGGTCCCGACGGTCATCCCCTCGAGGTCGTAGGAGCGCTCCACGCAGTCGGCGATGTTCCACCCGCCCTCGACGACCTGCTGGTACGACGGGATGTAGTTGCGCACGAGGGACAGGATCATCATCACCACGTGCTCGGAGACGCTGATGCTGTTGGAGTAGGTCACCTCGGCGACGGTCATGCCCCGGTCGATGGCGGCCTGGAGGTCGACGTGGTCCGAGCCGATGCCTGCGGTGACGGCCAGCTTGAGGTTCGGCGCCGACGCGATCCGCTCGGCGGTGAGGTAGGCGGGCCAGAACGGCTGGGAGATGACGACGTCCGCGTCGGGCAGCTCGCGCTCGAAGGTGCAGCCCGCTCCGTCCTTGTCGGACGTCACGACGAAGGTGTGGCCGAGGCCTTCGAGGTAGGCGCGCAGCCCTAGCTCGCCCGAGACGCTCCCGAGCAGCTGGCCGGGCTCGAAGTCGATGGCGTGGGGCGTGGGGGCGGTCTGGCCGTCCGGGTAGCGCTCGATCGCGGGGATCTCGTCGCGGGGGTACGTCGTTGGATACCCGCCGACGGGGTCCTCGTAGAGCACGCAAACGACCTTCGCCATGTTGCTCTCCTGGGTCGGTGGCCGGAGCCGACCGCATGGTAGACCCGCGCCTGATTTGAGCGTCCCGGGGCGTCGAACGGTGCTCGAGGACGTCGATCCGCGGCATCGCTCGTCGCAGGGATGCGGCGAGTAGCCTTGCCAGCACCTGAGTACTGCGATTGTGGCGCCTCCCGCCGATGTCGCACTGAGAGATGCCTCGGAAGTGAGAGCACGTGCAGACGGTTGTTACCAAGGGTGCACCGCCAGATTTTCGTGAGTTGGCCACCCGCATCCACGACGCAGGGCTCCTGAAGCGTCGCCTCGGCTACTACAGCTTCAAGATCCCCCTCACCGTCGCCGCGCTCGGGGCGGGGTGGTGCGGCCTCTTCCTCGTCGGCGACTCGTGGTTCGCGCTGCTGATCGCGGCGTTCCTGGGGCTCGTGTTCACGCAGCTGGGCTTCGTGGGGCACGACGCGGGGCACCAGCAGGTGTTCGGCTCTCGGCGTGCGAACTCGCTGCTCGGCCTGGGCGTGGGCAACGCGCTGATGGGCGTCAGCTTTGGCTGGTGGGTGCCGAAGCACAGCGCGCATCATGCGTTCCCCAACCACCTCGGGCGCGACCCCGATCTGGACGCCGCGCTGATCCCGCACGATCGCGTCGCCGGCGCAGCGCCGCCGCACGGCATCTCGCGGTTCATGGCGTCGTGGCAGGCGTGGCTCTTCTTCCCGCTGATGCTCCTGCGCAGCACGGGGCTCCACGTGCTCGGGGTGCAGCGGCTCCTGCGGAACCGGGATCGCGCCGCAGCGATCGAGCTGCTCCTCATCGCGGCGCACCTCGCCGTCTACCTGACGATGGCGTTCTGGGTCCTCTCGCCGTTGAAGGCGATCGCCTTCATCGGGGTGCAGCAGGCCGTGTTCTCCCTGTACCTCGGCTGCAGCTTCGCGCCCAACCACAAGGCGATGCCCATCATCGACGGTGACGCCGAGATGACCTTCGCCGAGCGCCAGGTGACGACGGCGCGCAACGTCGGCGGTGGCCGGCTCACCAACTTCGCCCTGGGCGGGCTCAACTACCAGATCGAGCACCACCTCTTCCCGTCGATGCCGCGGCCCAACCTGGCGCGCGCGCAGGAGCTGGTCCGCTCGTTCTGCATCGAGAGCGGCCTCGGCTACCGCGAGGACAGCTTCGTCGGCTCGCTCCGCCAGACACTTCGCCAGCTGCATTCCGTGGCCGTGACCATCCCGCGAGACGCGTAGGCCCGGAGCACCCCTCGATCGCGGCGCGAGCGCTACGGCGCGCGCCGATCGATCATGGTGCGCCACGCGCCACGCGCCACGCGCCACGCGCCACGCGCAAGGCGCAAGGCGCCCGAACCTCACGGCGCGCGCACTCCTGGGATCCGGCGGCCGTCCTCGAGATAGACGCAGGCGGTCCCGCGGGTCGCGGCGCGCACGCGGCGGCGAAGCGGCCCGGAGAGCAGCGTGTGCGCCTCCGCCAGATCCACGCGGCGGAACGAGCCGATCTCCTCGGGCTGCACGACGATGCCGCGCAGCGCCCCGTCGTCGAGCCTCCCGCAGTCGAAGAGGAACCTGACGCCGCCGATGCGGCCGGGCCTTGGACGTCGGAAGTCCACGGCGGCGAGTCGCGCGGACCGCACGACCAGACCGGTCTCCTCTGTGACCTCCCGTCGGCACGCCTCCCAGGGGGACTCGCCGTCCGCCTCCATGACGCCGCCGGGGATCGTCCAACCCCGCTTGTACGTCGGCTTGAGGATCAAGAGCCGCCCCTTGCGGTCGAAGATCATCGCCCCCGCCGACGCCGGCACGAGGGGCACCTCCAGCGTCGCGTGATCACCCATGCACCGACGATGGCACGCGGTCGACCCCGAGAGCGGGCACACCGCGGGCGGGCTCAGGGCCGACCTCGCCGATGTGCCCGTCGGGCCGGCGCAGCGACCATCGGTGGTCAATTTTCTGCAAGACGCCCGCCGGGCCCTCGCCTACCTTGCCTGTCGACCGACGACCGAACGGAGGCGCGATGGCTGAGCAGACCGGTGCGGGCTACCACAACGTCAACCCCTTCATCCTCGTCGAGGATGCGACGGGACTGCTCGCGTTCCTGACCGAAGTGCTCGGCGGCGTCGAGACCGAGAGGATCACGCGCCAGGACGGGACGATCGGCCACGCCGAGGTCCTCGTCGGCGACGCCGTCGTCATGCTGAGCCAGGCGAACGAGACGCTGGAGGCGAGGCCGTGCGCGCACTACGTCGTCGTGGACGACGTGGACGCCGTCTACGCGCGCGCGCTCGGCGGCGGGGCGAGCAGCCTTCGGGCGCCCTCCGACCAGTTCTACGGCAATCGCGAGGCCTGTGTCATCGACGAGTGCGGCAACCTGTGGTGGCTCGCCGAGGTCATCGAGCGGGTGCCGAGCGACGAGCTCCAGCAGCGCTACGAGCGCTCCGTGCAGAACAACTAG
>Ga0182024_10026202_pt1 | contig 10255 bp, 10 predicted proteins | sample P32metaG_FD_120480 | JGI IMG/M metagenome (GOLD analysis project Ga0182024, IMG submission 120480) | Permafrost microbial communities from Stordalen Mire, Sweden - P3-2 metaG (Illumina Assembly) | ecosystem: Environmental > Terrestrial > Soil > Wetlands > Permafrost | place: Sweden: Stordalen...
CAGGCCGATGCGCTCGACGCCTTCACCATCGAGGGCATCCGCCACAACATCCCGTTTCTCGCCGCCATCATGGGACATCCGCGCTGGCGCGAGGGCAAGCTGTCGACCGGCTTCATCGCCGAGGAATTTCCCGGCGGTTTCGAGCGCACGCCGCCGACCGGCGCCATGGCGCGCGCCATCGCCGCCGTCGCCGCGGCGATCGATCACGTGCTCGGCGAGCGCAAGCGCCGCATCTCCGGCCAGCTGAATACCGCGCTCACCCGCGAGCGCCGGCGCGCCATCTGGCTCGGCCCCGATGAAATCCAGGCCGACGTCGAGCACGACGGCGAACGGATCGCGGTGACCTTCGAGGACGGCGCGCGGCACGTGCTGCACTCCGACTGGACGCCCGGAACGCCGGTATGGTCGGGCAAGCTCGACGGCGCGCCGATCGCCGTCCACGTGCGTGCCATCCCCAACGGCTTCGAGCTCGCCTATCGCGGCCATGAGGTGAAGGCGTTCGTCTACACCGAGCGCGAAGCGCACTATGCGCGGCTGATGCCGGTGAAGAAGCTGTCGGACAGCGAAAAGTACATGCGCTGCCCGATGCCCGGCCTCGTGGTCTCGATCGCGGTCGCCGAGGGCCAGGAGGTCAAGGCGGGCGAGACGCTGGCGGTGGTCGAAGCCATGAAGATGGAAAATATCCTGCGTGCCGAGCGCGACGGCACCATCAAGAAGATCCGCGTCAAGCAAGGCGACAGCATCGCGGTCGATGCGGTGATCCTGGAATTTGCGTGATACTCTGCCCGCTCCCCACCGGGGATGGGCATCCCGCATGCATCCGCTGCACCTCCTGTTTTCGCGGTCGGGACGGCTTGGCACGCGCGCCTTCCTGGTCGGCGTGCTCGGCGTCTATGTGGCCGGCGCGGCGTCGCAGTGGCTGACCGTGCCCGACGTCATCGGCCGCCTCGGGCTGTGGCCGTTCGCGGCGGTTCAAGGCGCTCTCATCTGGATCTGGTACGTTTTCCATGCCAAGCGGCTGCACGACGCGGATCGACCGACCGGCGTCGCCGCCGGCGCGGCGCTGCTCTACGCGCTGGCGGTCGTGCTGCTCCTGATCGTGGGATTGTCCTTCTTCGGCGCCTCCGCCGATCTGCGGACCAGCGCCAGCGCCAGCGCCACCGGGGCGCTGGAGCTGATCATGGTCATCTTCATTGTCACGACATTGCTGGGCTCGCCGAGTTTCGATGTCGGCTGGCTCATGGTGGCGATGCTGTTGGCGCTGGCCGTGGTGCCGGTCATCGTCGCGCTCGGCGTCACGCTGTGGGCGGCGACCCGGCCGAGCGCGCAACCGGGCAAGGCCTGATGCTGCACTTCGCCTATGGCTCGAACATGCACCGCGACGTGATGCGCCGCCATGCGCCGTCCGCCGAGCCGCTCGGCGTCGCCGAGCTCAGAAATCATCGCTTCCTCATCACCGCCGACGGCTACGCCTCGGTCGAGCCGGCCCATGCGCAGACCGTGCAGGGCGTGCTGTGGCGCATCGCGCCGCGCGACCGCATCACGCTCGACCTCTGGGAAAATATCGCCGGCGGTCTCTATCGCGCCGCGACCGCGCCGGTGTGCCACGCCGGGCGCTCGCGGCCGGCGCTGATTTATTTTGCCCGGCACAGCCGGATTGGTGCGCCCCGGGCGGGCTATATGGAGCTTGTCATCGCCGCGGCGCGGCAGTGGAATTTCCCGCAACCCTACATCGCCGCGCTGGCGCAATGGCGCCCGGCGCGCCCGCGCGGCGCCGGCCACCGCAAGCTCGGAGAGTTCGGCTGGACGTGATCAGGCACGTCGTCATCCGCGGCCGCGTACAGGGCGTCGGCTTTCGCGCCTGGACGGAATACACCGCGCTCGAGCGCGGCATCCAGGGCTGGGTGCGCAACCGCCGCGACGGTTCGGTCGAAGCGCTGTTTGTCGGCCCGCCGGACGTCGTCGATGCAATGGTCGCGGCGTGCCGCGACGGCCCGCGCGGCGCGCGGGTCGACGCCGTGGATCAGCGCGACGGCACCGCCGACGAACTGGCGCTGCGCCGGCGCGGCGAGTTGTTTTCGATGCTGCCGACCGCCTGAGCCTCGGCGGTGACGCCGAACAGCGGCTCGAACGCGGCCCGCAGCGCGCTGTCGACCTCGGCCATCGATGCGGTGACGCCAAGATCGGCCAGCGAGGTGACGCCGTAGCGCCGATCGGAAATGCCGCACGGCACGATGGCGGCAAAATGCGCCAGATCCGGCGCGACATTGAGCGCGAAGCCATGCAGCGTCACCCAGCGTTGGATGCGAATGCCGATCGCCGCGATCTTGTCCTCGCAACCGTCGCCCTTGTCGGGCCGCCGCACCCAGACCCCGATGCGATCCTCGCGGCGTTCGCCGCGCACGTCGAATGCAGCCAGGGTGCGGATCAGCCATTCCTCGACGGTGGCGACGAAGCTGCGCACATTCGGCGCGCGCCGCATCAGGTCGATCATGACATAGCCGACCCGCTGGCCGGGGCCGTGATAGGTGAACTGGCCGCCGCGCCCGGTGCGGTGCACCGGGAAGCGCGCCGCGCCAAGGTCGTCTGGCGGCGCCGAGGTGCCGGCGGTGTAGAGCGGCGGGTGTTCGAGCAGCCAGACCAGTTCGCGCGCCTCGCCGCGGCTGATCGCGGCGGCGCGGGCGGACATGAACGCCAGTGCGCTGTCGTAGTCGACGAGCCCGTTGCTGATGCGCCATGCGACCGGCGGCGCGTCGGCCGCCGGCGTCAGCCCGATGGTCAGATTGTCGCGCGTGTTAACCACCTCGTAACCATACCTTGCCCATACACTATGAGCGCGGAATATGGCAGCGCAGCAGCAGCGGCAAAAGCCGCGCGGGGGGCTTCCGTGGCGACACTCGACAACGTCTCGATCGATATCGCGGTCGTGCTCGGCACCACGTCGATGCCGATCCATCAGGTGCTGCGCCTCGGCCGCGGCGCCATCATCGAGCTCGATTCGTCGGAAGAGGACGAAGTGCGCATCCTCGCCAACAGCCTGCCGATCGCCAAAGGCACGGTGATCGTCAGCGGCAACAAGATTGCCGTCGAGGTCAAGGAACTGCTGCCGCGCTCGGCCGACGCCGCCTGAGCATCCTTTGGCGTTTGCCGCTGCGGGGCGGCCTGACCTGCGCCACCCCGCCGATCCGGGATCGTCGCAGAGCCTGCGCTATGGCGGTCCCGGGGGGTCTGCCGGGCGCCGTTTCGTGCGCCGCCGCGCCCGAAAAGCCGAGGCCCCACCGGCCCTTGTTCGCGAACAGCCGAACTGTTACATCCGCGCCGACGCGCCGGTCGGGCGCGCATCCACCCCACATGCGGCCGTGGCGGAATTGGTAGACGCACTAGCTTGAGGTGCTAGCGGGGCAACCCGTGGAGGTTCGAGTCCTCTCGGCCGCACCACATTGCCGCAGGATGGGTTGAGCGCAGCGAAACGCATCCTGCTATTGGCGATGAATTACGGCGATGGGTTTCACTTCGTTCAACCCATCCTCCGCGCTGCTGTGCAGCAAATGGCGGCAAGATATTATCGAACGCCCTGCGTGATTTCCAGCGCGCACCAGACAATCACGGGGAAGTCGGATGAAAATTGACGGACGCTGCCACTGCGGACAAATCACCTATGAGGCGGAGGTCGATCCGAACGCGATGCTCATCTGTCATTGCACGGACTGCCAGACGCTCACCGGCTCCGCCTTTCGTGCGGTCCTCACCGCACCGGCAGCGCATTTTTCACTCCGGACGGGTGCGCCTAACAGTTATGTGAAGACCGCCGAAAGCGGCAACAAACGCCGCCACGCCTTCTGCGGCAATTGCGGGACGCCTATCTATTCCTGTGCGGTGGATAATCCGCAGAGCTACTCCCTGCGCATTGGTGCAATCACTCAGCGCGCTGCGTTTTCACCGCAACGGCAAATCTGGCGACGCTCCGGTCTGAACTGGGTGGATACGCTCACCGCCGTGCCGACCAGCGAGGAGGGATTTGGCGGTCATTAGGCTGATTGGCGCTGAGCTGCAGCGATGGGTTTCACTGCGTTCAACCCATCCTATGCGCTTCGTTACTCGTTACCCGCGGATGCTATGGACCAGTTGGGATCAAAGTTTCCCACAGAGTCACTTGAAGTAACCACACCGCCATTCATCTCCCATATCGCCGTATCCCCAGCGGTATCGCGCCAGAGGATATCGGTCTTGCCGCTATTAAAAAAATCTCCGGTGTCGACGACCGACCAATTTGTCGGCACGTTCGCTACAAATTCACTTGACGAGACCTGGCCGCCATTCATCATCCAGATAGCCAGGTTGCCGCTGACGTCGCGCCAGAGAATGTCCGTCTTGCCATCGCCGTTGAAGTCACCCGTGCCGACGATCGCCCAGGTGGTCGGCACATTTGCGACTGCCACACTGGACAGGACCTGACCGCCATTCATCAGCCAGACCGCCACGTCGCCGGTCGAGTCGTGCCAAAGAATATCCGTGTTGCCGTCGCCGTTGAAGTCGCCCGTTCCGGCAACCGACCAGTTTGTCGGCACGTTTGCCACAAATACACTTGACGAGACCTGGCTGCCGTTCATCAACCAGATTGCCACGTTGCCACTGTTATCCCGCCAAAGAATGTCGGCCTTGCCATCATTGTTGAAGTCGCCCGTCCCAGCTACCGACCAATTGGTGGGCACGTTTGCAACAGCAGCAGCCGAAGCGACCTGAGTCCCATTCAGAAACCAGATCGAGACGTTGCCGCTGGTGTCTTCCCAAAGGATGTCGGTTTTGCCGTCACCGTCGAAGTCACGCTGCCCAACGACCGAAAAACCTGAGGGCAGATTCCCCATCGCTGTGAATGAAGCCTGGACGCTGGGACTCGCACTAGGGGAGGGGCCGAACAGAAATTCTCCGATAGCCTGCAAAGTCTGTATTCCATTATGGTAGTACCACCACGTACCGCTCTTTCCGCTTCCACCGTAATCCTGCGAGTCAGCGAGCGCCTGATAGTCAAACGTCCAATTGTAAGGATAGAAGAAGCGTCCATCCGAGGTGGACCAATTGGCATTCATATTGTCCTCGGTACCGGATTTCGCGGATGTATCGGTCCACGTGTAAAAGATGGTGTTGTATGCGTTGGGATTGCCGCACGCATCGGTGCCGCTGCTGATGATCTGGGTAGAGGTGCTGCCGTGGGTAGGCGGCTGGGTGACTTGCCAAGTGCCCGAGCTAATAACGCAGCCGTTGTATAATTCCTGCCAACCGGCAAGATTGTAGTTCACGCCTTGCTTTACGATCAACAACGTAGGTCCGGTTGGCGGGGCGCTCATTGGCGCACTTGGCGCACCTTTGCTGACAATAGATGTTGCGCTAAAGGTGCCCTGCCGCGCGGCTTCGGCCGCGATGCTTGATCGCACGAAGCCAGGCATTAGAACCAGAATCGACGCCATCCACAATTTGCCGATTGCCCTGCCTCCGTGGCGCATCTCATACCCCCCTGACAAGAGCGACTACCGTGCATTTCATCGCGATCTAAGCCGGGATTCTCCAGATGACTCCCGAACTGGCGTGAATACTCGCGTTTTTCCGGCCTTCCGGCAAGACAGAAGCGCATGGCGGCTTATTACATCCGCCTGAGCGGGTGGAGGGCGGCCTCGGCCAGCCTCAGCCACTCGGCCGCCATCTCACGGTTGATGGCGCGAGTGTCCTGGTCCCTCGTCACCGGCACGATATCCAGGCAATGCGCCGCGTAGCGGGCGTAGTCCTTGTACTTGTCGTTCTTTGGAGCGGCCATGAATTTTCCCTTGATCCGGCGGGCGCGGCCACTCTGGGGCACATTGCGGGGCGATAACTGTTCAGAATTGACCACTCATCGTCAATCAGCGGGTCGCGCCGCCGCTGAAATTGAAATCCGACGGCCCGAACGCCGCCGACATCCCCGCGGCGGCCACTCATCAGGGGCACTCATGGGGGCACGATCGATGGCGCTGTCGCGAACATCCAGCGCAAGGAAACCGGACGGCGGCGCGCCTATCGCGTCTTGGCCATCGCCGCTGGCGTCGGCGTGAACAGCGTCGCGATCGTCGAGACCAGGTCGGCGTGCTGCTGCCGGTCGGCGGCGGGCGCTCGCCCGCGACGGTGAGCGACCGGTCGGGCATGCGCGTGGTCTTCGGCCCCGATATCGTGTCGACCTTGGGGTCCGCCTTGCCGAACGTCGCCATGATCGATCGAAGGCGCGGCGTCCGCGCTCGATGGCGCGCCCAGGTGTCGTGAATTCGAGTGCCGTTTATCGGACTTTGGGGCGCCGAACTGCTGGTCGGTGCCATTGCGCTCATCGACCAGCCAGCCGATGTCCGCCACGCTTGGCGCCGCCAGTTGCGGCGTCGACGCGGTGACGTCCGGGTTCGACTCATCCGCCTTCGACTCGTGCGGCCACGGCGGGGCGACGCCGCCGACGGCTTCGGGCGTCGCCGCAGCGGTCTCGATCTCGCCGGTGCTCACGCGCGGTGTCAGGGTGTAGTCCACGTCGAACGAATCCACCGCCGGCACCGGCAACGCGATGCGGCCGGCCAGCGCGCTTGATTCGAAGCTCGGCCAGCCCGGCGTGCCGCCGCTGTCGTCGATGACGTCTTGCGCCGCCATCGACCACTGCACCGACATCTGCGGCAGTCCGGCGGCCATCGTCTCGGGATGGTCCGGTCCGGCCGGCACCACCTGCACGATGCGGAAGCCGTGGTCCTTCAATTGCTTCAACAGGCCGGGGAGCGCGATCGCGGTCCAGGGATGAATGTCGTGCAGCAGCAGGACGCCTCTGCCTTTGGCTTGCAGGCGGCTCAACGCCAGTTCGATGATCCTGGCCGGCGTGATGTGGCGGTGCCAGTCGTCGGCCACGGTGTCGGCGCTGAACACGATCAACGATCGCGCGGCGAGCTCCTGCTCGACCAGGTCCGAGCGCGCCAGACCGGGAACGCGGAAGAACGGCGCCAGCGCGGCGGGATCCCCGGCGGCGGCGCCGACGTCGGCGATGCCGTCGTCGATCTCGTGCCGCAGCCGGTCGAGCGGCAGTCGGTCGAACCCTGTCGGGTGATGCTCGCTGTGGGTGCCGATGGTGTGGCCGTCGGCGCGCATGCGGCGCACCACCGCGGGAAAGTTCCGGGCCATCTCGCCGACAGTGAAATAGGTGACCTTGACGCATTGCGCGGCGAGGGTGTCGAGGATCTGGGTCGAGTACGGCGGCAGCGGACCGTCATCGAACGTGAGAACGACCTCGTGATCGTTCAGCGGCAGCGTCTGCGGATATTGCATGGTGCCGACGCGCGGATAATCGCCGGGCGCGATGGCGATGACACGGCTGGTGCCGATGGCGTCGGGATGGCCGGGACAGTCCTGCGCCCATGCCGGGACCGCCGATGCGCCGGCAAGCCCGAGTGCCGCAAGTCCGAGTGCCGCAAGCCCGGATGCCGCGAACCCCGCAGCAAGCGAGATGACCCCTGAAATTCTCATGTCCTCGTCCGGACCCGGCGTTGAATCGCCGGGCAACCGCCTCACCCCGAAGCGGCACTGTACGCATTCTCTGGCTTAACGTCATATGAACAGATGGATTTCCCAGCCGGCGGCTGTTGAAAACTTGGCCGCGCCCGTCAGGCTTTTCCTTACCGTTAATGATAGGTCCCTAAGCTCCGCGGCGGATTTTCACGACGGGGCGTGAACCATGAAGGCCGCTGCGGCAGCCCGTGACTGGTGGGCGGCACGGCGATCGGGTGCGCCGAAACCGCATGCGGCGCGCGATGTTGCGGCGTCGCGCCTGACTTCGTTCGCCCTCCTTGGGCTGGCTGCGGCGATGATGGTCTGCGCGGTGGCCGGCTTTGCCGTCACGGTGCGCGAGGATGCCCGGCTGGCGGCCGGACGCTATGCGGCGTTGCAGGTCGCGCTCAACGAGTTCCATGCCGCCTTCGGCGACGGCGACCGGTTCGACGAGGCGCAGATACGGTTCCTGGCGCGGCGCAGCGGGCTGGCGGATTTGCGATTCGATGCGGACGCCGCCGGCACGGCCGGCCGCGAGCAGCAATCGCTGCACGATGCCCAGGGCCGCATTCTCGGCTGGCTCAGCTGGGCGCCCGATCGCGGCCTGATCCGGGCCTTGATCTGGCTGTGGGGTTTTGCCGGCGCCTTCGCCGTCGCACTTGCCGGCTGCGCCGTGCTCGCCGCCGGCAGCATCCGGCGGCTCGTTCGCGCCCTGGCGGCGAGCTTGCGCAGCATCCGCACGCTCACCAGCGAGGATGCCCTGACCGGACTGCCCAATCACCGGGCGATGCTCGAACACCTCGCGGCGGCGCTGGCCGGGCGCCGCTCCGGCATCGTCGTTCTGGCGCTGATCGACCTCGACGGCTTTCGCGAGGTCAACCAGACGCAGGGCCGCGCCGGCGGCGATGCGCTTCTCAAAGACATTGCCGAACGCCTCAAATCCGGCCTGCCGCCAGGGGCGCGGTTCGGGCGGTTCGAGGACGACGAATTCGCCGTCGTCGTGCGCACCGACGACGCGGCGACCGCGACGACGCTGGCCGAGATACTGGGCGCGTCGCTGGCGCGCCCGCACTTTCGCGAACCGATGTGGCAGGTCAGCGCCGGCATCGGCATCGCCCAGGCGCCGGCCGACGGCGAGACTGCCGAAGAGCTGAGCCGGCGCGCCGGCCTGGCGCTGCGCGCCGCCAAAGGCGCCGGCCGCGGCATGGTGCGGCACTTCCAGCCGCCGATCGAGGTCGCCTACAGCGAACGCCTGTTCATCCGGCGCGAACTCGAATCGGCGATTTCCGCACGCCTGCTCGACGTGCATTACCAGCCGGTGGTGGCGGCGGCCGGCGGCGGCATTGTCGCGGTCGAAGCGCTGCTGCGCTGGACCCATCCGGAGCGCGGCGCCATCGCGCCGTCGGTCTTCATCCCGCTCGCCGAGGAGAGCGGGCTGATGAACGAGCTCGGCGAATTCGTCTTGCGCCGCGCGCTGACCGACGGCGCGCGCTGGCCGAGCCTGTCGGTGGCGGTCAACCTGTCGCCGGTGCAGATCCGTGACCGTCGGCTGATCGATCGGGTCGTCGCCGTGCTGGCCGAAACCGGCATCGACCCGGCGCGGGTCATCCTGGAAGTGACCGAAGGGGTGCTGATCGAGGATCCGCATGAGACGCTGCTGCGGCTCGAAGCGCTGCGCGCGCTGGGCGCGCGCATCGCGCTCGATGATTTCGGCACCGGCTATTCGAGCCTGAGCTATCTGCAGCGGTTTCCGTTCACCCAGCTCAAGATCGACCGCGCCTTCGTGGCGTCGCTCGGCTCTACCGGCAATGCCGGCGCCATCATCCAGTCGATCGTGACGCTCGGCCATGCGCTCGGCATGAAGGTGCTGGCCGAAGGCGTCGAGACCGACGAGCAGCGGGTGCTGCTGCGGCTCGCCGGCTGCGACGAGATGCAGGGCTTCCTGTTCGCCAAGCCGCGGCCGGCCGCGGCGATCGACAAGGTTTTGGCGCGGGCCGGCGCCGGACGCGCCGTCGGGCGATAAGCGGCGCGGCGGCGCCCGCTGACACGTCCGCCGCCAGCGACTATCTTGTGCCCGCAAGCCCTTCGCCTCGCGCCGGCGAGGGATGGAGCGCCCGATGATCCCGAACAGCTTTCCCGGCCTCGATTTCGGACTCGGCAGCGACATCGACATGCTGCGCGACACGGTGCGGGCCTTCGCGCAGAACAAGATCGCCCCGCATGCCGAGGCGATCGACCGCTCCAACAGCTTTCCGCGCGAGCTGTGGCCGCAGCTCGGCGCGCTCGGGCTTCACGGCATCACCGTCGAGGAGGAATGGGGCGGGGCAGGGCTCGGCTATCTCGCGCACTGCGTCGCCATGGAGGAAATCTCCCGCGCCTCGCCCGCGGTCGGCCTGTCCTACGGCGCCCACTCCAACCTCTGCGTCAACCAGATCCGGCGCAACGGCAGCGACGCGCAGCGCCGCCGCTACCTGCCCAAGCTGGTGTCCGGCGAGCACGTCGGGGCGTTGGCGATGTCGGAGTCCGGCGCCGGATCGGACGTGGTGTCGATGCGCACCCGCGCCGACCGCAACGGCGACCGCTACGTCCTCAACGGCTCGAAAATGTGGATCACCAACGGGCCGGTGGCCGACACGCTGGTGGTCTATGCCAAGACCGACCGCACCGCCGGCGCCCGCGGCATCACCGCCTTCATCGTCGAGAACACCTTCAAGGG
>Ga0182024_10026203_pt1 | contig 10255 bp, 9 predicted proteins | sample P32metaG_FD_120480 | JGI IMG/M metagenome (GOLD analysis project Ga0182024, IMG submission 120480) | Permafrost microbial communities from Stordalen Mire, Sweden - P3-2 metaG (Illumina Assembly) | ecosystem: Environmental > Terrestrial > Soil > Wetlands > Permafrost | place: Sweden: Stordalen...
GACCACTTTATCGCCGCCCGGTTCCGCATTCTCGCCGCCCGGCGCCTGCCCGCCCGGCGGTGCGCCCGGGTCCGCGCCCGGTGCGGTCTGGCTCTTGTACATGGCCTCGCCGATCTTCATCGACACCTGCGCCAGGGTCTCGGTCTTCGCCTTGATCGCGCCGGTATCGTCGCCGCCAGTGACGGCTTTCAAGGCCGCGATCGCCTGCTCGACCGCCTGACGCTCGTTCGCGGGTATCTTGTCGCCGGCGTCATTCATGGTGCGCTCGGTGGTGTGGATGAGACCCTCGGCCTGGTTCTTCGCCTCGACGAGATCGCGCCGTTTCTTGTCCTCGTCGGCGTGAGCCTCGGCATCCTTCACCATTTTCTCGATATCGCCCTGGCTCAGGCCGCCCGAGGCTTGGATGCGGATCTGCTGCTCCTTGCCGGTGGCCTTATCCTTGGCCTGGACGCTGACGATGCCGTTGGCGTCGATATCGAAGGTGACCTCGACCTGCGGCATGCCGCGCGGCGCCGGCGGCAGACCGACCAGATCGAACTGGCCCAGCAGCTTGTTGTCGGACGCCATTTCGCGCTCGCCTTGGAAGACCCGGATCGTGACCGCGGTTTGATTGTCCTCCGCGGTCGAAAAAATCTGGCTCTTCTTGGTCGGAATCGTGGTGTTGCGGTCGATCAGGCGCGTGAACACCCCGCCCAGGGTCTCGATGCCCAGCGACAGAGGGGTCACGTCGAGAAGCAGCACATCCTTCACTTCGCCTTTCAGCACCCCGGCCTGAATGGCGGCGCCGATCGCGACCACCTCGTCGGGATTGACCGAGCGGTTCGGTTCCTTGCCGAAGAACTGCTTCACGGTTTCGATGACCTTGGGCATGCGGGTCATGCCGCCGACCAGGATCACCTCGTTGATGTCGGACGCCTTGAGGCCGGCATCCTTGAGCGCCGCCTTGCAGGGTTCGATGGTCTTCTGGACCAGATCGTCGACGAGCGATTCGAGCTTCGCGCGGGTCAGCTTGACCGCAAGATGTTTCGGCCCGGTCTGATCGGCGGTGATGAAGGGCAGATTGACTTCGGTCTGCACCGAGGAACTCAGTTCGATTTTCGCTTTTTCGGCGGCCTCCTTCAGGCGCTGAAGAGCGAGACGGTCCTTGCGCAGATCGATGCCCTGCTCCTTGCGGAACTCGTCCGCCAGGAAATCGATGATGCGGGCGTCGAAATCCTCGCCGCCGAGGAAGGTGTCGCCGTTGGTGGATTTCACCTCGAACACGCCGTCGCCGATCTCAAGGACGGAAACGTCGAACGTGCCGCCGCCAAGATCGTAAACCGCGATGGTCCCGGCGCCTTTCCGCTCGAGCCCGTAGGCGAGCGCGGCCGCTGTCGGCTCGTTGATGATGCGCAGCACTTCGAGGCCGGCGATCTTGCCGGCATCCTTGGTCGCCTGCCGCTGGCTATCGTTGAAATAGGCGGGAACCGTGATGACGGCTTCGGTCACCGGCTCGCCCAGATAGGCCTCGGCGGTCTCTTTCATCTTCTGCAAAATAAAGGCGCTGATCTGGGACGGCGCGTATTTCTTGCCGCGGCTGTCGACCCAGGCATCGCCATTCTCGCCGGCAATGACTTTGAAGGGGACGAGATCCATCTCCTTCTTGACCATCGGATCGTTCATCCGGCGCCCCATGAGGCGCTTGATGCCATAAAGCGTGTTTTCGGGATTGGTGACGGCTTGGCGCTTCGCGGCCTGACCGACGAGACGTTCGCCCGATTCGGTGAAGGCGACCATCGAAGGCGTGGTACGCGCGCCCTCGCTGTTCTCGATCACCTTGGCATTCTTGCCCTCCATCACGGCGACGCACGAATTCGTCGTGCCGAGATCGATGCCAATGACTTTTGCCATGATTATCCTCTTTCCAGCAGGCTCGCCGGCCCTGGCGGCACCGCGCGAGACCCCATTCCAGAAATTACGCGGTGAGAAGCACCGCGCGAAGGTTATATATGGCGACCACTAGTCTCTCGCAAGGGCGAGAAAGCGCCATCCATGCCGTCAAATTTCACGGATTTGCCCGGTTTCGGGGATGTGAGGACCGCAGCGGAGCGGCTTCGAGGGCGAGCGGCCGAGACGCCGTTGCTCGAGACGCCGGCCCTGAACCGGCGGCTCGGTTTCCGGCTTTTCGTCAAGGCCGAGTCGCTGCAGCGCACCGGCTCCTTCAAGTTCCGGGGCGCCTTCAACCGCATTTCACACCTCGATGAGACCGAACGCCGCCGCGGCGTGGTCGCCTTTTCCTCGGGCAATCATGCGCAAGGCGTGGCCCATGCCGCGGCGCTTCTCGGCGTCCCCGCGACCATCGTCATGCCGGCCGACGCGCCGGCCATCAAGATCGCGAATACGCGCGCCTTTGGCGCCGAGATCCGGCTCTACGATCGCGCTCGGGAGAGCCGCGAGGATATCGCCGCCCAAATCGCCGCCGAACGAGGTGCGATCCTGGTCAAACCCTATGACGACCCGCTGGTCATCGCCGGGCAAGGCACGGTGGCCTTGGAAGCGATTGGGCAAGCGCAACGCGTGGGCGTCACCTTTGACGCGTTTGTCGCTCCGGCAAGCGGCGGCGGCCTGATCGCGGGCTGTGCCCTCGCCTGCAAAGCTCTTAGCCCCGCGACCCTGATCTATACGGCGGAACCCGAGACGCTCGACGATCATGCCCGCTCGCTGGCCGCGGGGCATAGGCTGGCCAATCCACCGGGCGCCACCTCGATCTGCGATGCCTTGCTCGGGCCGATCCCGGGGGAAGTCACTTGGGAAATCAACCGAACGCGGCTTGCCGGCGGCCTGGTCGCCAGCGACAGCGAGGTAAAACAGGCGATGAAGACCGCATTTCAGGAGCTGAAACTGGTGCTCGAGCCCGGCGGCGCCGTGGCGCTGGCGGTCGCGCTCGCGGGCCGGATTCCGGGCGAAAGCCGAGCGGTTTGCGTGGTGGCGTCCGGCGGCAATGTCGACCCCGGGCTCTTCTCCGAAATCCTGGCCGGCTGACGATCAGGCGGCCTGCGGTGCTGGCCCGCCTTTGGCGACGCCGACCATGGCGGGGCGCAGCAGCCGGTCGTGCATGACGTACCCCGGCTGCAGCACCTGGACAATCGTGCCGGCGGGTTGCCCGGTGTCCTCGAGCTCGAACATCGCCTGGTGAAAATTATGGTCGAAGCGCTCACCCTGCGGATCGATCCGCTTGATCCCGTGACGTTCGAGGGCCGCCAACAATTCGCGCTCGGTGGCGGCGACGCCGGTCAGGAGCTTGCGCGTAAGATCGTCCCATTCGGCTTCCGCGGGTGCCGCCGACAAGGCACGGTGGAGATTGTCGGCCACATCGATCATGTCCTTGGCGAAGGCGGACGCCGCGTATTTGCCGGCATCCTCGCGTTCGCGCTGGGCGCGCCGTCGAAGATTCTCGGTCTCGGCCAGAGCCCGCAGCAACCGGTCCTTCGTCTCCGCCAGCGCGGCTTCCGCCTCGGCAAGCTTCTCGTCGGCAGCGGAATCAATATTCGGCTGAGAGTCGTCTTCCTCGAAATCGTTTTGCTCGCTCATCGCTCGCCTTTTATCCCAACAAGCGCCCGATCACCTTCGCCGTATAATCGACCAGCGGGATGATGCGGGCATAGTTGATCCGGGTCGGGCCGATCACGCCGATGGCGCCGACCATTTGCTCGCGGCTGTTGGCATAAGGCGCGACGATCATCGAGCACCCCGCCACGCCGAACAGCGGATTGTCCGCGCCGATGAAGATTTGCACCCCCTCGCCGTCGCGGGCCGAATCGAGGAGGCGGACCATGGTTTCCCTGGTTTCCAAGGCATCGAACAGCGCCCGCAACCGCTCCAGGTCGCCCAGCGCGGTGACATCGGCCAAGAGCTTCGCCTGGCCGCGGACGATGAGCGCCGCGCCGCTGCCGCCGCCGCCCCAGGAAGCGAGCCCGGCCTCGACCAGCTTCCGCGTCAACTCGTCAAGCTCGGCGCGTTTCGATTCGAGATCGGCCGCGATCGCCGCGCGCGCCTCCTCCGCCGTGCGGCCGACGAGTCGCGCGCTCAAATAGTTCCCGGCTTGGACCAGAGTCGAGGGCGGCGTGCCAAGCGGGACTTCGATCAGCCGGTTCTCGACCAGCCCATCCTCGGTCACGATCACGACCAGCGCCTTTCCCGGCGACAGCGGCACGAACTCGATATGCTTCAAGGGCCGCTCGGTCTTCGGCGCCACCACCAGCCCTGCGCAACGCGACAGCCCCGCCAGCATGGTCGTAGCCTGATCGAGCGCATCGGGGAGGCTCAGCCCGGCGGCGGCGCAGCGGCTATCGATATTGCGGCGCTCGTCCTCGCTGAGATTGCCGATTTCGAGCAGGCCGTTGACGAAGAGCTTCAACCCGGCGTCGGTGGGCAGCCTTCCGGCGGAAGTATGCGGCGCGAACAACAGACCCGCCTCTTCGAGATCGGCCATGACATTGCGGATGGTCGCGGGCGAAAGATCGAGGCCGGGGCGCCGCGACAGGGTCCGCGAACCCACCGGCTCGCCAGTCTCGACATACGCATCCACGATGATGCGGAAAATCTCGCGGCTGCGCTCGTTGAGTTCCGAGATCGTCTGGGCGACTTGATGTTTTGGCTGGAGGTCCGGCATTGCGGCTCGATGCGCCATTGTGCGCCGCACAGATGTAGGTGGGGCAAGCGCGTGGGTCAACCTCCGCCCTGGACGCGGCGGAGTGGCGGCCTTAGCTTCTTCCTCGCTGGAATAAGGAAATGGGTACGATGACGCGACCGTCCGGCCGCGCGCGCGACGCGCTGAGGCTAATCACGCTTGAACCCGGCGTGGCCAAATATGCCGAAGGTTCATGCCTGGCGCGATTTGGCGACACCCATGTCCTGTGCATGGCGACGGTCGAGGAGAAGGTGCCGCCGTTCCTGCGCAACACCGGGCGCGGTTGGATCACGGCGGAGTACGGCATGCTGCCCCGCTCGACCCACATCCGGACCGACCGCGAGGCGGCACGCGGCAAGCAGAGCGGGCGCACGCAGGAGATCCAGCGCCTCATCGGCCGCTCGCTCCGCGCCGTGGCGAAACTTGACCAGCTCGGAGAGCGGCAGATCCGCATCGACTGCGACGTCCTCCAGGCCGATGGCGGAACCCGCACCGCCGCCGTCACCGGAAGCTACGTCGCGCTTCACCAAGCCTTGGGTAAGTTGACGTCATCGGGGTTGCTCCCGGCGCTCCCTTTGCATGATGCGGTCGCGGCCATTTCCTGCGGCATCCATCAAGGCATGACCGTTCTCGATCTCGACTATGCCGAGGATTCGGTCGCCGAAACCGACGCCAATTTCGTCCTTACCGGCTCGGGCGGCATTGTCGAGATTCAGGCCACGGCCGAGGCCGAGCCCTTCGATGAAAGCCACTTCGCCGAAATGCTGGCGCTGGCGCGCGGCGGCATCGCGGCGCTCTTGCAACTGCAGCGCCGGGCGCTGGGCCTCGACTGATATGGCGCGGACGCTCGCGGGCCGGCGCCTCGTCATCGCGACGCACAACAAGGGCAAACTGAGGGAAATCGAGGCATTGCTGGCTCCGTTCGGTGTCGACTGCGTCGGGGCGCCCGCACTGGGGTTGTCGGAGCCGGAAGAAACCGGTGTCATCTTTGAGGAGAACGCCGCCCTCAAGGCCCGCGCCGCCATGCGCGCGACAGGCCTTCCCGCGCTGGCCGACGATTCCGGCTTGGCGGTACGGGCGCTTGGCGGCGCGCCCGGAATCCACTCCGCGCGCTGGGCCGGGCCGCAGCGCGATTTTGCCCGGGCCATGGCGTTGGTCGAGGAGCGCCTGGTGGACATCAGCGACCGGCGCGCCTATTTCGTGGCCGTGCTGGCGCTGGCTTGGCCCGAAGGCGCGGTCGATTTGTTTCGCGGCGAAGCGCACGGCGCACTGGTCTGGCCGCCGCGCGGCGATCACGGCTTCGGCTATGACGCGATGTTCCTGCCCGAGGGCGGGGCGCGGACGTTCGGCGAGATGGAGCCTGCCGCGAAGCACGCGATCAGCCACCGCGCCCGCGCCTTCGCCAAGCTTCGCGCCGCGCTTTTGGACGTGTGAACACAAGAATGCGACCGCTCGCGCTTTATATCCACTGGCCGTTTTGCAAGTCGAAATGCCCCTATTGCGACTTCAATTCGCATGTCCGGGAGCGCTTCGATGAGGGACGATGGCTCGCGGCGCTGTTGGCGGAGATCGAGCGCGGCGCCCAGGAATTTCCGGATCGCGAGATCGGTTCGATCTTCTTCGGCGGCGGCACGCCTTCGCTGATGGCGCCGGCGACGGTGGCTGCGGTCCTCGATCGCGCGGCAGCGCGCTGGAGCCTCGCGTCTGCCGTCGAGATCACGCTCGAAGCCAATCCCAACTCGGCGGAGGCGGACCGCTTTCGCGATTTTCGCGTCGCCGGGATCAACCGCCTGTCGCTTGGCGTGCAGGCCCTCGACGATCGGAGCTTGCGCTTTCTCGGACGCGGTCATGACCGTGCCGAGGCGCTCGCCGCCATCGAATTGGCGCGCCGGAACTTCGACCGCTTTTCCTTCGATCTCATCTATGCAAGGCCGGGGCAGACGCTCGAGAATTGGCGCGCCGAATTGCGCGAGGCCCTGAGTCGCGCCGGCGATCATCTTTCCGTCTATCAGCTCACCATCGAGCAGGGCACCGCTTTTGCCACCGCTTATGGGCGCGGCGACTTCGCGCTCCCGGACCAGGAATTGGGCGGCGCGCTTTACGAGGCGACGCAGGATGTGCTCGGCGCGGCCGGCCTTCCCGATTACGAGATTTCCAACCACGCGGCCCCCGGCCGGGAGAGCCGGCACAACCTCGCCTACTGGCGTTACGAGGACTATCTCGGACTCGGTCCCGGCGCGCATAGCCGCCTCACCATCGGCGACGATAAATTCGCGGTGACGCGGCATCGCGTACCCGAAACCTGGCTCGAAGCCGTCGAGCGCGGCGGTCACGGCATCTCGCGGCGCGTCGCGCTGACGCGCGAAGAGCGCCGCGACGAGATGCTGATGATGGGGCTGCGTCTCCGCGAGGGCATTTCACGCGATCGCTTCCGCGCCGAGACCGGCGGCGAGATCGAAGCGGCGTTCGATCCGGCCCGTTTCGACGATTTGCTTGAGGCGGGCTATCTCCAATGCGACGCGGCGGGACTGCGCGCGACTTCCAGCGGGCGGCAACGCCTCAATGCGGTGCTGGCCCGGCTCCTGGCCTAACCGGCCGCCTGCTCCACCAAATCGGCGAGAAGATCGGGCATGTCGATCATGGCATCGTGTCCGCATGGCATTTCGTGCGAGGTCCAGGCGGGATCGTCCTTGACCTGGTCGTAGTAGCGACGGAAGCCGCGGCCAGTCACTCCCCAATTGGCGGCCAGGATATAAACTTTGTTGCGGATTTTTCCGATGCCGCCGGTGAGCGCGAGTCTTTCGCTCATGCAGGCGACAGGTTGCGGCGTGCACATGGCGTCGACCCAGGCGCGGTCTTTTTCGTTGACGCCGAAGACCGCCGCCGGCGTCGGGGGAATCGCGTAACCGCCATTCGCGGCGGCGCCGTCCAATTGAAGCTTCACGATTTCGAGCGGCACCAGATCGTAAAGCGACTGATTGTTGCCCGGAACGATTGCGTCGAGATACACCAGCGCCGCGATCTTGTCCGGCACCCGGTCGGCGACGCCGGTGATCACCATGCCGCCATAGGAATGACCGACGAGGACGATCCGATCCAAATCCTGCCAGCGGATCACATGGAGAATATCGGTGACATGCGTCGTCAGATTGATGTTGCCGCTAAACAGATGCGATCGCTCGCCGAGCCCCGTCAGCGTGGGCGTTTCCGCATGGTGGCCGCGCGCGCGCAGCAAATCGGCCGTCTTGCGATAGCACCATCCGCCATGCCACGCGCCATGCACCAACACAAAGGTCGATTTTGACATTCCGCGTTCTTGACGTTGAAGACTAGCCGCCGACGGCGACAAAACTTTGCGGCGCCGGATCGACAATTCGCGGCCCATCCGGATGGACCTCGAGAATGGCCAGCGCCCGCTCGATCAAGCCGTTGTCGCGCAGGCGGAATACGCCGTCGAGCCCGACAAAGCCGTTGGGGTTCGTGAGAGCCGCCGCCGAATAAGTCGCGCCGCCCGGTGTACGTGCCAAAACGGCGGCGAGCGCGCTCGCGTCGTAAGCAAGCGTTGCGAGCCGCGGCGGCGCGTGGCCCTCCGCCGCGCGAAAGCGGCGCTCGAAATCGGCCCGGGCGCCGGGCTGCGGCCCGGCGTACCAGCCGTTTACCAGGCTCGTTTCGGAACCGAGACTGGGATCGTCCCAAAGTCCGGTGCCGAGATAGCGGACCTTGTCGGGCTTGACGCCGTATTGGTTCAGCAAAGCCGCCAATTGTCGCAACTGAGACCCGCCTTCCGGCAGGAGGATCGCGTCATAATCTTGGCTTTGGGTGGTGAAGCTCCGCACCGCCGCGTCCAAATTCGTCGCGGCGGGGTCGAACGTGTCGGCAAGCGTAAGCGTCGATTGATTGGCGGCCACCGCCTCGCGCATCGCTTTGAGCGCGACGTCGCCATAAGCGCTTCGTGGCGCGAAAATCGCGAATTTGTTGGCGCCCTTGGCGTGAGCGAACGACACGATACGCGCGATTTCGGTCTGCGGCAAAAATCCCATCAAGTACGTGCCGTCGCCGGCAAGGCCGGTCACGGTCGAAAACGCCAATATCGGAATATTCGCCCTTCGCGCGATCGGCTTGACCGCCTCGACTTCCGCCGCCAGAAGCGGTCCGATGACAAGGCGGGCCTGATCGGCGACCGCCGCGCGGGCGGCGCTTTCGGCGCCTTGCGGAGCCCCACCCGTATCGTGCGGCATGAGCTGGATCTGATCCGAGCCGAGATCGTAAAGGGCCATCGCCGCCGCATCGAGCATCGCTTGCCCAAGCACGTTGCTGGACCCCGTGAGGGGCAGCAGGAGCGCGACGCGAACCTTGGCGCCGGGGGGCAGCAGCGGCCCGCGCGTAACCGGCTGAATCGGCGCGCTGGGCGCCGCGACTTGCGGCTGGGGGGGCTGGTTTTGTAACGTCTGACGTTGAATGCACGCGGATAGCGCCGCGACGCACAGGATCGCCCATGAAATCGCGACCAAGCGCCGGAAGGAAAGGACAGGCCAGAACCGTCGAAGCAACAAGCGCGACCTCCGCCGTAAGCATGCCGGGTGCGGAGCCTAGCGATGGGGCCGGAGGAAGTAAACAAGCCGGGGCCAAACTCGATTCCGGCCTTTACATTGTTGCGACGCCCATCGGCAACGCCCGGGATTTGACGTTGCGCGCGCGCGACGTGCTGGCCAGCGTCGATATTATCGCTTGCGAGGACACGCGCGTCACGGCGAAGCTTCTCGCCATCCACGGCATCGCGGCACCGCTCTTTTCCTATCATGAGCATAACGCCGAACGCGCGCGGCCCATCCTCCTGGAGCGGATGCAAGGCGGCGCGGCCATCGCATTGGTGAGCGACGCCGGAACGCCGCTGGTATCGGACCCGGGGTTCAAACTGGTGCGCGACGCGCTGGCGCGACAGATTCGGGTGACGGGTCTCCCGGGACCTTCAGCCGCGCTCGCGGCGCTGGTGCTCTCGGGGCTGCCGACGGACCGATTCTTCTTCGCCGGCTTTCTTTCGGCAAAGGCCGCCTCGCGCCGCGCGAGCTTCGCCGAATTGAAGGTGGTGCCCGGCACGTTGATCTTTTTCGAAACCGGACCACGCCTCGCCGCTTCGCTCGCGGATGCGGCGTCGATATTGGGCGATCGGCAAGCCGCCGTCGCGCGCGAACTCACCAAGCTCTACGAAGAGGTTAGGCGCGGCTCCCTCCTCGAACTAGCGGAACATTATCGCGGGCACGGCGCGCCCAAGGGCGAAATCGTCATCGTCGTTGCGCCGCCGGAACCGGAGGCGCCGGTGGCGGCGGAAGTCATCGACCGGCACTTGAGCGCGGCGATGGGGCGGTTGAGCTTGAGCGAAGCCGCTTCGGCGGTCGCCCTCGCGACCGGGTCGCCCCGGCGCCTCGTATATTCGAGAGCCTTGGCCCTCAAAGCGGGCCGCGAATGAACGCGGGGGCCAAGCGTCGTGCCTTTCGCCGCGGTCACGCCGCGGAGATCATTTGTCTCTGGCATCTGCGGCTGCGCGGCTATCGCATCGTGGCGCGTCGATTTCGCGTCGCCGCCGGC
>Ga0182024_10026204_pt1 | contig 10255 bp, 8 predicted proteins | sample P32metaG_FD_120480 | JGI IMG/M metagenome (GOLD analysis project Ga0182024, IMG submission 120480) | Permafrost microbial communities from Stordalen Mire, Sweden - P3-2 metaG (Illumina Assembly) | ecosystem: Environmental > Terrestrial > Soil > Wetlands > Permafrost | place: Sweden: Stordalen...
CGACCGTGACGGCCGCGTAGAAACCACCCAGCAGAACCCCCGCCACAATGGCATTCGCGAAAAGATTCCACATCGCGGCGGGTCTGCGCTAGGAGACGGATGCGCAGGAAACCGCTAGCGGCCGCGGCGTATCCGCCGCCCGTCGGAGATCTACCCGCGGCATTTCTCACTACCCCGCTGGCGCGCACGCGCCTAATTTTTTCGCGAGTCCTAGATTGTTCCAGGCCTCCATCCCGGTCAATCGCCCTCCGCTATTTGAGACGGTAATACCGCACGAAGAGGAGATGCGGGTGACGCTCGGCGATGCCGAAAAAGACGAAGCGGCTGAGCCAGTCGTAAGGTCCGACCGGCGCCTCGAATACGGTATAGGTACGGAAATAGTAGGACTCCGGATCGACGACCGCCTCGTTCGCCGCGACCCGCGCCATCACCTCGGCCGGGCCGTAGCGATAACCGGTATTGCGCACGTTGATGAAGGTTCCATCGTGGGTCTCGAAGGTATAGCGCGCGTCGATCGTGCCGATGCCGTCCGGCCGCACCAGCGGCCATTCGGTCCCACCAGGAACCACGCGACCGTAGAGATTTGGACCTTCGAAATCGCCGCCGGTGACGGTGATCATGAGGCGCTGGCCGGTGCCGCCATAATCGCCCAGCACCATGCGTGGCGCGGTGAGGACGCGCGTCTGCATGACATAATCGAATTGCGGCAGCATGGCCGCGAGCTTGGTCGGCTGCAACGAGGGATCGAGCGGATCGCTGGCCAAGACATGTCTCCGATGGAAGCCGCCCCCGTTATAGCGCCGCGCGGCGGCTTACGCACCCGATCGCTCGCCCACGGCTCTCGCGTTGACAGCCAACGTCCCTGGTCCTTAGCTTCGCGTTGACGCCCCGGGCGCGGTGACCTGGGCGACGCAATAGGGGGCGCGATGTATCCCGGCTTGCAGGCCAAGATTCGCCCGCGGCAGCCAGCCTTTATCATGGCGCAAACCGGCGAATCGGTGAGCTTTGCGGAACTGGATCGGCGTACGAACCGCCTCGCTTGGTTCCTGCGCGCGGCCGGGCTCGGTCGACTCGATCACTATGCTATCTTCATGGAGAACAACGCCCGCTATGTCGAATGCTGCGGCGCCGGCGAACGGGCGGGTCTCTATTATACCTGCGTCAACTCGTATCTCACGCCGGAGGAGTTGGCCTATATCCTCGACAACAGCGAATCGAAAATCCTGATCACCTCGATGGCAAAGCGCGATCTCGCGCTGAAGGCGCTCGCGGCTTGCCCGCGGATCGAGCGTTGTCTCGTCGTCGACGGACCGGGCGACGGCGGCAAATGGGCCAATCTCGACGCGGCTGTGAGCGGCTTGCTGGACACGCCCATCGCGGATGAATCGCTCGGTGCCGCGATGCTGTACTCCTCCGGCACGACCGGCCGCCCCAAGGGGATTTTGCGCCCCTTGCCCGAAAATCCTCCGGCGCAACAATTGCCGATCTCCGCCTTTCTCGAGAGGCTGTGGCGTTATCGGGAAGGCATGATGTATCTCTCGCCGGCGCCGCTTTATCACTCGGCGCCGCAGGCCGCGGTCAATTTGACCATCCGCATCGGCGGGACCGCGATCGTCATGGAACAGTTCGATCCCGAGACGTATCTGGCGCTCGTCGAGCGCCATCGCGTGACGCACAGTCAGTTGGTGCCGACGATGTTCTCGCGGCTGCTGAAGCTACCCGACGAGGTGCGCCGCCGGTACGACCTCTCGACGCTCGAGATTGTCATTCATGCGGCGGCACCATGTCCGATTCCCGTGAAGGAGCAGATGATCGAATGGCTCGGTCCGATCGTCCACGAATATTACGGCGCGACCGAAGGCCTTGGCTTCACCGCCTGCGGCAGCGCCGAATGGCTCGCCCATCGCGGCACGGTCGGCCGCGTTTTGGCCGGCGAGCTTCACGTGCTCGACGATGACATGCGACCGGTGCCGGCCGGCACGCCGGGCACGTTGTGGTTCAAGACGGCCAGCCCGTTCGAGTACTTCAAGGACCCGGTCAAGACCGATCGGGCGAGATCGGTCGACGGCAGCATGAGCACGGTGGGCGATGTCGGTTACGTGGATGAAGATGGGTATGTCTATCTCACGGACCGCAAGAGCTTCATGATCATCTCCGGCGGGATGAACATTTATCCTCAGGAATGCGAGAATTTGCTGATCACGCATCCCAAGGTCGCGGACGCGGCGGTGTTCGGCGTGCCCAACGCCGATTTGGGCGAAGAGGTGAAAGCGGTGGTGCAGCCGATGCCGGGTATCCGTCCCACTCCGGTGCTGGCCGAAGAGCTGATCGCCTTCTGCCGCCAACACCTTGCCCATATCAAATGCCCGCGCTCGATCGACTTCGAGGAGCAATTGCCGCGGCTTCCGACAGGCAAGCTCTACAAGAGCCAGCTGCGCGACCGGTATTGGCGGGATCGGACAAGCCGGATCGTCTGAAGGCGCAAGCCAACGCATTCGTGGCGCGATAAATGCACGTCATAGCAACGCACTCGTGCGTCGAGCTCGGCGTGCAACGGGCCTCGCTTATGACGGGATAGATCGATTGGGAAAGATTCCGCCGGGCGTTGGCCCGAAATACGCGCAAGTGGTCGTCCTAGTGGGAGCCACGGGCGACCTGTCTCGGCGCAAGCTGTTGCCCGGCCTGTTCCACCTGTGCTCTCGCGGGTTCATCCCCGGCTGCCGCATCATCGGCGTTTCGCTAGATGATTTGAAGCCCGATAGCTTTCGCGCGATCGCGCGCGGCGCGCTCGATGAATTCTCCCCGCGCAGGGTGGAGGCCGACTGGGCGGCCTTCGCGGACACCCTGGACTATGTGCCGCTGGCCGCGGGTGCCGGCGTTCTCAAGGCCGTGGTCGAAAGAGCGGAGCAAGCACTGGGGGGCGAGAGTCGCCGCATTCATTATCTGAGCGTGCCACCGAGCGCCGCTTTGTCGGCCGTGCGGTTGCTGGGGGAGGCCGGTTTGGTCGGGCGATCGCGGATCATCATGGAAAAGCCGTTCGGCACCGATCTCTCCAGCGCGGTATCGCTGAACGCGAGGCTGCATGAGGTCTTCGCCGAAGACCAGATTTTCCGGATCGACCATTTCCTCGGCAAGGAACCGGCGCAGAACATTTTGGCCTTCCGCTTCGCCAATGGATTATTCGAGCCGATCTGGAACCGCAACTTCATCGACCATGTGCAGATCGACGTGCCGGAGACGCTCGGACTGGGCAGACGTGCCGGCTTCTATGAGCAGACCGGGGCGTTTCGCGACATGGTGGTGACGCACCTGTTCCAGATTCTTGCCTTTATGGCGATGGAACCGCCGACCGCCTTGGAGCCGGCGCCCATCAGCGAGGAAAAGAACAAGGTCTTTCGCAGCATGTCGCCGATCGAGCCGAAGGACGTCGTCCGCGGGCAATATGCAGGGTACCGGTCCGAGGACGGCGTCGATCCCGAGTCGGATACCGAAACTTTCATCGCGCTGAAATGCGCCATCGATAATTGGCGTTGGGCGGGCGTGCCGTTTTTCCTTCGTACCGGAAAAATGCTCGCCGAGGGACAGCGGATCATTTCCATCGCGTTCCGGGAGCCGCCCAAAAGCATGTTTCCCGTGGGCTCGGGCGTCGGCGCGCAAGGCCCGGACCATTTGACGTTCGATTTGGCCGACGCCTCGAAAATGTCGCTCTCCTTCTACGGCAAGCGCCCCGGTCCGGGCATGCGGCTCGACAAGCTGAGCCTGCAGTTCGCCATGCATGACACCGGCCTGGTCGGCGACGTCCTGGAGGCTTATGAGCGCTTGATCCTCGATGCGATGCGCGGCGATCACACCTTGTTCACGACCGCCGAGGGCATCGAGCGGCTGTGGGAAGTGTCGAAACCCTTGCTGGAAGCACCGCCGCCGGTTCGGCTATACGCTCCCGGCTCGTGGGGGCCAAAATCGGTCCATCAGCTCGTCGCGCCCCACGCCTGGCGGCTGCCCTTCGAGAGAGCCTGGCGAGACCCCAATCCTGCGGGCGGATGATCCGCTTCCGCCGGACGCATACCGTGGGAGAACCTACTTCGTCATATGCGGGCTTACCGCGCTGGCTTAGGCGGCCCCTTGGCGCTCGCACTTCCTGAGCCGCCAATAAAAGACAGGGCCGCCCGGTCGCCTGGGCGGGCGCCTTTCTTGGCGCGCACGCGCCTGAGGTCCGACGACGGCCTCAGGGGCACCCATTCTCGCAGCAAGGGCATCGTCCCGTGGTAGAGGCGCGTTTTGGATTTATCGGGTAAGCGGCACCCGAGGCATGGAATTTACCGTCTGACGCGACCGCGATCAGGCTTTAGGGTCCGACGAGGCATTCGGCTTTTCCGCGACGGCGTGGGTCTTCTTGATTTCGTCGAGCACCGATTGGGGGTCGGCCGGCCGAGCCATGGACTCGGCTTCGCGATCGCCCCGGTTGTGGATGAGCGGATTATCCCGCCTGGATTCTTCCAGGAGCCGGATCACTTTCGTCGTCTTCTGCTCGCTCAGGATCGCCAGCTCCAAAGTGAGTTGCTCGCGGTGATGGGCAAGTTCGTCCTCGCGCCGCTGCGTGGCTAGGATCAAGACGACCATGTAGAGCGAAACCAGGGAGACCGCGCCCCCCAGCCACGGGAACGGGAGCGGATCGATAGGACGCAAGCCAAACGCGGCGACGACAAGATTGAACAGGATCCAGCCGGCGACCACGATCGTCAGCGCGCCGATGAAGGCTGGGCGTCCCAGCCCCGCCGTGAGACGCGCCATCGTGCGCTCGACGCGCGTCGCGTTCGAATGGTGGTCGGCATGGAGCCGGGCTAGCGTCTGAATGATCTCTTCGATATGGGACGGCAGGCCCGGCGACGAGGCATCGTCGTCGGCCACTATTTATCCCGAGAGTTGGCGAAGTGGCGGAAGGGACGAATCCGCCGCCCCGCGCCGATCCGATTTCTACTCAGGACTTGGAGCGAGCGAAGGCCCCCCAACTTACGGGACGAACTGGAAGACGGTGCCGCAGCCATTGATACAGTCGCCGTTATTCGTGACATGACCCCCGGTCAGCGTCGTGCCGTAGAGAACGCCATCCTGGAGAAACAGGTCGGCGTAGGGCGTGTCGCCGCCCGGAGCGCGATCCTCGAAGCTGTGCAACAGGGTGTATTTCCATTTCCCCGGCGTTGTTTCCGTCAGGCTGTAGATCGCGCCCGACTGATACGCGCCGCCGCCCGCGCCGGTGCCGTAGAGAACGCCGTTGCCGGCGATCACCAGACCGGAATGAGGCAGATTGCCCGGGCTGCCGAAGATGTAGAGCTGCTTGTAATCCCACTTGCCGCCGGCCGCTGCCTTAATCGACCAGGCGGTCCCATAACCGGAAGGACTCCCGCCGAACGTTGTCGTGCCGTAGATGGTCCCGTCCTTGCCCAGGGCCAGCCGGCCTTCGGGCTGCGCGCCGTCAGGCTTTGGCGGCGTTTGAAAGTTGTTCTGAAAATCGTAGAGGTCCTTGAAGCTGCCGCCGGTCGTGAGACGGAACACATAGCCCTGATCGTATTTGCCGTTGCCGTAAGACGTGCCGTAGATCGCGTCGTCCTTGCCGAAGATCAATTCCCCGAACGGCCCGGAGGCGGGGTTGTTCGGATTCCCGGGCAAATTGTACAGCACCGAATAGCTGCCGCCCTCCACCTTGTAGACCACGCCGCCGTCATGCGCGCCGCCGGCGGAGGTCGTGCCGTACATCGTTCCGTCGCGGCCGATCAAAAGCCCTCCGATCGGTTCCTCGCCGATGCGCGCGGCGAGATGCTTGATGATCTTGTAGCCGGTGGGAAGCGCCAGTTGGAAGACCTCGCCGCAACCGCAAGCAAAATTCGCTCCGGCGGATGTGGTCGCGAAGATGGTATTTCCCGAGATGGTCAACGGCGCCGTCGGCGCGATCCCGTCTTCCGCATTCTCGTTGAAATAATGGGGAACACTGAGCTTCCAGCTGCCTTTTTCATCGGTCAGCTTGTAGACGATTCCGCAAGTCGAGCAGAGGCCGTCATAAAGCGTAGTGCCGTAGATTGCGCCGTCATGGACGATCACGCCGCCGCGCGGCCAATAGCCGTCCTTGCCGCCCTGAAAGCGATAGAGCGTCGTAAAGCCGGGCTTGAGCCGCGGCGCGTCCGCGTTTCCCGAGGACGCGTCTGGCCCGTCCAAAGGCGATTCGGCGCGGGCGGCGAAGGATACCAAAGACAATGTTGCCAGACCGACGACGAAGGATGTCAACCGCGCACAAGATCGATTCATGTTACCCTCCATTGTCGAACCGTACCGAATCCCCCGTTCGCGCGCCAACTGCTTCGTTCGAGGCGCCTGGGTTCGTGTTAACGATAATCGGGTGCAGGTAACTATACCACTAACCGGGGTGCCACGCTAATTGCAGCCGCTTCCGCTCGTCGTGTTCAGAGCGAGATACGGGTTCGTACTGCCGGACGATGTGTCGATCGCGACGAGGGCACCCGGTGGCGGGCCGGGCGTATAGCCGACCCCGCAGACGAAATTGCCGTAGATTCGATCCGAATTGCCGGTGTCCTGGATGCCCGCCTGATAAGGACAAGGAAGCGTCGACCCGGTCGCGCAGGCGGGGGGTGGATTGGGCGGGGGAGCGTACGTCGCGCCACTGGTGTTGGTCACCGAATTGTTCCGGATAATATTACTTTCAATGATATCCTTGGTTTGCGTGGCCGTACTGGAGCAGTTGGCGTCCGCATTGAAGTACTGAACGCCGATATCGTTCTGCAACAAGGTATTCCGGGAGACCTTGTTGCCGACTTCCAATGCGCCACCATTACACGCGCCGCCAAAGCCAATAATTCCGTCGCCCGTGGCCCCGCCACTCCCAGTATAGGAATGGTTGGAGATGAAATTCCCCGTCATGTTCACGGTCGCGCCGAGGCCGACTTCGATCCCATTCTGCGCAAGCCGGCTGATCGGCCCGAGGCCCGTGATGGTATTGTCGGTGATATTGGATGTCGCGCTCGGGCCGTGGATGACGATGCCGCCCTTCTGGTAAAACCAGATGAAATTGTTGCTGATGTTGCCGGTCGCGGCATCGTTGCTGGAGCAGCCGCCGGCGGTACCCATGCCGCACATATAGATGCCGAAGCCCAATGGGCTGCCATTGCTCGGGAATGCAACACTGCCGCTATTGTCGGCGATGATCGGCTGGGCGCCGATATCGTGGATCACGTTGTTGGAGACCGTCACCGCGGCGCCATCGTTTAAAATCCCCGCGACGATCGCGTTATGGATGGTGGCGCCGTCCACTTTTCCCGTCACGCCCGGACCGTAATAGATGCCGAGGGAACAGCCGGTGGCATCGATATCGCCGCTGACGGTACCGGTGGGATTGACCTTGGCGGCATTGAATTGCGCGGGGCCGGCATAACCGGAGAAAAAACTGTTGAAGGCCGTCGTGGGAATATTGGTGCATGTCGCCGCGCTCGCGTGGCCGGCGAAAATCGACGCCAGGATGAAAACTCCGGCGATAAGCGGGAAAATGCGCTTCATGACTCGATCCTTGGTGAAGGGCAATTCCGCGTTCCCATCGGCTAGCGTCCTTGTCCCTGAGAACGCGAACGCGGGGCGCGAACCTGGGTTTGCGAAGCGGCGTCCAGGAATTTGACCGACAGGGTCGCATTCTCGATGACTTCGAATGTCTCGGTCTGCCCTGACACCGCCGAGATCGACAATTCGACCGACGCATTGGCGGCCATTTGGCAAATGACGTCCGCGGTGATCGGCGGGGCCTCGCTGATCGCGTTGAACACCACGTCGCCGCTCGTGCACCCCGTCAACGTGACGTTGTAATCGGCGGTGCCACCGTCGGGGTCGACTCCGACATTGAAGGAGACCTCGTAATAGCCCGCTTGCGGAACGCTGAATCCCACATCGCTTACGGGGGCTATTGGGGCCTTAACGTGGCCGGCGGATTGCGCCGGCTTGCGGCCCTTCTGGTTCAAGCCGTTCGTTCGCGGCGGCGGCGCGCTGGCTTCCGCCGTCAAGCCCACATCGGATAACACGGTGTCGAAGGCGATGGTGTCGCCCGCCTGCACAAGATTGGGATTGGCGTTGGGCGATGCGTACAGCGTGCCGAAAATGGCGGTGACGGAACCGGTGGCACCGGTGGATCCGGTGGCGCCGCTTGGACCCGTTGCACCGGTGGTACCAGTCGGGCCGATCGCACCGGTGGAACCCGTCCCGCCGGTCGCGCCGCGCGAACCTGTCGCGCCGGTGGCACCCGTCGGACCAGCGGAACCTGTGGCGCCGGTTGGCCCGGCGGAACCCGTCGCGCCCGGAGCGCCCGTGACGCCTTTCGTGCCGGTCGCGCCGGTGGCGCCCGTGACGCCTTTCGTGCCGGTCGCGCCGGTGGCGCCCGTGACGCCTTTCGCGCCGGTGGCACCGGCGGCGCCCGTGTTGCCTCTCGCACCAGTTGCGCCGGTTGGGCCGGCCGAACCCGTGTCGCCTCTCGCGCCCGTATCCCCTCTCGCGCCAGTCGCACCGGCGGGACCCGTATCGCCTCTCGCACCGGTCCCACCGGCGGGACCCGTATCGCCTCTCGCACCGGTCGCGCCGGTGGCACCGGCGGCACCTGTGTCGCCTCTCGCGCCAGTCGCGCCGGCGGGACCCGTATCGCCTCTGGCCCCGGTTGTGCCTTTCGCACCGGTCGCACCAGCGGCGCCCGTCTCGCCTCTTGCGCCGGTAACCCCGGTGAGGCCCATCGGGCCACGGGCACCGGTATCGCCCGTCGCACCTTTGGCGCCGGTCGCGCCTTTCGGGCCGGAAGCGCCGGTCGGACCTTGCGGGCCAGTCGGACCCGTGGGTCCGATTTGGCCCGTGCCGCCGATCGCAACGTCAAATCGAAGGGTAGATGCCTCGTGACTGTCGGGTGTCGTCACCAAGATCAACAAATACGTTGCCGGCGCCAAACCACCGGGCAATGCCGCCGTGATCTTGTCGGCGCTTGAAGTTAGAATCTTGAGCGGCCGATCCGCGAGGGTAACGGAATTGTCGGTGCCGAATCCGTTGCCGAGAATGGTCAGTTCCGTCTCGCCGGCATTGACGGAGACTTCCCTGATTTGAGCCGCATGGGCGTACAAGGGCGATAACGTCAAAACCAGCGCGGGCACTGCCGCTCCGAGAAATAAACTCCGACGGTCGAACATCGCCCTCCCCCTTTCATTCGCGCACCCGGGGAGTGTCCAGGCGCGCAATACTACAATTTGTTCAGTTATATTTTAGAGGCATCTGATTGTTCAGTTATATTTTAGAGGCATCTGATTTTTTTCGGTTTTGGACATTCGACAAGGCGGAGTCAAGTAACTTTCCCGAGACGATGATTTGACTAGACGATCTCTTCCTCAAGGCCGATCAGGGTCGAGAGTTTTTCCGGATCGGCGCGCAATTCCCGCGACGCGCCTTGCCACGTCACCTGCCCACGATCCAGGACCATCGCCCGATCCGCGAATTCGAGCGCGATCTCGGCGTGATGCTCGACCAGGATCATCGCCAATTCGCCGGTGCCGCGGATATTCCCTAGAGCCTCGACCAGAAGATCGACCAGCACAGGGGCTAGACCCTCGAAAGGTTCGTCGAGCAATAGGAGCGATGGATTGCTTACGAGGGCGCGGCCGACCGCCAGCATCTGCTGCTCGCCCCCGGAGAGTTGGTTACCCAGATTGCCGCGCCGATCGGCAAGCGCCGGAAACAGTGTATAAATTCGCTCCATTGTCCAATCGCCGGGTCGCGTCGCGACCTTCAAATTCTCGTGCACCGTAAGCGAGGGAAAGATTTCCCGCTCCTGCGGGACATAGCCGATTCCGCGCGCCACCCGTTCATGCACCGGCACCGCGGCGAGATCCTCGCCGTTCAGCACCACATGGCCGGCCTGGATGCGGGTCAGACCCATGACGGTCGCGAGCAGCGTCGTCTTGCCGACGCCATTGCGGCCGAGCAGCGCGACCGATTCGTTCGCCGGCAACGCCAGCGAGACCCGCTCCAGCACGACATTCCCCTCGTAGCCGGCGGTGACATCCTCGATCCGCAAAAGCTCAGGCATAGGCGCGGCGCCCCAAATAGACGTCGCGCACCTGCTCGTTGGCGCGCACCTCGTCGACGGTGCCCTCGATCAAAACGGCGCCGCCCGCGAGTACGGTGATCCGATTGGCGAAGCCGAACACCAGGCTCATATCGTGCTCGATGA
>Ga0182024_10026205_pt1 | contig 10254 bp, 11 predicted proteins | sample P32metaG_FD_120480 | JGI IMG/M metagenome (GOLD analysis project Ga0182024, IMG submission 120480) | Permafrost microbial communities from Stordalen Mire, Sweden - P3-2 metaG (Illumina Assembly) | ecosystem: Environmental > Terrestrial > Soil > Wetlands > Permafrost | place: Sweden: Stordalen...
CCTTGGTGGCGATCACGATGTCTTTGCGGGCAATGCCCACATTGCTGATGGCCTTGGCTAGTGTCTTCTCGGACTCACCGTTGGTGTAAACATCCGCGGTATCAACGAAGTTCACGCCCGCGTCAAAGGAACGCTTGAGGATTTGGTCGGCAAGTTTCTGGTCGACACCCGAAATTGACTTCCACATGCCTTCGCCGAGGGCGAAGGTCATCGTGCCAAGACAAATCTCGGAGACAAGAAGGCCAGTAGGACCAAGCGTGTGGTATTTCATAGGGGACCTTTGCGGATCTGGAATTGAGTCGTGTCATCATTTCGATGCGGCTACGGGATCACTCGGTGCAAAAACAAAGTAACTCCGGAAGCGCTCTCCCTCAGCCGCTATGGAGTCCAGCCCCACGCGGACTTGGCGCCCAAGCTGGCTCCGCAATTGCCCAGTTAACGGTTCGAAGTAGCAGAGGCGGCGCGCCATCACGCCGCCTCTGCGATGAACGGTTCTATCTGCTATTTCCAATGGTCATCAGCACCGTCGGTCGGGATGAAGGCCATTCCATGTGGGCTCTGAAAGCCAGTGGCCACTGGAGTGATATAGCCAGAGTCAAGATCGAGCTTGCCTACAAACCCCTCTGAGACACCTGCCGAGTTCGGAGCCCCCACGGCTGCCGAGTAGGCCACCCCAGAAGCAAAAGCCTCTTTGCTGATGATGTAAACAGTGTTGGCCGGGGTGTCCGCCATCAGGTAGAAACCTTTTCTGGACGGTGTGAAAATCGTGTCATCGATCTGCGGGGTGCCATAGGGCGAGCTGAGCGGAATCTGCAGAACCGTCTGATCATCGCTGTCAGGATGGCGGACCAGAATCACCTCCGAGTCAGCCTGACTATCCAGGAACAGGTCGCCTTCGGGGGTGAGGGTCATGGAGTCAGGGTCCTGAAGATTCAGGGTGGTGGTCGCGCCTGTCGGGACATTGATCGCAGAAGCATTGCCCGCAAGAGTTTCGGAGACCGTAATAAGGCTGCCTACCTGAGCTTTGACGATTGCGGGCCGCGCGTTCGGATTGTTGGCTGGGTTGGAGCAACTGATATACAGCTTGTGATCGCGGAAGACCATGTCGTCATAACCGCCGCCGTGGGGTGGGGTAGCCGCGAACTTGTAGGGGCTGCTCTGCTGTGTCGTGACCGGGTCGATGATGACCAGGTTCGGATTTGCATCCTCATTCTGCAAGGCGTAGAGCTTTTTGTCATATGGATTCAGCTTTAGGCCGTCGTTGTGGCCTAGAACCGAATAGACATGCACCTCAGCGCCTGCCATCGTGTATTCGATTATGTAGCTGCTCTTGCCATCGCTGCCATCCGGCAACCCAGCACCGCCAAAGCCCACAAAGATGTGCCCATTCGCAAGTGCGATCGAATCGGGCGCGGTGTATTTGTCGTTGCCCACGGCAAAGACGCTGACGCTGTATCCCTTAGTCGCCGTGGGCTGCGCCAATAGTGCGCCGGTCGACAGAAGAACTGCTGCCGAAAGAGCGAGCAGGTGTTTACTGGTTGCTTGTTTCATGATGCCTCCAAGTACGCATGCGGTGGATACCGCTCGCCCAAACCTAGTCCGGCAACATGAAGATTCTCTTAAGGCGATAAGACCTGCGCAGGAACTTCACCAACAATTCACGGGATATTCACCTTTTGCGGGTGAAGCGTGACGGTCACCAGCGGAGTTCACGATCAGGTTACAGACTTTTGGCTCTTGGCCGTTGGAATCGACGCTCTTTACTGGACTACCAAGGCGACGTTCACTGCGTGTTGCGGTCCGCCTGCGCTGTCGGTCACGTTCACCGAAATCGTGTAGGAGCCTGAGGGCGTAGCAGCCGGGGTGGGTGGCGTACTGTTGCCGCCACCACAACCCAACACTGACAGCGGCAGGGACACCAACAACAATCCCCACCTCAGTAGACGCAATTGACGGCGCCAGCGCCCGATCTTCTTTGGAAGAAAGGCTAGGCCGAAGGCTCCTGCAAATGCGAGTCCGCCTGCGGGGATCCATGGCGGGAGTGAGGGCGTGGAATGCTGATTCGGATGGAGCGCTGCCGTTGCAGCCGTGGTCACGGTTAATGTGCTGGAGGCCGGAGAGCCGCCCGACGGCGTCGCGCTTGCGGGCGCAAACGAACAGGCTGCCTGGGCGGGCAGCGGACCACAGGAAAATTTCACTGTGCCCGTATAGCCGGCCACAGGAGTTACCGTAAAGGTGAAGCTGGCGGTCTGACCTGCGGGTACGGTCCCGGACGTCGGTGTTGCGGTCACGGTAAAGTCTGGTGCGGCGATCACGATGGTTACGGCACTGGAAGTGCTGGCCGCGTTGTTCTGATCTCCCTGATAAGTTGCAGTCGTGGCGTAGCTGCCGGCAGCGCCAAATGACGTTTGCAACGTGGCCACACCATTCGTAAGGGTGGCCTTTCCCAGGCTGGTTGTGCCCGCCGCGAAGGAGACCGAACCCGTCGGGCTATCTCCGCTCACTGTCGCCTTCAACGTTATCTGCCCATTCACATTTCCTGCACTGGGTGTAGCCACGAGAGTGGTCGCGCTTGTGGCCGGCGTGTCCCCGGTGCACCAAGGATGTAAATAGTTGTGATCAGGTCCTGTTTGCCATCTCCGTTAAAATCGCCGGCCAACAGGCCAGTTGCACCATTCGGGGCCGCATACAGCGTGGGAGTTGCGAACACCCCGGGCGCCGTGGCGCCCGGGTTCAGAAAGACAGCCACTTGCGAGGGAGCGTTAGCGGTGGGGATAAGGGCGGCGATATCGAGATACCCATCTCCATTTAAATCCGCGAACACGAGTGTCCCAATATATTTACCGAAAAACGCAGGAGCCTGAAAATTGCCGTCGCCGTTGCCCAGCTGGATAGTTAGACGAAAAGGCAAGACGACTTACTCAGTTTTAACCTTTTCTAAGCTTCGACCAAATAACCTCTTTGATGGATCAAACGGTTTTCTGGACCGATCAACCTCTGCGCTTCCTTAGTACCCACGTAGTCATGCAGCGATAGTCCTGAACGATCGTGGTCTTCAACGGATCCACCAGTACCCCGTTCATTTGCTCCGTCAGACTTAGAAGCATCTCCTCGTCCACCAGGAACCACTCCGAACCATCACCTACGATGAATAGACCGCCTCGCACTCGTTCGAAGTCCATGCCTATCCTTGAACCCAACCTGCAAAACAACATCCCACCCGGCCGCAAGACTCGCCAAAGGTCCGCCAACATGGCGCGGAAGTGCCGCTCGTCGCGCGCGAAGTGGAGTACCGAATTGCAGATCACCACATCCGCAAAACCGTCTGGAAATGGCATGCGCTCGATCGATCCCACCTGGAAGTTCTCTGCGGGCAGGCCAGTCCCGAGCGATGCGGACAATTGCCGAACGTGCTCAACGCCATCGGGATCCCCATCGAGAGCGAAGATCTCGCACTTCTCGCGTAACAGATACACCAGGTTACGTCCGTACCCACACCCAGCATCGAGCACACGCATACCGGGCGCGATGTTCCCCCGCAGGATCTGGTCGAACACATAGATATCAATCTGCCCAAACTGTTCCTGGATGCTTAGCATCATCGCGCCGTCCAGCCGCCGTCGATCACCAACGTGTGTCCAGTGATGAGAGAGGCAGCCGGTGAAGCGAGAAAGACGACTGCGCCGGCCACTTCGATCGGTTCTCCGATGCGATGCAAGGCAGCGATGCGATCAATCACATCCTGGCGAAATTCGGGATCAGAAAGTGCAGGTTGCGTACCTGGAGTATGGATAAAGGTCGGTGCTACTGCGTTCACGTTGATGTTGTACTTACCCCACTCCACCGCCAGGCACTTAGTCAGATGGCTGATGCCCGCCTTAGTCATGCAGTAGACAGACTCGGTCGGCAATGCCGCGAATGCCGCCTGCGAGCTCATATTGATGATGCATCCGCTCTTCTGCTGGATCATGATCTTTCCCGCAGCCTGGCAAGCGAAAAAAGTGCCTTTCAAATTAATGGCGATGGTCTGGTCAAAATCTTTTTCGGTAACATTCTCGGCCAGGTTATCGGGCGCGATGCCCGCGTTGTTGACCAGAATGTCCAATCGACCGAATTTCTGAACCGTGTAATCGATCGCGTTGCGAATCTGCAGGGGATCTGTCATATCCATCTGCAGCGGCAAAGAACGCCGCCCCCGCGCAGTAATCTCGGCAGTCACACCGCTGTCGCTGGTGGCATCGCGTAAACCAAGCGCCACATCCGCCCCGGCCTCAGCGAACGCAAGCGCAATCGCCCGGCCCAGGCCTCGTGCCGCTGCCGTCACCAGGGCGACCTTGCCCTGCAAATCAAATCTAGGTAACGCTTCCATTGCTCTCCCTTTAGCAAACCTTAAGAATTCCGGCGACAGAAGAGCTCGTTTTGCTAGCCACGGCAGCTCCGGCATCCCACCTCAGTGTAGCGTTAGAGAAGGCATGACCGTCGAAGCTAGAACCGTCTGGGAGAGAAAATGCTGCCTGATCATGCTTCGGCTGACGAAAAATCCACTCGCGGCGCCGGCTCTGCTTCTTGCAAAAGGATCGGTTGCGTTCGATGATTAGAAACCATGCGATCCAGCGGCTGCTTCCTTCTTCGGGTTTCGGTTTGTGTGGGGCTGTTGCTGTCTCCAATGGCCGCACTCTGTGGCAACACCAACGTGCATTCCAAATTCGTCGGAGTTTATCAATCCCATTCCGGCGGCGGCCCAACGACAGGTCCGTCGATGAATTTGAGCCTGGGACCAGATGGCTCAGCAACGGTCACGGAAGACACCGGTAAGGGCACCAGAACGCTTTTTGGGCATTGGGTCGACTCTGGCAGTCAGGTTACGGTTACCTTTGACGCCACGGAGGGTAAGCCCGCTGAACCTCCCATGGCCTTTCAACCCAGCCACGACGGACTACAGGCGGTTACCTGGAACCACGCCACCTGGGGCAAAGACAATCCTCCACCGATGAAAAAGGGCGGGGCCAAGATAAAAGAGCATTACTGGTTCACCCAGAATCCATAGGCTCGCAGCCCTGCAGCGCCCGGGTCTAAGCGATCGATGGCAATAGTATGCTTGCGGCCTGCGGGTTGGCGGCCTGCTTTCCCACTGCCAGGCGAGTGAGGGTAAGCACTGTGATGTCATCATCCTGGCCAAAGTCCTGGGCCGCCCTTGAGATGGTGTCGGCTGACTGAGCGGCCATGGCTGCGGTGCGCTCAAATCCGAAGAGTTCCCCGGATGCGGCACGCGCTTCCACCACGCCATCCGTGACCAGAGTGATCTGCTCGTTTTCTCCCTGGTGCAAGGTCGACTCGGGATAGCTGGTCTCGGCAATGAGGCCCAGCGGGAGACCGTTTTCCAGCGAAGACTCCCGACCGTTGAGGTAAGGCGAGATGTGGCCGGCATTCGCCACTGTCACTGTTCCATCTGCCGCTGCAAGCAGAACCAGGCAGGTAGTGAAGCCACCACGGGAGCGGCCAAGCATACGCTGATTCATGGCGGCGAGGATCTCGCCTGGGCTCTGCGTGTAGTGGGCGAGGGTACGCAGAGTGCCGACCAGCAGAGAAACGGTCATGGCGGCCGGCATACCCTTGCCGCTCACATCTCCGATGCATAGCAAAACCCCACCCTGCTTCGTGGGCAGAATCTGGAAGAAGTCGCCGCCCACCTGGCCGGCAGGCTGATAGACAGACTCGATCGAGAAGCCGCGGATTTGCGGCACGGCTTCGGGGATCAGGACCTGGTGCACTTCTTGCGCCTGCTTCTTTTCCAGCGTCATCTGCCGCTGCGCCTGCGCGGAACGCACCCAGCGCCTCACCAGCAGCGCACACAATGCCAGCGCCAGGGGGAAAACCATAGGTGCCACTTGGTAAAATCTTGGCCTTTTACCGTTGAACCGGCCAAAGCTCCCCAACAGCGCCTCGTTAAGGAAAAGCTGGTAAGCATGGTCGAAATTTGCAGGTCCTGCCAGGGCAAGCGTTTCACCCGGCTGTGCCCACAGTCCCTGGTTGGTCGAAGCGTCGATGGGCGAGTCTCCCACTTGAAACCTCCAAGACCGATACAGTGGAACCATGGCCCGGCCCAAGGTAAGCGGCGTTGCGCTGTCTGGGCTGGTGGGCTTTGCCGGCTCGGGACTCCCCGATTGCGCCGTCGCCCTGATGCCACAAACCAGCAATGTCAAGAACAGGAGGAGAGAGGTGAAGCGTCGTGCCATGATTTACCTCGCGTGCAGGGCCTGCTGGCACTATATCCACTCATCCGCACAATCCGGAACACTCGATTGCAGTAAGGCACATAGGTTAAGACCCGTTTTTGCAATCGGGGTCCTTTATGGTCCGGCAGCGGAATGCGCGAGTTTTCCGGGAGCCACCGCTCTGATGCTTTGTATCAGGGCACTACTTTAGTCGGGCCGCACAGGCTCTCTGATCGAACAGCACCTTCACACACATTACCCAGGCAGACGGCTCCGTCATTCAGAGTGAGCGACTTTCTGTTGGCTGACACTGCTGCCGTCCCCACTTTTCAATTTATGGAAAATGATCGTGGATAAGATGGTGAATCCGCCCAGAACCAGGAGCGCCTGGTGGATGCCATGAATCATTTCCCCTTGACTGGTGTGCACGCGTGCGGGAATGAAAAATGCGGTAGCCAGCCCAGCCATCGCCACGCCGAAACTGATGGACATTTGTTGCATAGTGCTGGCGATGGAACTGGCGTTGCTGGTCTGTTCTTCGCTGATGTCCGCGTACGTAAGCGTATTCATGCTGGTATATTGCAGCGAACTGAAGGTCCCGTAACAGAACGCCATCAACACGATCATCCACACCGGTGTGCGCAGCCCGATGGTCGCGAAGAGCATGAGCAGAAGGCCCAGGATCACGGTGTTGGAAATGAGCACCCCGCGAAAACCAAAGCGAGCCAGAATTTTGGGCATGAGGAATTTTGTGCTCATGGCCGCAATCGCCTGGGGCATGATCAGCAGGCCGGACTGAATGGCGGTGAACCCGAGGCCAACCTGGTAAAGGAGCGGTAAAAGGAACGGCACCCCACCGATGCCCAGGCGAGTGAAAAAACTACCGCTTACCGCCGCGCCGAAGGTGCGAATGCGAAATAGATTCAACTGCAGCAGCGGATACGCAACCCCCTTGGCATGTAACAGGTAACCGGCCAGCAGACAGAGTGAAATGGTCAACAGTCCCAGGATCTCGCGCACGCTCAGGGTGTGTTCGCCGAATATCTCCAGCACGTACGACAGCAGGGCTATCCCCGAACCGAAGAGGATGAGCCCGACCACATCGAGCGGGTGGGTGTTCTCTTCGCGATAGTCCGGTAGATGGAGATAGACCATCAGCAAACCGAAGATGCCAATCGGTATGTTCACGTAGAAGATGAATCGCCAATGAAGGTACCCGACAATAAGACCGCCCGCGACGGGTCCCAGCATGGGGCCGACCAGACCTGGAATGGCGACAAAGCTCATGGCACGGATGAGCTCGGATTTGGCAAAGGTGCGCACCAGAGTAAGCCGGCCCACCGGGACCATCATGGCCCCGCCGCAGCCCTGCAGGATACGGCAGGCGACCAGCAGGTGAATGTTGCTGGATATGCCGCACAGAAATGATCCCAGGGTGAACAGCCCGATGGCAGACGCGAACACCCGGCGGGTACCGAAGTGGTCTGCCATCCAGCCGCTGATGGGAATGAAAACCGCAAGACTTAAGGTGTAGCTGGCCAGTACCGACTTCATGCTGAGCGGAGCCACGTGAAGGGCGGCGGAGATGGCCGGTACCGCTGTGTTCAGGATCGTGGTGTCGAGCGACTCCATAAAAAACGCCACTGCAACCAGCCACGGCAGTAGCCGCTTGCTCGAAGCTGCGGGCTGGGGGGTGAGCGAAGGAGCGCTGGGGGAATCGACGGAGGGCATAAGCGTCTGTGCACCCACTTTACCTGAGCAAAGCATGCGAAAACCTGCCGGGCACCCGTGTTGGATGCGCTACCTTGCTCCTGGCTGGCACTTTTCCGTCATTGTCTATTGGCGGATTTTGAGTCATTGTGTATTGCACACAATATTGCGCGGAAGAGCCCTGAAAGATGCGTTCGTTTCTTCCACTACTGGTCCTGGCGGCGGCAGCTTCCGCTCCCGCCCAAATCTCGCCGCCGTCGGCGGGCGGCCTCCTGCTTCCAGTGCAATCGTTGGCGTCGCCTTCACTCATTTCCCAGGACCTCTCGCTGCCCGCGGATGGGGCGCAGGAACTGCTGGATTTTAAAGACTCTGACATCAAGTTCAACCTGGACCGCCTGATGGATACCCTGCGTGACCATCAGCACGAAGGTTGGGTGCTGGCAGCCTATCCCGATCCGAATACCCGCCGGCCGCTCATTGGTGCGGGGTTCAGCTTGGACGTGCAGGCCACGGCGCACCCGCAGCTTGATCCCCTCAATCCGCATCTGTTCGTTGAGCCGTCGTCGGCTCAGCTTTGGCAAGCTGCCGGGCTTGCTCTGGAGCGGTTGCAGCGAATTCTCGATCAGTTTGATCGGGATGCAAATACATGGACCGCGAAACAGTATCGCAGAAAGGTGATCCGGCACACCCTGGCACCACAGCTCACCGAAGAAGAGGCCACGGCGCTCCTGCGTATCTCGGCCATACAAGCGGTCTACAACGCGAGGGCGTATTGCAGGGGTTTTGACCGGCTCACCGGGCCGCAGCAGATGGCGCTGAGCCAGCTGGTCTTTCAGATGGGTACAAATCTGGAAGAGTTCGTTGCGTTTCTTGGCGCATTAAACGATGAAAACGGCGCCCGCGAACTGCCGCTACTCGACGGCTATATCGAAACGGGCAGGGATCATTGGCGGACCGTGCAGAGCACGTTGATCGACAGTCAATGGGCCAGACGATATACCGTGCGCGCCGCAACCGTGATCGCCATGTTCGATCCGGACTACAACCTGCAGCCCGTCGCCGCGGAACAGCGGGTCGAGGCTATCCTTCGTCCTCCGGTAGAGTACCGGCCCAAAACACGATCCTCCGTCACGCTGCGGGTTGCGAGCTACAGCAAGCGGTCTGGAAAGACGCACGGCAGGAAAGTAGTCCACTCCCAGGTCAAACGGAAGCTGACTTAAAGTGGCTGGGGAAGGCCTCCGTATGGAGGGCACGGCTCTCTGTGAGAAAACGCCATTTCCCAACTGAGTATCTGCGGAAATTGAAACCCGAAAGTTCGGGACGGTAGGTACGGGCTTCAGCCCGTACATAAACCCAGCAAGGTCATTTGGCCTTTAGGCCCTGAGGTACGTTCTTTCTTTCGCTTTTGCAGCAATCATCCTTTTCTCTGCCGACCCGATTGTCTCGCCGTCGCGGCCGGCATGAAGGCGCCGAAGTCTCTACCGACGAGCTTTCGCTACAATTGCGCTCTGTCAGGCCTTTCCCTGAGCCAGTCGTTCTTGGGAGCGTCCATGCGAGTTTTAAAGCTACTGAGCGGAATTGCCGTCCTCCTGAACGCGTTGCATTTAGTGCATGCAATGCATCACTTTTATTCCCTTAAACCTATCCAGGGCTTCGGGCTATGGGTAGGGTTGGTGTTCGCCGCAACCATATGCATCTTCTCCTTCATCGGAGGATATTTCCTGGTGAAGCAGGCCGGTTGATTCCTCGGCGCAGTTTGCGTCTTGCGGCGCGTTTCACTCATCATAGGGGGAACAAGGAGATTGCGATGGAGCGCGTCAAGCTAGGCAAATCTGATTTGGAAGTCCCGGTGCTTTGTCTCGGAGGAAACGTTTTCGGCTGGACGTTGTCGGAAGCAGATTCGTTCCGGCAACTGGATGCGGCCCTGGAGGCCAGGCTTAATTTTATCGATACCGCCGATGTGTACTCTCGCTGGATGCCGGGACATAAAGGCGGTGAGTCAGAGACAATCCTGGGCAAATGGCTGGCGAAGGGCAACAAGCGCAGCAACGTGATCGTAGCCACTAAACTCGGCATCGACATGGGCGACGGCAAAAAAGGTCTGAAGCCGGCCTACATCCATCAGGCCGTCGAAGACTCGCTACGGCGTTTGCAGACCGACTATATCGACCTGTACCAGGCCCACGAAGACGACGAGGAGACGCCCCTCGAAGAAACGTTGGCTGCTTTCGATAAGCTGGTGAAACAAGGCAAGGTGCGGCATATCGGCGCGTCGAACTACAGCGGCCCCCGGCTGGCGAAAGCGCTCGAGACCAGCAAGGATAACGGC
>Ga0182024_10026206_pt1 | contig 10254 bp, 10 predicted proteins | sample P32metaG_FD_120480 | JGI IMG/M metagenome (GOLD analysis project Ga0182024, IMG submission 120480) | Permafrost microbial communities from Stordalen Mire, Sweden - P3-2 metaG (Illumina Assembly) | ecosystem: Environmental > Terrestrial > Soil > Wetlands > Permafrost | place: Sweden: Stordalen...
CCGAGGCGTAGAATTTGAGCGCGTGACCGCCGGTGGTGGTTTCCGGCGAGCCGTACATGACGCCGATCTTCATGCGGATCTGGTTGATGAAGATCACCATGGTGTGGGAGCGGTTGATCGAGGCGGTGAGCTTGCGCAACGCCTGGCTCATCAGCCGCGCCTGCAAGCCGGGCTGACTGTCGCCCATCTCGCCTTCCAGCTCGGCGCGCGGCACCAGCGCCGCCACCGAATCGATGACCAGAATATCGACCGCGCTGGAGCGCACCAGCGTATCGGCGATTTCCAGCGCTTGTTCGCCGGCGTCGGGCTGCGAGATCAACAGGTCGTCGACATTGACGCCGAGCTTTCGCGCATAGATCGGGTCGAGCGCATGTTCGGCATCGATGAAGGCGCAGGTGCCGCCCTTCTTCTGCGCCTCGGCAAGACAATGCAAAGCCAGCGTGGTCTTGCCGGAGGATTCCGGCCCGTAGATTTCGACCACCCGGCCGCGCGGCAGCCCGCCGATGCCGAGCGCAATGTCGAGGCCGAGCGAGCCGGTGGATACCGTTTCGATATCCATCGCCGCCATGTTCTTGCCGAGCCGCATGATCGAGCCCTTGCCGAAATTGCGCTCAATTTGCGACAGCGCGGCATCAAGGGCCTTCGATTTATCCATGGACGATCCTTCGACGAGACGAAGCGCTGCACTCATGTTCCGTGCTCCTTATGGCCGGGATTCGCAAGAACCGGACTCACCCAATCGGCCGCCGGTATCGCCCGCTGCGGGCGCCCCTTGGCAATGGCGAAGGCCGCAATGTACACGGTATGTTCTTTGTTCGCAATATGCGTATTTATCCCTTCACAGCATTTAATGGTTGTGGTAAGTGGATAAGTGCGGTCTCCCAAAGGAGACTGCTAAATGCGCAACGAAGGGGCAATTTGCCCTGTAGGATTTCAGGATGCTGACTTCCCGCACCGATTCGCTTGGTGTTGGTCCCGATTGGAGGGGAAGTCCCTACGTTGGGTCCCTTACGGTATGCCGCGTCTAAATCCCCGCTTTAAGCACATGGCATTCTTCCTCTACGCGAGGAGCCCAAAGACAGGCCGAATCGTAGGGCCGATTGGCACCGGCTTTTTCATCGGCCTTGAAGCACAGGGGATTTGGTATATCCGGCACTGTTACGCAGTGACCTGCCACCACGTTGCCGTAAAGGCTGGGGCATCGATCCTGCGGATTAATACCCAAGACGGTGGCAGCCGATTTATCGAGCTAGAACCGCACGAATGGCAATTCATTCCGGGTGGCGACGATATTTGCGCGGTCGATATTACCGACCGATTGACCGATCAGGACGAATATTCCGTGATCCCGCCGAGCCTGGTCACATGGAAGGACTTTATTATTCAGGAGCAGGTGGAAATCGGCGAGGATGGCTTCATGCTTGGTTTGTTCGCCGCTCACGCTGGTCAGAAGCAGAATTTAATTGCGGCCCGGTTTGGCAACCTTAGCCTGTTAGCGGACAACCAAGAGCCGATAGAACAGGCGAACGGTCAGAATCGGCCGTCGCATATTTTTGATATGCGATCACGGCCCGGTTTTTCAGGATCGCCAGTATTCATTTATCGTACACCCGCTGGTGATCTGCGGTCGGCTAGCGAACGCGGGCGTGACAAGGCGTTCAAGCGAATGACACGACGGTCAATTGACACAATCGGGGGCGGCGATTTCAACCAGATTATTGATCGCTCGACGCTTAACAACATGGCGGACGATATAGAGATGGAGGAAAACACGTTCCTGATGCTTCTGGGGATTCATACGGGCCAATATCCGGAGCGCGTGGAAGCGCAAAAGATCAAAAAGACTTCGGGTGAGGCGGATGATATTATTCGAGATCGCGACAAGTTAAATATTCCCGGTAGTATGGCTGTCATCGCCCCGGCTTGGGAGATCATAAACTTGCTGAATCTGCCTATTTTCGTGGCTCAACGCGAGGAACGGGATAAGCGCATGAATGAGGAACGCGATCAGAAAAATCTCCCCGAACCAGAGAGCGCGGTTCCTGCCGAGAAGCCCGCTTCGGCTGACGACGCCAATCCCAATCACCAAGCGGATTTCACACGTCTTGTAGACGTGGCAGCGCGAAAGCGGCCACAAGGCGATCAAACATAGCTTGGTGTGAGTGCCGGTAGTTGCGTCGATAGGTGAACTCGGCGACGTATTTCCACATGTGTTTTGCGGAAATGTGGACGTGAGTCCCGCGCACTGCCCGTTTGAAATGTCCCCAATGGCCTTCAATCGTGTTCGTGTGGTGGATGCCAGCAACCCATTCCTTTTGACTATGATTGACGCGGCCAAGTTCAAATCCGTACTTTAAGTCGTTGTAGGAAACCCACTCGTCGGCGCTGATCGTGGTCCCTTCGGTGACATGCCCGCGCACGATAGTTTCCAGCGTTTCGGTTGAAAGATTTGGGATTGGGCCAGCGCGCATCTTGCCATCGCGTTCGACCATGCCGAATACGAGGCTCTTGTTTGATCCCTTGCTGCGGCGCTCGCGGTTGCTCTGGTAACCGCCCATAACCGTCTCGTCGATTTCGACATGCTTGCCGTCGCCGCCGAGCGGGCCGCCGAAGTCGGCGCTCGCCATAAGCTTGCGGAGTTCATGGGCCATCCGCCAAGCGCACTTGTAGGTGACGCCTAGCTGCCGCTCCAATTCCTTCGCGGCCACGCCGTGGCGCGTGCTGGTCATGAGGTACATCGCAAAAAACCACTTAGTCAGATTCGTCCGCGACTTGTGGAAGATCGTGCCGGCGGCCGGGTAAACGTGATGGCCGCAAAGCTGGCACACATAGGCGCGGCGTTTGGTCAGGGGATGGAATTTCGAATCAGCGCCACAGCCGGGGCACGTGATTTCGGTCCCGCCGTAGTTCACCTCCATCAGCTTGGCGAGGCAGGCCGCGTCGGTCGGGTAAATGGCTTGAAAGGCCTTAAAAGTGTGAGTTCCCGGCTTCATGGCTATCCCCCTACCTGCGATTGCGGGATAACCGTAACCTAGGCTGTAAATGCTGTCAAGGGATAATTACGCGCAATATGTTCCTGTGCGGGTTCGGGTACTGGCCTGTTTCCGGGCCTTTTGGCCGGTTTTGAAATCCTCAGTGGCCGGTTTTCGTGTCCCATTTAGTCGCTAATCGTCACCGAGTAGCGTTTACCGGGACCGCGATTCGCGTCTAGACTATTGGTTGCGCCAACGTGGAAGTTCACCTTGGGAAGGTTCGATGTACCGGATACTGCTATCTGTGATCTTGCTCTCTTCATCGCTCGGGTTTGTGTCGGCGGCCAGTGCGCAAGGCATCAAATGTGGGTTGAAACCGCTTCCGCCGCTCGGATGTAAGTGGAACAGCGGGCAGTGTGTTTGTGATGAAGATGACAATTGCCACTGGGTTTTCGATTGCAACTGAGCAGAGGCCGCCTCAGTTGGCGCTCTCTTAGTCAAAGACGCGGTAGGCCATCTTTCGTTTTGGGCAGTGAAGATTTGTGCTCGCCCTCTGGCGGCTTGTAGCGTCCGTGCGCGTCAAGCGCCGTGCGTTTCACGACCTCAGCCGTATCTGGAACGATTTCACCGCCAATTCGCGCAATACGATCAGCAGGACTCTTTAAAGGCTGGACAACATAATCACCGGCGCCGGCATCCCACACTGAGAAATTATGCACAATGACTAGATCATCCGGGTCCGCCAGGATTTCTTTATCCAATTCAAGCTTTCGAATGAGGCGATCTATCTCGGTTACGCCGACATGCCCACTCACAATGAGCCGAAAGCTGGCGTCCTTCGCTAGCAATCCTGTAGTCAGTTCGCGCTCGCCTTCCATAACCTTCACCTTTCCCAATTGCGCGGGGGGTGGCGGCGGAGGAGGAGGCAAATCATCGATTTCGTCAGGATCGTCCTCCGGAGCGCCGCCCTGCAAATCAGGGATACTTTTATCAGAGCCTGTGAGGCCTGCATAGGAGATAGTGGCGTCATAAACCTTTAAAAAATCCCGCGCCCCTTGCTCCGTGAAGCTATGTTTAAATATGAGATCATCCAAGGATGCCCCATCCGCCGGGCGATCGGTTCCCCACAGATTCCAAAATATTGCGATCTGCTTCGGACGCAAGGCTGCGTGTTTGACGACATTCCGCTTGGTTTCTTCCTGTGCTGATCGCAAGTATGCCTTACCGGCATCCGAGACTACGATGTGCCGGTCTTTGCCACTTCCTTGATACTCAAGCAGTCCAAAATATCGCAGTGCCGCAGCAGTTCGATCAACATAGGCCTTTCCCTTGATGCCCCAAGCATCACCGATCTTCTCCGGACGAGCCGGACTTCGTTTGAAGTGAGCATCAAACTCAATTAGCCGGTCGACGGCCGCCTTGAGAGGAATATTGGGGTATGCCGGGCTACGGTCGCGCGGCGCGGCTATATGGGCAGAATCGGTCATTGCGACGCCCCTCCTGGGCGCGCAGAGATATGAACGACCCCTGGATAAAAGTCAACACACCAAATTCTATTTTATCAGTTTTTTATCTGCGATAGCGTTGACAATATATTAGATAGTTGTATTGTCCGCTATCAGCGGAGACACACCAATGACTAGGAGGGTTTGAGCCCCCGGCGCGCGAGCCGAGCAAAGGGGGCCGGGATGATGGAGAGGCCGCCTTCCCCGGGCCTGTAAGCAGGGAAAAGCGGCCTCGCAATCGGCTTCTATGCGTTCGGGGCTCGTCTAACGGTAGGACGCCCCGCCTTACCCCGGTGGAAATGTCGGTCCGAATCCGACGCCCCGAGCCAAACAAGCGGGACCGACTCCGTTGGAGCGGCGCCGGTCCCCGATCACCAACCCCGGACTGGACCCGAGGAAAATGACCGTTCTGGACAATATAAAGCAGTTGGAGCTGCTTTTCCAGCGGTCGGGTTCCGTCCACAGCACGGACTGGACCCGTCATGAACAACCTTCCCCGCGAAAAGCAAATTGAAGTCGTCTGCGCCCTCACCGAAGGGCTAGGCATTCGCGCGACCGCGCGTGTGACCGGCGTCAACCGCGAAACAGTCGGAAAGCTCGCCCTTCAAATCGGACGCGGCTGCGCCGAGCTACACGACCGCATGATGGTCGGCATTCGCGTCAACCGGATCGAATGTGACGAGCTGTGGTCCTATGTCGGCCACAAGCGAAATCCGCAAAATCCGAAAACAGCGAAGGCGCGGCCGTTGCCTGTAAAGGGCGATCAGTACACCTACATCGCCCTTGCGGCTTCTACCCGTGCGATCATTGCCTATCGTACTGGCAAGCGCGATGGCACGACCACGGACGATTTTATTCAGGACTTACGCCAGCGGGTGATTGGCGCGCCTGAGATTTCAACGGATGGCCTGCACTACTATCGGCAGGCGATCAGTGATGCTTTCGGCAAGCGCGCCACACATGGCATCATCCAGAAGACCTATTCGGTAACGCACCTGAATGTAACCGAGGCGTCGCGGCGGTATTCGCCCGCGCAAGTAATAGCCGTAGAGCGAAAAGCGGTAATGGGCGAGCCGGAACACATTTCGACGAGCTATGTGGAACGGCAAAACCTGACGATCCGAATGGCGTCGAAACGGTTCGCGCGTCTGAGCAACGGCTTTAGCAAGCGGCTGGAATGCCACTTGGCAGCCGTTGCCTTACACGTCGCATTCTACAACCTCTGCCGCGTGCATGAATCCTTGCGCAGCACGCCGGCAATGGCGCTCGGCATCGCCGATCGGGTTTGGACGATTGGCGACCTGCTCGACTCGGCGCTTGCTGCCGAGCCTCCTAAGCCCACCCCGACAGCACCGGATCGGCGTCGGCAGTTCCGAGTAATCGAGGGGGGCCGATCGGACTAAAAGGCCACTCTCAAGGCATTTCCTACAAGCAAAATCTCACGATTGACCATCGTTTTGCAGCCGGCCACCGCATTGAATAATTGCTGCATATGGTCTTTCGTGAGACACCCCTTTAACTCCGGAGCGGCATCTTTCAATTGTTGGTCGGTATAAGGAATTATTCCGCCTAAGCCGATGTAACTCACATCTAGCGGAAAGAAATCGTAGTCTTTCTTATGCAGAGGAAAATCACCCCCGTAGTCAGCTTTGTTTATAAACAGAAAAGCGTGTCCGTCTTCCCACGGACACTCACCGATGTACAAATGATATTTGAATCTAGAATCGTGGCCTGCAGCTTTGTCCGTATCCCAATAATATATTTCGCCGGTTTGCATCACATTTTCGCGGCAACTGGCAACAAATCTTCCACTAGCGAAGCTCGTTTCGCCAGATCATCAATCATTTCGTCGTAGTACATTTCCGCGCGATCACCGCCATAACGGCGATGATCCCATGCATTTTTGTAAGCAAAGTGCTTGTGGGTTTCGTTATAGAGGTCATCGAACGATGCATTTTTGTATTTTGAAATAATCTCGTCCAAAACCTCCAAATCACTTTTAGAGAATAAATCCACATTAACATCGCGTGACGGCTCTCGGATAAACGTCGTCTCTGTTTCTTTTCCTGATTTGGTTTTGACCGTTCCCCTCTCAGTTCTGAACGGTAATGTCGCTTCCTTTGCTCCAAAAAGAGCCGGAGCTGCACCATTCAAAAGATCAAGGGCCGTAGAGGCGACAGGACCGTAGGAGAGTGCGTAATAATTGTCGAAGGTAAGCGGCCGACCGTACCGCTTGAGATGTTCGCGGTCAGCCAAATAGAAAAACTTGACGACTTGATACTTATCGGCACCCGGACGCTTGTGCGCCAAGTAAAGCAATGCCTCTACGATCTTGTCGATCTTGGGCCGGAACGTCAGCGGCATTCTTGCCTCCCGCCGACCCCGATTCCCCACGAATCGTCCATGCAAACAAGCATAATCACACAAGTCTAACTTCGGCAGCCTCCTTTTCATTTTCAAGAGGCAAAAGTAAATCTTACAACTTATTGTGGCAAAAAGGTTACACATCACCGGCCCTCATGCATTGGGGCCGGTCCAATTGGCCGGTTTTGATTTTGCGGGTGGCCGGTTCCGGCCAGTACCCGGGTTCGCAAAAATATTTGAAATCACCGCCATTCCAACGGCTTGCGCTGTTCATTCGCTTGCCGGCGGCGCCGAGGTCTGCGGGCGATAATTCGAAGGCCGGCGCCGCGGCGACTACAACCCCTGGGTCGTTGGCCATCATCCGAATCCACACCACAATGGGACGGTGGAATAGTTTTTGATTCCTTTTCCGAGCGAGCACAGTGGGCGACTGGCTGCTAGGAGAATTCACGCTGCTTGGCATCCATTTTCAAAACTGGATGCTCGTGGTGCTCGTTATCGGGCTTCTCAGTGCGGCCTACGCGTGGTGGAGGGGCGGCTAGCCCGTCCCGGTTGTGTCCACCCTTGAATGAAGTTCGCGCGTTGATGAAGTTCGCGCCCCCCTTTGCCTTTCCGGCGCCGGCGGCCTACCTCAGCACCATCGGATCGCTGACCATCGGATCGTTGACCATGGGATCGATGACAAAGCTCCTGCTTGCGACCCTCGGCTTGGCGACGACCATGCTGGTTGGCATGCCGGCGAGCCAAGCCGGTACCATCGGCAACGCGCCGTGGTGCGCGGTACAAGATCTCGGCGCCGGCGACGTGGTGTGGGATTGCGAGTACCAGACGGTCGCGCAGTGCCAGCCGGAAGTGATCGCCGGCAATCGCGGCTTTTGCAACGTCAACCCGCGCTGGACGCCGCCTGTCGCCGCGCCACGGCGCTATCGGCATCACCACACCTAAGCCAGCCGGCCTTGCCGGTGCCGCGCCCAAGCGGTCCTGGCTGGCGGTCTTGGCTGACGGTCCTGGCTGCGGTCCCGGCCGATTGACTCCGCCAAACGGCGGTGAAACGCTTTGTCCCTCAATTTTAGAAGGCAGGGGGGATTTCCATGCGCGCAAGCTTGGCGATCGTCGCGCTCGCCGCGGCACTCTCGCTCGGGGGATGTTTCGAGGGCCCGGCGGGACCGGCCGGACAGCAAGGCGACACCGGACCGCAGGGGCCACCCGGCGTGAAGGGCGATGCCGGGCCGCAAGGTCCGGTGGGCCCGCCCGGCCCGGTCGGCTCCACCGGCCTGCATGCGCTGCGTCAGGAGTGCGGCAGCGGCAACAATTGCGATCTGACCTGCAGCCCCGGCGAACGGCTTGTCTCGGTGACGTGTCCCGGCGGCGGCACGATTGCGATCACCCGGAACGCCGACATCGACGCGGCGTCGTGCAGCAACAGCCCCGGCCCGGTCCTGGCGCTGTGCATGAAGCCGTGATGGCGGGCAGGAATGACCGCTATCGGATCGCGAATAGGAATGGCGAATGGCGAATGGCGAGTAGCGAGTAGCGAATAGAAGCAGCTAACCCCCATTCGCCACTTCGCCATTTGCCCCTACTCTTCATGCACGACATCCTGATCCGCGGTGGCACGCTGTTCGACGGTACCGGCAGTCCCGGCGGCGCCGGCGATCTGGCGATTGCGGCCGGCCGCATCGCCGCGATCGGAGCCACCGCGGCGGGCCCGGCGGCCAAGGTGATCGATGCCGCGGGCCTCGCGGTCGCGCCGGGCTTCATCGACATCAAGACCCACTCGGATTTCACGCTGCCGATCAATCCGAAAGCCGAGAGCAAGGTCCGCCAGGGCGTCACCACGGAGATCATCGGCCATTGCGGTTTCTCCGTCGCGCCGGTGCTGCCGGGCAAGGTCGAGCTCATTCGGGACTATCTGAGCCCGAGCGCGCCCTGGCTGCCGTTTCGCGAAACGAGCTTTGCGGATTACCTGCAGACCTTCCCGGCGACCGCGGTGAATGCCGGCATGCTGGTCGGCCACAATACGCTGCGCCTGATGGTCATGGGCATGGCCGAGCGCGCGCCGAGCGACGCCGAGCTTGGCCGGATGATCGCGCTTCTGGAGGACGCGCTCGCGGCCGGCGCGCTCGGACTCTCGTCGGGCTTGTTCACGCCGCCCGGGTCGTACGCGGAGCCGGCCGAGATGATCGCGCTCGGCCATGTGCTGCGGCGGCATAATGCCGGCTATTTCACGCACTTGCGCGACGAATCAAACAAAGTGATCGAGGCGGTCGCCGAAGCCATCGCGCTGGCGCAGAGTTGCGGCGTGCATGTCGAGATCGTGCATTTCAAATGCTCCGGCATGGACAATTGGGGCAAGGCCGCCCAGGCGCTCGACATGATTGCCGACGCCAGGGCGCGCGGGCTCGACGTCGACTGCGATTGCTATCCCTACGCCGCCGGCTCCAATCCGCTGAAGAACCTGTTGCCGCAATGGGTCCAGGCCGGCGGCGTGGCGGCGATGCTGGCACGGCTTGGCGAACCGGCGGCGCGCGCCAAGATCCGCGACGCCATCGCGCGGGACGGCCTCAACAATTGGGGCCGCATTCCGTCCTGGGAGGCGGTGCAGATCTCGATCTCGCCGCATCTGCCGCAGCATGCCGGACGCACCATCGCGGCGCTCGCCGCCGCGCGCGGCGCCGATCCCCTCGACACGCTGTGCGATTATCTGGTCGCCGACCAAGGCGCCACCCGCGTGCTGGTGACGTCGATCGCCGAAGACGACATCCGCACCCTGGTGGCCTCGCCGCTGGCGCTCATTGGCTCCGACGGCAATTGCGTCGCGCCATACGGCGTGGTCGGCCAGGGCCTGCCGCATCCGCGTTTTTACGGCACCTTCCCGCGCATCCTGTCGCGCTACGTGCGCGAGCAGAACGTGCTGCCGCTGGAGCGCGCCATCCATAAGATGACCGGCGCCACGGCGCGTGCGCTCAAGCTTGCGGACCGCGGCCTGTTGCGCGAAGGTTTCCGCGCCGACGTCGTGATGTTCGATCCGGCCGATTTTGCCGATCGCGCCACCTATGCGGAGCCGCACCAGTTCCCGACCGGCGCGCGCACGTCCGTCATCGTCAACGGCACGGTCGTGGTCGAGAACGCCGCCCATACCGGGGCGCTGCCCGGCCTGGTGCTGCGGCGGAACCGCGCCGGGATGGTGCAATAGTCGGGACTCTGAAGCTCCCAACCCTCAGTCGGAATTGAGCGACTGGATCTGCCAGTTGCTGGTCTCGCCGCCGACGCCGAACGAGGCGATTACTGCACTGCCGTTCATCTCCCAGATCGCCACCATGCCGGTATTGCTGTCGCGCCAGAGAATGTCGGACTTGCCGTCGCCGTTGAAGTCGCCGGTCTCGACGATCTGCCAGTTGGCGGGCTCGACG
>Ga0182024_10026208_pt1 | contig 10254 bp, 11 predicted proteins | sample P32metaG_FD_120480 | JGI IMG/M metagenome (GOLD analysis project Ga0182024, IMG submission 120480) | Permafrost microbial communities from Stordalen Mire, Sweden - P3-2 metaG (Illumina Assembly) | ecosystem: Environmental > Terrestrial > Soil > Wetlands > Permafrost | place: Sweden: Stordalen...
CCAGCGACGGCGTCGCGCTGGCCAGGATCACGGGGCAATCTTCGGTGCGCGCGCGCACCACCGCCATATCGCGGGCGTGATAGATAGCGCCATCTTGCTGTTTGAACGCCTGCTCGTGTTCTTCATCCACGATCACTAGGCCCAGCGATGCGAAGGGCAGGAACAGGGATGAGCGCGCGCCCACCACCACTTGCGCTTGGCCCGCCATCACCGCGCGATAAACCCGCCGCCGCTCCTTCTGAGACAGGTCGCTGTGCCATTCCGCCGGGCGGATGCCGAAGCGCGCCGCAAAGCGTTCCAGGAATTGCACGGTGAGCGCGATCTCCGGCAGCAGAATCAAAATCTGTTTGTCTTGGCGCAGCGCTTCCGCCACCGCCTCGAAATAGACTTCGGTCTTGCCGGAGCCAGTCACACCGTCCAGCAAATGGGCCGAGAATTTCTGGGCCTTGAGCGCGTCGCGCAAAACATCCGCCGCGCGCGCCTGGTCAAGATTGAGCTCGGGTGCGGCGAAATCGGGATCGGGCGCACGGAAAGCGGCAAATTCCGGCAGCTCGGTGGGCTTGAGCGCGCCCGCCTCGATCAGGCCGCGCACCACGGCGGTGGAAACATTGGCGTCTTCCGCCATGCCGGGAACGCTGCGCGCCAAGCCGTCTTCCGCTACCGCCAACACCCGCCGCCTGGCATCGGACAGCCGGGTGGGAACCGTGTCACCTTTGACATAGGCGATGCGGCGGGCCTCGGGCTCGAACGCGCCGCGCGAGCGCAACGCCATCGCCAAAATCGCGCCTGGCGGATTGAGGGTATAGGCCGCCACCCAGTCGATGAAATCGCACAGGGAGGCGGGCAGGCGCGGAAGGCCTTCCAGCGGCTCGGCGATCTTGAGCCTGTTGTCGCCGACGTTACCTTCGGGGCTGCCCCACACCACCCCCAGGCTTTCGCGGTTGCCGATCGGTGCGGCAACCAGCATGCCGCGGGCGGCGTTTATGCCCCGGGGCAGTTTGTAGTCGTAAGGTCCCGTCAGCGGCAGTGGCAGAAGGATACCGGCCCGTTCCATCGCTGGAATGGGGGTTTCGGCAATCAAACGAGCCCGGTTCAAGATGACGTCCTCATGGGGTACCATTCCCGCCTCCCAAGGCCGCCCGTCAACAAAAAGGTCGCAGACACCCCATGAAAATCTTTCTCGACACCGCCGATGTGGCGGAAATCCGCGAATATGCCGCCACCGGCCTGGTGGACGGCGTCACCACCAATCCCTCGCTGGCAGCCAAGACCGGGCGCGACTATGGCGATTCGCTGAAGGAGATTTGCAGCATCATTTCCGGCTCGGTGAGCGCGGAAGTGCTCTCGACCGATTTCGACGGCATGATGAAAGAGGGCAAGGCGGTTTCCAAGATCGCCAAGAACATCACCATCAAGGTGCCCTCGACCTGGGATGGGATGCGCGCCTGCCGCGCGTTCGCCAATGACGGGTTGATGGTGAATGTCACGCTGTGCTTCTCGCCGATCCAGGCGATGATGGCGGCCAAGTCCGGCGCCACTTTCATCTCGCCCTTTATCGGCCGGGTGGACGATGTGGGCGAGGACGGCATGGGCCTGATCCGTGACATCCGCGCCATTTATGACAATTACGGCTTCAAGACCGAGATATTGGCGGCGTCAATCCGCAGCGTCAGCCATGTGCGCGAGGCGGCGTTGGCGGGCGCCGGCGTGGCCACCATGCCGACCGAGATATTCAAGAAGCTGATGTCGCATCCTTTGACCGACAAGGGTCTGGCGGCTTTCATTGCCGACGCCAAGAAGGCCAATGTGACCATCAAGACCTGACATATTGCGATGGGGCGTTCGCCGGACGATCTGAAGAAGCTCTGGCTCACATCGCTGCGTCATGAGCGGCGCGCCAGTCTCAATACGCTGCGCGCCTATGGCGATGATGTGTCCCGCTTCCTAGCGTTCCAGCGCGAGCATTTCGGCGGCGCCTTCGGCGAACGCATGCTGCAAAAGCTGGCCCCCGCCGACATCCGCGCCTTCATCGCCCAGCGCCGCGGCGAGGGGCTGGGCGCGGGCGGGGTGCAGCGGGCGCTGGCCGCGATCCGCGGCTTCTACAAATTCCTCGCCCGCGAAGGCATTCTGGAAAACGCCGCACCCCGTTCGGTGCGAACGCCGCGCGTGAAGCGCGGCCTGCCCCGGCCCCTGAGCGAGAAGGACGCGGCCCGCGTGCTGGAAGAAGCGGGAGAGCATGATGTGGAATGGATGGCGGCGCGCGATGTGGCGCTGCTCACGCTTTTATATGGCGCGGGCTTGCGCATCTCCGAAGCCTTGTCGCTGAAGCGCGGCGATGTGCCGTTGGCCCAGACGCTCACCATTCTGGGAAAAGGACGAAAGGAGCGCGCGGTGCCGGTGCTCCCGGTCTTGCAGGACGCGGTGCAAGCCTATGCCGCTCGCATTCCTTTTACCGGTGCGCCGTCGGCGCCGCTGTTTCTTTCCCGCCGCGGCAACGCCATGAGCGCGCGCGAGGCCCAGGCCCTGATGCAGCGGCTGCGGGGCCGGTTGGGCCTGCCCGAAAAAGCCACGCCCCATGCGCTGCGCCATTCCTTCGCCACCCATCTGCTCCAAGGGGGCGGGGACCTGCGCAGTATCCAGGAATTGCTGGGCCACGCCTCGCTGTCCACCACCCAGACCTATACCGCGATGGACATGCGCGCCTTGATGGAAACCTATGAAAAGGCCCATCCGAAAGGAAAACAGGCCTAACCAGTGGTCCCAGTTGTCCAGACAGGTTCTTTGCTTTAAAGCTCCCGCGCCCTGACAGGGCCGCCTTAGCTCAGCCGGTAGAGCATCGCATTCGTAATGCGGGGGTCGCGTGTTCGAGTCACGCAGGCGGCACCATTTTCAAAACCCGTTTCGCCGCGCCCGGGCGTTCGAGTCACCTCGCCAGCAATCCTGAAGACACTGGTAGTCACACTGTGGTCGCCACTGCTGAATTCTTGCAGTTTTCCAAGCCACCGGCTTGTTTCGATACGCTGGCCTGAATGACATCCGAGGTCTTTGGCGCCCAGCCGCGTTTTTTCAAAATCAGGTGATACCAAGTGATGGCTGCGGCCATTACCAGGCCCAGAATGATCAGACTGGGGCGGCCAGCAGTGGCATCCGCCAGATTCGCTAAAGCAAAACCCACCGCCATCAGCAAACCAAGAAGCGGCGCTAAGGGATACAGAGGCGCGCGCCACAGCCCCGGGCCGCCGGTCAAGCCCTTGCGGTGGCCCACCAGCACCGCAAGACAGACCAGTCCCCAACCATAGACGATCAACCCACTGATGAAGGCCAACAATAGATGCGATGCGAGGAGGCAGCACAGTGCGGAAAAAACCACTGTCACCAGTGTGGCGGCGCGGGGCACACCGGATGCGCCCGACACCGATGACAGCGGGCGGTTGACCGCAGCGGGCAACAGTCCATCGCGCGCAACGCTGAACAGAAGCCGCGCTCCCATCATGATTGTTGCGATAATCGCGTTGAAAATGGCGAGGGCGACACCGGCGCTCAAGGCCTGCGCCGCCCAAGGACCAATCGCTTGGGAAACGAACGTCGCGAAGGGTGCGTGGCTCGCCAGCACGGCGGGCAAGTCGCGTGCACCGATCGTCACTGCGATGACCGGCAACGCCGTGGCGAACCCGCCGGTCAGGGCGGCGGCGATGATCACCCGTCCCATTTGTCGGTGGGGATCACGCAGTTCTTCGCCGAAATAGATCGCCTGGTTTCCGCCGACGGTGCCATAGGCCGTGTTGACCAGGGCCGACATCAGGACTCCGAACGCCACCGGCGCCATGACGCCGCTGCTTAGCGCGTGTGGCGTCACCAGCAGAATTTCCGGCCCCCGCACGGGATGCCAGAAGCCGCAGGCGATCAGGGTAACAACAGCAACCATCTCCACGGCGAGGAAGATACCAGTCACCGTCGTGCTCGTTCGCACGCCCAGAAGCGCCACCAGCGTGGCGGCTGCCAGCACACCGAATGTCAGAAGCGCTGGCGTTATGCCGTGCGCCAATTCCCCCGCATAAGTGGCCGCAATCTGGCATTCGAAGGCGATGGTCGGCCCTAAAGTGGCGAGCCAAATCGCCAGGGTGGCAGCGCCAGCCCATCCCCCCAAAGTGCGCCCCACGCCGACATAGTCACCACCGGCATAAGGAAAAGCCGAACCCAGTTCGGCATAAACAAAGCCCCAAACCAGCGCCGCGCCCAGACCCAGCAGGAAGAGCAAGACAGTGCCGGTACCGGCATGCACCAGCACGTCCCCGCCAATTCCATAGACAGAAAAAACGGGAGAAAGGCAGGAAAGGGCCAGGAGCCAAACCCCAAAGGGCGAAAGCTGGCGGTGCAGCGCAGACGAGACAGGAGGGATAACTGCAATATCCCCTATTGGGTCCACGATGCTGCGTTCCCCCTGTTCGTCGGCAAAGCAGTTCGTATCAAGCGGCTACTCCACGCCGATCACTTCTTGGCGGCCTTAGACGCCTGATATGCGGTGGTAGAGCTTGCGGTCTTGGCACTCTTGTCCTTTTTGGGCTTCTTCTTCTCGCGGTTACTTTTCTGCTCTTTGCTCATTTTTGCTTTTTCCTCAAATCAGAAGCACGGAATAGGATAACCTCGTTGTGCCTTAAAGGAGAAGCCCTTGTCCGTAGAGCCCAAGGATTTCGGCCGTCGCTCATCCCGCAACGTGTTTGGAGACCCCTTGCAGGTCTGCTCGCTGTCGCCCATGACGGGGTTTCTCCGCAACGGTTGCTGCGATACCGGTCCTGAAGACGTTGGCAGTCACACCGTGTGTATCGTCGCCACTGCCGAATTCCTGCAGTTTTCCAAAGCCATGGGTAACGACCTGTCAACCCCGATGCCGGACTTCGGCTTTGAAGGGCTCAAGCCCGGCGACCGCTGGTGCCTTTGTGCGCCACGCTGGAAAGAAGCCTTTGACGCCAACCAGGCACCGCGCGTCGTCCTGCGTGCCACGCATCAAGGGGCGCTCGAATTCTGTTCGCTCGTCGAGCTGAAAAGCCGCGCCATCGATTTGGCATAAGCGGGCAATCGTTGGTTTTTCGACCCCGTTCGTCTCCTGAGAGGATCTGTATCTGGGATCGCTGGCATGCTACTGCTCACCTCGTAGGTTCATTAGCATTGCAGTTGCCGCAGTCTGCGGTGACAACGAACAAACCCCCTCAAAGACGGAGATCCGCGCAATGAGTAATGTCCGATCTGTCAGCGATATTCCGCCAAATGTCTGGTGCATCCTTTGAGCGAGCCCTGGCGCATGCCCGTAAATCGGCCGCAGTTCGCCGTTGGCAGTCTGCCGTTTGGCACAATGGGGGCGGCGCTAGCCGTCATCGTACTGCTGCTGATCGTGTACTCGACCTATTTCACCATCGATCAGGGCGAACGCGGCGTTATCTTGCATAACGGCGCCATTGTCGGCGAGGCGGAACCCGGACTGCATTTCAAGATGCCGATCATAACGACAATCGCCAAGATTTCGGTGCAGATTCAGAAAGAAGCATTCGAGAAGAGCGCCCAGGGCGACACACGGATGCAAGCCTATTCGCGCGACCAACAACCCGCGACCATTGCGCTGTCAGTGAACTATCATGTTACGGATGCCTCCGCCGTATATGCGCAATATGGCTCGCTCGAGAACATGGAATCGCGGATCATCAGCCCCAAGACATATGAGCAATTGAAGAATGTCTTCGGGCAGTTCGATGCCGCCGACGCCATCCAAAAACGCGCGTCCCTGAACGCGGAGGTCTATGCCGCAATCCGTAGCGCCGTGCGCGGCCCGATTGTGATCGACAGTGTGCAGGTCGAGGATATTACTTTCTCGACACAGTACGAGGATGCCGTAGAGGCGCGCATGCAGGCTATCGTCAAGCAACAGCAGGCAGAGGCAGACAAGCAAAAGCGCATCATCGATGCCGACGCGTCCGCCTATGAGGTGAAAGCGGCGGCCGATGCCAAGGCACACCAGATCGAGGTGCAGGGCGCAGCCGAGGCTGGCGCAATCAAGGCCCGAGGTGACGCCCTGCGCGACAATCCGGGCCTGCCGACGCTCACCGCCGCCGAGAAATGGAATGGGGTGCTCCCCACCACGATGGTGCCAGGCAACGCACTGCCATTTCTGAACCTCGCCAAATAATCGCGTTGGTTCTTGAAGGCGGAGAGAATGACGCTGGATCAAGACGAGCTGAAGGCGATCGCCGGCCGGACCCTCCGGCACTACGACCACAATGCTCAGCAATTCTGGGAAGCCACGCAAGACCACGACGTGAGCCAGAACATCCAGGCTCTCCTTCAATACATCGAGGGACCAAAGCCTTTCACGATCTTGGATTTCGGTTGTGGCCCTGGACGCGATTTGAAGAAATTCGCTGAGCTTGGCCACGTTGCGATCGGTCTGGATGGATCGTCCAAATTCGCTGCAATAGCTTCGGCTCTGGAATTTGAAGTGTGGGAGCAGAATTTCCTTCAGCTCAATTTGCCCGATGAGCGCTTCGACGGGATATTCGCCAACGCGTCCCTGTTCCATATCCCGTGCCAGGAGTTACCCCGTGTCCTAAAGGAATTGAAGGCCACGCTGAAGCCAAGCGGGGTCCTGTTCAGCTCCAATCCAAGGGGATCAAATCAAGAAGGCTGGTCGGACGACCGTTACGGCGCGTTCCACGATCTTGAAACGTGGCGAAGATATGCGACAGGCGCCGGATTCACCGAGCTCACACATTATTACAGACCTGCGGAACTGCCACGCCATGAGCAGCGATGGTTGGCCAGCGTGTGGCGAAAGGTCTGAGAAATCTTCTCGTCCGGCAGGATGGTGGAACTTACCTCGCCACGTTCCTGCCGCAAGATGATGTTTTGCTCCAGGAAGCTTTCTGGAGTTGCGATGAGCGGAGCATTGAGCGCGCCGCCGGAAAAGCGCCCCCAAAGGCCGGTGCTGCCCGGAGGTCCCAAACGTTTCGGCGATGCCGTGCCGGCCGCCCGGCGGAAGAGCCGCCTCATCGCCGGGGCGTTCACCGCCGCGGTGCACGTTATCATCTTCGCCGCATTGTTCTGGCCGCGCACTGCCAGGCCACCCTCTCACATCGTGCCGCCGCCGCCGCCCTTGCAGGTCAGCTTGCTGGAGATACCCAAGCCCACGCCGCCCGGTCCGCCCGAACCGGCGATGCTCCGACCTGACTCCGTTGATGTGGCGGCGCCGCGTTTTGCCGTGCGTGCGCCGACCCCTTCCGCTATCACAATGCCCGACACATCGGATCTCTTGAGCGACTCCCAGCTCGCGGGCGCTGCTACCGTGGGCGGCGCGGGAGGAGGAGGCACGTGCGACATGGCGCGGGCCGTGCAGCAAGCCTTGCGGCGCGATCCCATGGTGCACGCAGCGGTCGAAGATGCGCACCGCTCAGGCAGAGCGATCATGCTGTGGAACGGAGACTGGGTGCGGTCGGGCGATCAGGATGGCAAAGGCCTCTCGGCAGTGCGCGAGGCAGTCACATGGGAAGTGGCCTTCGCGCCGGAAGCTTGCCGCAACATACGGATGCACGGATTGGTGCTGTTGTCACTGGCGGACGGAAGCACGCGCTTTGCCCTCGGCTCAGGCGATTGGCGCTGGTCGGACCTTTTGGGCTTGCGTCGCTGACGCGGGGGGCCGGCCCGGTTGAACGGGCGCGGCCCCAACCGATGTCAGGCCATCACGATCAGCAGGACGCGGCGGTTCTGCGCCCGGCCGGTGCGGGTCTTGTTGCTGGCCACCGGGTCTTTCTCGCCATAAGAGATGGTGTTCATCCGGTTCAAGGACACGCCGTGCTGGTTCATGAACAGGCGCACGGTCTCGGCTCTTTCCTCACCCAGCCGGTCGTTGAGCGAGGCAGGTCCGGCCGAATCCGTATGGCCCTGGATCTCCAGATAGACGTTGCGGTTGTCGTTCTTGAGCTTGTCCACAAAGTCCTGCAGACGCTGCTGGGCCTCCGGCGAAAGCTTGGAACTGTCGACCGGAAATTTCACGGAATCGTCCGACAACACCATGGCGTAAAGGAACTTGCCTTCGGCCAGCTTGCCGGCGGCCTCGGCGCGGTTCATGGCGTCCTGGGTCGATTGGTCGAGCTTAACCAAATGGGCCTGGTGTTCGTCCACTTGGCCTTGAGTGGCCTGCGTCTTGGCGTCCACCGCTGCTACATGCTTGTCCACATAGTCTTCGGTCGCACAGCCGCCGAGGCTAAGAGCGGTGGCAGCCAAGGCTGCGGCGGCGAAGATGGCGGGTCTTACTCTTTGCATCGATGTCTCTCCCGTTGTCCCCTACCCGTGGTGCAAAGCTGCGGGTACAGTGTGGCGGAAATGGGGTGTTTTGGGGCGCAAATGCGGGCATCTCTTGTCACGTGTTTGAATGATGCGGGCCGCACCGCCCCTCGCCGTCATTGTGGGGCATCGCCATGAACCGTCGCACGATGCTTGCTTCCCTGACTGGTGGCGCCGCGCTATTGGCGGCTGATGGCCGCTTCGCCTGGGCGCAAAGCCAGGGCCGCCCGGGCCCGCGCAATCTCATCACCGATGTGGCGGGCCTCACGGTGGGCCAAGCCGACAATCCCAAAGTGCGCACCGGCGTCACAGTGATCCTGCCCGAGGGCCGCGCCACTTGCGCCGCCGATGTGCGCGGCGGTGGTCCCGGCACGCGCGAGACCGACGCGCTCAATTCCTGGAATTTGGTCCATTCGGTGGATGCGGTGGTGCTGTCGGGCGGTTCGGTCTATGGCCTGGCCGCTGCCGATGGCGTGGCGTCATGGCTGGGCGCGCATGACCGCGGCTATGGCATGTCGCAGGCCGCGGGCGTTCCCAAATCACCCGTGATCCCCGCCGCGATCCTTTATGACCTCGCCAATCGCGGCGACAAGAAATGGAACCTCAACCCGCCCTATCGCGATCTGGGACTTCGCGCGGTGGAAAGCGCGGGCGCGGATTTCAAATTGGGCACCGCGGGCGCGGGCTATGGCGCGGAAGCTGGCGCGCTCAAGGGCGGCACCGGTTCGGCATCATTCGTCACCGGGGATGGCATCACGGTGGGCGCCATCGTCGCCGTCAACTGCCTGGGCTCGGTGGTGGTGCCGAACACCAAGAATTTCTGGTCCGGGGCCTTCGAGATCGGCAATGAATTCGGCGGCCTGGGCGCCAGCGCAAAGCGCGTGGTGGGCGAGGATTGGGGTCAGACCAAAGCCAATCCCGCCGCGCGCGCCAACACCACCATCGCCTGTATCGCCACCGATGTGGATCTGGACATCGATCAGATGAAACGCGTGACCATGATGGCGCAAGACGGCTTGGCGCGGGCCATTCGTCCTATCCATTCGCCCTTCGATGGTGATGTGGTGTTCGGGCTTTCCACGGCGAAGCGGAAGATCAAGGGCCCTTCCGCCGATTTCACGGTGGCGCGGATCGGCTCCATCGCCGCTGACGTGCTGTCGCGCGCGGTGGCGCGGGGCGTCTATGAGGCGATATCGCCGCCCGGCATGGAAGGCAAGACTTGGCGCACGCTGTGAGATTATCGGCGCGCTGATGATGTCCCCCGCCGCCCGCATCGTCATCGGTCTGGTTATCCCCTTCCTGTCGGTGATCCCGACGGTGCCGTTGCTCAATCATTTGCCCATCGCGCCGTTCGGCATTCGGCTGGGGCTTTTGTGGTTGTTCGCGGCCATTCCGCTGGCGTCGCTGTGTCTCGCCATCTGCTGGTTCGGCCATGACCGCGATTTGCCCGACGAAGAGATCGCGGCCGATTACGACTCAGGCCGCGAACCATGACGGCGGCTTTTCTCGGCATCATTCTTCTTTCCCTGGCGCTGGCCGCGTTCTCCCGGCGCGGACATCTGGTCCAGAAGGCCGAAGATTTCTTTGTCGCTTCGGGCCAGTTCAACACCGTGCTGTTTTTCTTTCTGGCGGTGGGCGAGACCTACAGTATCGGCTCCATTCTGGGTTATCCGGGCGGCGTCTATGCCGACGGCACAGGCGCTGCCACCTGGTTCCTGGGCTATATCCTGCTCGCTTTTGTGGTGGGTTATTTCCTCAATCCCCTGATCTGGCGCGCCGGGCGCATCCATGGGGCGATCACCTTGCCCGATCTCTTTCGCCGCCATTTCGACAGCCGTGCGCTGGAGCTGGTGGTGGCGGGCGCGGGGCTGCTGTTCCTGGTGCCGTTGGGAATGCAGCAATTCGTGGGACTCCAGATCATTCTCA
>Ga0182024_10026209_pt1 | contig 10254 bp, 1 predicted proteins | sample P32metaG_FD_120480 | JGI IMG/M metagenome (GOLD analysis project Ga0182024, IMG submission 120480) | Permafrost microbial communities from Stordalen Mire, Sweden - P3-2 metaG (Illumina Assembly) | ecosystem: Environmental > Terrestrial > Soil > Wetlands > Permafrost | place: Sweden: Stordalen...
CGAAACTTGATTTCGAGGAGGGTATCCCCCCGGACTGTTCCGCCGCGGTTGTGATGCCGGTGATTGTCGGCAGCCCTGCCGAGGTGTCAGACCTGATCGAGCGCTTGGAGATGCACCGGCTGAGCAATCCCGACCCGTTACTGCGGTTTGCCCTCCTCAGCGACCATATCGATGCGCCAGCAGAGCACCTGCCCGGTGATACCGAAATTGAGGAAACACTCGCCAGTGGCATTCGGCGACTCAATGCGCGTTACGGGCAAAACGGCGACGGGCCCTTCCATCTGCTGCACCGCCCACGCCGCTTTAACCCCTCCGAGGATTGCTGGATGGCGTGGGAAAGGAAACGGGGCAAGCTTGAGCAATTCAACCGTTTCGTCCTGGGCGAGGAGACCTCTGGCTTCTCGCTCACCGAAGGCAATATGGATGCGCTCCGCGGCATCCGATTCGTCGTTACGGCCGATGCTGACACGACGCTTCCGCCGGGATCCGTGAGCCGCCTCGTGGGAACGCTCGCACACCCCCTTAACAGTGCCTACCTCGATCAGGCATCTGGTCAAGTCCGCGCTGGCTACACGGTCGTGCAGCCGCGGGTCGAGATCTCCCCGGAAAGCGGAAACCGCTCGCTCTTCGCGCGGCTCTACGCCGGAGATACAGCAGTCGACATCTATAGCCGCGCCGTTTCCGACGTCTATCAGGATCTCTTCGGCGAAGGCATCTATGTCGGCAAGGGAATCTACGAAGTCGCCTCCTTCCACCAGAGCCTCAAGGCGCGAGTGCCCGAGAACGCCCTGGTCAGCCATGATCTCTTCGAAGGCGTGTACGGGCGCGCTGCGCTGGCGAGCGACATTGTCCTCTATGAGAACTTCCCAGTGGGCTATGTCGAGTATGCCCGCCGCTGGCAACGGTGGGTACGCGGTGACTGGCAGCTCCTGCCGTGGCTCGCTGGCCGGGCGTCCGGCGCCGGCGACGGACGGTTCGCGTCCGGATTGTCAGCACTGGATCGCTGGAAGATCCTCGATAATCTTCGCCGAAGCATGATCCCAGTCGCTCTGGTCGCACTTGCCGCAGCCGGTTGGCTCATGCTGCCCGGCAGCCCCTGGGTCTGGACGGTCCTCACCGCGGCCGTGCCCAGCGCCTACGTGTTTACCGACCTTGTCACCGGGCTCGCGCGAGGTCGACGCCACGGAGCGCTTCGAGGTATCCTGCACAGGTTCAGGGATCACTCGGGCCGTTGGTTCCTCGCCATCGTATTCCTGTTGCATGATGCGGCGGTTGCTCTGGATGCGATCGCAAGGACGCTTTGGCGAATATTCGTGTCCCGGCAGCATCTGCTCGAGTGGACTTCGGCAGCCCATACAGCGGCTCATTTTGCCCCGCGCGGCTCCCGCGCTGACGTGTGGCGGCAAATGTGGATCGCTCCTACTGTCTCGGCCGTGTTCGCAATAGCGCTAGCCTTCATGAATCCGGCGGCGCTGCTGTCGGCGGCTCCTCTGCTCCTATTGTGGGGTGCCTCGGCGGAAATCGCAGTATGGATCAGCCGGCCCGGCCGCCCGCTGCAAGAGCGCCTCGGAGCGGACGAGCGCGCTTTTCTGCGCCGGCTCGCGCGACGCACCTGGCTCTACTTCGAGACATTCGTTGGCCCCGAGGACAATTGGCTTCCACCGGATAATTTTCAGGAGGAACCGCACACAGAGATTGCCCACCGCACGTCGCCGACCAATGTCGGCATGATGTTCCTTTCTTCACTCACAGCGTGGGATCTCGGATATGTGAGCTCGGCCGATCTCGCCGCGCGCATCCGGAATGGCCTCGATACGCTCGATCGCCTCGAGCGCTACCGCGGACACTTTCTCAACTGGTATGACACGCGGCTCCTTGATCCGCTCGAGCCTCGTTACGTGTCGACCGTGGACAGCGGAAACCTAGCAGTTTGCCTGCTGGCGTTGAAGGAGGGCTGCATCGAAGCCGCGAGCGCGCCTGTGCTGCGGAGAGAGCAGTGGGACGGCCTCGCCGACACGCTCGATCTGCTGATGCAGGCGATGGATGTCGTTACGGACGAACACACCACCGAGCTACGCTCGCGCATGGTGGCGATCATGGAGCGCGCTTTGTCGGCTCGCGATCAGCCCCAGGCGTCGCGGGCAGTGCTGAATGATCTCTGCGATCGCGATTGTCCGGAACTCGAAGCAATGATCGGGGGAGGCATCGCGCTACGGGGAGTACCGACGGCAGAGGTCCTGCGGGAAGTCCATATCTGGCTCGGGCGGATGCACCACCATTTGACCGGCATGCGGCGCGATCTCGAGACGCTCTATCCGTGGTTGGCTTTGACGGAAGCTCCGGCACTCGGTTGTGAGGATTTGGCGCAGGCGATCGGCAACATCCTCGCACCATCCATGTCGCTTTCGGTGGCCTCGGAGGCCTGCGCCCGCGCCCGCGAGATGCTGGCTGCGGCGATCGCAATGCCGCACGCCGGTGAGACGACGGCGCCATGGCTCTCCGATCTCAACACCGCCGTCGAGCGGGGCGCCCGAGCCCTAAGCGAGTTACGCCAGGGTCTCCTCGACGTCGCAGCACGATCGGAGGCCGCGGCCTTTAGCATGGACTTTCGGCTGTTGTACGACCGGGAGGTTCACCTCTTCCACGTCGGTTACAATGTGAGTTCGGATCGGATCGATCCGCACCACTACGATCTCCTTGCCACGGAGGCCCGGCTGGCGAGCTACTTCGCGATCGCGAAGAGGGATGTCCCGACAGAGCATTGGTTCTTCCTCGGACGGGCGATCACGCAATTGGATGACGGCCTGTCGCTCGTCTCCTGGAACGGGTCGATGTTCGAGTACCTGATGCCACCGCTACTGTTGCGGAGCGGCCTCGGCACGCTTGTCGATCAGAGCGAGCGGGTGGCTGTGGACACCCAGCGCCGCTATGCCGACAAACTCGACATCCCGTGGGGAATCTCCGAGTCCGCGTTCGCGTCGGTCGACGTGAACCATCATTACCACTATCGCGCATTCGGAGTGCCGCAACTCGGCCTGCGTCGCGGGCTGTCCCGAGACCTCGTGGTTGCGCCTTATGCCACGGCGTTGGCGCTGGCCGTCCGTCCGCGCGCAGCGGTGCATAACCTCAGAAAGCTGGACCATCTCGGGCTCGTCGCCTGCTACGGCCTCCGGGAGGCGGCCGACTTCACGCCGGAGCGCGTGCCGGAAGGCCACTCATTCTCGCTGGTCCGCGCCTACATGTCGCACCACCAGGGTATGATCCTCGCGGCCATCGGAAATGCGTTGCACGACGATGTCCATGTGCGCCGGTTCCGCGAGGACCGTCGGATGCGATCCATGGAACTCCTGCTCCAGGAAAGGATCCCCTGGGAGATTCCGTCCGAGACCGTCCGCGAAGAGGAGCCCCGAGAGCCCGCGCCTCGCCGGGTCGTGGTGTCCGCGCCTCATGCCTGGGTTCCCCCGACCGCAGAGGTCTTCCCCCAATTGCATCTGCTCGGCAACGGCCGCCTCAGCACATGGATATCGGAGGCCGGCGGCGGCGGCCTTTGGTGGCATCGGCAAGCGTTGACACGCTGGCTGCCCGACGCAACGCGCGATCACCACGGCCTCTGGATCTATGTTCGCGACGAGGACAGCGGCTTGGTCTGGTCTGTGGGGCGACAGCCGACCGGCGTTATCTCCGATGATGCGCACATTGTCTTTCATCCGCACATGGCCGAGTTCCACCGTCGCGATCATGGCATCGGGATCCGCATGGAGGTGGGCGTCACAGCGGGCGATGACGTGGAGGTTCGCCGCATCACGGTCGTCAACGAAAGCGATCGCCCGCGGACGCTCCGCCTGACGAGTTGTGGCGAGGTGGTCCTCGCACCTCCGCTTGAGGACGAACGTCATCCGGCGTTCAGCAAGCTCTTCGTCGTCAGCGAGTACATGCCCGGGCTCAATGGGTTACTGTTCACGCGACGTCTTCGCAATCCCCGCGACCGGGCGCCGGTTCTGCTCCATCGCCTTGTGTCCGACGAACTCGGTCTTGATGTCACTGCCTTCGAGACGGACCGGCTCGTCTTTCTCGGCCGAGACGGAGATCCGCGGCGGCCACGGGGCGTCACGGAAGGGCTCACCGGCACCGTCGGCTGGACGCTCGATCCGGTCATGTCCCTCCAGCTGCGTCTCGAGCTCGAACCACGGGAAAAAAGGCAGTTTGCCTTCCTGACGATGGCGGCAGGATCGCGCGAGACTCTTTTGGATCTCGCCGAGCGCTACGCGACGATGGCGTCGCTCGATTGGGCGCTCGGCAACGCCGCGACGGAAGCGGCACGCGAAACGCAATCGCTCGGCCTCGAGCCCGAGCGATTGCCAGAACTGCAAACGCTCGCCTCTCTCCTGATTCACCCGCATCCGGCGCTCCGCGCCAAGCCATCCGAAGTCGCCGCGAATCGGCTCGGCCAGCCACGCCTCTGGGGCTTCGGGCTCTCGGGTGATCTTCCCATCCTGCTCCTTCGCGCGGACGAGCCAAGCGAAATGGGTCTCCTGCGCGTCCTTATCCGCGCCCACCGGCTCTGGCGTCGGCGCGGGCTCCACGTCGATCTCGTGGTACTCCGCACGGGCGTCTCCGGCTACGTGGAGCCGATGCGCGAGCGCGTCCTCTCGCTGCTTCACGAATTGGGCGCACACGAGTTCTTGGGCCGCAGCGGCGGCGTGCACCTGCTCTTTGCGGACCAGATGAGCAAGGACGAGATGTGTCTGCTTGAATCCGTTGCGCGTGTCGTCCTCGACGAGTCGCGAGGTCCTCTCGCGCAGCAGCTTGCGACTGCCGCTGAGCCGCACCCGACGCCGCCGCGTTTTGAGCCCTCCGGGGCAGGCATGCCGGACCAGATGGAGCCGGCGCTTCCCCGGCCAGCGAACCTGCGTTTCGACAACGGCCTCGGAGGCTTTACGGAGGACGGCCGGGAATATGCAATTCACCTCGAGCCGGGGGAGCACACGCCAGCTCCCTGGTGCAACGTTCTCGCGAACGACGAGTTCGGCTGCATCGTCACCGAAGCGGGCGGAGGATTTACCTGGGCGGTCAACAGCGGGGAGAATCGTCTCACCCCCTGGACGAACGATCCGGTCGCCGACCCGCCGAGCGAAGCGCTCTATCTGCGGGACGAGGAGACCGCGGAGATCTGGACGCCGACGCCGCAGCCGGCGGGGGCCGACGCCGCATGCGAGATCAGACACGGAGCGGGCTACACGAAGTGGCGACGACGCAGCCACGGGTTTGAGCAGGAACTCGTCGTGTTCGTGCCGCCTGGCGACCCGGTGAAGGTGGCGCGGTTGCGAGTGCACAACCTTCGGTCCCGGACGCGGCGCGTAACGGCGACGTATTACGCCGAGTGGTTGCTCGGCGCTCTGCGCAGCATCTCTCGGCCGTTCGTGGTGTGCGAGTATGATCCCGGCTGCCACGCGCTCCTGGCGCGCAACCATTGGAATCCCGACTTCAGCGAGCGGGTGGCATTCCTGACCTCGAGCCATCCGCCCCACAGCGTCACGGCCGACCGGCAGGACTTTCTCGGCCGCGAGGGCGATCCGCGCGATCCCGCGGGATTGCGGCGGTGGGACCTCGGCGGACGTATCGAGCCCGGCGCCGATCCATGTGCAGCGTTCCAGGTGCATCTCGACATCGGAGCCGAGCAAACGACGGAAGTCGTGTTTGTCCTCGGCCAAGGGCGAGATCGTGCGCACGCTGAAGAACTCGCGCGCCATTGGCAGGAACCGGGGCAAGTCGATCGCGCCTTCGAGGAGCTCAACCAACACTGGGATCGACTGCTGGGTGCGGTTCGCGTGCGCACGCCGGACCCTGCTTTCGATCTGATGCTGAACAGGTGGCTTCTGTACCAGACCCTCTCCTCTCGCCTCCTAGCGCGGGCAGGCTTCTACCAGGCCAGCGGCGCGATTGGGTTTCGCGATCAGCTTCAGGATGTTCTTGCGCTCCTGTATGCTGACCCCGCCCGTGCGCGAGCGCATATCCTGGCCAGCGCCGCGAGGCAATTCGAGGAGGGCGACGTCCTCCACTGGTGGCACCCACCTCAGGATCGCGGTGTGCGGACGCGATGCTCTGACGACCTCCTCTGGCTACCCTATGTTGCGAGCCACTATGTCGAAGCTACCGGCGACCTGTCTATCCTGAGTGAGGAAGTTTCATTCCTGCGCGGGGCACCGCTGTCGCAGGACGAGGAGGATCGCTACTCCCGTTTCGACTCGACTTCTGAGCGGCGGTCGCTGTTCGAGCACTGCGAGCGTGCGTTGGAGCGCGGGGTTACGCAAGGTGCGCACGGCCTGCCATTGATTAACTCGGGCGACTGGAATGACGGGATGAACCGCGTGGGCAGGCGCGGCCAGGGCGAAAGTGTGTGGCTCGCGTGGTTCGCAATCGCCACGATGACCAGCTTCGCCGGATTGGCTACCCGTTTGGGTCGAAGCGACCTCGCGCAAGGCTGGACGCGGCGTGCCCAGGAACTCCGACAGTCGGTCGAAGCAAGCGCATGGGACGGACACTGGTATCTCCGCGCCTTCGACGACGACGGACGCCCGTGGGGCTCGGCCGCCTCCGACGAGTGTCGCATCGACTCGATCACGCAATCGTGGGCGGTGCTCGCCAGCGACGGCATCTCGGAGCGGGCCCGAGCAGCGGTCGAGGCGGCCTCTCGCGAATTGGTGCGCGATGACGACCGGCTAATCCGGCTTCTCTGGCCGCCCTTCCAAGACACGCCCCGCGACCCCGGATATATCAAAGCATATCCGCCGGGGATCCGTGAAAATGGAGGACAATACACCCACGCCGCGGCGTGGCTGGGTTTCGCCTTCGCCGATGTCGGCGATGGGGACAACGCCGCGCACATCTTTGAACTCATAAACCCGATCAATCACGCGACATCCCGTTCCGACGCAGACCACTTTCGCGTCGAGCCTTATGTGATTGCGGCGGATGTAGCGAGTGTCGCGCCAAATACGGGTCGCGGCGGCTGGACCTGGTACACAGGCTCCGCCGCTTGGACCTGGCGACTTGGTGTGGAGGCGATCCTGGGACTGCAGTTACGGAATGGCGAACTCCTCATCGATCCGGTCCTACCCAAGCGCTGGGGTTCATTTGAGGCGGAGATAAAGGGGCCTGCGGGGGCACTGGAGATCCGGGTCGAGGATCCGGATCACATCGGCCGAGGCGTTGTCGAGATTTTCGTCGATGGCTCAGCGATCGAGGGGGCCACCGTCGCTTTCCCGACCGATGAGTCGGTGCGGAAGGTCGAGGTGCGTCTGAGGCAGCTGCCGGTAAGTTGACTGAGATCAATGCAATCTCACCCATATAAGTAAATTAGAGGCGATCGGAGGCCAAGGACACAGTCGCCGGTTTGAGCAGCCCTAAAGATAATCTACCCGGGAAAGCTGGAGTGAGGCACTTCGCGCTCTGCTCTGGAATTTAGCTCTGCTATGAAATTCGGACGGGATCCGCGATGCGCGAAGTGAGGCCCCCTCGCGCTCTGGTTCGAGGTTCTAAGCCGAGACGGTAAGAACGCCTCCGAGGTGCGCAGGGTGTAGTTGGTGGATTTGCCACCGCCCGGCATTGCAAAGCGGTCGGCCAACATGAGCGCGTGAGTACACACAATGAGCAAGACATCGTCGCTGGTGGTGTGGTTCGAGGGATTGGGAAGGAACGACGTGCCGCTGGTCGGCGGCAAGAATGCCTCGCTCGGTGAGATGGTGCACCATCTTGGAGAGCATGGCATCAGGGTGCCACCCGGTTTTGCCACTACCGCACAGGCCTATTGGCGGTTCGTCGACGAAAATGGGCTCAGACAAACGATCGCCAATTCGCTCGCCGCACTCGAGGCTGGCCATGCGCCGCTTGCGGAGGTTGGGGCTACGATCCGTCACGAATTCTTGCGCGGGACGTGGCCTCAGGACATCGCTGAGGCCATTCAAGTTTCGTATCGCGAACTTTGCCGGCGCGCAGGAAAGATTGACGCTGATGTTGCCGTCCGATCGAGTGCTACGGCCGAAGATCTACCCGACGCGAGCTTCGCAGGGCAGCAGGAGACCTTTCTCAATATCCGCGGCGACGCCGCGCTGCTCGATGCATGCCGGCGCTGCTACGCATCGCTGTTCACCGACCGCGCCATCAGCTACCGCCACGTCAAGGGCTTCGACCACATGAAGGTTGCGCTCTCCATCGGTGTGCAGCGCATGGTGCGCTCCGATCTCGGCGGCTCCGGGGTTATGTTCTCGCTAGACACCGAGACCGGCTTCGACAAGGTCGTGCTGATCAACGCCGCCTGGGGCCTGGGCGAGAACGTCGTGCAGGGCGCCGTCGACCCCGACGAATACGTGATATTCAAGCCGCTGCTGGCGGATGCCGCGCTCACGCCGATCGTCGAGAAGAAATGCGGCGAGAAAGCAAAGAAAATGACCTATGCGCCGGCGGGCGAGCACCCGACCAAAAATGTGCCGACCTCGAAGGTGGAACGCGCGGCTTTCGTGCTGGCGGATGACGATATTTTGCAGCTCGCGCGCTGGGCGGTTGTGATCGAGCAGCATTACGGCCGGCCCATGGACATGGAATGGGCCAAGGACGGCGAGAGCGGCGAAGTGTTCATCGTACAGGCGCGGCCCGAAACGGTGCAGTCGCGCCGCGCACCGGGCGCCTTCCGCAGCTACCGCATCAAGTCGAAGGGGCGGAAGCTGGTCAGTGGTTTGAGCATCGGCGACGCCGTGGTGGCGGGCAGAGTCTGCATCATCGACAGCCCGAAGCAGATCGACCGCTTCGTCGACGGCGCCGTACTGGTGACGCAGACGACCGATCCGGACTGGGTGCCGATCATGAAGAAGGCGGCGGCGATCGTCACCGATCACGGCGGGCGCACCTCGCACGCCGCCATCGTCAGCCGCGAGCTCGGCCTGCCGGCGGTGGTCGGCACCGAGAACGCCACGCAAGTGCTGCACGACGAGCAGCAGGTCACCGTCTCCTGCGCCGAAGGCGATCAGGGCTTCATCTACGAGGGCACCGCCGACTTCGAATCGAGCGAAATCGATTTCAGCAAGGCGCCGGCAACCCGCACCCAGGTGATGCTCAATCTTGCCAATCCGGCGGCGGCGTTCCGCTGGTGGCGCATCCCGGCCGACGGTGTCGGCCTCGCGCGCATGGAGTTCGTGGTCAGCAACCACATCAAGGTGCATCCCATGGCGTTGGTACACTTCGACACGCTCAAGGACGCCGAGGCCAAGGCGCAGATCGAGTCGCTCACCGCCAACTATGCCGACAAGCAAGAGTATTTCGTCGATCGGCTAGCGCGCGGGCTGGGGAGGATCGCGGCAGCGTTTCATCCCAAGCCGGTGATCGTGCGCATGAGCGACTTCAAGACCAATGAATATGCCGGTTTGATCGGCGGCGCCGAATTCGAGCCGAAGGAGGAGAACCCGATGCTCGGGTTCCGCGGCGCCTCTCGCTACTACTCGCCGCGCTACAAGGAGGGTTTCGCGCTCGAATGTCGCGCCATCCACCGGCTGCGCGAGCAGATGGGCTTCGGCAACGTCATCGTGATGATCCCGTTCTGCCGCTCGACCAAGGAGGCCGACCGCGTGCTCGATGTCATGGCGGAGAATGGGCTCAAGCGCGGGAAGAATGGCCTGCAGGTCTATGTGATGTGCGAGATCCCCTCCAACGTCATTCTGGCCAAGGAATTCGCCGAGCGCTTCGACGGCTTCTCGATCGGCAGCAACGATCTGACGCAACTTACGCTCGGTGTCGACCGCGACTCATCCGAGCTGGCCGGCCTGTTCGACGAGCAGGACGAGGCGGTGAAGTGGATGATTCACAGCGTGATCGAGGCGGCGCACCAAGCCGGCGCCAAGGTTGGGCTGTGCGGCCAGGCGCCGAGCGATCATCCGGAATTCGCCGAGTTCCTGGTGGATTGCGGCATCGATTCCATGTCGGTCAGCCCCGACAGCTTCCTCGCCGTCAAGCAGCGCGTCGCCGCCCGCGAAGCCGCCACGCCGCGTCCGCGGTTAGCGGCGCGCCGGCGGCATGAGTGAGCTAAGGCAGCACCGCACCAGTGGCGCCTGGGTCATTATCGCGCCCAAGCGCGGCTGCCGGCCGCAGATGGGCGCGCCTGGCGAACGGACGCAGCTGCGCCCGCGCTTCGCCTAATGACGAGGAGTGGGAATATTTTCGAGATTGGTTCTGCGCGACCCATGCAAAGCGAGGCGCCACGTGACC
>Ga0182024_10026210_pt1 | contig 10254 bp, 10 predicted proteins | sample P32metaG_FD_120480 | JGI IMG/M metagenome (GOLD analysis project Ga0182024, IMG submission 120480) | Permafrost microbial communities from Stordalen Mire, Sweden - P3-2 metaG (Illumina Assembly) | ecosystem: Environmental > Terrestrial > Soil > Wetlands > Permafrost | place: Sweden: Stordalen...
CACCGTGCTGCGACGTGTTCGAACTCGAAGACGGCAAGATCAAACGCTTCGACTGCTACCCGGAGGGGTCGATGATCTTTGCTCAGCTCGGGGTCTTGAACAACCTAGACGCCGCTTTGAGTCACTGAAAATCGTGTTTGCCGAACGTTCCGGCACAGCGGCGTCATACGGGCGGCGGCGAGTCGCGGTAAGCGCAAGAGCCGCGATCTTGCCGTCCCGTGCGACGATGGATAGGGCGGTTCGCCTGTCGGTTCCGAGCCCCTCGCTAGGCGTTGCTGAACTTGGCGCGCCACGAAGCCTATAAGGTGGGGATGCGTGGTCCGGACTTTTAGAACCGAGAATTCATTCTGGAGCTGTTCCGTAGAGGCGCCTGCATCGTCGCTAACTCTTCTCTATGCAATTGGGCTCAACATGACCCAGGCGTCTCTCCATTGCTTCACCACGAAGAACGCCATCCTGATCATCGAGTTTGCCAAGGACGAGCGGGAGCGCGGCGTGAGCATCCAGGAAGCCGCGGAGCTTGGTGCAAAACTCCGCTTTCGCGCGGTGATGATGACTTCCATCGCGTTCATCGTCGGCCTGGCGCCGCTGGTATGGACCGATGGCGCATCGGAAATTGCTCGCCGCAGTGTCAGTACGCCGGTGTTCGTCGGCATGCTGGCGGCGAGCACCATCGGAATCTTCCTGATCCCCATGCTTTACGTCGTGTTTCAAACTCTCAGGGAAAAGACCCGGAGGAAATCGAGGGTCACGCCGACGCCCCTTGTACAACCAGCCGAATCATCCCGTACGGCGGATCGAAGCTGACCAGGAGCTCACAGATATGCCGGCCGGACACAGCCACATCGTTCCGGGCGTTACGGCGACTTCCTGGCGCACGCCGCCTGATGCACGGATTGAGACGTTGGATCTTGTGTGCCGATGGTCTGCGTGGATTATTTTTCTGAACATGAGAAGGAAAGCCTGGAGCCTGATCGGCGCCGCCAAATCAGGCCGTCTCTTCGAGCTTCACAAGCGACTTGCTGGTAACTGCGGCATCGATCAAGATACGCGTCGTCAATGTCAGATGATCGCGCATTGCGGTGCATGCGACATCTGCGTCGCGAGCCATCGCAGCATCAGCGATCGCCTTATGTTCACTTTCGATGTCGCGGTGAGCTCGGTCCAACGGTACGGAGACGCTTCGATAACGCTCGGACTGAATGTAGAGTATCTCGCGCAAGCGCAGCATCCAAGCACTGTCGCAAGCCGCCACCAAGCCTTCATGAAACCGGCGGTGAGTCTCGACCCAGGCGGCATTGATGCGTTCCGAATCGTCGGGGTCCTGAAGCTTTACCCGGGACAATTCAAACAGCGTGGAGACAATACCGGTTTCCCATTTCAAGTCGCCATGCCTTATCGCATTCCTGAGGCATTCGCACTCGATCAGAATGCGGGTACGCGTCAGGTCTTCCAGTTCCTCCTGCGAGATAGGCGCGACGCGGAAGCCTTTATTGGGCTCGGAGACCACCAACCCTTCGGATGTCAGGCGGGAGAGCGCCTCGCGCACAGCGCCAAGGCCGAAACTTAACTGCTCGCAGACTTCGGCGATGTTGAGCTTCTGACCCGGCACCAGCCGACACGCCAGAATGTCATCGCGGATGGCTTTGTAGGCTTGGGCTGTCAGGTTTATCCTCTTTGTCGTCTCCATCTTCCGCTCCGCTTCTCCTCCGTCGGCCCCTCAAGAATTCCCGCTGCCTCTCCGAAACCGATTTTTTTATTATCGCCGATTCTGTTTGGGAGGTCCACTTTAATATATTTACTTACAGATAATATATTATATGTTGACAGATAGATTGTAAGCGCATATAGCCGGTTACGTTTTTTCAGCCAGGCAGATGAGGCAGCCATGAAATTCCTGACCTACGAAACCAGCGGCACCACGGGCCTTGCGATCGAAACGGAGAGTGGATTCAAGGGGTTGCTCTCCACCCACCACGCCTATCCCGGTGATCTTCTGACGCTGATCCGCATCGGCGGCGAGGCGTTGCAGCGGGCCGCTGTCGCGCTCAAGGGCGGCCACTCGGTGGATCCGAATGCCGTCATCTTCATGCCGCCGATAGCGAACCCGGAAAAAATCGTCTGTGTCGGGCTGAACTACAAAGACCACTCCACCGAGAGCGGCTTCGAGCAACCCAACTACCCGACTCTTTTCGGGCGTTTCAATTCGAGCCTGATTGGCAATGGCGCGCCGATCCTGCGGCCCGAGCTATCCGAGCAATTGGACTATGAGGGTGAGCTGGTCGCGGTCATCGGCAAGCGGGCGCGCGACGTCAGCGAGATCGATGCGCTGGGCTACGTCGCGGGCTATTCGATCTTTAACGATGCTTCCATCCGCGACTACCAGTTCAAGTCGCCGCAATGGACCGCTGGAAAGAATTTCGACGACACCGGTGCCTTTGGACCCTGTTTCGTAACGGCGGACGCGCTGCCTAGGGGCTGCAAGGGTCTGCGCCTTGTCACGCGCCTCAACGGCGTGGTTGTGCAAGACGCGATGATCGACGACATGGTCTTTTCAGTCGCGGAGATCATCTCGATCTGCAGCCAGTTCATGACGCTGCAGCCGGGCGACGTCATTGTAACGGGAACGCCTTCCGGGGTTGGTCTCGCGCGCAAGCCCCAGCTCTTCATGAAGGATGGAGACGTTTGTGAGGTGGAGATTGATGGGCTTGGCGTGCTTTCGAATCCGGTTCGTGACCGTGCTGTCGCTTTTGCCATGACCGCCTGACATACCCAAGGAGGAACACATGACTGCAATTGCCGGAAAGATGGGAATAACGAAACGTCCCGGTGAACTCGGCGTTCATTCGATGGACGCTTTCAATATGATGGTTCCGGATCTTCGCATCGCCGAAGACTTCTATACCACGTTTGGACTGGACGTTCGCGATGAGGGTGGGATCTTGGCCATGTACACCAAAGGCTCGAGCCACCGCTGGGCGAGCTTCGGGGAAGGTCCGAGCAAGAAACTCAACTACATTTCGTTCGGCCTCTTTGAGGAAGACTTCGAGCCGATGAAACGGCGGATCGAGCAACAGGGCGTCAAGCTAATCGACGCCCCGCGTGGCTTCGATTCCAATGGAGTCTGGTTTCGCGATCCGTTCGGTGTCTTGATCGAGATGAAGGTCGCTGAGAAGACGTCTCCCAGCATCAAGTCCGACTTTTCCGCGCAGACTGTCCCCGGAGGTGTAGCGGCGGCGCCGCGCCGCTCCAAGGCGGCCGCCGTGCATCCGCTCCGCCTGGCCCACGTGCTGCTTTTCACGCCGGATGTCGGCGAATGCATTCGCTTCTACAGCCGTGTGCTCGGCCTGCGCCTTTCCGATCGGTCCGGCGACGGGATATGCTTCATGCACGGAATCCACGGTTCCGATCACCATCTGCTCGCCTTCGCCAAATCGAGGGCGCCCGGATTGCATCACTGCAGTTGGGATGTCGGCGGCATCGACCAGATTGGCCGCGGAGCGATGCAGATGGCCGACAAAGGTTTCCAGCGAGGATGGGGCCTTGGCCGGCATGTCCTCGGATCAAACTACTTCCACTATGTGCGCGATCCCTGGGGAAGCTACAGCGAATATTCCGCCGATATCGACTTTATCCCCGTCGATCACGACTGGGATGCGGGCGACTATCCCGCGGAAGACTCGTTCTATCTTTGGGGACCGCAGCTTCCGGACGACTTCGTGCACAACTACGAGGCCGACAACGCCTAGCAGGCCGCGCTCGGTCCGAGGACCTTCGCGGGCCGGGCACGACATCAAACACGAAGTATTCGGGACCGAACGACCACATTCCATGACCAAGATAGGTCTGCGGGACACAGGAAGTTTCGATGAATACCTACGACGTCGCAGTAATCGGATACGGCCCGACGGGAATGACCCTCGCAGCATTGCTTGGGCAGCTCGGACATCGGGTTGTCGTTCTCGAAAGATACGCCGGTTTATACAATTTGCCCCGCGCCGCGTGCTTCGACGATGAGACCATGCGGGTTTTCCAAAAACTTGGAATCGTCAATGACATCATGCAAAGCTCCGTCGTGCAGCGGTATTATGAATGGCTCAACGCAGCAGGCGAGACGCTCCATAAAATTGAGTATGCCGACCCGGCGCCAGCGGGCTGGGCAGCGCTCTACATGATGTTCCAGCCGGAAATCGAAGCTGTGCTCGATCGACTGGACAAGGGATTGCCCACGGTCGAGGTGCGCCAAGGCGTCACGATTTCCGGGATTGAGCAGGATGACGAGAGCGTCACCCTGCGCGGCTTCGACAACGGCGGATCTGCAGTCTCGGTACGGGCGCGCTATGCGGTGGGCGCGGACGGCGGCAGCAGTTTCGTGCGGCAGCAACTTCGCCCAAAAGTGGATGACTATGGTTTTCAGGAAAACTGGCTGGTTTGCGATTTTCACCTGCGGAGAAAGGTGAAGGATCTGCCGATGTTCCGTCAGATCTGCGATCCGGCGCAGCCGACGTCGATCGTGCGCATCGGCCCTCAAAACCACCGCTTCTCGTTCATGCTTGATCCCGATGTGACAGCCGAACAAGCGACAGACGAGAATGAGGTCTGGACCCGTATCGGTAAATATCTGAGCAGGGACGATGCAGAGCTGATTCGTGTTGCCAACTATGTCTTCCGGTCGCGCATCGTATCTGAGTGGCGCCACGGACGCGTTTTCCTCGCGGGGGATGCCGCACACGAGATGCCGCCGTTCCTTGGTCAGGGCATGTGCTCCGGAATTCGCGATAGTCACAACCTTGCCTGGAAGCTCGATCTCGTGCTGAACGGTCGGGCGGACGAGGGGCTGCTTGATACCTATCAGATGGAGCGGGAGCCACATGTCCGTTTCATCACCGAAAAGGCGATCGAACTCGGGCGAGTGCAGACGCTGCGAGATCCGGTTGCGGCGCGGGCGCGTGACGAGAGACTGCTCGCTGGGCGTCGGGCGCAGCAGCAGCCGGACAAGATAAAGCTGCCTGGTCTTACTAGTGGTCTTATCGCCGACAGTGGTGAGTTTTTTCCTCAGGCGGTCGTAGGTCGAAATGGCACGAAAGCGCGCTTCGATGACATCGTCGGGCCTGGCTGGTGTATTGTCGCGTCTGATCCTGAAATCATTGATGCCCACTCCGCCGGTCAACTGGCGGATTGGAAGACGTTCGGAGGCAATCTTGCGGTCGTTGGGCGATCGCAAGGGCCCGGCTGCTTTGACGATGCGGATGGTGCTTACTCCGAATGGTTCGCGGCGCACGGATGCTCCGCCGCCGTCGTGCGTCCGGATTGGTATGTCTACGGTACCGCCCAGGACAGCGGCAAGCTGTCTGCGCTTCTCGAGGGGCTGGCAGCGTCACTGCGTGCAGGCGCGAAATCGAATGCATTCGGCAATGAGGGAAGGAAAGACCATGCAAGGTAAGGTCGCGCTTGAGGAACACTTCGCGCTTGTCGAAACTTTAGATGACAGCAAGGCATTCTTCTCGGAGCGCGTTTGGTCCGAGCTGCGCGGACGCCTGCTGGATTTGCAGGAACGCCGGCTGCGTGAAATGGACGCAAATGGCATCGAGACAATGCTCCCTTCGCTCAATGCTCCCGCTGTGCAGGCTGTTCATGATCGAAAACAGGCGATTGAGCTTGCCCGCCGCGCCAACGACTTCTTGGCCGAGGAAGTGGCGAAGCGACCCGACCGGTTCCGCGGCCTCGCGGCCTTGCCGATGCAGGATCCGGACGCGGCAGCAGGAGAACTCGCCCGCTGCGTGGCGGAACTCGGATTTTGCGGTGCACTTGTAAATGGGTTTAGCCAGGTCGATGAACCTGACAAGGCAGTCTACTATGACCTGCCGCAGTATAGCCCGTTCTGGACCGAGGTCGCGCGCCTGAAGGTGCCTTTCTATCTGCATCCCCGCAATCCGCTTCCGCACCACGCGCCAATTTACGATGGCCATCCCTGGTTGCTTGGCCCAACCTGGGCATTTGCCCAGGAAACTGCGGTGCACGCGCTACGGCTGATGGCGTCGGGATTGTTCGACACGCACCCCGGCTTGCAAATCATCCTCGGCCATCTCGGCGAAGGGCTGCCTTATTCGATTTGGCGAGTGGATAATCGGAACGCATGGATGAAAGAGGCGACGACCTATCCAGCAAAACGGCCGCTGGGCGAATATTTCCGAGAGAATTTCTACATCACGACTTCCGGCAATTTCAGGACGCAGAGCCTGATCGACGCGATGATGGAGATCGGGAGCGATCGCATTCTGTTCTCCGCCGATTGGCCCTTCGAGAATATCGACCATGCGGCAAACTGGTTCGACGCCTGCCCGATCGCGGAAGCGGATCGATGTAAAATCGGGCGCGACAACGCCCGCAGATTGTTCGGGCTCGACGATAGTTGAGGTGGTGCCTCCCACAGTCAATGGGTCGGCTTCGGTACGTTAGTCGTGCTTCGCCGCGCGGACTCGATCGTTGATCCGTATTCTACGGCGGGAACCATTTGCGAAAATCGATGACTAAGTGCAACGCCGTGAACTTGACGAAAGCACTATGAGGACGCCATGAGCGATTCGACGAGACCGACTGGCTGGCTGGTTGTTTTGGGCTCCACCGTTGGATTGATTGTAGGCAATGGGCCGATCCTGCTATTTACGTTCGGAATCTTCTTATTGCCTGTGGCCCAAGAGACAGGGTGGCAGCGCGGAACTATGTCTCTCGGAGTAGCGACCGCATTGACTATCGCTGGCCTGGCGACTCCGCTGGTTGGGCGATTTATCGACAAATGGGGCCTACGGCGCGTGACACTCGTTTCCATCACGCTTTTCGCGGCAAGCGTCGCGGCGATTGCTCTGACTTCGGCAAGCGTGACGATGTTCGTTTTGGCGTACGCCGTTGCGGGCCTGTTCAGTAGCGGCCAAGCACCGCTCCCCTACGCCAAAGCGGTTTCCCTCTGGTTCGACCGGCGCCGCGGCCTGGCGCTAGGCATTGCAATGGCAGGCGTGGGCATTGGAACGGCCGTCATGCCGCAAGTGGTCTCCGTCTTGCTAAAGGCGCTGAGTTGGCGAGAGGCATACATCGCGCTCGCGGCAATAACATGGATCGTCGCATTTCCAGCGGTGGCCCTCTTAGTCAAAGAGCCGTCCGTCTCTCAGGGCTCAAACAATACGGGCCTTGCAACACTGGCTACAGGCGACAAAGTAAGCGAAGCTTTGCGCAGCAGAAATTTTTGGCTGATGGCTGTTGCGGTTCTGCTGGCAGTAATGGCCGTTAATGGCGCAATCGCACACCTCGTTGCTTTACTCACCGATCGAGGAATGGCGGCGTCGGTCGCTGGTAAACTGTTGATCGGTGTCGGGCTCTCGACGATCATGGGTCGTCTTATATCCGGATATCTGCTCGATCACATTTTTGCGCCCTACCTAGCCGCGGGGATTTTCCTGGTCCCGGTTGTCGGCATGTTGGCGCTCCTGTCGGGTACGGCGTCTCCAGTATTTGGATTGTTAGCTGGGATCTGCTTCGGTTTTAGCCTTGGCGCCGAGGTCGATATCGTCGGGTTCTTGGTCGGCCGTTATTTTGGATTGCGTCGCTACGGCGAGATTTATGGCTATATCTTCGCGATTTTCACCGTAGGTTCTGGGGTCGGTCCATATCTCATGGGCCTGAGCTTTGACAGGACGCACTCGTATATGCCTGCGCTCGTTGGCTTCGCCTGCATGCTGTTGATCGCGAGCATTTTCTTTTCTCGGCTAGGCCCATACCGATACGTCTCTAACCAGTTCGTCGGGCCGCCGGCCGGGATGGCCGAGCCGACCGTCGTGCATAGGTCTCCTCGACGAGGCATACGCCTACAGAGTCTTTGGTAGCCGTCTCGTTGGCGGCGACCCAGCTATCAGTCGCCAACTGACTCTCATTTCTGCTCTTTGCCTATTAGTCGGCGAACTGACTCCATTTTTGCCATTTCCTTATCAGTCGCGACTACTCCATTTTTTTTGCGAGATATTGTAACGGGATATGTTTGCCGCTTGAGTGGCCGCTTTGCGCCACAAGTGGCCAATCAGAAAGTCCGGACAACGCGTAGAAAAATATTCTTCGTTATGTGCTCTCGATCTTCGTTGCCCGAGGCTTGTCGAAACCCCACTGGCCCTAGAAGGAATGGTTCCGGAGTGCACAACCTGACGCTGGCACGAGCCTTGCTGGACTCAACAATTCGCGTTGCTGGCCATTCGCCAATCGGATGTTACGGAATCTCGGAGCCCCCATTCATTGTTTCGAACAACTTATGCGAGTCGTCTTCCTGAGATCGTCGTTAATAATCAAGGCCGGGAGCGCTGAGAATTCAGAATCATCGAGACTCAATATACGTCGCGGCCACGCGAGTTATGTCGCGTTAACCCCTTTCGCTATTCTCACGCGCGCGCGAGGCACAAAGCGCAGCCGGTCGAGCTACGGGGTCGTTCGCTGACGGGAGGGGTCTCGCAAAAATGGCATAGGGAATGTAAGTGTCCTCCAAGGCGACATGATAGGGCCGATCGGCCCGCCAGCGCGGCCCTCCCCCACGCTGGTGAAAGCCCTGACGCTGCGTCATGAATTCTGGAAGGCGGCTGATGGCCTTTCCGATCCGGCGCGCTTCGTCGGACGTGAGCTTGCTGGCGCCGACGCTGTAACGCTGTGAATCATCGCGGCAAAAGAGCCAAGCGACCGTTACGCCGTTGGCGTCCCGGACGACATCATAACACTCGGAATTCTCCCGGATCAGGATCCAGGGCGGCTTAAAATGACGGGTTGACTCCATGAGAACAGAATAGGAACATCGGCCATCGCCAGTCAACTTGGAACAGCGTCATGTCCTCCGGTCCTCAGCCGAACGCACAGGACGCAGACGAACTGGAGGCTGCCGTGGATCAGGCCATCGCGGCGTGCGGCGGCGACATGCGGTCGACCATCCGCGCGCTGATTGTCGCGAATGAATATTTGGAAACCGAGGTTAGCGAACTGATGAAGGCCGTTTCTCAAGCCTATGTGCGCGGGAGATTCCAAACCTATTCCGGCTAGGAGCGTACCATGGCGGAAGTAACCTATTTCGTGGCGCTGCCCTTTGTCGCTGCCGATGATGGCGTCGCGGCCGGCGAACCGACCGAATGCTTCAACCCAACGGCCGTCGTCATGCGAGCGGAAGCCTTGTCGCGCAAGCCGGGACATGTCGGCGCCGTGGCATTCAGCCGGACAGGTGATCCAGCCACCGGCGACTTCGGCGATGCAAAGATAATCAAAAAGTTCGGCGAAGTACCGGACGACCTAAGTACATTGTAGAGGTGAGGACGGCGGCGAGGGACGAAGAAACGACGGCGGCGCGCACATCGTCGACAATATCGAAGGACTCCAAGGCGTAAGATTGAGGCCTGATGTACCTAAAAGTAAAGTCGTGACCTCCAAAGAATCGCTACTCTGATCGATTTACAGAATTGCAGCAATGCCGCGACTCTGGCGAGGGCGACCGGATGTGAACAGCCCACTGCACCTAGATTTTTCAGTGCAGCGTGTGCACACTTCGACATATCCATTTTTCCAATCGGAAATGGATTGAACCGCGTAAGGCCACACCGAGCGATGAAGCACACACCTGGGAAGATTATAGACCGATACGTTTACTCCAGCCGCGGATAACGCATCTACTCCCTTCGCCAGGTGATCTTGGTAGTCCACGGGGTCTATCCATAGAAGGCTTTCATTGGCTATCGCAAATCCGGTATTTTCTAAACCCATCAAAGCCACATGATCAACAAAGGGGAGATTTCGTGCAATCCAGCCGCACGTCTGTGCGATCGCCGGCGCCGTTTGTGCGTGTAGAACAACTCGGATTTCTACACGTTGGCCTCGATCTTTAAGCTTTAGAATTCCGAGGACAGTCTCGTCGAATGCACCTTTCGCCTGGACAACATAATCGTGTATGTGGTCGACGGCTGCGTAGACAGGAATAGCAGCTATCAAGCTTGGGTGATTTATGTCTCTCCAAGCATTAACAATCTCGGAATTGGCAAATGCGCGACCGTTCGTAAGTACCTGGACTGCCGTGTTCGGAAGTTCATCCCGGCATTCTGCCAAAACACGAGTGAATTTCGGCCAGTCCGAAAGCGGCTCACCGCCTGTAAACGTCAGAGTTGCTGTTCTCTTGTCTACAAGAGGCAAGCTCTCGCTTATTTCATCCAGTATCCAACGATCATCAATATCCTTGGGGGGCTG
>Ga0182024_10026212_pt1 | contig 10253 bp, 9 predicted proteins | sample P32metaG_FD_120480 | JGI IMG/M metagenome (GOLD analysis project Ga0182024, IMG submission 120480) | Permafrost microbial communities from Stordalen Mire, Sweden - P3-2 metaG (Illumina Assembly) | ecosystem: Environmental > Terrestrial > Soil > Wetlands > Permafrost | place: Sweden: Stordalen...
CCATTCAAAAACGGTTCGAAATACTGATGGACAATTCCATGCGACTTGGCCGTGGCGATGCATTGCAACCGCCTCTTGGTGGAAAAGACGAAATAGCGGAATTAGACAATTGTTTTCGAGACATGGCTTGCGCACTTGAGGAAGCCCGAAACAAGGAACGCGCAGTCATTGACAATGCTCAAGATGTGATTTGTTCAATTGATGCCAGCGGAAGATTCAGTGAGGTCAGTCCAGCTGCAGAAACCTTATGGGGATACAGCCCGACCGATTTGCTGGGCACGCGTTGTCTTGATTTAATTGCCCCAGACGACAAGGCGTTCACTCAACAAGTGATAAAAGAAATGATGCGGGAAGGCACTTCCCTACCGATAGAAAATCGTTTGATCAACAGCGACGGTTCAATTATGGATGTCTTGTGGTCTACTCGATGGTCCAAGCAAGAGAACTCATTATTTTGCGTCATTCATGACATAACGCAGCGAAAACGAGCGGAATCACTGCTCAAGGACAGCGAAGAACGCGCTCGTTCGGTAATCGAGAATATTCCCACAGGCATCATAACCGTCGGCGCAGACGGTCTAATTGAATCGATCAACCCGGCTGCGGCCTCCATATTCAAATGCGATCAGTCTGATCTCAACGGCAAAGATGCTACCGTGTTATTCTCCGCCGAACCTGGCATTTCCGGATCTGCATTAACTGTGATTCAAAGCCTTGGCGCCACCAAATTCGGTGCACTGGAACGCGAATGTACTCGTCTGAATGGTTCCCGATTTCCTGCCCAGATCTCTGCCACCGATTACCGCACCCTGAATGGAAATCATTTCTTGTTGCACATTCAAGACATCACGGAAAGGCGCGAAATCGAACAGCTCAAACAAGAGTTTGTGGCCATGGTCAGCCATGACTTGCGCACGCCACTGACGGCGGTGCGTGGAGTTCTCGCTTTGCTGGCAAAGGAAGCTTATGGAACGCTGTCAGAAAAGGGGCACAGGGCTGCCAACAATGGCATCCTGAACGTAGAACGGCTGATCAACTTAATCAACGATCTTCTCGATATGGAAAAGCTCGAGCACGGCAGCATGTCGCTTGCTCCCAGCCCAATCAAAGTGGCGCGGGTAATCGATCGAGCGATCGATTCAGTCAAAGCATACGCAGAACAGCAGCACGTGGCCCTGTGCAACGCCCTGCCGCAAGCCAGTGCCGATCGGTTGGTTATGGCTGATGAAGACAGGCTCGTGCAGGTTCTGGTCAATTTACTCTCCAACGCGATCAAATTCTCACCAGATAATGGAGCGGTCGAGGTGTCAGCGACATTTGCAGATAGGAAGTGCACAGTGACAGTGGCAGATCAAGGTCGTGGCGTGCCTGAGAACTTGAGACAAGCGATATTCGAAAGATTTCGCCAGGTGGAAGCCAGCGATGGCACACGCGGAAAAGGCACTGGGCTTGGATTGGCGATTTGCAAAAAGATTATCGACTGTCACAACGGAGAAATTGGGGTAGAAAGCAACAACGGCTCTGGCAGCTCATTTTGGTTCACGGTTCCCCAAGCCTGATTCGCCCGCACCCTAAGCTTCGTTGGGTTCAAGGAAACGGATGAGACGATCGGAATGTGTGGCCACCACAATTTGAGTTCTGGTCGACGTCTTTGTTTTGCAACCTAAAAAAGAGCAACGGAGCATATTTTGAGATATTCCCCCCGTTGCTCCAAAAGTCACGAAGGACCAAAGTTTCTTCTACTGGGCGATGAATTGGGTCGGGCCAGCGACCGCTGTAAACGGCGTGGGAAATGCGCGGAAATGCGGCGATGTTGTAATATCAGGCCACAATCGCCCAAGCCGGTCTTGGTGGCTCAAGTGCGTTAGTGGTTCTATTGCAGCTTGTTCTGCCGCCCGCCGCCACACCCCATGCAGCCATGCCAGAATACCGCCGAACCAGGGACCCGGGGTCAAGACTCGCGACGCAAGGAGCGACCCGCAGGGCTTGGTCTTGACGCTGGGAGTTCGGTGGTAGGCTATTTGCCGGCATGGGGCTGGTGGCGGGCATAAAATGATGCGCCGCAGGCATTCCCTGGCGCGACGTCAGGAGCGCGTAGAGCGCCAAATCTAGATTGCCGACTGGGATCTGTGAGTAGCCCGGCATTTGAAGGGTAAATTTAGATCAGCAAAATGATGGAGGTCCAAGCGGTCACTTGAACCTCCGGAAGCTCGCACTGATTGCAAGTGCAAGCAATACCAGTGTCGCGCAACCGCGAGCTTTCTGTCCAGTCATTTTGCAGTTTGATTGCAGGAAGCTTTAGATCAGTCGTATCGCATTTTTAGCTGCATGCTGTGCCAGAGATTAGTGACTCAACAGGGTTCTCAGGGCAGGGTTGAGCATGTTTCTCTAGTTGTTGAAACTGAAGTGGAGATTTTAGACAAGCAAGAGAACGAGCGGCAGATCCCGGAAGAAGCTGAGTTTTTTTTAGCATCATACTCACGCCATAGATAATGCCTGCTACCAGGCAAAAGATGCAGCAGAAAAGCGCTACACGGGTGAGACTTTCGGTTCGTTTCATGATTGATGCTGATGGATTAATCTCTCCAGTCTATCGCGGTTCTCGTCTACTATAGATTTTTCAACTGCATATCGATCGAACCAACACGGCAATGACCAGTGATGAAATCATCAGCATCCAACGAACAAGACCGTTCCCTCCAACAGCCTCATTGATGTTGCCACCATCAGTGGTTTCACATGGGGCGTGTAAAAGCACTATCAGTTCCTGCCATCAATGCACGTTTGCCGGAGTCCTGAATGAGACCCGTTAGACGACAGGGCACTTTTGTCTACCATGTGACAACTGTGATCGCACCACTCGTGGTGCCAAAGCGTGGATAGAGCCGTGAGTGCCTGCGCACCGTTGTTCGTTCTCCTCATACGAACCTGGCTGGCACCTAACCTCAGCGATGCTACACAACGAATCACGACATCGTGTTGAAGTATACATCCACTGGCAAAGACAACGAGTGCGAAACTGAGACGAAGCCCGAGGCTGAAAGGCGGACGTATGAGATTAATCGGGGCGCTTCTTCGGTGGTAGCACCCTGTGCGCGCACTAATGAGATTCCTCAGTTTAGCATTAATCATTGACTCAGCCGGTTTTGATCCCGATTTCACTGAGAAAAACCGTATCCCCAAAACTGACTATCCCGGTCACAATGAAGATGGAGGATTGTGACTTTGTACAGATTAACGGTCTTTCTCATAGTGTTCTCAATCGTCAGCGGGATAATCGCTGATCATCTTCCCCATGTGCTGCGGCGAGAGGCTTTGGATGAGCTGGCTCGTCGTATGCCACCAAAAGACTTTGAACACATGAATCAGCCTTTGCCACCTCCCGTCGCATGGCAAAAACCAAATCCTTTCCTGTTTCAACTGAACACTGAGCTGAGCGGAGTCGTGGAGCCCTGTTTCGACACAGTGACAGAAATGATCCTGAAACCAATCGTAATCGCAAACCGTCGGCACCTTAGAGAATTGGATTCAATGCACTTGTCGAACGAGGCTGGACTCTCCAGGCAATACCAGCAGTGCATCGATGCCGTGGACTACTATGTTCACAGAGACAAGTACCAAGTAGGCAATCGATATGCTGATATGGCACTGCGATTGCGACCCTTGAGCGTCGATTATCAATCGTTATCTCAGTGTCAGTATCTCAAGAGCTGTAGCCACTATGGATTCGATCTTCCCGAAGAAGCGTTCGCTGATAGCCTAATCTCTCTTGGCAGATATGCGGAGGCCAAAAATGTCCTGCTTGGTCTGCCGCCCATTGAGAAGATGCCCACGATTCCTTGGAGCAACCCGGGGCCGTTTATCGGATACAGGCGAACTGAGCTGTGCGAGGCTTATCTGGGACTGAAGAAGTATCGCAATGCAAGTTGTGAGCTGGAGAAGCCGATTCCGAGCTTAGCCGAGAGCAATTCGACGAATGAAGACCTGGATGTCGCCTTGCTGGTCGCCTATCTAGCGCAACGCCGAGACAAGGCTGCAGTGCAGGTATATTCCCGATGGAAGCGTCGCGCGGGCAGCACATCCTTTGAGCTGCCAACGCTCTTGACCCAAATACCAGGCGCAGATCATGCTACTGCAATTCGAATAGCCCATCGTGTGATCGAATACTGCTACCCACCCGATCCGTCCACAGCACCATGCCTGGATTTTGCCAGTTCCATCATGGAATCGTATAAACATTCCGCTGCAGCCTCGATTCTTTCGGCCGAAGCAAATAGAATCAGGCAACAATAACAACCAATGAACAGCTCAATGATTCCAGCGGGCTACATGTATAAGTCGGTAAGTGCATGGCCACATGGTGTCCATGCAAATAATGTTATTGAAGTGTTTTCGGCAGGAAACTGCGGTTGTGGCATCTCTCCCCGTTTCGCCGATTACATCCCACACTGGAAACACAATGGTTACTGGTTCTTCAACTCCCCACGCCCCATGCAAGAAATCGCTGGACAAGAAGACATTGAGTTGTCCAGCATGACGCTGTTCTATTACGAAATTTATGAATACGAATTCGACCAGAGTGCCGACGGCAAACAGGCAGATTGGATTCCGTTCAACAGCGAACGTTCGTTTCAAACAGACGTATTGATTCTGGAAGAGAAGGCTCTCGCTGGTTATGATGTAGTCGAATATGCGTGCAGGAATTCTCCTGAGTGCTCACTGCTTTCCTGTTGCAATCTTGCCGATAAGTTCTGTGTGAATTCGCACTGCCTCTTCTACACTCTTGAAGACGCAAAGAAAGCAGTTGAATCTGGAGAATTTCATGCTATTGAACCTGGACCGTATAGAATTCTTGCCGTCTACGTATGCGCATAAATTCCGAGAGAAGCGCCCTGGCCTCGGCATTACGTCCTTGTGCTTATGTTCGGCAGACTTCTTCGTTGGTCGGGAACGGTAGTGGCCATAAACCATTGCACGTCCCGGATGGGTTCGCGTGGCACCGGTGGTGGTGAATGGGGTGGACAAAAGGACCGAAACGTCTACCATATAGCAACCAACCATTAACCACCTGGATCAGGGGCTGCAAGTGGATCACTTCCATTTCTCAGGCGACACTCGTAACGATTCTAGAAACTGATTTGCTTCAGTGTTGTGCAATGTCCGTTCTTCTGTACTTCCCACGAATAACTGAAACATTCGATGTTTTACCAAGTAAATACGTGCGCGATAGTATCCTGTGGCTGAGCCTTGAGTAAAACTGGTCTCCACCTCTCGGCCGGGAAATTTTGAGTCAAGCGTAATTGATTTCCGCTGAATCTCGTTCGCTTTGGTCCCTATTACCATGCCCGTGCAGGCACCGTCGATAGCGCCGGTGACCACACTGGGAGGAGAATCACTGGAGCACATAACGTCAGAAATCATTATCCAGTAAATGAACGAGGAATCTTTGCTCGAATGCTGATACGTCTTTATAGACCCCAGGCTAGTGGGAGGAGTCTCTGGAGTCCCCTCCATCAAAAATGAAAAACCTTCAGGAGCTTCAAACCGCTCCATAGATTTCGCTGCCGCAGCCATCAAGCAGATTACGCTCATAATTACGACAACCAAAATATCAGAAGGTTTTCTCATCATTCCCTTGACTCTCCAGGAAGAGTTATTCGTCCTGAGTACAGCAACACCCAGTCCGCTGGTACTCTGCAAGCTTTTACGTCTTTTGTCCAATCCTTCAGCAAGGCGCTATCTGCGCTGTCACCCCACAGCCGTTTGCAATCTTTTAGAAACTTGAGCACAAGATCTTTCTCACCCAGCAGCAATAGATCCATGGCGAGCCGCATGTCGGGTCCTTGTTCAGCTAAGCGCTCTGCTTGCGCCACACTACCCGCTTCCTTTAAATGCAATTTAGCACTTTCTCTGTCACCAACTCTTAATGCAAGTTGACCCAACACCACATGCGCGGTATGCATACCAAAGCCGTAATGTCGCTCGTCGTCGCGGTACATTTTTGCCAATTCAAAAAATTCTTCCGCAGCATGCTTTGCTTGTTCCCATTGACCCTTATTGAAAGCGGATCTCGGCAGCCTGGAGAGATTGAAATATTTATGCTTTTCCTGGCGCATATATGTCCAGGGTGATTCACCTTTCTCGATTTTTTCTCGCCACTCTTCGACCTTCACGAAACTGGAGCACAAATCAAGCCACTTCAACACCGATTCTCGTTCACCAGCATCGAAGATCTCAGCAACCAGCTGCCGTTCTGGCTGCCCTATATACATCTGTTGCGCGTCTGCTGCGCGCGGAAGCGATTGCAAGAGGTGATAGTTCGCTTTATCGACGTCGCCATTTTTCAATGCAACTCTTCCGAGGGTCGTGTGAGCAGCCTGTACGGCGAAGCCGAACACAAAGTGCTCCTTGTGCGTTTCCGATAAGGTAAGCACGCGATTGGCGTAATTTACAGCTTTGTCAATGTCATTTGCGGCGAATGCCAATTCAGGCAGTTTCCGCAGTACATCAAACTCTTCGTCTGGGTTTGTGGTCATGTCCAAACACCGTTCGCACTCATCCAATGCCTGCATTTCATAGCTTGTGCCCCACAACTTATACAGGTGCGCCAGTCGCTCGAACCACTTTGGATTATGGGTGTCCAGTTCCTTTGCTCTCAGGAAACACTGTTCAGCGATCTCCTTTTCTTGCAGGAAGAAGAACTGCGCGGCATTGTACAAGACATCTATGTCGCTCTGGTGTGAAGCAATCTGGGCATTCCATCGGGCCCTTATATCGATATAGTGTCGAAGTGAATCGATCCCCTGGTGAACATCCATCTGTGACAACCCCGCCACCCTGTGCTCCGGCCGATTATCTACAAACCATGCGATATGCTTAATACGCACCTCCCTCACTTCCGGTGATTTGTATTTACGCCTCCAGTAATAACCAAGAAGAAGAATTCTCGAATCGAGATCCAGCGGGTTTTTATCTAAGGTCTTTTCAAGGGCAGCTGCTTCTTCTGGCGACAAGCTGTCGCCACTCATCGTGAGCTCAATCACCCTGTTCGCGTCACCTTGCTCTTGCTGATCTTCGGGCATGAGTTATGTGTCCACTTAGGTGAATTGATTCTACCAATGAAAAAACAGTTCTGCTTTGATCATACCTCCACAGCAAACGGCGAAAAGGTTGCACGGATTATTCAGCTTGTTGGTCTACGGAAATTAGTGAGGCAACAGGTGCTTAACGAAATGGTTCTTTTGTTTAGCCAAGAGTTCCCCGGATCATTCATGGTGACCGGCGCTAGGTCGGGGGAGACTTGAATGATTACGTGTTGAATAGATTGGTACATGAATTTCGATCGGCAGAGACCCGGCAAGGTTGGGGTTGACGCCAAGAGCGATGGAGGTATCATACAGAGAAGAAGGATAAGCATAGGTTCACCATAGGCGGTGGCTTAGACGGTCGCCTCCGCCACACAACATTTCGGGCCGGGCACTTACACACAATCTGGTAGACGAAAACAGAATGTTGTTTGGCTGGGAGTCTTTGCTGTTCTGCACTTGCGGAGGTGGGTGCTTGCGCGCAGGTCGGCGACGAAACGACCGCCGATTAGGGCGCGGGAGCACGACGCTGAGGTGTCAGGATAGGAGAATCATTGCCAGGAACAGCGGGGATGCCCGTCCCGTAGCCACCTCGGTATGGCTTGACACTTGGGGTTGGCTGGTTTAGTAGCGCGTAGTCTTTGGTCTGAATCTTCCATAGATGCAAAACATACGAAGATGGGTCAGAGCCAGGCACGAGAGTTCCCTCAGCGTCAACAAGCTTTTTGTTAAAGAAGCGTTCCCTGAGACTAGGATTGAGAGGCTGCATTTCCAAGTTCCCGGAGTCAAAAGTTAAATCGATAAAGTCCTTCGATACGTAACCATGAAGGTCCTTAGTCAGGCAGAGGGAGCTGTGAGTTTTATCTGGATCCTGTCGGTAGATACCTGTTACTCTGACGAGCTTTTGGTAATACTTGCTTGGATTAGTGATCAGTTGAATCATCGAAACAGGCTCAGCCAGTTTCGTGTCTTCTTGTGATTCGATTGGCAACGCAACTGCAAGCTGTCCAAGAGCGGCCACCACTAATGCGGGAGTCAGAAAAATGCGACGTTGTCGAGGTACTCTCATGTGATCAATAATACATTTAGTCCGGGCTACCGCACAAGTTTCATGCATAGACGGGTTGCTGTAGAGGCGTGCAAACAAAGAGGAAAAGGCACCAAAAGTGGTGCTTAACAAAAGGGCTATTTTGTTTAGTCAGGAGGACCGAGTTCTGCACCGTATACGGTGCCCCGGGCTGATCAGGCTCCTGAACCAGATACTCAGGATTCACACCTAACCAGGTCCGCACAATCAGCACTTTCCAGGGTCGGGCAATCGTCGTTAGATAGTGTGTTCCCTGTCAAGCATACTAGCATTTGATCGCCGGCAGAGCTGACTTCGGAACAGAAATCGACAAGTGCCATCAAACACGGTGCTAGACCGGCAGAATGGGAACACTTACTAGCAGCAGGTTTTCGAAAGTTATCAAGCCACTTCAATAACTGTGCACATCCTGGCGGGTTGACGCCTAACGATGCCCATATCGAAGGAGCCTTGATTGGAATTCCGGCCAGAATTTGGGATGAACGCGTACTACGTTAGTCGTCTTCGAAGCTCAAATTTCTCGGCTTGGCGTTCCATTTGCTGCGAGTCAGCGGCGTGTCTAACTCGACTATTTCAAACTTAGCCTCATCGAACCACAGTGCCCCCCGACCACTTAAATGGGCGCCAATTGAAAAAACGCCACCAAAGTTCGGCACATCCATGACGATGTAACGTTTTAACCAATCATGCTCCACTCCATCTAAGTCAAAGGTGTTTTGTAATTCGAGATTGTTTTGATCGATGTCCATGACAGCCATTTGCAGACCACGCTGATACGACGAGTCTGCCGTTTTCACGTAGGCGCTGAATCGTACTCGCTTGCCACGATATGCAGTGGCACAAAATTTTTGTGAAAGTAGTACGTAGTCGTCCGTGCTCACATCTTTGAGAGAGCGGACGCATCCAGATCTTTGCCCGGAATATACAACTTCGGAATTTGCCCCAGCTTCGTAGAAATTGCCTTCAGTGCCCCAGCGTAACCATGCCCTTGGCTGCGGGCCAACAAATCCCTTGTAGATGTTATTTGCGACATCTTCGTCTAAGGCTAAGTCCAGATTGAGCGGCTGGGTCCACCAAATTCCCCGACAGCCGAGCGTGTAATTATCTGTTCGCGAAATGTCCAAACCAGTCTCTTCCAAAGTGAGTTGAGACATCCAGATTGAGCCAGTCCCTTTGGTCCATGCTCCAATAGTAATCTTCAGTGCGTGCTCTGGTACATCAAGCACCAAATCATGTTTTGTCCAATCGACTGTGCCCGATATTGGTCGATTAGCCATATTGTCGCGAGTTAGCGCGCGATTACTACCGTCATATACAGCAAGCGACAGACCAGACTGATTAACAACGGACTTTGTTTTGACAGAAGCGCTGAGCTTGACCCTCTTTCCCTGGTAGAGGCTTGCATCGAACGTTTGGTACAGCCAGACTTGTGCATAGTTGTTTTCGGTCTTTCGCACTTCGACGCATGCAGCCTTATTTCCAGTTAGCGTTACCGAGTCGTCGACACCGATATCGCAAATGGTGCTCTTGTCCGAACTCCAAGACAACCAGTGCTTCGGCATTTGCCGGGTCTGTAATTTGGTCTTTCTGGTTGATTTAGACCCTTCAGAACTTTTAGGGCGGTCAGCAGTTTTCGCTACCATATTCATCGCCTCACACTAAACACTTCCACGAGCCACTCAACTGTTATACCCGCTACCAGGCGATTCAACGGCAGAGATGCCGGCGCGCCCTACATGGAGTACGTTTGCGATTGCCGAGTCATACGATTGCACGATTGAAGGCAGGCAGCCACTTCATGGAACAGGGCGATTATGGTGACCGAACGAACCAGTACTTAATTTGCCGGACATAACATCTTGCTCTGGGCGTCCAATTTGGGGTCGTGAAGAGCCTCCAGTTTTCTGCCTAATTCTACTTCAGTCTGAGCGTACTGATCCCCCAACCAGCCCAAACCACAGCGATTCCGCAACATACCTCGACAGCCCGGGAAAACCGCCACCAAAGGGGTTCTTGGCAGCCGTGGCTGGTTCTGGTACGCATGAAAGATGGGTTCCATTGTGGATCGAAGCATAGCGGTA
>Ga0182024_10026213_pt1 | contig 10253 bp, 8 predicted proteins | sample P32metaG_FD_120480 | JGI IMG/M metagenome (GOLD analysis project Ga0182024, IMG submission 120480) | Permafrost microbial communities from Stordalen Mire, Sweden - P3-2 metaG (Illumina Assembly) | ecosystem: Environmental > Terrestrial > Soil > Wetlands > Permafrost | place: Sweden: Stordalen...
ATCGTTGTTCACGGGGCACACCCGGGGGCTCACCCGGAACTCAGGGTGAGGCTCATTGCGGCTCATTTCTCGGCTCCTTGGCAGCCCTTCACTTCGTCAGCCATCGCGCCCAGGCTCGAGACAAAGCCGCCTCCTGGCCCGAAGCCACCGCCCTGCGCCGACCGAATGAATGTGCTGTGGGCGTCGAGCGGCAGCGCCGCGACATTCCGGCAGAAGGTCTCCCAGCTGCCGAGGTACTGCTCGACATTCGAGAGATAGAACGCGCTGACCGTCCCACCCACCGACTTCACGTAGGCGGCAATCGCGCGGAGGGCTTTCGGACCTTCGAAGTTGCCGACGACCGGGATCACCAGGTTCCGGCTTTCGAGGTCTTTCATGAAGGCGAATCGATCCTCCGACGAGAGAAAGCTCCTCGGCACGCCAGCGGCATCGGTGGACGTCATGAGGTCGGCGTACGTCGGCGACGGTCGCACCGCGAAGCCGCTCCAGTAGAACGTCTGGTAGACCGCCTCGACGCCGGCCAGATCGCTTGCGGCGAGCGGGAACGCGTGCGTCTTCACGAGGCGCGCCTCGATGGCCTTCAGGTTGGCCTGATGGAACGCCTCGTTCGATGCCGAGGCCGCAAAGCCAGCGAACAACTGATGCGCGGTCGACGCGGACGTGAGGCCCGCGGGCCGCGGCTTCGAGAACAACATCGCGACGAAGTCGGCGCGATCGTTAGCGAGCTCGAAGATCGCCTTGTACATCAACTGCAGATCGAGGTTGCCGCGACGGATATCGACGATGATCGCCATCGCGGGCCGAACGGCGACGACATACGTGAAATTCTGCTCGGGCCCCACGCCGAGGTACACCCCGCCCGGGCGCGTCCGCGAGACCAGGTCCTGGATCACAAATTGCATCCCAAGCTCGTTGGACGTCAGGTTCGTGATGTCTTGCGATCGGAAGAAGCCACCGGGCTCAGACGACTCTGAGGACAGACGCCAGAACGCCTGATCCGAGAGCCGCTCTGGCACATCGGCGACGCGGCGCGTGGCAGGCGACCAGCCCACGGCCACAAGGGCGAGGCATGCAACCGTTCCCGCTCGTGCCGATATCGTCGGTGTGAGACGACGACGGGCATCACGACTGGGCATGTGGCGCCGATCGTAGCAGAGGAGGCGGGGATTCAACCTTTCGGCAGTACCCCTGGTCTCTTCCTGTAGCACTTGTCAGCGCTTTTCGGGAGGTGAGGACATGCGTCGACATTTACTCCGTACCGCGGTGGCTGGGTCGCTCCTGGCCGTGTCACTCGCGGTGAGTTCCGCTTGCGCCGACACGTCCGGACGCTTGTACGTCCGCGTCGGACCGCCGGCGCCCGTCTATGAAGTGCGCGTCGTCGCGCCGGGTCCGGGGTACGTCTGGATCGGCGGCTACCATCGCTGGGATGGTCGCGCCTACGTCTGGGTGGCGGGCCGCTGGGAGCAGCCGCCACGACTGCACGCCGTCTGGGCGCCGGGCCACTGGGACCACAACGGCCACGGCTACTTCTGGGTGGAAGGCCGCTGGCGCGGCTAGCGCCTGATGTTACGATGCGGCGCACTGAGGATCCCTCATGCGCCGCATCGTACAGTTCTCGTCCGCCGTCAGTCTGGCCGCCCTTCTCGCCGTCGCGCTGACCGCCGCGCGCCAAGCCCCTTCCGGTCCGCACATCGACGTCACGTTCACAGCGGCGGCGCGGGCCACGGCGGTCACCGGCCGCGTCTACGTGGCGATCAGTCGCACGAACGATCGATCGCCCATTGACCAAACCGACCCCACCGGCGTTCCTCTCTTCGCGCTGAACGTCGAGGGTCTCGCGCCCGGCGACGCGGCGGCGATCGGGCCGGAGGCGGCCGGCTACCCTGTCGCCAGCCTGCGTGACCTGCCCGCCGGCGACTACTGGATGGAGCCATTCGTCAATGTCTACACGCGGTTCGCGCGCGCCGACGGCCACGTCGTGTGGCTGCACATGGATCAGTGGGAAGGCCAGGACTGGAAGCGATCCCCGGGAAACCTGTACGGTGCGCCTGTCCAAATCCATTTCGATCCCCATTCGAACGCGGCGATTTCCCTCGTGGCGGACCACGTGATCCCCCCTATCCAGGCGCCGGCGGACACCGCCACGGTTCAGCGCCTCAAGATCCAAAGTCAGATCCTCTCGAAATGGTGGGGTCAACCCATCTACCTCGGCGCGACGATTCAACTCCCGCCGGGCTACAACGAGCACCCGAACGTGAAGTATCCAATCGTGTACTCGGAAGGGCACTTCTCGCTCAACCCGCCCGGCGGCACGCGCCAGGCGGCCGGGACCGCCGATCCGTCGCCGGGCCCGAAGCTGATCTGGGTCTCCCTGCAGCACCCGTCGCCGTACTACGACGACTCGTACGGCGTGAACTCCGCCAACAACGGCCCGTACGGCGACGCGATCATGCAGGAGTTGATTCCGGCGGTGGAGTCACGCGTTCGCGCAATCCGGGAGCCCTGGGCGCGCATCCTCACCGGCGGGTCGACAGGCGGATGGATCGCGCTCGCCCACCAGATCTTCTATCCGGATTTCTACGGCGGCACGTTTGCGCTCTGCCCGGACAGCGTCGACTTCCGCTATCACCAGATCGTGAATCTCTACAAGGACCAGAACGCGTACTACCTGCCGTCCCGGGGCGGCGGATGGTTCAGGCTCGAGCGGCCCGACACGCGGCTGCCCGACGGGAACATCACGTCGATGATGAAAGACGAGAACTGGTATGAGGGCGTCGTCGGCGACCACTCGCGCTCCGGGGGTCAATGGGACATCTGGGAGGCGACCTACGGCCCGGTGGGGCCTGATGGGTACCCGCAGCGCATCTGGGACAAGACCACGGGCGTCATCGACAAGACCGTAGCAGACTACTGGAAGGAGCACTTCGATCTGCGCAACATCCTCGAGACCCAGTGGTCCACCCTCGGGCCCAAGGTCGCCAACAAGATCAACGTCTACGTCGGCGACGCGGACACGTACTACCTCAACATGGGCGTCCACATGCTGAACGACTTTCTGACGACGGCCGACCACCCGAAGTGGTCTGGCGAGATCGTGTTTCAGCCGATGGCCCCGCACTGCTGGGGTCCGCGCGGCGCGGAACTCACGGCGAAGATCGTCACGCAGATTACGACGTATGCGCCAGCCGGCGCGGACGTGACGAGTTGGCGGTACTAGCCGCCTGTGGTGCGCGGCTCGGTCAGCGGCTGCGCGCGTTGACGTCGTCGTAGGACTGAATCCTGCCGGCTTCGACGTCGCGAACGAACAGGCGAATCGGATCCAGGGCGCTTGCGCGCCCGTCCGGCCCGAGCAGCGCGCCTTGGTAGCCATAGCGCGACCAGACGGACCGGATGAACGTGCTGTGCGCGTCGGTGGGAAGGGTCGCCACGTTGCGCGCGAACGCCTCGAAGACGTCGTCCTGGATGAGGTACTGCTCCACGTTCGACACGTAGAACGCGACCACGGTCGCGCCGTGGGCGCGGACATACTGACCAACCGCGCGCAGGGCCTTTGGGCCGGCGAAATCGCCGACGACCGGGACGAGGAGGTTGCTCGCCTCAAAGGCTTTGACGTACTGGTAGCCGGCCTCCGTGCCGAGGTACCCGCGGTTCTGCCCCGCCGCGTCGGTGGCCTCTTGCAGTTCCTCGTAGGACGGAAAGTCCGGGAACGGCTGCGCGAAGCGGTACCTGCCCCCCGCACTGTTGAAGCCGTTGAGGGCGAACGTCGGTGAGGCGGAGTACCGGAGACCCGGTCCCTCGTTCAGAAACGCCGCGTAGATGGTCCCGAGCTGCGAGAGGTCATCCTCTGACAGGGCAAACCCGTGCCGCGAGACCAGCCGGTCACGGATGGCGACGAGGTTCTCCTGATAGCGCGCGTCACTCCCCGGCACGAGATCAAAGGCCTGGAACAACTGCGATGCCGTGGCGTCCGGTCCGAGGCCCGCCGGCCGCGGCCGCGAAAACAGTCGCGATAGGAATGCGGCGCGATCCGCCGACAGCTCGAACAGCGCCTTGTACATCAGGTGCTCGAGCAGGTTGCCGCGACGGATGTCCACGATGAACGCCATGCGGGGATGGAGCGCGAGGATGTACGCGAAGTTCTGGTCGGGCGCGACGCCGAGATACACCCCGCCCGGCGAGGCCGTCTTGATCAGGCTCGGTATCACGTACTGGTACGTTCGCTCGTTCGAGACGAGGTTCTCGGATCGAAAGTAGCCGTTCGGCTCGGACATGTCGGTGACGATCCGCCAAAAGGCGCGATCGGTCAGATCCGACGGCAGGACCTCGGCGGCCGCGCGCCCGGCACGGCTGCCGGCGCTCGCCACCGAGACCGCACACGCAAGAGCGGAAACCAACACACGGCGCCGAATCGTCATGGATCACCAGCGACGAGAGTTCCTCTAGCGGGAGTGTTGCAGCACCTGCCAATAGTTCTGGATACGGCCTTCGTTGAAGTCACGCAGCAGACCTGACATCGAATCGAGCAGGGCGACGGCCCGCGATCCGTTGGGCATCCCGCAACTATTGAAGCACGACCGGATGAACGTGCTCGCGTCGTCGAGGGGCAAGGTCGCGACATTCCGGGCAAAGGCCGGCCACACGCCGCTCTGGAACAGATACTGTTCCACGTTCGAGGTGTAGAAGACCGACACGATCGCGCCGTGTTCCGCCAGGTACGCCCCGACCGATCGCAGCGCCCTCGGCCCGGCGAAGTCCCCCACGAGCGGGATGATCCGATTGTCCTGTTCCATGGTCTTCAGCGCGGCAAAGTTCGCCTCGCTGGCCAGGTACCCGCGGCTCACGCCCTGCCCATCGGTCGCCATCTGCAAGTCCTCGTAGCTCGGGTACCGCATCGGACCGCCGCGCCCGAAGCTGTTGACGGCGTAGGACAGCGTGGGGCCCACGCTGACGAAGCTGTCGTACACGTAGGCGATGCCGGCGGCGTCGTCGTCCGACAACGCGCTGCCGCGCTGTCGGGCCAGCAAATCCAGCACGGCCTTCAGATTGTCGTCGCGAAGGGTCGTGCTCATGGGCACGTTGAGGTAGGCCTCGAACAGCTCGAGGGCGGTGGAGGCCGCCGTCAGACCGCTCGGCCGCTTCCGCGAGAACAGGCGGGAGAGGAACTCCGCCCGGTCGGTCGAGAGTTCCAGCAGCGCCTTGTACATCAGGTGTTCCTGGAGGTTGCCGCGCCGAATGTCGGTGATGAACGCGATTCGGGGCCGCAGCGCAACGATGTAGGTGAAATTCTGATCGGGGCCCACGCCCAGGTACGCGCCTCCGGGCGGCACGACGCGGAGCAACTCGGGAATGACGTACTGAAACGTGTCTTCGTTCGAGACGAGGTTATCGGATTGGAAGTACCCGTTCGCTTCCGAGAACCCATCGATCAGCCGCCAGAACTCGTGGTCGGTCAGGCGAGCCGGAAGTTCGTTTCGTTGGGCGGCGAGCTGCCCTCGCCCGGAGGCGCCGAGGCCCGCGGGCGTCCCGATCCAGACCGCGCCCGCGAGGACGATGGCCAGCCCGGCCGCGTACCTGCGGCGCCGCGTCATCACCTGATCTGACGCCTTCCTGGTCCTGCCGGCCGGACTTACTTGCAGCCCTGCGTGTCAGCCTGCATCGAGCCCAGCTGCGATTGGAGGCTTCCGCCTCGACCGCCGCCGCCCCCGCTGGCGGACCGAATGAAGCTGCTGTGCTCGTCGAGTGGCATGCTGGCGACGTTGCCGCAAAATGCGGGCCACTTGCCGTCCTGCGTCAAGTACTGCTCGACGTTCGACAGGTACATCGCCATCACGAGCGCGCCGTGGTCGCGCACGTATTCTCCGACGGCGCGCAGTGCCTTCGGCCCTCCGAAGTCGCCGACCACGGGCACGAGCAGATTCTTTTCCTCGAGATCCTTCAGGACGTGGAAATTGTCCTCGTTGGCCAGGTAGGCACGCGAAACGCCCGCCAGGTCGGTGGTGGTCATCAGGTCGTAGTACATGGCCATGTTCCCGCCGCCGCGGCCATTGTTGTTCCCGCTCGACGAGTTGTAGTTGATGCTCGGGCCGTACCAGTAGAAGTAGTAATAGACGTCGTCGATGATGCCCTTCTGGTCTTCCTCGGGCAATGGAATGTGATGCTTCTTCGTCAGCAGGTCGATGATGTCCTGGCTGTTCTTCTTGAAGGCGGCCTCGTCGCCCGTCGAGACGTCCCAGTACTTGTCCATGATCTCCTTGCCGGTCGACTGGGTCGTGAGGCCGTCGGGCCGCTTCTTCGTGAACAGCCGACCCACGAAGTCCGCGCGGTCGGCCGACATCTCGAACAGGGCTTTGTACATCAGCTGCGTCCAGAGATTCCCGCGCCGGATATCGGTGATGAACACCATCTTCGGCTTGAGGGCCGCGATGTAACTGAAATTCTGTTCCGGTCCGACGCCGAGGTACACGCCGCCCGGCTTGGTTCGGGCCACCAGATCCGGAATCACCCACTGGAATCCCATCTCGTTCGACAGGAGGTTGTCAGAGCGGAAGTAGCCGTTCGGCTCCGACAACTGGCTGCTGAGATCCCAGAACTCCTGATCGGTGAGGCTTGCCGGCAGCGAGGCCGAGGCTTGGGCGCGCGTCACCGGGGCGGCGGCCACGAGGCCGAGCGCCAGGACGAGACCCGCTACGACGGTGGCGCGATGTCTGGTCATAACGATGGTCACCACTCTAGCACGGGGGTTTACTTGCCTTGCGCGCGTTGAATCGCCTCGCGCAACGCCTGCAGGGATTCCGGCGAGCCGGTGAAGATGTTCTCTGGGTATCGGCTCGACGCAATCATGTTCGCGTAGATGGGTCCGCTCTGATACAGGTTCAGGCCCATGCCCGCGAGGAACTGCAGGCGAAGATTCCGGTCGTGGTTAATCTGCGCGTCGGCCAGCCAGCCCTTGAAATCCGACGCCTGGCCCGCAAACGTCGAGAAGAGATCGATGGCGGAGTTGAACCCGATCTCGCGGAGCGACTGCGCCATCGCCGCGTACTCGGGCCGGTGCAGGCGCGCCTCCATCTCGTCGATGTCGATCTTCGTCGGCTCGACCTGGCCCACGAGCACGAGGTCATAGCCCTGTCCGTTCTGGGTGTTGCCGAAGACCATCGCGTTCGGGAACGCCTCGAGGAAGGTGCCCACTTCGCTCTTCACGGCGGCCTCGGTACTCTCGTAGAGCTGGACGAACAGGGTCACGGCGCCGCCGGGATTCAGATGGTCCTTGACGACGTCGAAGAACTCTTTCGTGTAGAGGGTCGCCGCGCCCTTGACCCAGGGATCGAGCGGGTCGGACGTGACAGCATCGAACTTCTCCCTCGTCGTGAGCAGGAAATGTCGCGCGTCGTCGATGTGGACGTGCACCTTGGGGTTCTTGATCACCTCGAAGTTGTACGGCCCGAAGTACTCGTCAACGGAGTAGGGCACAAGGGGCTCGATCTCTGCGATCGTCTCGTGCTCGAGTCCGGGGCCGATGCTCACGGCGCCGGCCGTCACGCCCGCGCCGCAGCCGATGACGAGGACCTTGGCCGGATGCTCGGGAATGAGCGTCGTCAAGTGGCCGAGCATGCGCTGGAGGCGCATGTCCTGCGGCTCGCTGGAGGCCTGGACCTTGCCGGCGTTGTGGTAGTTCCGGACGCCGCTCGGCAGCTGAGAAACCGCCACGAAGGCATTCATGCCTTCGCCCGTATAGATGATGTCGCTCAACCCGATCCAGGTTGCCGAGTACCGGCCGTAGGCGATCAGGATGCCGGGAATCTCGGGCACGTTCCGCGCCAGCCAGCCCGCGCCGCCGGTGCACGCGATGAGGACGATCATCCCTGCGACTTTGAGTTTGCCTCCGGTGCCTTCCCCGCCGGCCACGATCGGCGCCAGCATGATGAGGGCGGAGAGCGCGGCGACGACGATCAGGAGTTCCTCGGCGCGCGGGGTGTGCAAATAGACCACCATGGCGAGACTGCCGACGGCGCCGAAGATCGCGCCCACGGTGTTGGCCGCGTACACCCCGCCCACGAGCCTGGCCGGATCCTGCCCCTTCGTCGCCACCGAGGCGAGCGCCAGCGGGAAGCTCGCCCCCCAGAGAATCGCGGCCGGGAGAACCGCCCAAAGGCAGCGCACGAAGTCGAGTTGCATCGTGAAGTACGGGTCGGTCGAGATCGCCGGGTTGATGGGCCAGTACGGCAACGACTGCGTGGTGATGTACGCCGTCCACGCGATGCCGGCGCACAGCAGCATCTGACACCAGCCGAGGGCCGCCCGAGGCCGCTCGAGGTCGCGCGCGAGCGTGGCCCCGATGCTGCTGCCAATGCCGAGACCGATGAGAAAGACCGCGAGGATCTGCGAAAAGGTGTACGTCGTCGCCCCGAACAGCAACCCCAGGATCCGCGTCCAGAGGGCCTCGGCTGCCAGGGCGGTGAAACCGGACAGCGCAATGGCGACATAGACCGAGCGCGCGCCCGGGGCCGCCTCGACCCGGGCCGCCGCCGCCGGCAGCGGCTCGTAGCGGGTGACCCGCGCGAGAAAGAGCCCCATGCCGGCCACGGCGATATTGATCACCACGGCGACGTACGTCGTGATCGACATGTCGTACACGCGAAGCAGATAGAAGCCGGCGAGCAGGCTTCCGATGACCGCACCGGCCGTGTTGCCGCCGTAGAAGAACCCCAGCCACGCCACGCCCTTCGGCGTCGTCTCGACCCAGCGCGCGATGGCTGGCAGGGTGGCGCCCATCATGAGGGTCGGCGGCAGAAGACAGATGGCCGCCACGATGGCCCGCAGGAACGGTCCGCCACCGATCATGGTGTACAGCCCGTTCACCAGCGGCATGCCGAACAGCAGGATGAGGCCCATCGCGCCGATCCCGAGTTCCAGGCAAGCGTAGACCCTGAGGGGATGGTGCTTGGGGTCTACGAAGCGCGGCAGCAGGAAACTGCCGAGGCACATGCCGCCCATGAACGTGCCTAGGAGCACGCCCATCGAAATGGCGGACGACCCGACGACGAGCTGCAAAAGCTGCAGCCAGACAACCTCGTAGATCAGAGCCGCGCAGCCGCTTCCGACGAACAGGAGCAACAGGACGGGAAGGAAGCGGTGAGATACATCAGAGCGGCCCTCGGGGCCGGTTTTCGGCTCGGTCATAGACGGCGAATCGTATAACAAGTGCCCCGGGCACGGGGCGACAGGGGCTGGGGTTATGCCTTGGGGTCAGGCCTCAAGATCGCCCATGAGGCGACCATAGACGTACTCGTCTAAGTAACGCCCATCCTTAATGCAGTGTTTCTTCAGCACGCCTTCACGTGTGAAGCCACACTTCTCGAGCACCCGCATCGACGCCGGATTGGACGAGAAGACATGACCGACAAAACGCGACAGCGCGAAAGTCTCGGCTGCCCAGGGTAGGAAGGCGGCGACGGCGGCGGAGGCCAGCCCTTGGCCCCAAAACGACTCGCCCAGCCAGTACCCGACTTCGGCCGTATGCCGATTCACATCGCTGCCGAGCATCGCGCCGATGCCGCCGACCACCTGGTCATCTACCACAATCGCGAGCGACTGCGGCGGATGTTCCGTGGTTGCGCGCCCGAGCCACGTCTCGCCCGCCTCGCGCGTGTACGGGTAAGGGAACCGGTCGCGCACACCCAGCCAGACGCTTCGGCTGTTGGCGTGATGGACGAGAGCGTTCAGGTCCTCGAACCGCCATGGGCGAAGGCGACAGGGACCACACTCGAGGGGCCGCATGAGACCGACGATAGCGCAAATGCCGTCGTCACGTCGCGGGCGCATCGAGCACCACGCCGATCGGCGCCGGCGATCGGAGTCCTTGGAGGTGTTGGGCGCGCCGGCGAGGTCGAGTCCGTCCGACCCCGCCGCGCGCCCGATGGCCGATTCACGAGTCGATCGCCGACTACTCGATTTCGTCCTTGATCGTGAAGTCGAGATCCGCGTAGTCATCCATCTCCCGAGCTTCGAGCTCCTCAGGTGATGGCGGCGGAGGCGGTGGCGGCTCGTCGGGCGGGATCGAGACGTGCCGGTACCACTCGAACCCGGTGCCCGCCGGAATCAGTCGACCCATCGTCACGTTCTCCTTGAGGCCGCGCAGGTAATCGACCTTCCCGGAGATCGAGGCCTCGGTCAGGACGCGCGTCGTCTCCTGGAACGACGCCGCGGAGATGAAGGACTCCGTCGAGAGCGACGCCTTCGTGATGCCGAGGAGCAGC
>Ga0182024_10026214_pt1 | contig 10253 bp, 10 predicted proteins | sample P32metaG_FD_120480 | JGI IMG/M metagenome (GOLD analysis project Ga0182024, IMG submission 120480) | Permafrost microbial communities from Stordalen Mire, Sweden - P3-2 metaG (Illumina Assembly) | ecosystem: Environmental > Terrestrial > Soil > Wetlands > Permafrost | place: Sweden: Stordalen...
CGAGTCCGCTGAACGCAGGGACTAAAGGTGACTCGGCGACAAGTGACCCGGTCTTCTATTCGCTCAGAGGCGGAGCCGGGTCGCTTCCGAGTGAACTCGCGACACGACTCCACGGGCGTGGCGTCGTCCTTCGCCACGGCGTCTCCGTCAACGCACTGCGTCGAACGCCCGCTGGCGACTATCCCTGGGAAGTAGACACGCTCACCACCACGACGCCGGCGAACGCGGTCATCCTCGCGACACCCGCACCCGTGGTCGGTGCGCTACTTGGCTCACTCGACCCGGCGATCGATGAACTCCGAGAGATCGAAAGCGCCGGCGCGGCGATGGTTACCTTCGCCGTTGCGAGCGACAAGATATCGTTACCGCCTCACGGCACGGGAATTCTCGTTCCTCTTAAGACTTCCTGGGCCGGAGAGGGATCGATGATGGTGACCGCGGTCACGTTCCTCGATCGAAAGTGGCCCCACCTTCGTCGAGATCGCGACGTCGTACTGCGCGCGCACGTGGGACAAAGCGACGACAGTCGCTGGCTCGAGTTGACCGACGAGGAGCTAACGCATCGCGTGCGTAGTGAGCTCGAGATACTGCTCCCCCACTTCGCTGAGCCTTCTGAATCGCTGGTTCAACGATGGCCACTCGGACTGCCTCAGTACGTTGTCGGCCACGAAGAACGCGTTCAACGGGCGCGTGGCGCGAGTGCCAAGTTCTCCGTTGCCCTCGCGGGCAACGCCTACGACGGCGTCGGTATTCCCGCGAGCATCGGATCCGGTCGGCGAGCGGCCCGAGAGGTTCTCGAAATGATGAGTCACGAGGTTCGAACAGACTGAACAGCGTTTAAAGTGTCGACGTCAATATCCCGAACTGGCGGCCTCTAACTTGGTTACGTTTGGTCTCGGTTGCCTATTCCTTCGAGCGCACGCAGACGCGAACATCCACGGTCCCAACGTGGTTCGCCAAGACCTCCAAACGCTGACGCAGCCACACTCAAAACTCGCTGATCAGGTGAGATCTCTCGAACTTCCGTGAGCTCAAATAGCTGTCTAAACACTTTCAGCACGCAACTAATCTGCGAATCATGGTGGAGTGACTCAGCCACGCAAAGTGAGGAGTCGAGATGATTGAAATTATCGCCGGCGTTGAAATTCCCGACAGTGACTTGGTCGTCCAGGCCACGGAACTCGTGCGGGACGTCAGTCCCGCGCTGCTCTTTCATCACTCGCGCCGGGTCTATCTGTTCGGCATGCTTCAGGGCCAACGCCGTGGCTTGTACCCGGACCCGGAACTGCTGTACGTGGGAGCGATGTTTCACGACCTCGGGCTCACTGATCGTTACCGAACGACAAGTCAACGCTTTGAAGTTGATGGTGCTGACGAGGCGCGACGTTTCCTCAAGGACCACGGCATCGCTGAGGAGTCGCAACACCGGGTGTGGTCCGCTATTGCCCTTCACACGACACCTGGCATCCCTGAACACATGGAACCCGAAGTGGCGCTCGTAACTGCTGGCGTTGAGACCGATGTTCTGGGCATCGGTTACGAGGATCTAGATCAAGCGGCGATCCAGGCTGTTGTCGCGGTGCACCCTAGGCCAAACTTCAAATCACAGATCCTCGAGGCCTTCACAAACGGCTTTCACGATCGACCCGACACAACTTTCGGCACCGTGAACGCCGACGTTCTCGCCCACTTTTCACCAGGATTCATTCGGACCGACTTCGTGAATGTAATTGAACAGAGTGCGTGGCCGGAGTAAGAGCGAGTTAAGCGACGGGGAGACCTTCGAGTTGGTTCACCGATTCGCCTATCTGAATCGTCAGCGCGAGGGTTCTAGCCGGAGACCCGACGTCAACAATCTCCGAGTGGCGGATCTCCACTTGGGAAATTGGTGACTGAGCTATGGCGTCACAAGTTAGGCCTTGTCATTGTTCTTTGATTCGTCTTGTCCGGTGGTGTCGGTTTGCGATGGGGGCGGAAGAAACGCACTCAACTGATGGACAAGCGGTAACAGTTTTCGAGATTGTGAACTGTAAAGCCAGCTTTCATCAAGATGCGACCAGACGTAAGAGGTCGCCCTCGAGTCACCGCGATTGTCGCACCAAAATCACGGGCCTGACGTAAGCGGGAGGAGAGCACGGCTTGATAACAGCCACGTGATCGAAATTCTGGCAACGTGACCGCACCGTAGAGCCTTCCCATTTCGCCGTCGATTATGCAATAGCCAGTCGAAGCCGGCTGACCGTCTACATAGGCCACGAACTGAAACTCGGTAGACGTTTCGAGATTATGGAGAGCCTCACTAAGTCGAACACCTGTTGCCTGCTCGTCTGGCAACGATCTGCCCCAACCCTCAGTTTCGACGGCAATCGCATCTCGGAGGGATCGCTCATCACGGACGAGTTCGACGCTTATCTCCTTTGAGGGAGAACTCTCTACTGTGTCGTCACCAAGTTCACGGGCCAAGATCTGGTAGGAGTCGCTCAAGACTCCGCCACGAGCTCGTAAATATGCCTCGGTATCGAGGGGACGCGTTGCGCTCGATACCCACCAATGGATCGCATCGAGGCCCCAGCCCTCAATCTCGGACGCAACCTCGTCGAACACAGTGTCGAGTGATCTCAACGTAATCGACCACACAACCTGAGCCGCCGGTAGCGTCGGTGAGAGTAAACGCTCTGGATAGCGAAGAAGCCTGTATTCCGCCGTCCGAACGTCAATGAAATCATCCGGTAGAGCGGTTTCGTCAAGTGATGTGAGGGCTCCCAGAATCTCTTGAGTGCCCCATTTTCTCATTACGACTTCCCTCTCGTCACTACTGAACCGCTTCTTGTTGGGGTCAGCTCCGCCGACAGGCGGGCAGCATCCACCGAGTTTACCGAAAGGGCTTCAATTTTTCTCTGAGGCACGGGTGCTCTCCCTGTATCACTGCACCTGCAAATTGCATCGACACAATTGCACCCTGCACATGACTGCGCTACGTAGGAGCTTTAGCCACTCGGAGATTGTTGGTGTCGGAGAGCCGACGTCCACAATCCGACTGGCGCATTACGCAATGGGAATAACGCGCGCGCTCGTACTAGCTACGAAGACTGGCTCAACTCAAGTTGGCCATTCCGCAACTAGAACAAAACTTTCCTTGGGCACTAAACGGAGTTCCACAATTTTCACAGAACAGCCCTGTGGTCCTCGCATCGCTTCTGCGAGCGGCAACTCCTCCGTCGAGAGCTTGACCCTCGACCCTTAGAACCTTCGGTCTTACTACGAGCAGGTAGTAAATAGCGATCAACGAGCCGCATCCATAAAAAACCGTGAAAACGGAGATCACAATGATCCAGGCGGTCTTCGAAGAGCCCGCAGAATCAAAATCCTCCTTCGAGTGTGAAGACACATCAACAATCGCCCAAATGGAGATTCCGAGAAAGCCCAAGAGAAAAATAAGAACGAACAAGACGACTAGTAGGTCAGGACCGAAGATCATACTTACGAGCACGACTTGACTATACGTTCAACGCAATCGAGAGCGACTGTCCTGGGACAAGAAATGGCGAACTAGGGTGCGCTCCCTGTATCACTACATTCGCAAACTTCATCGACACGATCGGACGTTGCGTATCGTAGGAATTTACTGATTCCGCGATGATCGCAGATTTTTGGTGTCGGAGACCCGACGTGACAGATCTGCAACCTCTCATTGGCGCCTTGACTAGCGCCGTCGCGTGCCGAGACGATCGCGCTCGGCAATCGGGTCGCCATCTTTACTTGTGTGGTGCGAGAGATTGACCTAAGCCGGCGGACTCGAGTTGCGTCAGGAGTTCGCGGGACGAGCGGAACTGGGCGGTCTGCATCCCCAGCTTGCTGGCGGCATAGAGGTTCTCCTCCGTGTCATCAATCATCAACATCGTCTCGGCCATCAGGCCAAAACGGTCGAGCAATCGTGTGAAGATGGCTGGATCCGGCTTTGCGATTCCTTCCCGACCGGAAACGACCGTGCCGTCAAACCATCGAAGGAACGGGAACCGCCGAAGGCGGAGCGGATACGTTTCCGCTTCCATGTTGGTGAGCGCGTAGCAGGGCAGCCCGGCTTCTTTCAACTCACGGAGGACCTCCACCGTTCCCGTTACGACACCTCTGATCATCTCCTCGCTGCGCCGGGACCATGCCCAGATGAGTTCGGAATATTCGGGGTACCGAGAGGCGAGCTCCGCGCATGACACCGCAGTCGAGACGCCCCGGTCGTGGGGGGCGTGCCAGGCCGGCGAACAGACCTCTTCGAGGAACCACTCCATCTGCGCCTCGTCCGCGATCAACTTGCGGTAGAGGTGCCGAGGGTTCCAATCGAGCAGGACCCCGCCCACATCGAAGACCACTGCCTCGATCGGCGGAATCCGAGCAGGTGTGTGAGAACTCACAATTTATATGTTAGTTTGAACATCATGGATGTGCAATCTCGCCATCAGATGATCATGCAGGCCCTCCGTGAACGCAGTCCGGTGTTGGTCGGGGAGCTGGCCGCGGTACTCGATTGCTCTGAGATGACCGTGCGGCGTGACCTCGAGTCGCTGGAGCGCAGTGGAGGCCTGCGCCGCGTGCACGGAGGAGCGGCGAGCGTTTTCCTCAGTGCCGAAGAGACCCCTTACGGCGTTCGCGCCCTCGAGTCTCGCGAAGCCAAGGCGGCGATAGGCGGTGCTGCCGCCAGTCTCCTCTCCGATGGGGAGACCGTCATCCTCGACGGTGGGACTACCGCGATGGAAGTCGCTCGCGCACTTCGCAGCCGGCGAATGACCGTCATGCCACTCGCTCTCAGACCCATTTTTGAGTTGCACGAGTGTCCAGGCATCAATCTTCTCCTCCCGGGAGGTGAGGTCCGTCCAGGCGAACTGTCCTTGACGGGAGGGCTTACTGAACATTCTTTTTCGCAGCTCCGGTTCGACACATTCGTTATGGGCCCGTGCGGCATCGACGCCAGGGCCGGCATCACGACGCACCTTCTCGCCGAGACGGCAGTGAAGCGCTACGCCGCCAAAGCGTCGCAGCGGGTCATCGCCGTAGCGGACTCTTCGAAGCTCGGCCGAGTGGCGTTCGGCCACGTCTGCGATCTCGACGACATCGACATCGTCCTTACCGATACCGGAGCCAACCAGCAGGTCGTGGACGAGTTGCGGAACGCTGGCGTCGACGTCCGGTGCGTCTGACGCTGATCCCGGATCCGAACCAACGAGCGGCGCCAACCTCGCCGGACCGGTGGCCGCGTTTAGCCGTCATCGCCGTGTTCTTCGTACACGGCTTCCTGTTCGCCTCCTGGACGGCCCACATTCCGCAGTTGAAACAGCACCTCGGCCTGAGCAATGGCCAACTCGGGATCGCCTTGATCGGAGCTCCCATCGGTTCAATCCTCGCGATGGTGTTGGCAGCCCGCCTCTTGCCGAAAGTTGGAAGCCGGCGGATGGTGCTCGTTACCCTCGTCGGCTACTGCGTCTCAGGTCCTTTCATCGGGCTCACTGGTTCGTTCGGGACATTCTTTGTCGCGTTCCTCCTCTGGGGCTTTTTTCAAGGGATGCTCGACGTGTCAATGAACACCCAAGCAATCACGGTCGAGCGATTCTCGGGTCGCGTGTTGTTGCCGGGTTTCCACGGCTCGTGGAGCACCGGCTCTCTCGTCGGAGCAGTCACCGGCGCGGCTGCGGTGGGGCTGGGGGTCTCACTGAGCGAGCAACTGCTTGTCCTATCGGTTCCTTGCCTCGTTGTCGTCAGTTGGCTTTCGACCCGAATGATCCCCGACCGACGAGCGGTTAGTGATTCCGAATCTTCAGAGCGAGCGGCAGACGGGCGCAGGGGCGTGCTTCAGGGAGCAGTCATTGTGCTCGCCAGCATCGCTTTCGCCGACATGCTGTGTGAAGGCGCGGCGGCCGATTGGGGCGCCGTCTATCTCCGCAACTCACTGCACACCATCCCCCTGGTCGCCGGACTTGCCTATGCCGCCTATTCGTTCGCCATGCTCGCAGTGCGGCTCTGCGGCAATCGACTGTTCACCAGGTTCGCCGCCCATCGCCTGCTGCCGCTTCTCGCCGCAATCGGCGCACTCGGAATCGCCGTCGGTCTCGTCATCGCCCGTCCGTTGAGTGTGCTGTTCGGGTTCGCCCTGCTCGGCGCCGGACTAGGAGGAGTCGTCCCGATGGTCCTCAGTGCGGCCGGAGCGGTGGTCAACGTGAACTCCGGAAGTGCCGTGGCCGCGGTCGCTGGCTTTGGTTGGGCCGGTTTCGTCGTTGGACCCGTCCTGATTGGCGAGATCGCGTCATTGACGACACTGCGCACCGCCCTGTTCCTGATCCCAGCCCTCACCGGCGCTGTCGCGGTAGCCACCGGGACGGTGAAGGCGTTACGCCACCGGGTGACGAGTTGACTCGCCGAGGGCCCTCCCCTCGATAGCGAACCTCTCTACCTCCACTAGGTAGTGACGTCGGAGACCCGACACCACAGGAATGCCACCAGTTCGTCGAGTCCCGGCGTCGAGAGTGACGTCCAACTTACTCACTCGGATTGAGCGCTGACGCGTGAGGTTTCCGACTGACAATTGAAAGGCGAGCTGCGAGTTATAGCGGGATTGGAGATTACGTAGGGCGATGTTGCCCGTTCTGGCGACCCGAGTCACAAGCCACGCTCGACGGAAATCGTCTTCGAAATGAAGAAATTATGACTTAGTGGACAGATTCATTCGCATTGACGACATGTAGTGAGTATGAATTCGCCTAGGAAGTACAGATGGTGACGTCTCCGGCTTCTCGGGAAGCTCAAGCGAAGTTTGAGGATCTCTACCAGGCTAACTACAAGACCATCTACGCCTATGTTTATCGACGCGTTCCTCACTCGTCTTCGGACGTTCCAGACGTCGTGTCAGAGGTATTCGCCACAGCTTGGCGTCGAATTAGCGACCTTCCCCCAGCCCCCCAGGATCGTCTCTGGCTCTTTGGCGTTGCCCACAATTGCCTGCTCGAACATCATCGTCGTTGGTCGCGCCGACTCCGGCTGCTCTCTCACCTCGGGGCCCAGCCCAATCGAGTTGAGCTTCTAGAAACCGCAGCGGACCCGATTCATCTCCGAGTGCGAGCGGCGCTCCAAGAACTTCGACCCCCCGATCGAGAGGTCATACTCCTCGTTTACTGGGATGGACTTAGCCATATCGAAGCAGCGTCTGTCCTCGGATGCTCGGCGAACGCCGTCGCGTTACGCATTAAGAAGGCGAAGGCTCGACTCGAAACCAAATTGGGCTTCACATCACCGGCGACGAATTTTTCCAAAGATACCCCATCGATACCGATCACATCAAAGGAGCAATTGCCATGAACATTGAATCATTACTTTTCGACGCCGACCCGGCGCTCGAGGTTCGCATCCCAGATCCCAACTCGCTCGACGCTCTAATGATTTCGGGCTCGTCCACGATCGAGAGCGCTACCAGGATTTCGAGCACGCATGAATCGACCACGCGTCGAGTCATTTCCCTGTCACATGGTCAAGTCAAGAAACCAGCGACATTGACAGTGCTGGCCGTTCTCGTTGTTACTGCGATTGCTGTACCTCTTGCTTTTGGCCACTCAAGCCCACCCCGAAAGAACACCACGCCGAGCGTCACGACGCCGACTCACGGGGCATGGAGCCTCGCCGGTTACATCACTCAACCGGGTTGGCAGGCGAGTTCGGCCTCCGGGCCTCTCCCCACAACTCAACAGTTCACCGTGCAGCTCACGTGCCCGACGTCGAGCACCTGCTACTCATCCGGTACTTACATAAAAAACCTTCACGAGAACTCTCACAGCGTGATTTCAGTTACCCATGACGGAGGTGCGAGTTGGCAACAGTCGTTGGCACCTGGAGACACAACCTATTTCTATGGATTCTCATGTCCAACGGCCACCACCTGCATGGTGGTGGGCGACGTACCAAACACGAAGACGCATCCATCTCTGTATACGACCACCGACGGCGGGGTGAGTTGGACGTCACTGCCCATGCCGGGACTCAACGAACTGCCGGTGTTCCTGTCGTGTGCGTCGACGCAAAAGTGCGCCACGATTGGCATGGTGCAAACAACTACCGCCCCCACGCCCACCGCGTACTTCACTGCTGACGGAGGCCAGAGTTGGACGGCGGCGGCGTTGCCACCATCGTTCTTTCCAAGTGAATATGCTCAACCAGCACTCGACTGTTTTTCAAATGGACGCTGCGTCGCTACCGGTACTGAAGGATTCGGACCAAACAGCCAAGAGTTGGCGTCGATGATCTACAGCACTGACGGCGGCGCAACGTGGGCGTCGGCTGCGGCGCCCTCAATGACTGCGACGTCAGGCCTCATGTCGTGTTCTAACGACAGTCACTGCGTGTCTATCGAGTCAAGTGATGACAGCAAGGGTTATCTAGTGGCGAGTGGCGAATTGGTGACGAACGACGGGGGTCTGACGTGGTCGGCGACTCCGGCGACCGGACTGGCGTCACTAAACGCGTCTGTTCCCATGAGCTTTGACTCGATCTCCTGTCCGACCGACACACAGTGCTGGGCTTCCGCTCATTTGATTGAGAGTGAATGCAACGGAAGTTGCCCTTACGTGCCCGACCAAGCGGTCATGCTCGCGACCAGTAATGGAGGTCTTACGTGGACCGCAGAACCACTACCGGCGCCACCTAACGCATCGCTTCAGTACGCGAGCGACTATCCGTTGTACTGCGTAAGTGACACCGACTGTCGAGCGGTGGGCACGTTGGAACTGACCACATCGGCCTCAGATGCTGGTGTGCCGTCGGTTGAACAGGACGTGGTACTGACGCTGAATGGTGTCCCGGCGTCAGGCGTCAACGGCACATCGAACACATAAGGAAACCCTGGGCTCTCGAAGAAGTCGGGCTACACGCTAGTTCCAAATCTGTGGTGTCGGAGACCCGACGCGACAAGAATGCCACCTTCCATTGGCGGCTCACGCTACGTCGCGACAAACTTGAAGGCAACGAATCCTCCCCACTTCTAAGAGCTATTTCGCGGGTGAACGAGGTCCCAGGATGACCTCTACGCCTGTGGTTTTTGCAACTCTCGTGAGAATGTCAATCAATTGCTTTTGCGGTGGAAGCACGGTCGCAGGTTTAGTTGACATCTTGACCTTCGGTAGTCCCCACTGTCGATCAGGATTTACTACAGCGCCCTGAGAAAATTCCTGCATGGGCGTGATGAGACACCGCGATGATATTTCGATCAGTGCTGCAGAGTCCCCCGATTACGTCAGCCACCATCCAAAATTGAACATGGCGCCGTAGAGAACAGCCAACATTGACGAGACCACAAGAACGTTCACTGCCAAGGGAAGCCTTAGGTGTTTGGGGAACTTGTCGATGCATACCGCCCCGATCACGTAGAGAGGCGCTTGGAATAAGACAAATCTGGCGGTGGAGTCGACACCGATGTCAATCGTGATCACCGATATCAAGACACCAAGTGCCAAAAGAACAGCGGGCAAGATGAGTCTCCGGTCACGCCAGCATAGGTAGATCCCAATTGCGGCCATCGCCCCGGCGAAGATTCCCGCACACGCGTTGAGCACGTAGACACTTCGAACTTGTTGGGACGCAGGTGAATTTGCAATCATGACCAACTGTCGAAGCACCACGTGAAACGGGTACGTAAATTGGTTGTGCCATCCCAGCTTCTCGGCTTTCTCATTCACCAGGGGGTTGCCCGTGGTGATCCAGCCGTAGATAATCAAGCAAACCAGGCCGACTTCGCCGACCGCCCCAAACAAGAATGCCCGTAGAATCCTTCGCCGTCGGGGCTCGGACAAGATCACGGCCACTACGACCACCAGAGCAGAGACGGTGCCTTGAGGCAGGATGCAACTGGCGGCCCCCGCGAGCACCGCTGCTCGCCACCATTTTCTATCAAGGGCAAAGCGAAGACTCCATATCATTGCGGCAACGAGGAGACCCTCTGGATAGCCGGCAACGAGGAAGATCGACGCCGGATTCCACGCGAAAAGCACGCCGACGATCAATGACGTCTCCGGAGACGCGAATCGGCGAGCAACGTCGATCACACCCCAGACCGCGAAGACGGCCGCAATCCACGCCACCGCGAGAGCACCTCCGGCGTAGCCGAACACCGTCGAGAACACTCGGATCAGGAGTGGGTACGCCGGGTAGAAGGCGTGAGACCTGAGTGACGGATAGCCATGCTCCGCAACCCTGATGTACCAACCGGCGTCCCATTTAGTGAA
>Ga0182024_10026215_pt1 | contig 10252 bp, 9 predicted proteins | sample P32metaG_FD_120480 | JGI IMG/M metagenome (GOLD analysis project Ga0182024, IMG submission 120480) | Permafrost microbial communities from Stordalen Mire, Sweden - P3-2 metaG (Illumina Assembly) | ecosystem: Environmental > Terrestrial > Soil > Wetlands > Permafrost | place: Sweden: Stordalen...
AGCAGGCTTTTGAGAAGCGCCGGGTCAAGCTGCTGATTCATCGGCGTGTCAATCGTTCCCGGGCAAATCGCATTTACCCGGATCCCTTGGCGCGCATATTCAAGTGCCGCCGCTTTCGTCAGCCCCACAACCCCATGCTTGGCAGCCGTATAGGCGGCAAAGCTAGGCGCCCCCCGAATGCCGGCGACCGATGCGCAGTTCACGATCGTCCCGCCACCCGAATTCAGCATCAGTGCAATTTGATGCCGCATGCAGTGGAAGGTTCCGGTCAGATCGACATCCAAAACGCGCTGCCAATTCTCCAGCGTACAGTCCGCCGTCATTTTTCCATGTTCGCCATCAATGCCGGCGGCGTTGAACGCCGCATCCAGGCGTCCATAGGCTGCTTTAGTCTGATTCACTGCCGCCTTGACGGATTCATCATCGGTGACGTCACAGCCGATGAAAATGCAGTCGCCGCCTGTCCCGCGCAGCTCCGCTTCCAGTCTCCCGCCGCTTAACCCGTCTCGGTCGGCAAGAACCGTGGCATAGCCGCTAGCAACAAAAGCGGTGGCGGTCGCGCGGCCCAACCCCGAACCCGCGCCCGTCACGAAAGCGACTTTGCGCTCAACTGAAGCCGCCAATGGCAATTCCTTCCCTGCTCAAAACATCTTATGGTTACGTGGCGATGATCGGAAAACGTTCTTCGCTGAAGGGTGCATAGGCTTTCATGCCGGTAGGATCGAACGCCTCGGGCGGCGCGCCATTCCACACCGCATCTGCCGGCTGCGGCAGAACCAGATAGGCCCAGCGCGGACGATCCAGCAGATTTTTGCCGGCGCCATGCACGGTAAGATGGCGGTGCACCGTGATGTCACCCAGCGCATAATCGATTTGCGGGCTCTCCGCGCAATCGAGCAGCTCGGGGAACACATCGCGGATATCCTTGCCGCCATAGCTGGTGTAATTGCCAAGCACGCCAAGCCTGTGCGATTTGTTGAGAAAGGACATCGTGCCCGCTTCCGGTCCGTAGGTTTCGAGCGGAATCCAGAAGGTCATGCCGCCAATGCGATCCACCGCGAAGGTAATAAAATCCTGGTGAAAGCTGGTCGGGCCATTCCCCATGTTTCTTGTCTTTTTTGCGTATGGCAGCTTGGGCGCAAAGAAATCGGTAAAATACCGCACGCCGATATCGGCTCTGCGAGCCATCAAGCGCTTTGCATTTTGCCCGATTTTATCGATCAGAACTCGCACGGCAGGATCGGCCAAGCCGCCGGCCGCCTGCGCATTGAAATAGGGTTGATCGATGCCATAAGGCGGATTGCTGTCGCCATCTTCCCCCATGATTCCCGTGGCCTTGGCGAGCAGCTTTTGAAGCATGGCGGGATCGACAAAGCTTTTGAGCTGAACCCAGCCGAATTCGTGATAATGGGCAATCTCTTTTTCCGTTACGATCCGGCAGGGATAGCTGTCGCTTTTTATGTCCGTAACAATGTCCATCTCTCACCCATTCAGATCAAGGATCAGATCGCTGATCCAGCCTGTTCACGGTCATATGCCGCCAGAATATCCGTCACGGCATAATGCTGGTGGCGCAGCGCCAGCTCGTGATCATGATAGTAAAACTGCTTGATTTGCCCGGTATCGAGCGCGCGCTGGATCCGCTCCAGCGTGCTGAGATCTTCCATCACCACGTCGCGGTATTCTACCATGGTGTTCTCCTGGCCGAAGCGCTGCGCGGCATTCTGTGCCGGCCGCACAAATACGCGCTGCTGATACAGGCAGCGATTGGCGGCAAGCGGCCAGATCTGATGCGCCGTGTACATATGCGCCGAGAGCGTAAAGGACAAAGCCGGAAAGAAGGTGATCAGGTCCACTGTCCACCAAGGTGAACGCGTGGAATTGATGCCCGGCGGGAAGTCATATTCGAGATCCGACTGCACCACATTCTGCGCGGCCTGCGCGTGAAAATAAGCAAGTTTTTGAACCGGCTTGGGTTCCGCCAGAACACTGTAATGCGAGTTGGTCCGGTGCGGACCCCTCAACTCGACATCCAGGAGCCGGCCATGCGGATTGCCTGCCGCCATCATCGTCGGCGCCGCCGATGTCGGATGCAGCACTGGGATGTGGTAGACTTCCGAGGGCGAGTCGACCGCCAGCTTCCAATTGCACCCTATTTCTGTTTCGAACTGATAGCTCTGCGTGCAGGCGCCCCAGGGATAGCCGGCCGTATCGCGCCCCTGGCCGCCCAGAAACTCAGCCAATGTCTGGTAAGGCTTATCCACCGATGCGACGAAGATGAAACCCTCCCAGATATCCATTGGGATTTTCTTGAGACCCATTTTGCTTTTATCGGCGCCGAAAAACCCTTCCTCGTCGCGCATGCGGGCGAGGTTGCCCTTAAGGTCAAACGACCAGCCGTGGAAGCGGCAGGTGAACAAGCCGTTGCAGTGCCCGGCCGTGCGATGCTCCGCCAGATTGCCGCGATGGGTGCAGACATTGTGAAAAGCATTCACGTTGCCGTCGCGGTCTTTACACACCAGCACAGCAAGCCGGAAGCCCGGCAGTTCATAGGTGAAAAAATCGCCGGGTTTGTCCAATTGCTCGACGCGGCCGATCATGTACCAGCTGCGCTTGAAAATGGCTTCCATCTCTTTCGCAAGGATACCGGGATCGTGATAGATGGCCGTGTCGACCGGGCCGGTGCCGATCTCCGGATATTTTGCGGTAAGGCCGATACCCGGAACAGGCGGATTGCTGATTTTGTTCATGACATCTTCCTTGAATATATCAGGCTTGCGCAGCGTTGTCCGGGATCTGCCGCAGATACCGGATACGCTGAACGGAAAAGCCATCGGTCACGTTCGGGCTGTTATACCACTCCACCGCGGGGGCGACTTCCGCCAGCGCCAGCATCAGTTTCAACAGGTTTTCGCCTTCCGGCGGAAGCGCACCCAAGGCATAGCGCCTGAGATATTCAAGCGCCGCCACGCCTTGCGGCAGCATCGCGGCATAGAAGCGCTTGATGTCCTCGATCCTGCTGTTCTGGCGCTTGGTCATCCGCGCCACGGCATCGGGCAGCACCCAGTCCTGCGTGAATACCTCAAGTGTTTCGAAACTGGGCGGTAAACTGCGCTCGCTCAACATTGCCTCCTCAGCCAAGCGTGCGGATGGGATCGCGCCCATCCCAGCCAAGCGCCGCGGTGCGAAATTGTTCAAAGACGTAGGCCGCCGTTGGGTTGGCCGTGATCAACTCGACCATGAAGCCCAGGGTTTTGACCGTGTCGATATAGCAGGTTTTCGCGCCCATCATAAGCCCTTCGAAAGCCATGTCATTGCCGCTCTCAAGATAGGCGGCGCGTTCACTTGCGTAATCCTCGCAATAAAGCCCCGCATGGTGGAAGCCGAGTTTTTGCTCCGGCACGACATCGTTCCAAAGCCCGGTGCCGTCGCCGGTTGGTTGAACCAGTTCAATCTGCGTATCGCCAAACTGCCCGATCGCGGCCCGGCATGGCGCGATATCCGCCGATTTGCCGCGATAGAGACTGTCCTCGAAATGCAGGCTCTCGAACAGGAAGAACGGCCCCGCGCCGGAGAAGTTTACCCAATGCGTGATCGACGCCTCAAGCGCGGGAACCACCCAGCAAAGCTGCATGAAATTTTTATTTCGTTGCATGGGCAGCATCATGCAGCCCGTCTCCCAGGTTTTTGTTCCGCGGATTGGTCCGGGTTTCGGGTCAGTCGGTCGATGACGAACGCGCCATCGCGGATGACCGCCTTAAGGTTTTCCTGCGGCCGCGCCAGCAGCGACAGATCCGCCAACGGATCGCCATCGACAATGATCAGGTCGGCGAGCGCGCCCGGCTCGATCACACCCAGCCGGTCCTCGCCATCCAGCAACGCCGCGCCGGCATTTTTGGTGCCCCAGGAGAGGACATCCGCCGGTGAAAGCCCCTCGATCGCGCCATAATAGGCGAATTCGCGGCCATACCGACCCACCTCGTGATCCAGCGGATCATCCGGCAGCACGTCGCGGAAGACGCCGCTATAATCATCCCCTGGCAGAATGCGCACACCCGCTTTCTGGGCCAGCGGCAAATAGCGCCGCACATTATCGTAAAGCGCCTGCGTGCCGGGCTCTGCCCAGCCAAGTTCCAGCAGGCATTTCGGATAGACCAGGCTGGGCACCCAGAAGGTGCCGGCCTGCGCCATCGCGCCGATGACCTCTTCATCCACCTCATCGCCATGATCGATGATATCGACGCCAAGCGCAATGCATTCCAGGATCATCGCCTTATCGGCGACATGCGCGCGCACCTTGGCGCCGCGCCCATGCGCCGCGCGGACAATCGCCTCGATTTCGTCGCGATCCATGTTGCGGATGAAGGGGCTGGGAAAGCCATGCCCCCGGCTGGCGAATATCTTGATCGTCTGGGCGCCGCGCCGGATGAATTCGCGCACCATTTTGCGCAGATCATCGGGCCCATCGCCGAATACATCGGTTCCCGGCGTCTGCATCCGCCGCCACCATTTTTTGCTGTCGTTGAGGTCGGCGGTGGTGCCCAGATGCGGGCTGCAGGCGCGAATCCTCGGGCCCGGATTGATGCCCTCCGCGATCGCCAGTTTGAGCTGGGCATCGATGTCATGCCCGCAAGCAGCACCAATATAGCCGGTGAAACCGCTTTCAAGCAGGATACGGGCGTTGCGAATGGCAATCGCCATCAGCACGCCAGGCGGCAACTCCTTGCCCAGCGGATCGCCCGCCAGGCCCTGCGCCAAGGTGAATTTGTAAAAATCGGCATGGTAATGGCAGGTGATGAGGCCCGGCATCAGCACCATCCCGGTAAGGTCGATTGCCTGCGCCGCCTGCGCGCCGGCGGCGCACACCGAGACGATGCGCCCGCCATCCAACGTCACCGTTTTCCTCTCGGTTTGCATCGCCGTGCCGTCGAAAATCCTGGCATTGGTAAAGGTTAGCATCCGAGGGTTCCTAGCATCGGATCACCGGGAGCGGACCGCCAGGCGGAAAGCAGGTTAGAACATCGCCTTTCCCTGTCCCAATATTTCGCTCAGACGGCAGCAAAGCCGACCAAGGATGGCCAGATATCGGTTTTGAGCGATAGCAGGCCATCGCTCGCCCGATCGAGCGCGCCGTCGCGGTTGCGCCAGTCATGATAGGCCTTGTAATCCTCCGCCGCGTCCCAATGCTCGACGATCAACAGGCGGTTTTTTTGTTCCTGATGCGCGACCACGCGGATGCTGCGGAACCCCTTGAATTTCACGGTATCCTCGAACATCGCCGGGATGCTGGCGGAGACCGCCTCCGCCAGCTCAGGCTTGATAACCATTTCAACGGTAATGATGACGCCCTCAACCATTGCTTTGCTCCTCAGCGCTCACCCGTATAGGGCCGGATTTTCCACTCTGTCGTGTCGAGATTGGCGATCCCGATGATTTCGGCATCATCCGTCGCCATGACCTCCGCCCAGCGAGCCGCAACCGTTTCGATCGTGAGCGCGGAATCGGTAAATCCTTTGCTGCGGGCGATATAGCTGCGCTGCACCTGGCCGCCGGCGGAATCAATGCACTCGCCCGTGACGGGGCAGGTTTCGTGGCACAGGAGGGCCAGCGGTGGCGAGGAAAGCTCCGGCGGCAGATGCTCGCGCGAAAAAGTGAGCAGGGGCGAGTCTTCCTCAAGCAGCGCCGCAACCATCCGCGTAAATCCCCCAGGGCTGAGGGCATTGACCTTGATGCCCAAGGCGCTGCCCTCGGCCGCCAAAGCGCGGGTCAAAGACCACAGACCGCCCTTGCTCGCTGCATAGGCGGTTTGGTCGGCAAATCCCGTCATCGCGCTGGAGGTTACGTTGACGATCCGTCCGTAAAGGTTACGCTTCATATGCGGCCAGGCGGCCCGGCACACGTAATAGGCACCTGTCAGATTCACTTCGATATGGCGGCGGAAATCGCGTGGGGTCATGACATCAACCGGCGCCGACTGCGAGATTCCGGCATTATTGACGACGATATCCAGTCTCCCGAAATGATCGATGGCGGTGCGGATAATCGCCGCCGCCCCGTCTTCGCTGGCCACCGAATGGGTGTCCGCCACGGCAATCCCGCCGGCCGCGCGGATTTCATCCGCCACCGCCTGGGCCGATACGGAGCCTGTATAGCTAGGAATTTTGGGGTCCGGGCCGTTATCATTGACCACCACCTTGGCGCCCCGCGCGGCGAGTAGCATGGCATGCGCCCGTCCCAGGCTGGGATTTCCGCCGGATCCCGTAACGATAGCGACACGACCGTCGACCCGCAAAGGGTTCACCATCATAACGTCTCCCACCCGAAATAGCGGCGAGCATGCCGGTACCTTCTGTCAAGCGTAAAGCCATTGGCGTGAGGCAATACGAGAACGGTTGGCGGGCCTGTTCCATGAATCGTGGCACGATTATTAGCGGCTCCAGAACAAACCGCGTTTTTTGCGCCGTGTCGGCGTAGGAGCGGCCAACCTTTTCAAAAAGCGGCGGCGTTCAATTGCTCACCTCGAATACCCGCGCCGAGGGTACGATCGCGTCCGCCATGATGCCAAAATACGTGCCGTACAGCCGCTGCTTCAACTGCTCCAACGGGAGCGACACATCCGACCACTCCACGAAGATGGCGCCCATGAACAGCATTAAATTCTCCGCGATGGCGCGGGTATCGGCATTCGGGCGCAGGACGCCCGATTTTTGCTGCTGGAGCAGAAAGCCGTGCAACATCTTGGTTTGGCGGTTTCTGAAATCGTAAAAAATGCCGCGGGATTCGGTAAAATAGATATTGCAAACATTACGGCAAAATTCGGGATGAATCTCGATGGATTGCAGTTCCCGGCCGATCATCGCGATGCCCGCATAGGGGTCGGCGGGATTGGGGCTGGCGGTCAGGCAGATATAGCGAGAATATTCGGTCACCGCCTCGGTAATCGCAAGGTCGCGCGGGCCGACAAGGTTATAGATGGTTTGAACAGCATGTCCGGAATAATCGGCAACGCGCCGCACGGTAATCCCGCCATGGCCTTCATCGGCGAGCAAGCGGCGGATTGCCGCCAGGATCGTCGAGCGCCGGTTGCGTTGATTCCGTCCGGACTCCTCCAGCCTCGCGGAATTTCCCACCGCACGGGGAACCGGCTGGGTTGGGTCAAAAATCATCGCTGGCGCCCCACCGGTACGGACACTGGCCGCCATGGCATTTGCATTCATCATTGGAATCTCCTACTTACCCTTGATTTTTTGTCTTTTTCAACTTTTCGAGCGCTGGTTAAAAACCGCCGGCCTTTGCGCTCTAGCACAAAACGCCGGCAATCGCATCCTGGAACATCGCAGCTTCACGTTCCAACATATTCGATGGCCAGCCGAAAGGCAGGCCCGTAGCCTTGCCTTTGATCGCACCCTCTGGCGCGGCAATGCGAAAAGGAGAAGGGCATATGGCAACGCGCGATACCGGCCGGCCGGCGCCGGAGGACATCGTCCTGTACGAAAAGGACCCCGGGACCAAAATCGCGACAATCACCCTCAACCGTCCCGACGCCCTAAATGCGCCGACGATTGCCGCGCGTCACCGCTTTGCGGACCTGGTGCTGCGCGCCAATGTCGATGACGATGTCAAGGTGCTCATCATACGCGGCGCCGGAGAGCATTTTGGCAGCGGGGCGGACCTGCCGGAAATGGCGGGCATGTTCTCCGATGACCCTGATTATTCCGTGCTGCCGGAATTCAAGATCGGTGAGGCCGAGGGCGTGAAATACCCGCCCAGGGGATCATACCGTTATCTTGCCGGCGTCACCAATCTCTATGCGAATTCCAATTTCGGTCTGCGCAGCCTCCAGGATTTCAAGAAGATCAGCATTGTCGAGGCCAAGGGCTATTGCTATGGCTGGCATTTCTACCAGGCAGCGGACGCCGATATGGTCATCGCGTCGGATGACGCGCTGTTCGGCCACTCGGCCTTTCGGTATGTCGGCTGGGCTGCGCGCCAGTGGCAATGGGCCGTGACCATGGGTTTGCGCAAATTCCAGGAGATGGTTTTTACCGGGCGGCCCTTTACCGCCCGCGAGATGCGCGACTGCAATTTCGTCAACAGCGTCGTGCCGCGCGCAGAATTAGAAGCAGAAACGATGAAATATGCGCTGGCCTGCGCCCGCAACCGTCCTACCGACACGATTGTGATGCAGAAAACCTTCTTCGAGATATTCAAGCAGCAGCAGGGTGAATATATGGGGAGTCTCCTCGCCGGCTGGCTGGAGGCCATGTTGCCCTTGATGCGTCCGGACGGCAATGAATTGAATGTCGATGGCGCCACCTTTGAAAAGGGGCTTGCCGCCGCGGTCAAGGACAATGACAATCAGTACCCGCCGGACTGGCGCCTGAGCTACAGGGGGCGCAACAGGAATTCATAGCAATGTCGGCTGTCGATACGCTGTCTCGCCGGCGCCATCCTGTACGAACATTACGGCGAGCGGGTGGAGCAGACCCAGGTTGCGCCATCGAAGCCACTGGAAAGCATGGGGTGGTGTTCAGCGTATATCGTAATATTCAATTTATAAAATGAATCTTGTTCAGTTCTTTCCTTGACTTATTCGGGTCGATTAAAAACTGGCGCCGAGCTCCCCAAAGGCCGGCAAATTCGGCCATGGGAATGACGACATCATATTTGTTGCGCAGCGCCAGACAAGCGGCGATGCTCGCCCTGTCATTTGGCTTTAGCGATCGAATGATTAATGTAGTGTAATCTGTCCAACTCACCGAATAATGGGCGGAAAAAGGCGAGGAGCAATGAGCATTATATTCTGGATCGTCAGATGAAACTGGCAGGGTTCTGTGTCAGCGCAGCCGGCGCGCCAGATCACGATATCTCGCACGGCCGATCCGGCGCGCTGATCAGCGAGCGATAGCTGAGGAGGTGAGTCATGTAAGGTGATGCGTGGGCATGGCGCGGATTTGCCAAAATAGTTGCCTATTTTTCAAATGTTGCATCCCTGACGTCGAAGCAGGGATAGAGATAACGGGAGAGGGAACCAGGGTGACCAACAAACGGATGAATCACGGAACTTGCCAGGCTAGCTGGGTGGCTGGCGGGGCAACCTTTTCCAAACGACGCTTACCAGCCGGGTTGATTGCGGGCGCGGCCGGCCTGTTGCTTGCGGCCATACCGCGGCATGCCCGCGCCATCAATCTTTATGATGGGCTGGCGGTCGGCAATAATGTTGAGGTCAATCTGAACATTACGGTTGGTTATACCGGCATCGTTCGGACCAATAACCCTTCGAAGATTTTGACCATATATGGCGCCAATGCCATCAACGGCAACGACGGTGACCTAAACTTCGCGCATGGCCTGGTCTCGGACGAATTCGAGATCACGCCGACCCTGGATATCAAGGATGGCGATTATGGCGCCCATTTCAGCGGTGATGCATATCTAAACACATCCTATCTGGGAACCAACCAGAACCATTCGACGACCGTAAATTCCATCAGCACCGCGAAAACCAACGACTTCACCAGTGCTACCCGGAATGTCAACGGTCTGAACGCACAGGTTCTGGATGCCTTTGTGTATGGCACAGAGCATTTTGGCGCGGACGATGCGCAGGAGTTTACCTTGAAGTTCGGGCGCCAGACATTGCTCTGGGGTCAAAGCCTCTTCTTGTCCAATAACGGCCTCGCGGTGGGCATGGCGCCTTTCGATGTCCAGACCGGGGACAATGATCCGACCGCCCAAACCCAGCAGATCATTCTGCCTGTGGGCCAGGTTGTTGCGACCTATGCGCCTAATCCGGTTCTCACCCTACAGGGCTATTATCAGTTTGAATGGGAGCCCGACCTGCTCGAAGGCGCCGGCGCTTATTTCAATCCGAGCGATATTCTGGACAAGGGGGGGCAGCGATTTTTGTTTGCCCCTGACTTTGGCATTCCGCGTATCAAGAATATCACACCGCCGATCAATAATGGCCAGTTTGGCGCTTCCGCGCAGTTGAACCTGGGTTCCTATGATATTGGCTTCTATGGCATACGCTACGATTCAAAATCCCCAACGGTGTATTTTGAGCCTGGACCTTTACCGACCGGTCTTTCGAGCTATCGGGCGGTTTATGCGCGGGATATCTGGATTGAGGCGGCTTCTATATCGACAACGGTTTTTAATACGGTAAATGTCGCTGGCGAAACATCTTTCAGGCAGCATATGAATTTGGACGGCGGCTTACTTGTATCGGCCACCAACAACGCCAATTCTA
>Ga0182024_10026216_pt1 | contig 10252 bp, 8 predicted proteins | sample P32metaG_FD_120480 | JGI IMG/M metagenome (GOLD analysis project Ga0182024, IMG submission 120480) | Permafrost microbial communities from Stordalen Mire, Sweden - P3-2 metaG (Illumina Assembly) | ecosystem: Environmental > Terrestrial > Soil > Wetlands > Permafrost | place: Sweden: Stordalen...
CAGGCGCGGCGAATCGACGAACGTGTTGCGATGGATCGAGCCCAGGCGCACGAACTCGGCCTTTTCCAATCCGGGGATCATTCGCAGCACGCGGCGCTGCTCGGGGTACGTCATCTTGGTCTGGAAGCCGACCATGTTGTAGAGGCGGGCTTCCGCGTCGTCTTGTCGCAGTTGCACGACCGCAAACGGGCGGCGGCCGCTGCGTGGCTCTGAGAGCCCTACCGGGCGCATCGGGCCGAACGCGAGCGTCATCGGGCCGCGACGCGCCATTTCCTCAATCGGCATGCATCCTTCGAAATAAACCGGTTTCTCGAACGGGTGCAACTCGATTTTCTCGGCTGCCACCACGGCCGCGACGAAGGCCTCGTACTGAACGTCGGTCATCGGGCAGTTGATGTAATCGTCGCCGCCCTTGCCGTAGCGCGAGGCCATGAACGCCACGCTCGTGTCGACCGAATCGGCGGCGACGATTGGCGCGATGGCGTCGTAGAAATACAAGTTGCGCGGACCGATCAAACTATTCAGCGATTCGCCAAGCGCCGGACTCGTCAGAGGACCGGTGGCGAGAATTGTGAGACCGGCCGGTATCTCGCATGCCTCGACGCGCGAGACCTCGACCATCGGATGGTCCTCGAGCGCGGCGGTGATGGCGCGCGAAAAGTCATTGCGATCGACGGCAAGTGCGGAGCCCGCCGGCACCCGCGCGCGATCGGCCGCCGCAATCACGAGCGAGCCGAGCCGGCGCATCTCTTCTTTGAGGACACCGACTGCAGTGTCCATCGAATCGTTGCGGAGCGAATTCGAGCACACGAGTTCCGCGAAATTCGAGGTCTGATGAGCTTCGGTCATTTTGACCGGACGCATCTCGACCAGTCGCACATGGATTCCCCTCCGCGCGAGCTGCCAGGCAGCCTCGCTGCCCGCGAGTCCCGCTCCGACAACGGTTACATTGCTTTCGCTCATCCGGAATTTGCCGCGCGAACGCGCTTGTGGCGTAGATGCGGCGAAACGTGATCGTGGCGTTTTTCGAGGGTCGTGTAAACCGGTGCCGATCAGCTATACGAATTTTCAGGGGACCAGGTGTCGATCCGGCGGATCGCCGTTCGACTAATAAATGAAAACCCAAAACGGGCAACAAGGAGAGACGCAATGGAATACATGCTTTTGATCTACAGCAGCGAGGCGGATGGAAAGAAAATGAGCGCCGCACAACATGGAGAGATCTTCCAGGAGTATCAGACCTTCACGCAGGACCTGACCAAGAGCGGCAAGAACAAGGGCGGCAATCCGCTAGAGCAGTCCACGACGGCGACCACTGTCCGCGTGCGCAACGGCAAGACCGTGGTGACCGACGGGCCGTTCGCGGAGACCAAGGAGCAGCTCGGCGGGTACTACATGGTCGAGGCGAAGGATCTCGACGAGGCGATTTCGATTGCCGCGCGGATTCCGGGCGCGAAGCACGGTTCGATCGAAGTGCGTCCGATCATGAAGATGAACATGTAGCGAAGTTACCGTCCGTGCAGATGAGGAATCGTGGAGAACGCCATGGAATACATGCTTTTGATTTACCACAACGAGGAAGATGCCGACTCGCGGCCCGAAGCGGTGAAGCACGAAATCTTCCAGGAATTTATGGCGTTCAGGCAGGACATCATGAAGAGCGGCAAGCATAGGGCCGGCGGTCCGCTCGAGTTCACCAAGACGGCCGCAACGGTTCGCGTGCGCGACGGCAAGACGATGGTCACGGACGGGCCGTTCGCGGAGACCAAAGAGCAGCTCGGCGGATACTACCTGGTCGAGGCGAAGGATCTCGACGAGGCAATTTCGATGGCGGCGCGGATTCCGTCGTCGAAGTACGGATCGACCGAAGTGCGGCCGGTGATGAAGATCAACATGTAGGCGAGATTAGTCCGCGTCCGGCTCGCGAAGGCGCCAACCCGCGTGGCAGGTCAATAAGTGGCGCCGGAGCACCGGAGCTGATTGCTCGGGAGGCACACCGATGGGCGAACAATCGACAGATCCGGTTTGGAAATACTCGCGGACCTTGGAGTTTTCATTTCCGGCCGCTCGCGCGTGGAGTCTGTTTACCGATCCCGTGGAGACACGTGCCTGGCTGTTGCCGTTCGAGGAAACCTCCGATGGGGAGAGCGTGGCGATCATAGAAGGGCAACCACCCGTCAGTATGAGCGTTGTGGAGTTCGACCCGCCTAAATTCCTCCGCGTCAAAATGTCAGGCGGTAATGTTCCGGGGCACGTCGAAACGACCACAACACTTGAAGAGACTAAGTCGGGAACGAAAGTCACGCTCAGTCATCTGGGATTTGGCGATGCCGCCGCTTGGGAGATTTTTGGCGGATCGTTTTCGACCGGGTGGGACGAGGCTACAACGGATCTGATGCTTTACGTTCATTCGGGTATAAAGAGTCCGCGACACATCGACGATCGACGCGCCAGCATTGCGGCGTGGCCGGTCCGCCGGAACTGGGGAATCGAACTGGCAGAGGTCTTCCCCGGCGGCTTTGCCGATCAAGCAGGAATGAAGGCGGGGGACATACTACTGAAGCTTGATCGAATGGGCGTCTATCAAATCGCCGACATTTGGGCTTTTACGCGCGCTCGGTCTGCTGGCGAAGAGGTCGCGGTCGAATACATCAGCCGAGGAGAACTGCGGACGGGCAAAGGCCGTATCTCTCGCTTCGAGGACTTCGGCGAATGAGTGACGATATTCAAATTAGGCACTACCGCGAGCTGCAGCAGCCTTCGCCGAGTTGACCTGGAAAAACGCAACAGGAAGACCTCGATGAAGTACATGATCACGGGCGCTGAGGTGCGCGGAGAGTCGGAGAGCATCGACGCGGAGGAACTGAACCGTCGCATCCGGTTTCATCAGCAGAAACTCGATGGCCTCCTCGGCTCGCGCGTGCGAGGCGGCAAGAGCGGTCTGATATTCGTCTCGGTGGGACTCGGGCGCGATCGCGAGACGGTCACAGTTAAGAATCGAGGCGGCCAGCATCTGCGGATCGACGGGCCGTTCCCCGAGACCAAGGAACTGGTCGGCGGCTTCGACATAATCGACTTCGACTCAGAGCAAGAAGCGATCGCGTTCGCCAAATACGAGGAGGCTCATCAGAGTCTCGTCATCGAGGTGCGGCCGATTCGCGAGTTCTGGTGGATCTCGCAGACGTTCGGACAAGCCGCGTCGAAGATTTTCATGCTGATGTCGGTTGAGGACGAGCGCGCGGTGCTTAGCATTCCCGAGAGCGAGCGCACAAAGATCATGCGACAACATCAGGGCGTCGGTGCCGAATACGTCGCGAGTCGCGCGATGCTGGATCAGGAGCCCGGACTGTGGGTTGGCGCGCGCCTGCAGGTTTCCGAGCAAGCGAAAACGATACGATGGAAAAACGGCGGCAGGCTTGTCACGGATGGACCGTTCGCGGAGACCAAGGAAGTCGCCGGCGGCTTCAACCTGGTTGCGTGCGCGTCGATGGACGAGGCAATCACGTGGGCGAACAAGCTTGCACAGCGCGACGGCGATGCGATTGAGGTCAGGCCGGTCGAGGGATGCTGGTGGATCTATCACGAATGAGTTCGTGTTAACTGGTAGCGGCATGAGGGGCGTGCAGCTAGCCTGCCATCGGACGGATATGCCGATGGACAACACCGCCGCGGGCATCGAGCGCTTCTATCGTGAGGACTTCGGGCGAATACTCGCCACGCTCATTCGCGTTCTTGGCGACTTCGATCTCGCGGAGGATGCAGCGCAGGAGGCGTTCGCGAGCGCGGTCGAACAATGGCATCGCGACGGACTGCCGGAGAATCCGCGCGCGTGGATCATCGGCGTCGCGCGCCACAAAGCGATCGATCGATTGCGAAAACAGGGCCGCTTCAACGATCGCCGCGAGGAATTGATCCGCATGGCTGAGAGCGGGGGCGACGGCGAAGAGAACGACACGGCGGGCGCGCTGCCTGACGAGCGGCTGCGACTGATCTTTACGTGTTGTCATCCCGCGCTGGCCGACGACGCGCGCGTCGCGCTGTCGCTGCGCACGCTGTGCGGGCTCACGACCGAAGAGATTGCGCGCGCGTTCCTGACAGCGCCGGCGACGATGGCGCAGCGGCTGGTCCGCGCCAAGCGCAAGATTCGCGCGGCGCGCATTCCGTACGAGGTGCCGTCGGCGGAGTTGCTGGCGGAGCGCCTCGACGCGGTGATGGCGGTAATCTACCTGGTCTTCAACGAAGGTTACGCGGCGAGCTCGGGCGAACGACTGCTGCGAACCGATCTCTGCGCCGAAGCGATTCGCCTCGCGCGTATCCTGGTAGCGCTGATGCCCACCGAGGCCGAGCCGCGCGGATTGCTCGCGATGATGCTGCTGCATGACGCGCGGCGCGACGCGCGAATCGACGAGCGCGGCGAAATCGTGTTGCTCGAGGAGCAGGACCGCTCGCGCTGGGATCGTACACAGATCGCGGAAGGGCTGGCTCTTTCGGAAGCCGCGATTGGCGCCGACGCGTACGGACCGTATGCAATCCAGTCGGCGATCGCGGCGGTTCATTCGCGCGCCAAAAGCGCAGCCGCAACGGACTGGCGCGAAATCGCGAACTTCTACCGACGCCTTAACGCGATACGGCCGTCGCCGGTGATCGAATTGAACCGGGCGGTTGCGGTCGCAATGGCCGACGGTCCCGCGGCGGGGCTCGAGCTGATCGATGCGATCGCAGCCAGCGGCGAACTTCGCGACTACTACCTGATGTGGTCGGCGCGCGCGGATTTGCTGCGGAGGCTGGAACGATGGGGCGAAGCGGCCGAGTCGTATCGTGCGGCGCTGGCGCGCGTGGGCAGCGCACCCGAGCGGCGATTTATCCGGCACCGGCTCGAGGAGATGTCTGCGAAGATGAATCGCCTACGCGGCGGGCGGCAGGGGTGACCCCTGCACCCAGGTGTGAAGCGCAAAGTTGCGCGCGGCCCGCTACTTTGCTCTCAGGTGCGGTGGCTCGATGGAGCGCGCAACTTAGGCCGGGCTGCTATTTTGCGGCCGTAGGTGGGCTGGCGGCGTGATCGGACTTGCCGGCCGGAGGCGTTTCAGAGTTCATCGCCTCGACTGCGGGCCAGTAGCGGCTCTTGGCGAGTTGCGCGCGGAAGTCGCGCGCGAAAGTGTCCTTGCCTTGCACCTTCGGTGGCCACGCGTTGTCGAGGAACTTCCACGCATCGTCGGCGTGTCCGCTGTAAATCAGATCGAGCATCGTTCCCCATAGCTGCGGGGAGACCTTGGCATGCGGCCATTGCCCGCCCTTGGCGCTATCCGGGTCGTTAGTTACTTCGGCGGCGCGCGCCGCGAGGTCACTCGGCGTGAGCGTCGGAGCGCGCATCAGGTCGGGCGACACGCGATATGCATTGTCGCTGAAGCGCAGAATGACTTTTGGTGCGGGCGAGTCGGCAAAATCGGTGTGCCAGTTGGCAAAGGTCCAGTCGTGAATTTGAATCCCCAGGCCGGTGTTCTTCGAGTCTTTGTCCGGATGCAAGAAGTGCGGGCCCGAATCCCCGAACTCCGCGTCGATGGTGCCGAGTTTTTTAAAGGTCGGGCCGATTTCGAAGATGTGAAATATCAGGCAGCAATTTGCACCGCCCAACCACTCGGAAATCACCAGGTCGGGCTGCCCGTCGCCAGTGATGTCCATCCCCATCTTGGTCAGTGCCGCGTCAGCATCGTCCTTGTACATCGTGCCGATGAAAAATTTCTCGCCCTTCCCTTTCGCTTTTTGCATGTAGACGCGTTTGTCGTTTCTCAGGATCTCGAAGTCGGAGTCGCTGCCGTCTTTCGCCTTCGCATCGAAGTAGACGCGCGCGACGTAAGGGGCGAGCGTCTCTTCCTGATGAGGCGTCACTTCGACCGGGGTTTCGGCGTTAACGTGTGCCGCGAATCCTGTCGTCAGAGCGACGATCAGCAGGGACAGCAGCGCGTGAGTAATGCGATCGAAAGTGCTGCGCGAATCCGACACGGTGGAATGTCGAAGCGGTAGCGCTACGCGGGCGGCGTCGAGGCGGGAGCCGGCTCGACTTGGGCGACGACGGGCGCGGGAGCTTTGTAGCCGCATTCCTTATTGGCGCATTGCCAGGTGATACCGGTGCGCTTCAGGTCTTTCTCGACCATGTAGTTCGCGCCGCACGACGGGCACGGCTGCAGCACGACTTTGTTCCAGGCTGCGAATTTACATTTCGGATAACGGCCGCATCCGAAGAAAATCTTGCCGCGGCGGCTGCGCCGCTCGAGGATTTCGCCCTCTTTGCATTCCGGGCACGCGACCCCGGTCTTCACCGGGTCGGATTGCAGGCGCTTGATTCCGTCGCAGTCCGGATATCCCGAGCATCCGAGGAATTCGCCGAAGCGTGAGCGGCGCTTGACCATCGGCTTGCCGCATTTTTCGCAGACTTCGTCCGAGGGCACCGGCGCCGACGGCGCCTTCATCGTGATTTTGCCCTGGTCGTCGCGCGCGATCTCGCCGGTGTTGGTGCATTTGGGGTAGTTCGAGCAAGCGAGGAACTCACCGTTGCGCCCCCATTTGATCACCATGTCGCCGCCGTCCAGCTCGCACTTGAGGTCGGTAGCCAGGCCCTTGTGCTTGACCTCGGGCATTTTCTTTTTCGCGTCGGCCAGGTCTTTCGCGAACGGGCCGTAGAAGCGCTTCATCGTCTTAACCCAGTTCTCGGTGCCCTCTTCAACTTTGTCGAGGTCCTCTTCGAACTGCGCGGTGAAGCTGGATTCGAGAATGTCGGGAAACGCCTTGACCAGCATGTCGTTGACGACCCGCCCAAGCGACGTCGGACGCATCCGCTTGCTCTCGTCTTCCTCGACGTACTCGACCCGCAGGATGCTCGTCATGATTGCGGCATAGGTCGAGGGGCGACCGATCCCCTGCTCTTCGAGTACCTTGATGAGCGTGGCCTGCGTGTAGCGCGGTGGCGGCTGCGTGAAGTGCTGCTCCGGGTCCAGCCCGAGCAGTTTCAGCGTCTCGCCTTCGTCGAGCATCGGCAGCGTGCCCTCTTCGTCTTCGGGCTCGTCCTGGCCCTCGATATATACACGCATGAAGCCGTCGAACTTCATCACCTGGCCGGTCGCGCGGAAAATCGCGTCGGCCGATTCGATGTCCACGGTCGTGCGGTCGTACACCGCCGGCATCATCTGGCTCGAGACGAAGCGGTTGTAGATGAGCGTGTAGAGCGCGAGCATGTCCTTGTCGAGGAAGCGCGCGATCGACTCGGGATCGCGCTCGACGGCGGTCGGACGAATCGCTTCGTGCGCGCCCTGTGCCTGCTTGCCGGATTTGTAAAAGTTCGGCTGGTCGGGGATGTACTCCTTGCCGTAGCGCGTGGAGATATGGTTGCGGACGGACTCGAGCGCCTGGTCCGACACGCGCGGCGAGTCGGTACGCATATAAGTGATAAGGCCGACGGCGCCCTCCTCACCCAGCTCGACGCCCTCGTACAGCTTCTGCGCTATCTGCATCGTGCGGCGCGGCTGGTAGTAAAGCTTGCGCGACGCCTCCTGCTGAAGGCGCGAGGTAATGAACGGCGGTGCAGGACTGCGGCGAACTTCCTTGCGCTCGACGCTTTTGACCTTGAATGGCGCCGTCTCGACGGCCGCGATGATCTCCCGGGCCCGCGCCTCGGGCAGCTTGTACGCCTTGTTGTCGATGCGGTCGTCTTTGTAGCTGTAGAGCCGCGCCTTGAACGGGGGTGGATTTTTTCCAGTGAGGCGCGCGTCGAGGGTCCAGTATTCTTCGGCGCGGAATGCCTCGCGCTCGCGTTCGCGATCGACGATTATCCTGAGCGCGACGGATTGCACACGCCCGGCGCTGATGCCGCGTTTAACTTTGTCCCACAACAGCGGGCTGAGCTTGTATCCCACCAGCCGATCCAGGACCCGGCGCGCCTGGTAGGCGTCAAACAGGTTGTGATCGAGCTTCGAAGGATTGGCGACTGCCTCTTTGACGGCGGCGGACGTGATTTCATGCAGCAGCACGCGGCTGACCTTGGACTTGGTCTTGCCGAGATGCTCGGAGATATGCCACGCGATAGCCTCGCCTTCGCGGTCGGGGTCGCTGGCGAGATAGATGTTATCCTTGCCCTTCGCGGCGGTCTTGATCTCGCTGATAACCTTTTCTTTGCCCTTGATTACGACGTAATCGGGCGCGAAATTGTGCTCGATATCGACCCCGAGCTTGCTCTTGGGCAGGTCCACGACATGGCCGACCGAGGGCATGACCTGGTAGTCGCTACCGAGATAGCGCTTGATAGTTTTCGCCTTTGCGGGCGATTCGACGATTACGAGATTTTTTGCCACCGATTTAGGCGCCTCCAAGGCTCCCGTACCCCACGCAGGTTTCGCGCCAGCCAAAATTCCCGATGCTACAGGGCTTACACCCTGCCAGAGTTATGCAAGCGAGAAAAGCTTGCCGGGATGCTGGGTGACGCGACCTTCGAGTTCCAGTTCCAAGAGTAACCTAAGCACGGTTTGGGCATTGAGCCCGGAGGACTCGATGATCGAGTCAACGTGGAGTCTTTCAGAATCTTTTAGATTGTTTAAAATAGTAATAGTACTGTCTATGGGCTCTTCCGGAGTCTTGGCATCTATGGACGCTAACAACAGAGGAGCTACTTCAACCGATGCACTTGTATTAGACGTTGGCGGCGGGCGGACTGGTTCAATCCGGGCGGCCCTTTCGGACATTTGCGGTCTGCCGACCATCTGAGGCGCCAGCTCCTCGACCACGTCCTCGACGCATTCGACCAACTTCGCGCCTTCTTTCAAGAGGCGATTGCTGCCGCGAGTCTTGCCGCTGAGCGGACTTCCGGGGACGGCGAACACCTGGCGATCCTGCTCGAGGGCCATCCGCGCCGTTATCAGCGAGCCGCTCTTTTCGGCCGCCTCGACGATTACGACGCCGAGGCAGAGTCCTGACAGGATTCTATTGCGCGTCGGGAAATTCTCGGCCAGCGGCTGCATTCCGATCGGCAGTTCACTGATGAGCGCGCCGCCGCCCGCGATAATCGCCTCGGCCAGCTTGCGATGCTCACCGGGATAGATGACGTCGACACCGCATCCAAGCACGGCGAGGGTCTTGCCATGCGCGTCGAGCGCGCCCTGATGGGCCTCGCCGTCGATTCCACGCGCCAGGCCGCTCACGACGGTGAAACCCTTGGCCGCGAGCTCGAGCCCGAGCCTTTGCGCCATGCGGCGCCCGATATCGCTCGCCGCGCGCGCGCCGACGATCGCGATACAATTGCTGTCAGTCAACGACGCCGTGCCGCGCACGAACAGGAACGGCGGCGGGTCGGCAATCTGGCGCAAGTTTGGCGGATAGTCGGCGTCGCTCCATTTGATCAGGCGGGCGCCGATATTCGGCAGCTCGCACAATTCTTTCTCGAGCGGCTCGAAGTCGCGGAACTCCGCGATACTGTGTGCGGTGTTGCGCGGCACCCCGGCCGCTGCGATCTGGTCGGAGCTGAGCTGAAATATTTTTTCTGGCGTGCCGAACTTTTCGATCAGCAGCTTGCAGGTTCGCGGACCGACTCCGTGAACCCGTCTCAATGCGAGCCAGTAAACGTCTGGTGAAGGCATATAAACAATAAGTTGTTCTCAACGCCGGGGATACGCAACCTTCTCGTCAATGCGGCGTACTCTCAAGACGACCACGTGGGCTAATTTGGCGGGCGCGTTTTATTGACCCTGGGGAATGAATCGCATAAGTTACGCGCAACCGTCTTATCTGATAGTATTAGCCAATTGGTCGCTGTGTGCTGACGGCTGACGGGAGGATTTGGGTATTGAGCGCATCACTTGGAACGATGAATTTCACGGGAATGTCCGCGGCGGACAAGCAGATTCTCATTTTCAGCTTCTATCGCGACGCCGAATTGCGCGGCGCGCGTTTGCTCTTCAATCTCCTGTCGCACATGAAAGACGGCGAGTCGCAGCTCAAGATGACGGCTCACCTCGCCGATGAAACCCGCCACGCCTATCTGCGGACCAAGCGAATCTCGGACCTCGGCGGCGCGCCCATCCTGATCGATGACGGCTACCAGCGCCGGCTGGGTCTGCGAACCGGCGTGCCCAAGACAATCATCGATCTGCTCGCATTGACGGTCGTGGTCGAGGAGCGCGCGCAGAGCCGCTACAACGCGCACATGGCGCTGCCGAACGTCGATGCGGAAACGATGGAAGTGCTCAAGTCCGTCACCAAGGACGAATCG
>Ga0182024_10026217_pt1 | contig 10252 bp, 9 predicted proteins | sample P32metaG_FD_120480 | JGI IMG/M metagenome (GOLD analysis project Ga0182024, IMG submission 120480) | Permafrost microbial communities from Stordalen Mire, Sweden - P3-2 metaG (Illumina Assembly) | ecosystem: Environmental > Terrestrial > Soil > Wetlands > Permafrost | place: Sweden: Stordalen...
GGCGCAGGGCCTCCGCATGAAGGCCGCGATGAGCGCGGTCGGAAACGAGGGAGGAAATCATGCGGGTATGGACTTTAATCGAGCTGTTTCGCCTGACACGCGCAGATCTGTTCGGGCTTTATGGGGACATCGTAAGCGCTCTCGCGGCAATGCCGGACAGTGATCCGGAACGCCCCATCGCTCTCGCCAATCTGCAAAATATCCGCAGGGCTTTGGCGCGGCCACAGCTCGTTCCCCGATGAACGAGGGCGTCATAGCGCAGGTCATCGGCATGAACCCTGGCACGAGGGATCGTCACCGCAAGGCCGAGACGCCGTAAGGCGGCTCGGGGCGCGTGCGCCTAGAGCCCGCTCCGGCTCCGCCGGACGTGCGCTCCTGGATCGGCAACGCTCGATCCGGCTGCCTCGTTCAGCCGTCTGCTGGGTGTCGCTGGGCGCGATCCATCTTTGACGGTCGAGGCAACACGATTGCGGCATGGACACCACGAATTCGTAGCGAGCCCTGGCGCAGCTCCGCGTGCTGTTCCGTGCGTGCGGCATCGTGCCGGACAAAGGCAATGATGTGCCGGTATGCGGAAGGCTGCCGGGGCGCCGAACTCGACGCCTTTTTCCGGAGGAGCATTTTCTCTCAAGAACGGCGAGGTCGCTTTCCGCCTTCAGGCCCGCGGCCTCGAAGTAACGGGTCGTCAAGCCTGCGGGGTCGAACTCGACACCGAGGGTTCCGGCTTTCCGTCCCGGATCACAACCGATCCAGTGCGGCCGCGGCCGATCGGTTGTTCTCGTGCAATTCAGCCTGCCGGCGCGTCGAATCTCGACGCTCGTATCCGGCAGGCAACCAAAATCCCGCCGATTGTCCCATGGACGGGGATCGGGGCTGTGCTTCCGGTTCTCTGTCCTATCGGGCCGTCTGCGGCGCGCCGATGGTTGCGGATGACGACTGCAGCCTGTCGTCAGTCGCGCCCGGCGACTGTCGCCGATTTCCCGCGTCGCGCCGCGTTGTCGCGAGCCGTGGATGCGGATCGCCGGCGCGATGAGGTCAGCCTCGATGAGGTCGTGCGGATCGTGATTTAGGTCGGACCATCGTTCCCTACCGCCGGTTCCCCCCATTTCAGTTCAACAGAGACTCTATCTTTTTCATCAAAGTAAAGAGTCCGTCTAGGTTCCGACCCAGAAGATATAGAAGCCACTCTAATTTCCTTGTAGCGTGCATGTGGTAAATTTCTGGGGAACACCGAGACAAACTCAGGCATTATTTCGTCCTTGGGATTGTACTCCTTGTATTGTCGTTGAGCGCGCCATGCCACTTGATCTGCCATTTCCAAAAGGGGCTTTGGAGGAAGTTTCGGGGTAAATAACCCGACCATAGGGATGCGCCTTCCATCGACGGTCATTGACATTGGCGGGAACGCCCCGATGATTTTGGGCGACAAACGCTCAGACGCCTCGATAGAAATTACGATATCGTCAGGAAGAACCGGCATGTCGCCGACGGCTCTCGCTAGCTCCTCTAACAACATGGGTCGGAGGATATGTAACGCGTTGATGGAAGGAGGCATAACCGGCGGGCGCCTTATAATATAGACAAAACGTACCAACCGGCTCTTCTTGAAGAACTCGCTAATAGCGTCCAACTTCTCGCGCGATAAAATCTTATCACTAGCATGAATAGGCATGTCAGGGCCGCCGAAGGACAAGCTTTTCATCTTCTGCCATTGCTGTTCTGCTCGCAGAAGCTCAACGCCGAGGCCCGCTACTCCTCCAATCGCGAAAAACCTCTCGCGCGACTTAAACTCTTCGTCCCCCGTTTCGTCGATAGCGACACATAGCGTCCGCCTTCCCACGTCGGCGTCGCCGACTGGCAACTTCATGAATTTGGCCATGACACTGAACACACCTCGCGTTGACAGTCTCAGCGGCGGTCGACGGTCCCAGCAAATTGAGAAGCCTCGCTCCTAATATCAATTCCCGTTTGGGATCGTGGTATAGGGAGGCTAAACCTTTCGTGTGTTCCAACACGGCGGCGGCCTCGGTCTTGCACTGCGCCGTTCGCCGTCTAGGCGTCGGTTAGGTTAAGTCGGGTGTCTACGCGCCCCATATGGCTTTCAAGCCTGTCCATCCGGTCGGACAGGTGCGCCATGTCGGTGTGAACCAAGCCAAGCCGCGTGTCGATTGAAGTCACACGCGCTTTAATGCCGCTTACATCCTCGCGGATTGTAGCAACCTGCGACTGCACAGACTTCAGCACTTCATACATTAGTTGGTTCGTTATTTCGACCATGCTTGAAATTGTAGCACAAAACTGGTTAATAACAAATTTATTCTGTGGTTAAAGGCAAGTGCCGGCAGCCTGTCGTCACTCACGTCCGGCGACTGTCGCCGATTACTCGGGTCGTGTCGTGCTTGTCGACGAAAACGGGAAATGGCATGAGGGTCTACGGCATAGCCGCGGTGCCGAGGCAGATCGTGGGCAGCGGCCGCCATCTCTATCTACTGACTTCGATTCGCCTTCAAGGGTGCCGCCGAATGGAGCGGAGTAACTCGACCAGCTCGTCGACCCGAGTGAACGGATCGACGCCAGTTTCGGCTTCAAACCGGGCACGCAATCTCGTAGCCCTTTGCGTCGCCAGATCGAGATGTTCCTCGGTAAGGCTGTAGATCCCCTTCGTGCCCTTCTCATAATTGGGAATATATCGCTTTAAGCACTCGATAGTTTCTGCACGCCATTCTGGCGAGACTGAGACCTAATCCTGCGATTTCCGCTAAGCCAGAGCTTGACTCCTGCGATTTCCGCTAAGCCAGAGCTTGACCATTTTGAATAAAAGGAGTAAGGTTGCTTAAAATAAGCAACTTGGAGGTTTTTATGTCAATATCCGCCCAACAGTGCCGCGCTGCCCGCGGCCTCTTCGCCATGACGCAGCAGGAGCTTTCCAATGCCAGCGGCGTCAGCGTTCGCACGATCGCCAGCTTCGAGGATGTCGGCGACCGCTATCCAGTCGCGGGCAATCTCGCGGCCATCCGCCGCGCGCTCGAAGAACTTGGCGTCGTCTTCACGGCGCAGGGTGTTGCTTGGTCGTCGCCTTTTTCCGAAACGCAGGTCAAGGCCATCTGCACCATGGCGGTCAGGACGGGCAACAAGATGTTGACCCCCGAGGAACTCCGCAGCGAAAGCGGCTGTTCGCGCCCAGAACTGGACGCCCTAGTCCGGCTCCGCGTCGTCGAAAGCATCGACACGTCGCCGATGCTGACTGCCATCGGCCTGCATATCCCGCAGCTCTTACGCGCCGAGCAGGACTTCAAGGACGCCCGCAAAGCCCTTTTCGCACCATCGAACTACTCCGTCCATCTGGCCGACGGAACTGTCTTTCATGCGCGGACGGCATCGTGTTTCCGCATCCAAGAAGACGGGAGTTTGACCACGTTGCTGATGTTGGCCGAAGAAGAAGATCAGTCGAACCTCATCGCTGGCGCCCAAGAGGCGCTTCGCCTCTTCCGCGACCGAGATCCGCGCGTGGTCGGCAATTTCGTCTGGCGGTGAGCCGTTGCCGAAAACCGACCTGCTGCTTCGGCTCATTGTGATTACGGGTTCCGATTTTTATCCGGCCATCATTCCGGTAAATAGCCGGCCATCATTCCGACAAATGTCCGACCACCTCTTCCGGTTGAGACGTCGGCGAATGGATGACGATTTGCCTTTAGGCCAGCAACAACCAAGCATACGGCTTTTCCAACACAAAAAGGGGAGCTGCGATGCCGAAAAAAAAAGGCTGACGATGAGACAAATACGGGAATTATTGAGACTGAAAACCTGTGAACCGCAACTGGGCAACCGTGTGCTGGCGCAGCGATTAGGCGTGGCGCGCAGCACGGCACAGGATTTTCTGAACCGGCTTGCGGCGACGGGATTGAGCTGGCCGTTGCCGGATGAACTGACAGATGACGTGCTAGAACAGCGCTTGTTCTGCAGTGCGGGCAGGAAAAGCGGTATCCGAGCAAGCACTTTGCCTGTTGTTGTAGATCGTGCGGACGGGTGCCGGGGCATCGAACTCGACGCCTGTCCGGCAGAAGCAGAGGCCGCTTTCCGCCTACAGGCCGCGGCCTCCAAGTAACGGGTCGTCAAGCCTGCGGGTCGAACTCGACACCGGCGGTTCGGCTTTCCGTCCCGGATCACAGCCGATCAAGTGCGGCCACGGCCGATCGGCTGTTCTCGTGCAATTCCGCAGGAATTCAGCCTGCCGGCGCGCCGAACTCGACGCTCATATCCGGCAGGCCAGAAAAATCACCTCTTTGGGCGGGGAGCGGGACGAGCCGGGCGTTGACGCGAGCCTTTCGCCTGCGGAGCGGCGGCGCGACCGGCGCTTGCCTTCTTGCCTTTGGACGGCGCTTCAGGTTCCGCCGGCTCGGCGGGGATAGCCTGCCAACCTTTCATGCCGTGAAGGATGCGGACTGCGTTTTTGACCGGGCTCACATGGCCGTAATGGTCTTCAATCATCGCGACCGAAGTGCCCATCTGCTCGGCCAGAAAATAGACGTCGATGCCCTCGCTCAGACGGAAGGTCGCGTAGGTATGCCGGAAACTGTAGGTGGACCGGGGAGTCCCGGAAGGACCTTCCAGTAGCTTTGCCTTGGTGAGGAGATCTTCGATCATGTTTTTGTACAGCGTTTTGGCTGGTCCGCCGGTGTGGATCGTGAAGACCCGATCGTCCGGCTCTTTAGCTTTGGCGATGGCGCGGATGCGGTCGAGATACTCGGCGACGCTGGCCGGGGCGACCAGCCCGCGCGCCTTGCCTTTGCCGGTGACGCTCAGCACCGCAACGTCGCGCCCCCCGCGATCCTTGCGGATCGACACATCGCGCCAGCGGAGGTTCTTCGCCTCCGAGGGGCGCATGCCGGTGTTGCACATGATCAGCACGAAATTGTAGGCGACGGTGCGATACCAAGTGCTTGACGGGCGCTTTTTTACGGCCGTCATCCACGAGCGCCCGAAGCTGTGAAGTTTTCGGTATTCCTCTGGACTGAACGCGTCGCGGCGCACCTTCGCGAGCGTCGGTCTGCCTTCAAACAGTTGGTCCGTTCTGATGTAGCGCTTTTTGGCCGCGAAACTCATCACGGCGCGGAAGATGGACATCTCGAAGCGGATGGTGGCGTCGCTCACCTGCTCGCGCACACGCCCCTTGCCGTGCTCGCGCCGCCAGGACGGATACTCGTCCCATCGGTCTTGCCCGATCAGATGAACCTGGGTCGAGCCGACATAAGGATCAAGTTGCGCCTTGATGACGGATGCGCATTTGCTCGAGCGGGCATCTGATACCTGACCGGTCGCCCCGCGTCGCTTTTGCAGCTCAACATACTCCTTGGCGATCTGACTGAAGGAGTGGTTGAAGATCGGAACGTCATGCTTGATGCGGAAACGCAAATCCGCGTCGTGATCGTAGGCGCGGTCGCGCGCGGCCGAGACGTCCGCAGTCTTGAGGGAGATCGTCTTGTACCGGTCGCTCTTGGGGAGCTTGACGCGGCAGTACCAATTGCGGTGCTGCACGTCGCCGCGCCGGAAGATAACGAGGCCGGGTTTGAGTTCTTCCTTGTCTGTCAAAAACGTCATGTACGCTGTTGCCCTGTGTAGGAATCGTGTAGGCTTTTCGCCTAACTCCTTGATTCGCCGTATCCGTGTAGGTGATGTGCAGAAATATTTTTCCAAAAAAAATGAACAATGTCAAGCCGTTAAGAAAGAATGCTCATCCCCGCGAAAGCGGGAATCCAGGTCGAGCGACGGGGCGGTTGCCCCTGGCCCCCCGCCTTCGCTGGGGTGACGAATAATTCAGGCCGGTGTTGGCGCATCCGGATGCAGCAATCTGGCCTGTTTGAGATCGGACCATAGCGCGGCTGGGATAGGATGCGCGAGCAGGGCGAGATTGGTACGGAACTCCTCGGCGTTGCGCGGGCCGGGGATGATCGCCGCGACCGCCTTGTGCGCCAGCGGGAATTGCAGCGCCGCCGCCGGCAGCGGCACGTTATGGCTATCGCAGATCGCCGCGATCGCCTTGACCCGCGCCATCACCGCCGCCGGCGCCGGCGCGTAGTTCCAGGTATCGCGGCCGGCGAGGATGCCCGAATTGAGCGGCCCGCCGACGACGATTGAGGTGCCCGCCGCAACGCAGCGAGGCAATAGATCGTCGAGCGGCGCCTGTTCCAGCAGCGTATAGCGGCCGGCGAGCAGGAACGCGTCCCACTGGCCCCACTCCATCGCCTCGAGCAGCACCTCGCGCTCGTTGACGCCGATGCCGATCGCCGACACCGCGCCGCCGCGCAGGCTTTCGAGCGCGCGGTAGCCGCTCTCGCGCAAAGTCTTCATGTGCGCCGGGTGCGCTTCGCCGTGCTGGTAGGCGCCGATATCGTGCACGTAGAGGATGTCGATCCGCGCCAGGCCGAGCCGCTGAAAACTGTCCTCGAACGAGCGCATGATGCCGTCATAGGAGTAATCGTAGACCGGGTCGAACGGCAGCGGATGATGCCTTCCGTCGGCGTGCTGGCCGGTGGGGTTCGGGCGCAACAGCCGACCGACCTTGGTCGACAGCACCCAGTCGTCGCGCGGACGCTCGCGTGTCGCGTCGCCGACCGCGCGCTCGGCCTGACCGACGCCATAGAACGGCGCGGTGTCGACATAGCGCACGCCGGCCGCCCACGCGGCGCCGACGATCGCCTCGGCCTGCTCGCGCGCGACGTCGATCCGGCTGCCGCCCAGGGTCGCGCACCCGAGCCCCAGTTCCGTCACCTGCAGCTTGGTGCGCCCGATCCGCCGCTTAGCGAATTCCGCCATCCTCGCCTCCCCCGCTGTCGGCGCCCATCATAACTCTAATGGCGAATGAGGATCACCCCGCCCACGAGCAGCAAGACGCCGAGAACGCGTGAAACATCTATCGGGCGCTGAGCCAGCCCCAAAAGACCGTAATTGTCGAACACCAGCGACGAGACCATCTGGCCGGCGACGAGCAGCGCGATGAACGTGGCGGCGCCGATCCGTGGCAGCAGCAGGATCGAGATCGCGATGTAGATCGCCCCGAAAAAGCCGCCGCTCCACGCCCACCAATTGCTGCGCGCGAGCGCGCTCCCGAGCGGCACGCCATCCCCCAGCGCAACGGCCAGCGCGAGCATGCATAGCGTCCCCCCGAGATAGCTGACAAACCCGGTCCACGCCGCCGATCCCAACGCCGCGCGCAAATCGGCATTCACCGCTTGCTGCATAACAAAACTGACGCCGGCGCCGATCGCGAGCGCGACGAATGCGATAAAGCTAATGAGCGGTGACATCTCCCCTCCCGTGCTTTCGGCCGAAGTGTGCGCGCGCCGCGGCAATCTGCAAACCGCGCGCTGCCTTATGCCCGGATCGGTTGACAGTAGCGGAGCGCTGCCGCGATTCTGGCCGCCGCAAACAAAGGAGACGCGGCGATGGCGCTCGACCTGATCATCAAGAACGGCACTGTGGTGGACGGCTCGGGGCTGCCGCGCTACCGGGCCGATGTCGGCGTCAAGGACGGGCGGATCGTCGAGATCGGCCGCATCCGCGCGCCGGCCGAGCGCACGATCGACGCCGACGGCCAGATCGTCGCGCCCGGCTTTATCGACGGTCATACTCATATGGACGCGCAGGTCGCCTGGGACCCGCTCGGCAGCTGCTCGTGCTGGCATGGCGTGACCAGCGTGGTGATGGGCAATTGCGGCTTCGCGCTGGCGCCGTGCAAACCCGCCGACCGCGAGTGGTTCGCCCGTTGCCTCACCGCCGTCGAGGACATCCCGACCGAGGCGATGATGGCCGGGATCGACTGGACCTGGGAGACCTTCCCCGAGTACCTCGCCAATGTCGAGCGCCTGCCGAAGGGGCTCAATTACGGCATGTATATCGGCCATTCGGCACTGCGCATGTACGCGATGGGACGGCGCGGCCTCGAGGAAACGGCCGGCGAGGACGATCTGCGCGCGATGGAGCATGCCGTCGCCGAGGCGCTCAAAGCCGGCGCGCTCGGCTTCTCGACCTCGCGGGCGACGACGCATGTCACCCCGGACGACACCCCGGTGGCGAGCCGTATCGCCGAATGGAGCGAGATCGAGCGCCTGGTCGGCGCGATGGGCGCGCTCAACACCGGCATCTTCCAGATCGGCCCCGATATCTCGGGCGGCGAGGCGCAGCTTGCCTGCCTCGAACAGCTCCGCAAGATCGCGCTCGACACCGGCCGGCCGATCATGTTCGGCATGCTCGCGACCAAGCAGGGCATCGACCCCAACCCGTGGGATTTCCAGACCCGCTTCATGGACGAGACCGTCGCGCTCGGCGGCCGCATGTACGGCCAGGCGACGACCCGCTCGATCAACGCGGTGTTCTCGCTGCGCTCTTATCTGCCGTTCGACGTGCTGCCCGGCTGGAAGGAAATCCGCGCGCTGCCCTTGGCCGAGCAGAAACAGCGCCTGCGCGACCCCGAAGTACGCGCCCGCCTCATCGCCGAGGAAGCGACGATGAAGCCGCGCGAGCGCACGCTGCAAGGCGGCGGCGCGGCGACCACCGATCCGCGCAAGCCCAATTACGACAACCTCTTCCCAATGCTCAGCGTCGATTGGGACGACCCGAGCGTCGGCGACCTCGCGCGCCGGCAGAACAAGCACCCGGTCGAGGTAATCCTCGACCTCGCGCTCGACAACGACAACCGCATGTTCGTGCAGCCCATCGTCAACGAGCAGCCGGCCGACGTGCTGAACCTGCTCAAGCACCCGCGCACCTTGGCGACCTTTTCGGATTCGGGCGCGCATGTGTGTCAGGAGATGGGGTCGTCGCTGCAGACGCATCTGCTGTCTTATTGGGTGAGGAACAAGCAGCAATTCACCCTCGAGGAAGCGGTGCGCATGCTGACCTTCGACAACGCCTCGGCTTGGGAATTGCCGGACCGCGGACTGCTGCGCACCGGCTATGCCGCCGATCTCGTCGTGTTCGATGAGGCCGCGGTGAAGCCGCAATTGCCGACGGTCGAGACCGACCTCCCGGGCGGCGCGCGGCGCCTCGTGCAGAAGGCCGATGGCATCGCCGCGACGATCGTCAACGGCGTCGTGGCGATTGAGGGCGGCAAGGCGACCGGCAATTCCGGTGGCCAGGTGCTCAAAGGTCGGCTGGCGGCGTGACCGACCCCGATGCCGGCGCCCGCGCGGCGCTGCGGCTGATCGGCCCCGATCCGGCCAACTGGGTGCCGGATCGCGAGGGGATCGACCACAACGTGGTGATCGTCGGTGGCGGGCAGACCGGCTGTGCCTTTGCGTTTGCGCTGCGCCGCGCCGGGATCGGCAAGGTGTCGGTGATCGACGCCGCAGCGGACCCGGAGCGCGCCGGCATCTGGACGACCGGCGCCAGAATGCATGTGCTGCGCACGCCGAAAACCCTGGCCGGACCGGAGCTCGGCATCGCCGCGCTCGGCTTCCAGGCGTGGTACGAGGCGCGGCACGGCGAGGCCGCCTATGCCGCGTTCGAGCGCGCCCCGCGTCAGGCGTGGGTCGATTACCTGACGTGGTATCGCGGTTTTCTCGGCATCCCTGTGCGTTATGGCACGCGGCTCGCGCGCATCGAGCCGGCAGACGGGCATTTCCGGCTGCACCTCGATCACGGCGTCGAGACTGCGCGAAAAATCATCATCGCCACCGGGTTTGACGGCAGCGGTGGCATCGCGATCCCCGAGGTGCTGAGAAAGCTGCCGCGCTCGCTGTGCGCGCATGCCGCCGATGACATCGATTTCGCCGCCCTCGCGGGCAAGGAGGTCGCGGTGGTCGGCGGCGCCGCCTCGGCCTTCGACGCCGCCGCGGTCGCGCTCGAAGCCGGCGCCAAGTCGGTGCATCTCTTTGCCCGCCGCCCTGCCCTCGCCGCGACGCCGATCAACCGCGTCCGCGGCTATCCCGGCGCCTACGACAATTACTACGCGCTGCCCGACGCGGTGCGCTGGCACCAGGCGATCCGCTATCGCCGCGCCGGCTCGACCCCGCCGCAGGACGCCATCGAGCGCGTCCTCAAGCACGACAATTTCCACCTGCACCTCGCCGCACCGTGGCTGTCCGCGCGCGAGGATGCCGGGCATATCGCTGCCGAAGCCGCCGACGGCGCCTACCGTTTCGACTTCGCGATCGCCGGCACCGGCTATGCCGCCGACACCAATCTGCGGCCGGAATTTTCCCAATTCGCGCAGCACATCCTGCTCTGGCGCGACCGTTACGCGCCGCCGGCGGAC
>Ga0182024_10026218_pt1 | contig 10252 bp, 7 predicted proteins | sample P32metaG_FD_120480 | JGI IMG/M metagenome (GOLD analysis project Ga0182024, IMG submission 120480) | Permafrost microbial communities from Stordalen Mire, Sweden - P3-2 metaG (Illumina Assembly) | ecosystem: Environmental > Terrestrial > Soil > Wetlands > Permafrost | place: Sweden: Stordalen...
ATTGCGGTGACGATGCAGCTCGCGCACGCGGGGCGCAAGGCATCGTGTCGCCTGCCCTGGCAAGGCGGCCAGTTCATCCAGGTGTCGGAAGGCGGCTGGTTGCCGCACGCGCCGTCCGCGCTACCTTTCAAGGAAAACGAGACGGCACCGCTGGCGCTGGATTATGCAGGACTCGAGCGGGTGCTCAAGGCATTCGTCAACGCGGCCATGCGGGCAGCGCGCCTGGGAATCGATGCGATCGAAATCCATTCGGCTCACGGCTATCTACTGCATGAATTCCTGTCGCCGATCTCGAATCTGCGCCGCGATGACTATGGCGGATCGCTCGAGAATCGCCTGCGCTTTCCACTGCAAGTCTTCGATGCTGTGCGTGCCGCATTCCCGGCCGACAAGCCGGTCGGCGTCAAAGTGTCGGCGACCGATTGGGTCGATGGCGGCTGGGACCTGGCGCAGACCATCGAATATTCCAGGCAGTTGCACGAGCGCGGTGCCGACTGGGTCGCGGCGTCCTCGGGGGGACTGTCGCCGCTGCAGAATATCCCGGCCGCCCCCGGTTACCAGGTGCCGTTCGCGCAGGCCGTGAAAGAAGCGGTCGGCGTCAATACCATGGCAGTCGGTCTGATCACTGATGCGCACCAGGCGGAAGTGATCGTTGCCAGCGGCAAGGCGCACCTGGTCGCGCTGGCGCGCGCGATGCTCTACGATCCGCGCTGGCCATGGCACGCCGCCGCCCAGCTGCATGCAACGGTTGAAGCCCCGCCGCAATACTGGCGTTCGCAGCCCCAGGGGCTGAATAATCTGTTCACCCAGGGCGCGCCCGGCCAACGCTGAGCGTTGCCGCCCGGCACGCCCGACCCCTTCAAATCCCCCGCCCCATCCGGTAGCCTGTGGGGGGGTCGGCGGACGCATGATTGGGGGGGCCTGGCCATTAATACTTCACCAACAAAACGCGGCGGCTGGAGCTGGTGGTACCTGCTGTTTGTCGTTCAATTCGTTGCCGTCCTGTGGCCACCGTTCTACAACAGCGTCGAACCGCGCTGGATCGGAATCCCGTTCTTCTATTGGTACCAGATGCTGTGGGTCGTCATCAGTGCCGTCATCACCGCAGCCATCTATCTGGCCACCGCAGACTGAGCTATCGGCACCTCGCCGCGCCCTGAGCCAAAAAAAACCATACGAAACCACGGGGGTCTGTCGTGCAGGATGTGAACTGGACCGCACTGATTATTTTCGCGCTGCTGTTTGGCCTGATTACCTGGTTGGGATTTGCAGCCGCTCATTGGCGCAAGGGCGATCTGGATCTGCTGCACGAATGGGGTCTCGGCGGCAGGCGTTTCGGCACCGTGGTTACCTGGTTCCTGGTCGGTGGCGACGTCTATACCGCCTACACTTTCATCGCGGTACCCGCGCTCGCTTTCGGCGCCGGCGCGGTCGCGTTCTTCGCGGTGCCGTACACGATCGTGATCTATCCGTTCCTGTTCCTGGTGTTTCCGCGGCTGTGGAACGTGTGCCGCAAGCACGGCTATATCACCTCTGGCGATTTCGTGCGCGGTCGCTTTGGCAATCGCTGGCTGGCGCTGGCGATTGCCATCACCGGCATCGTCGCGACCATGCCATACATCGCGTTGCAGCTGGTCGGTATCCAGGTGGTGGTGGGTGCGCTCGGCATCTCCGGTACCGGGTTCGCCGCCGATCTGCCGCTGATCATTGCTTTTGCGGTGCTTGCGGCATTCACCTATTCGAGCGGCCTGCGCGCACCGGCATCGATCGCGATCGTCAAGGACATCCTGATCTACATCACGGCTTTCACGGCAATCATCGTCATTCCGATCCAGCTGGGGGGCTTCGGCAAGATCTTCGCGGCCGTGCCGCCGCAGAAGCTGTTACTGGCCGTGCCTGGACCTAATACCACCGGCGCCTATGGCAGCTATGCGACATTGGCCCTGGGCTCGGCGCTGGCGCTGTTCCTCTATCCTCACTCTCTGACTGGAATACTCAGCGCCAGCAGTAGCCACGCGATACGCCGCAATGCCGCCATGCTGCCGGGCTATTCCTTCATGCTTGGGCTGCTGGCGCTGTTCGGCTTCTTTGCAATCGCCGCAGGGGTCGCCAATCTTCCCCAATACGCCGTCGGCTTCAAGCAATTCGGCAACAACTTTGCGGTGCCGGCGTTGCTGCTGCACAGCTTCCCGTCATGGTTCGTGGGAATTGCCTTTGCGGCGATCGGCATTGGCGCGCTGGTGCCGGCGGCGATCATGTCCATCGCCGCCGCGAACCTCTACACGCGCAATATCCACCGGGAGTTCATCAACCAGAATCCGACTGACCGGCAGGAATCGCAGATGGCAAAGTGGGCGTCGCTGATCGTCAAGCTCGGTGCGCTGGTATTTATTCTGTTCGTTCCGACCCAATACGCCATTCAGCTGCAATTGCTGGGCGGTATCTGGATCATCCAGACGCTGCCGTCGGTGATGCTCGGCGTCTATAGCCGCTGGTTCAACGATTGGGCGCTGCTGTTGGGTTGGGCCGCGGGAATCTTCGCGGGCACGGCAATGGCGGTGGCGGTGAATCTCAAGCCGGCCTATCCGCTGGCGCTGGGCGGCTACACATTTCCGGGCTATATCGCTGTCTATACCGTCATCCTGAACCTGGTGCTGGTCGTCGTGCTGACGCCGCTGTTCAATGCGCTCAGTGCGCGACGTTTGCCGGTGGATCAGACCGCCGAAGCAGATTATTTCGCCTGAGGCGCAGAGCGCGGCTCGGTCTCGATGCAGAAGCCGTTTCGCAGGGTCGTCACTGGCCATGACGAGGCCGGGCGCGCCGTGTTGCTATCGGACGCAGCGCCGACACGCGTGCAGGTGGTGGGCGAGAACGGACCGACCTTCTATGAAGTCTGGAATACGCGCGAGACGCCGGCCCGGATCGACCGGCGCGGCGGCGAACCGTTCGAAGCGCAGCTGACGCTGGCACCGCCTCGCCACGGCACCCGCATTCGGGTGCTCGACATTCCTCCGGAAACCGAGGCGACCACGAAGATCGACGCCGCCGCGGCGCGCGCTCACTTCGCCCAAATTGGCGCTGCCGACGCGTCCACCGCCGGCGGTAGCAACGCACGGCATCCGTTCATGCACCGCACGCAAAGCATCGACTACGGGATCGTGCTGGAAGGGGAGATCACGCTGATCCTCGACGCGGGCGAGACCACGGTCAAGGCTGGGGATATCGTCATCCAGCGCGGCACCAATCATGGCTGGGCCAATCGCTCAGGCAGGAACTGCCGCATCGCGTTCATTCTCATCGACGCACAGTTCACCGACGGCCTTTAGCTGAACGGTCAGGACCCGCCTTCAGGGGCAAGTTGAGTCACTTCGTCGGCTGGCAGGCCGGCGCCACGCAGTGCCTCGGCCACCCCCGCCCGGTCCGCGGCCGAACGATTCTGGCTGCCCTTGAACTTGCCTTCGATCGCCGATACCTGGATCTCGAAACCAACGATGGCCCGCACCATGCTGGCGATATAGTCCGCGGGCGCGTCGGTGATTCTCCAGCGCTTGGCACTACTGCGTTCGTGCTCGTCGGTCAGCGATTCGACCAGCTGGCGCAACCAGCCGGCATCGTCGATGAACCGGATGTGTCCGTGCACGTGCACCGTGGCATAGTTCCAGGTCGGCACGGCCTTGCCATGCTCGTGCTTGCTCGGGTACCAGGAAGGCGACACGTAATGATCGGGGCCGATGAAAACTGCCAGCGCGGGAGAGCCTTCCGGCAGCAGCCGCCACAACGGGTTGGCGCGCGCGATGTGTCCGCGTAGCAGGCCTGCGCCGTCGTCGGGTGCGGCGAGCCACTGCATCGGGATATGGTTGGCGGTGATGCCTTCGGAGGTCACCGCAACCAGGGTGCCCAAAGAATAGCGTTCTACGAACGCGCGCAGCACCTCGATCCGCGTCTCGCGAAAGTGTTCCGGAACGTACAAGTCATTGGCCTCCCTTGTTGCGCGATAGGGCGAGGATGCGCCGCACTGTCTGCCTGCGCAAGCTGGCGACGGGAAGCCATCGCCGGTAGTCTGTAAACTCATTCAGTATCGATCAGTGCTAACCGTTTCGATGAACCAGCATGCCCGATGCGGCTAATCGTGCCGTCCGCAAGCCCGCGAGCAGGGCGCGACGCCGCGTTCGTGCGGGGCGTCACGACACGCCGTCGGCAATTCTGCGCGCGGCACGAACCGTGCTCGCATCCGTAGGCTATGCCCGGCTGACGATGCGGGCGGTGGCCAGCCGGGCCGGGCTGACCGTTGGCAATCTTGCCTATCACTTCCCGTCCAAGCGCGGTCTGGTGCGTGCCCTGATCATGTCGCTGGTTGCGGACTACCAGGGGAAATCGAACGAGTATCTGCGCACTGTGGGACATCGACGGCGCGGTGGCTTTGCTGGGCTGCTGCGCTGGCTGGTCGAGGATTCGGTGTCGACCGAAACGAGCCGCTTGTTTCGAGAGTTGTGGGCGATGGCGCTGCACGATGAGGTGATCGCCGAGGCGATGGACCGCTTCTATGCCCAGGCGCATGAGCGCGTGGTGCTGCTGCTGCGGCTGACTCAGCCGGCGCTGCGCCGGCGCCGGGCGCAGGATATCGTGCAACTGATGGGCGCGATCAGCGAGGGCGCCAACGTGCTTTATGCCACCACCTCCGGCCACGCCTCCAGGCGCTCGCTGGTGCGCTACTCCCGCCTGGCGGGCGAGTTGCTGGTATCTGCGGCGCGCAATCCGACGCGAACCGCGTCGAGCGCTCGGGCGCCGCTGCCTACGCGGCGTCGTTGTCGCCCGTAGGACATCTGTCCTATACTGGATCGCTAACCTCACCGTGACCCGTCGAAGATTCTGTAGCACACCGGCCGCTGACCCGCTATCGGGCCGGATAACCGGGGCGTCGAAGCAAACGAGGCCGAGTGCGTGCCATGACGAGCAAATACGATGTCATCGTCATCGGTTCCGGGCACAACGGGCTGGTCTGTGGCGCCTACCTCTCCAAAGCCGGACTCAAGACACTGGTGCTGGAACGCCGCAACATCATCGGTGGCGCGGCAGTCACTGAAGAATTCAGTCCCGGCTTTCGTGGATCCAGGTTCTCGTACGTGATGAGCCTGCTGCACCCTCGGGTGATTCGCGACCTCGAGCTCGATTCTCTCGGTCTTGAGGTATTGCCGGCCAATGATCTGTTCTGCCCAGTCGGTGGCGACGATTACATTGTCTACAGCGACGACATCCGCAAGACGCAGGCGGAGTTTGGCCGCTTCTCGCGGCACGACGCGCAGATCTATCCGGAATTCGTACGGCAACTGGAGCAATCCGCGGCACTGGTGAGAAAGCTGCTGTTCGAAACGCCGGTCGATCCGGTCAAGCGTAGCTGGAAGAGCTTCAAGCAGACCGCGTCGATGCTGTGGCGGCATCGGAGCATCGGCGACCGGGCCTATCGGATGGTGGACCTGCTGACCCAGAGTGCCCACGACTACCTTGCCGTCTGGTTCGAGCACGACCTCATCAGATCGGTGCTCGCCTACTACGCGTCGATCGGTACTTTCGCGGGGCCGAAGTCACCGGGAACCGCGTACGTCATCATGCACCACCTCATGGGTGAGCATCAGGGTGCGGGGGGCTGGGGCTTTGTGCGCGGGGGTATGGGAGCCATCAGTGCGGCGATCGAGCGCTCCGGAGCGCGCTTCGGCATGCAGGTGCTGGTGGATTCGCCGGTGGCGGAAGTGATGGTGACCGGCGGCCGAGCGACCGGTGTGCGCACCGTCGACGGGCGCGAATTCCACGCCAGGATCGTGGCCTCGAACGCGAATGCAAAAACGCTGTTCCGGCGGCTGGTGGCCCCGGCCCATCTGCCAGCGGAATTATTACGTGAGATCGATTCGTTCCGGACGTTCTCCACCGCCTTCAAGATGAATATTGCGGCACACCAGCCGCCGCGCTATAGCGCGTTCGATCCGGCCAAGACCGGGTTCGGCTACCCGACATACGTGCACATCGCTCCGGGAATCGACTATCTGGAGCGCGCGTACGACGACGCGAAATACGGCTGGTTCTCGACCCGGCCGTTCCTCACGCCGGTGGTTCCGACGATTGTCGACAATTCCCTGGCCCCGCCTGGCAAACACGTCGTCAACGTATTCGGCGGTCACGCGCCCTACGAGCTCAAGGGCGGCGCCTCCTGGGCGAATGAGAAGGCTAACCTTACGAAAGCGGCGCTTGACGTGCTCGATGAGGTGGCACCGGGTTTCTCCGGGCAGATCATCGACATCGAGACGCTGGTGCCGCCGGACCTCGAGGCCATCGTCGGCCTGCCGCAGGGCCATATCTTTCACGGCGAACTGACCGCTGATCAGCTCTACTGGCAGCGTCCCGCCTCTCATTGGTCGGACTACCGCACGCCCGTCACCGGCCTGTATCAATGCGGCTCGTCCACACATCCGGGCGGCGGTGTCTCCGGCATCCCCGGACACAATGCCGCACGCGAGATTCTCACAGACTGGAAACGTCTGAAGTGAGCAAGCGGTGAATTCGGCCGCCGTTCCGACCCACGCTCGCGTCGTCATCATTGGCGGCGGTGTCATAGGCTGCTCGATCGCCTACCACCTGGTGAAGCTCGGTTGCTCGGAAGTAGTGCTGCTCGAGCGCGCGCAACTGACCTCCGGAACCACCTGGCATGCGGCGGGGTTGCTGACGACCCTGCGCGATACGGAAACTCAGACGCGCCTCGCCGGATACACACAAGAACTCTACCGCCGCCTGGAGGCGGAAACCGGCCAGGCAACCGGGATCATCAACTGCGGTTCGATTCAACTCGCCCTGACGCCGGCCAAGGCCGAGGAAATGCGACGCGGCTATCGCGCCGCGCAGAGCTTCGGCATCGACTGCGAGGAGATCTGTGCGGCCGACGTGCAGCGTCACTGGCCGCTCGCGAAGGTATCCGACGTGCAGGCAGCGTTTCACTTTCCGAACGACGGTCGTGTGAATCCGACCGATGTTACCCGCGCACTGGCCAGGGGCGCGCGTGCCGGCGGCGTACGCATCATCGAGCACTGCCCGGTGATCGGTATCGATCAAAAGGGCGGACGCGTGACCGGAGTCGATACGCCCAGCGGTCGGATTCACGCCGACGCGGTAGTCAACTGCGCCGGGATGTGGGCGCGGCAGATCGGCCGGCTTGCCGGGGTCGACGTGCCGCTACAGGCGGCGGAGCACTATTACCTGATCTCCGAAGCGGTCGACGGCGTGCACCCCAAGCTTCCGATTCTGCGCGATCCGGGCCGTTCGGCTTACATCCGCGAAGAGGCCGGCAAGATCATGGTGGGGATATTCGAGCCGGTCGCGAAACCGTGGAACGTCGAGCAGATTCCGCAGGACTTCACCTTTGGCGAGATCCCTCCCGACTGGGAGCGCATGCAGCCTCATCTTGAACGGGCCATCGAGCGCGTGCCGGTCCTGGCAGAGACCGGTATCAAGGTCCTGTTCTGCGGCCCGGAATCATTTACGCCCGATCACAATTACCTGATGGGTGAAGCATCCAATCTGCGCGGCTTTTTCGTCGCCGCTGGTTTCAACTCGCTCGGAATACTGTCGGGCGGTGGCGCCGGATTCGTGATGGCACACTGGATCGTCCATGGCCACGCGCCGATGGATGTCTGGTCGGTCAATATCCGCCGCACCCACGCCTGGCAGAACAATCCCCGCTATCTTGCCGACCGGATCGTGGAGTCCCTCGGTATCGGCTACCAGGACCATTGGCCGTTCCGGCAATGGGAGACGGCGCGCGGCGTCAAGAAAGGCATCCTGCACGAGCGGCTCGCCGCCGCTGGTGCCTGCTTCGGCGAATCCGCGGGCTGGGAGCGCCCCAACTGGTATGCGCATCCGGGACAGGCGCCGCGCTATCAGTATGGCTGGGGGCGCCAGAACTGGTTTGAGAACAACGCCGAGGAGCATCGCGCGGTGCGCGGGCAGGTGGGTCTGTTCGAACAGTCCTCATTTGCCAAATTCCTGGTTCAGGGGCGCGACGCTGAAGCGGCGCTCAATCGCATCGCGACCGCCGACTGTCGGGTTCCGGTCGGCAAAGTCGTGTACACGCAGTTCCTCAACGAGCGCGGCGGTATCGAGGCAGATGTGTCGGTCTCGCGACTGGCGCCCGAGCGCTACCTGATCGTGACGGCGGCGTTCACCGCGACCCATGTGCTGGCGTGGCTCACCGAGCACATCGATCCGCAACTGCACTGCGTCGTCACCGACGTCTCGGATGCGTGGTCGATGCTGAATATTCAAGGACCGCGCTCGCGCCAGCTGCTGTCGCAGGTGTCGACGGCGGACTGGTCGAATGCGAGCTTCCCGTTCGCATCGCTCAAGCAGGTACAGATCGGATACCAGAGCGCGCTGGCGCTGCGCCTGAGTTACGTGGGCGAACTCGGCTGGGAAATCTACATCCCGGCGCCGTTTACCGCCGGGATCTACGATGCCCTGATCGAGGCGGGCGCGCAGTTCGGCCTTCGGCACTGCGGCTACCATACGCTGAATTCGCTGCGCATCGAGAAGGCCTACCGCGAGTGGGGGCACGACATCGGGCCGGACGACACGCCGCTCGATGCGGGTCTCGCATTCACCTGCGCCTGGGACAAGCCCGGCGGCTTCATCGGCCGTGACGCGCTCGCCGGCGCGCGCAGCGCCCCGAGAAAGCGTCGGCTGGTGCAGTTCCTGCTCGAGGACCCGGAGCCGATGCTCTATCACGATGAGCCTATTCTGCTGCGCGGCAAGCGCGTGGGCTTGATCAGCTCGGGGATGTACGGCCACACGCTGGGCGGCGCGGTGGGCTTGGGCTATGTCGCCGGCCCCGACGGCGTGGCCGATGAGTTGATCGGGGGAGGGGGATTCGAGCTACTGATCGGTGACCGCCCAGTTCCGGCGCGTGCGTCATTGCGTCCGCTGTACGATCCCGGCGGCACGCGTACCCGGGTCTGACGGCGCGGCCAGCCGTCGGCCGGCGACTGAACGTCAAGGTGCTGCGACACGGCATCGGCGTCGCGGCGATCCGGCTTCGATCGATCTCGTCGCCTCAAGGACATCTGTCCTAATTTCGCCACAGACGCTGTCTTGTCAGCTTGCGACCGGACTGCTAGTCTCGGAGCAACTATCCTACGACCCCCTGGCATTGAGCATTGAGTGCCGCTCAATGGCGCGACTCGTGGCCAGGGAGGATCACGGGAATAGGGAGATTTTCCGAACAAATGAAAAGCCTTGGCGTGTCCGACGCGGCCGCCGCGCACTCGCGTGACGCATCGGCGCGATACCTGCGCCATGTTGGTGCCAGACACCTTCGGCATGACTTGCATCGGCACGAATCCAGCGACAATAAATCAGGGAGAACGCTATGGTGACGCGTAAATACCACGGCCGGGCCTTGGATAGCGGCCGCGCGCGTAGCAACGCGCGCTCCACGCTGATCAATGCGCCGGCGCTGCCGCTTCAGCGCCTGTCCCCTATCGCCTGTGCCGTGATCGCTGCGATCGCCGGTCACGCAGGTACAGCGCGTGCCGCGGATACCAGTGCCGAGTCGAGCCAGCTCGAAGAGGTGGTCGTCTCGGCGGAGAAGCGCACCGAAAATGCCCAGGACGTCGCCGCGAGCATCCAGGTGCTCTCATCCGCGGCCATTGAGAACCAGGGCATCAACAGCTTCAATGACTATGCGCTGCTGGTTCCCAGCCTGTCATTCACCTCGACCGGTCCGGGTTCGGCACAGGTTTATTTCCGCGGGCTGTCCGACGGTTCGGTCAACCTGGTGGAGACGTCGGGCGTGCAGCCCTCGGTCGCCATCTACCTGGATGAGCAGCCGGTGACCAACGCCGGCCGCTCGGTCGACATCGAGACCTACGACATCGAGCGCATCGAAGCGCTGTCCGGTCCGCAGGGCACCCTGTTCGGCTCGGGTTCGGAAGCCGGTACGGTGCGCATCATCACCAAGGCGCCCAACCCCGCCGCCGAGGATTACGGTACCGACTTCGGCTATTCGCTGACCGAACACGGTGACCCCAGCTACAAACTGGAAGGCTTCGCCAACATCCCGTTGAGCGACAACACGGCGCTGCGATTCGTGGGCTGGTCGGATCAGCGCGGCGGCTACATCAACAACGTCGTGTCGAATTTCACCTACTCGTTTCCGAACGTCACGTCCGCCGGGTTCACGGTCGCCAACTTTCCGACCGTCAACAACAGCTTG
>Ga0182024_10026219_pt1 | contig 10251 bp, 5 predicted proteins | sample P32metaG_FD_120480 | JGI IMG/M metagenome (GOLD analysis project Ga0182024, IMG submission 120480) | Permafrost microbial communities from Stordalen Mire, Sweden - P3-2 metaG (Illumina Assembly) | ecosystem: Environmental > Terrestrial > Soil > Wetlands > Permafrost | place: Sweden: Stordalen...
CCGTCCGGCGTCTCGAAGCCCTGTTTGATGAGCGCCCGGTGAGGAATTATGTCAAAGCCCCACTTCTTGAAATCGGCAACTTCGTTCTGTGCCTCGCTGATGATAATTCCGATGATCGTTTCCTCGATCCAGTTCGCCTGCGCCATCAACTTATCGAACTCTGCTGCAATGCTCTCGCGGTCCTCGTCCACCACTGTGGCCGTCAACTCTGCTTCCTTGGTAACGGCGGCGGCCCGCACCGCGGCGAGTTTCGCCTGCCAGAACGGCATGATTAGCATGTGCATTCGCGCGCAGGTGATCTTGTCGATGCACACGAGCATGGATTTGCCCGACTCCCACCGCGTAGTGCAGTGCTCCACGAAATCGGCCGCGATTTTTTCCAGCCGGTCGTCGGCAGTGATCACCTCGTAATCCTGGCCGAGAAGCTTCTCCAGATGCGCCTCCTGGTCGGCGTCGAGGTTCGCCTTAGCCACGGCGTCCGCGATGCGGTCGTTTAGATCAAGGCGCTCTATGCCAAGTTTCTCGCCGCGGTTTTCATAAACCAGCTTCACCGTCGCGCCGTCTTCCTCGGAGCGTTTGAAATCGTAACGCGACACGTACGTGCCGAAAATGCGCCGAGTCAGGTTGTCGTGTTTGAAGAGTGGGGTTCCTGTAAATCCGATGAACGCGGCGTTTGGCAGCGCTAGGCGCATGTTACGAGCGAGCTTCCCGGCCTGGGTGCGGTGCGCCTCGTCGGAGACCACGATGATATCGTCGCGCGTGCTGTAAGGCTCGTGCGGGTCAACGTCCTGATTGAATTTGTGGATCAGGCTGAAGATGTAGCGGTGATTTTCCTTTAGCAGTCGCTTTAGTTCGCCGCCTGTGCTCGCCCGGGGCGTCCGATCATCAGCAAAGCCACAACCGACAAATGTTCGGTAGATCTGGCTGTCCAGATCGTTGCGATCCGTCATCAGCAGGAAGGTGAATTTCGCCGAAATGCGCCGTCGTACCTTCTCTGCAAAAAAGGCCATTGAGTACGACTTGCCGCTGCCCTGAGTGTGCCAGAATACGCCAAGCTTGCCGAGATCAGGATGGGCGGATTCCACGAGGCGGAGCGTTGTCGGCGCCTCCGGCTCGAGTAAGGCAGACTGATCGGAATCCGTTGCCTCCTCACACGGCAATTCCACTACGCGATATTTGAGCCGTTCCTCCGGTGGAAACTCCCGCTTCAAGGCCTCCTGCCGCCACACGGAAGCTACAGCATTGTTGACCCCCATGAACTGATGATTCCGCGCGATCACCTTGCGAGTCGCCCCCGGCTTGCTCGCGTCGAATAGGATGAAGTTCTCCACGAGGTCGAGCAGTCGGTCGTGGGCGAGCATCCCATCGAGCAGCACCTGGGCTTCTACGCTCCCGCGGTCACTCTCATCACTCCGCTTCCACTCGGCAAAATGCTCCCATTGGCTGGTAATCGAACCGTAGCGGGCGCGGTGCCCGTTGCTCACGATGAGAAACGCATTGTGATCAAACGCGTGGGCGATCACATGCTCGTCGAGGTAGTCGCGCAGGTTTCCATCGAATCCCGCCCGGATGTTTCTGTACACCGCCTTCAGTTCGATGAAGACCAGCGGCAGCCCATTCACGAAGCACACGATGTCCGCCCTCCGATTATAGCTGGGTGAGCGCAGGCCGGTAATCTTCAATTCCCGGACGGCCACGAAGCGGTTGTTCGAATTTCCGTCGGTGCCTTTGCCGTTCTGGAAGTCGATCACCCGCGCCCGTGTCTCCCGCCACTGGCCCGCATTGTCCGTGAAGCTCACGGGAACGCCATCGCGAATGAGTCCATGAAACTCGTGGTTATGCTGGAGCAGCGACCGAGAGAAATCGTGTCGCGCCATCGTTGCCGCCGTTTCCTCGACCGCCGAGGCCGGCAACTGCGGGTTCAGCCGCGCAATTGCTGCGCGCAAATCCCGCAAGAGCACCACCTCGCGCGTGTCGGCCCGCCCCAGCGTTCCATCGGGGCCGAATGTCTCGTCATTCCACGCAAACACGCTCTCCCAGCCGAGGGCATCATGCAAATGATCAGCGAACGTCTTCTGAACAAGCCGGTCTTCGCTGTTGATGTCGGTGAAGGCCATGTCTGCCGATTTACACGAAAGGCACTGTGATCAATATTGGAGTCGGTATGCCGATTTGCAGCGATACAGGCGTGTAAATGTCAACCTCCACCGCGGGGACGAACACTGATACCAGCAACGAGTAACGGGTCTGTCTGTTCCATCGTCCGAGATGGTGACGTTCTCGCCACCACCCCACCCCTGGATGCACGGCGATTAGATTCGAGGAGGCCAACTCTGCAGCCGGTCCCGACCAAATATCAGAATGAATCGACCCCACGTTCCTCGCCTCGCCTAGCGTCCATCGATCACCCGGCCCTTCAGTTCCTGGATGTGCCTCATCTTCCCGCGCTTTACTGTTCACCCTCTGAACAAACTCAGCCTGCGCCTCCCCCGGCCCATTCAATTCAAAGCGTAATGCATGAGAGGCGTAGCGGTATCGATCCTCCCACCCAACCTCTCCCGGACTCGGCTCGATAAAGTAAGAAAGCGTGACTCGCAGGGTGACCGCCACTTCGCCGAGGTCTCTGAGGACATTCACCGGCCACGGCAGCCGATAGAGATGCATATCTTTCGAGATATATCGGCTCTCTTCGCCGTGTTTGTCGAAGGGCTGGATCGTGGCTTGGGAAATCAAAGTGAGGGTGTTCGCCGCACAATAAAATGCCCGTTCGAGACTCGGAACGCCATAGCCGCATATCCTGGCCAGCGCGGCGTAAGAGGCCTTCGATTCATCTGCAAGGAAGGTCGCCTTCTGCGCTGGCGTCCAATTTGCCGAATGCACGATAAGCGCACGGATTGTTTCTGGCCACGCCTCCGGGTAGGCGGCGCGGAGCTTTGCTGCCATCCAAGCCGCTTGGGCGCTGGCGGCGCTTGTGGCATCGAAAGCAGCGAATTGAGCTACTTGGGGGATGTGATACGTGGACAGCAATTTCAGGTCGTCGGTATCGAAAACAGCATTGTTAGGACCCCTGGCGACGTTGCCTCCCTCAAATAGCACTTCCGGCTTGATCGGCCATTTACGGGTCGGCCATGTCCCGGACGTAGTGCTGAAAGGCGAGAGGTTTCCGGCTTCCGCAATCGCCTGGTAATTTTGCAGGTCGGGATCTGTTATTCGCGTTTTCCCAGTGAACGCCCCGACAGACAGCGCGTTCCATGACTGAGCGGGATCATGTACCTCGCTTGTTATGTTCGACGTGGGGTAGTTCTTCCAGTCATCGGGATCGCGGACATTACCGGCGCTAAGAATGATGAGGCGGCGCACGTCATCGCTGTATCCGGAGGCCAGTTCATCGATCTGCCCCGACCAAGATGAAGGACGGCCCCGGGAAGAAACTTCATCCGAAGTCACTGCCATGCAGATGACGCGCTTGCGATTGGGAGCTTGTATCTCAGCGCGACTGACGCCCTGTGCCGTATAATGTCCCCACAGACGCTTTGGATTAGTCGCAGGCGGAGGAGGGAGAATTTTGGCAGACTCCAATCCATGCGTAAGCACGATCGGGCTCGTTGTCTGCAAGTGCTCCAGAATATCTCCGTAGGCTGCGGTACCGGCCATCAGGGTTCCGTGTCCATGCTGGTCGGAAACGCCCCAATCAGGATGAACCGCGTGCCGATCCTCATCTGCAAGCAACGGCTGCAAGAGAAGATGGCCATTGTTCACTCCGTGATCCAAGACCAGCACCACTATCTCTTCCAATCCCTGGATTTCGGTACGTCGCACGATGTCTTCAGCCCTCTGCACCTGATCGCGGTTTTCCTCCTCGATGAAAAATGTCGCAACCGCTCTCGCTGCACGGAATTCGGCAATCGCATCGGATGATTCAACCAAAGCCAGCAGCTGAGCGCGGCTGGCTTTGATCAGGCATACGGTTCGCTCGGGAAATGTCAGCCTTCCCTCTCCAACCTCGATCTCGAATTGCCGGCACACGGTCAGAAATGTCTCGATAGTGGTTAGATCCTCGCTGCTTAACCACGCCTCGACCCAATCGGGCGCCTCATTCGGAAGACGATCCGAGGAATCCTGCCAGAATGATTCCAAGATTGCCGCACGCACATCGCCGATGCTGTTAACCAATTTCGCATTCTTTGGCGACCTGATCTCCGCTCCGGTTTCTGGGTCAATGCGGACGACATCCTGATTTGCATACGCCTGCACCTTCCGAAGGAAGTGAGCACTCTTCGCGCGAGGTACGAATACCGTCGCCTTTGTGGTTTCCCCGCCTTCCGGTCCCTCGACTTTCACGTTCAAGAGCCGGATTCCAGAACGGACGCTCTCCAGACTTTTGAGGACAAGATCGAATCCCGGCTCGCTGCGAAATTCCAGATAAACACCGCTGCGATCTGCGTGTGCCACGGCCTGCCGATCCTGGGCAAAATTCCATGCTTCGCGCAATTTTTCCGCGATCTGCGTTGCGTGGAGTTGACGATCTTGCAGACGCAATCGCGGTGCTGACCCGCCACGCCGCGGACTGCTGAAGTCCGACCTGGTTGTAGGGCCACCCAGAAACAGATGTCGAAACCTCGCCATACGCTCCTATCGGTCGTGGGTGAGTCTTCTTTCTTTCAGGGATTTTAGAAGCTCCGTGGGAGCGACCGTTTTCCGATCATTCAGAATCGCATTTTTGATCGAATCTCGGCCCGCTTGGTCCATCTCGGCGTGACTGAGCGATTCGCTCTCCTTCAAAATGGATGTCCATCTCATCGAACGCGCCTTGAACCTCCCCAGCACATTTTCCAAAAGGCGTTGTCGATCTTCGGCGGTGGGCGCCTCATAGGAAAGGACATCATCGAACCGGCGGAAAAGCGCTCGATCCAGCAAGGTCGGTTTGTTCGTCGCCGCAATGATGACACTATCCGAGGCGTCTTGCTCGATGAACTGCAACAGGGCATTCAGAACGCGGCGCATTTCGCCCACATCGTTTTCCCTGGAACGCTCGCCGCCGATGGCATCGAACTCGTCGAAAAGATAGACGCCCGTCTCGTCGCGAATGAGATCGAATATCTGGCGCAGCTTTGCGCTCGTCTCTCCCATGAACTTTGTCACCAGTTTATCCACCTGGATCGTATGCAAAGGCAGCCGAAGTTCGTGAGCCAGGACACGGGCAGTCATCGTCTTTCCCGTGCCGGGAGGCCCGGCCAGCAGAATCTTGCGGCGGTTCGAGAGCCCGTGGCTCTTTAGCTTCTCCTGCTGTCGATGCTCGTGAATCACCCGGTGGATTCGTTCCTTGAGGGCGTCGGGCAAGACCAGGGCGGAGAATGGGACGTCCGTCTTCTCCGAAAAGACCATGCCCGCCAATTCCTGCGGGAACTGGAGCAGCACATTGCTTCCCCGCGCACGGCGCTCCTTGTCGATGATCTCGCGGATGTCATGCGCCAACGCTCCGTGTCCTTGCTGCGCTTCATGTGCCGCCACCTGCAATGCAAGGGTATAGAAACGCTCCTCGTCATCGCTGAGATGAGAGCGGATCAACGCTTTGAGCTGGTCGGCAGTAGCCATGGGTGGCGCGGTGGGGTTGCTTTAACGGATAATACCGTGTGCCGGGAATTCGTTAAACTACAATCTCCCCAATCATTCGCCGAGGCCGCCGAGGCTGACCGGCGAAGGTCTTGGGAGAGCCGGTCTGCGCGGCCAAGTCGGCAAAGCATGTCAGTCGCACCTCGATTCGGCGGCAGCCTGGGTTCGCATTTCCTGACGCGTCACTTTGCAAAGTAAACGATTACTCGAAGCCTCATGCTGGTTGAAGCCCAGCAACAAAATCCTTCCCAGCTTGTCGGCCATTCCAAATCCGTAGGTCTTGCACTCGCTGAGTCGTTCCACGCCGAACCTGTACAGATTCCAGACGTCGCGCGTGTGTGGATAATTTTTCGGAAGACCGATGATTGCGAAGTCCACGCCGGCGTGTAGATACATGTGGCACTTGAGCACGTCCCGGAGAATCTTCTCGCGATTGGCTTTCTCAATTTCCACCGCGACCGTCCTCTCGCGGTAAGTGAAAGCGAAATCGTGTTTCTGCGGGATGCCCAGCTTCAATTCCAAGGATTGTGCCCCGGCAGCCAGTAGCTCTTTCTTCAGCGCCTCATCAAAGTCCGAGTCCATCTGCCCTTGATTCACCGCTGGTGCATCAACTCGCAAGGTGAAATCGACTCGTTTAAGACCGCGCAATAAAGCCGCGAGATGTTCAAACGCTTCACCCTCCTCTGGATAAACTTCGAAGGCTTCGGCGTATGCAGGGAAGGTGATCATACAGCTACGCGCCAGGTGGTTTAACCAGAATAAGCTGGTCTGGATCCACCCCGTCCGCGACGAAAAGCTCCGGCGTGTCCTGTTCGGCAATACCTTCGAACATCAAAGCCGCTTTCGCCTGTTCGAACGCGCGCTTCACTGAAAGCCCAAAGCCGATGGCAGAGTAAAACTGTGCAGCAAAGACTCGCGCTGCATCGTCCCCGATTGAGGTCTTCATGCCGATGGCAGCCTGAACATGTTTCACCACCGCTTCGGCTTGATTGCGGGAATAGCAAGTGTTGAAGAATACCAGACGAATCTCTCCGGATGCGGCTGCCATTGTTTGGACGATGGCTTCCTTACTTACCAACTTGGTAGCCCCACTGTTGTCCTGGAACACGATTTCGTCATGGTCCGAACCGTGTGCGCTGAAATGAACAATATGCGGGCAATATTCATTCAATGCTTGCAGGAGGTCAAGAGGCCGCATCGCCCAACATGATACAAGCTTTACGGCGTCGCGATGCGCCGCTTTACGGATCATTTCGGCAATAGCCCGCACCTCCTCGTCAAGGCGGAGTTGCTTCTGGTCGAGAGGATTTGCAGCCATGAATACAACGGTGATTTGTTCCGGTAACTGGGCTATTTTTTCAATGGCGGACAATGTGCGACGATGGAGCACGCTATGCTCTGTTAACGTGCTGTCGATTCTGCGCATCCGCTGTTCACGGTCTCGTGCGCGTCGGTCTGCATCGCGCTGTCGCGCGTCCGCCTCTCTCTCCTCTTCGCGTGCCAGGTTCTTTTGAACATCGGCCAATCTTGAATGCTCGCGGGCAATCTTATCCTCAATGTTTGCAATGTTCTTCTGTGCGCCTGCTGCTTGTTCGGAATTTCTTTGAGCGGTACGTAGATAAGAATTGGCAGACGATGGACTCGATGCGCGACTGGCCGACATCGAAGCATTGTTACTCTGCTTCTGAAAATTGGCCATACGTTCAGCCTCACGGCCTTTATCACGCTGCAAGCGGGCTATCTCTTGCATACGCGACTGCGCCTGCCGTCTATATGAGTCGCTGCTCATAGGGCAATCTCCCCACTCATCAACCGCGGCAGCAGTAGGTCGCGGGCGGTGCGGAGTTTTTGGTTCATCTCAATCAGGCAATTGATTTGCTGAAAGATCGGCTTAACGGATTGTTCGAAGACATCAATGATGCCGTCGAGAGATGGCAAAGTGGCTGTGTAATTCAAAATCCTTGTTGGAGACGTGTGCTTCACCGAAGTCCCGGTGGCAGCACCAACAACATGATGCCGATATGTTTCGTCGCAGAAGAGGCAGTAGAGAAAGTGCTTTGGAAATGATTGCCCTCTTGGAACTACTTTTCCTACGCGTTGGTTATGCAGAAATGAAAGTCCGCTGAGTCGTGGGACGAAGGCCGGGTATCCAAGCGTATCACCCATTTGGCTCAAATCTGTCATCGTCAGAATCAAATCCATCGGCGCGAGTAGATACGCTGAATCGAGCGGCCCTTCCTCGTTGTAGAATTTCAGTTTGTTGAGCTTTATCCCTCCGCCAATTCTGAAGTTTCCGGGCGTCGTCAAAACCCGCGAAGTCGGTTCTTCAGAAAAATACTCGCCTTGGAAGGCGCACCCGTGTGCGACATCCACGATGCTCTTTAACTCGGTGCGCTTCCATCCGTCGGGAACGGCATTTTCTGTGGGCGTGTGTTCGTGTCCTGGAAAGTTGAGGCGCACGAACCACTCCGCGTAAAGCTGCCGCGCTCCCGCCTCCAGCAGCGTCATCCGCCGCCGGTTGTTTTCCATAAGTTCGTCGTAAGCCGTAAGCATCTCCGCGATTCGCCGCTGCTCGTCGAGCGGTGGAAGCGGAACCTCAAACCGTTTCAAAATGCCGAGATTGATGTGAGGCACGCCGGATGTCAGTGCGTGATTGATGACGTTCTGTACCGTCGTCGGTGAGCGAAAATAGAAATAGACGAACTTCGCGTCGGCCTTGTCGGGATGCACTGTGAGCTTCATCTGGCTCTGCGAAATCACATAGCTCGGGAAGCGTGGCTCTGCTGGAATTAGCCCGACCTGTCCCAGTGTGCCGCGTTGCGTGAAAATGAGATCGCCGGCGTGCGCGAGGTTTGAAGTCAGGCTTTCGGCTTTTTGCTCCTTCACGAAAACAAATTCGTCGTCGAGGAAGGTCGAATCCGCTGGAAGATTGTTGCCGCGAATCACCGGAACCCCTTCGTCCACGTAATCGCCCGTCGTGAGGTTGGAGCCAAAAGGCCCACCCACAAATGAATAGCGAGCGGGCGCTTTGATATCATCCAAGCTGACTCTCGACCATTTCATACGCCGAGTTTTTCAAAATTCTCCTCAATCTTCCCTGCCAACCCTACCGCTTCGACGTTGAGCTCTTTAAGCTCGCTGTGGATTTCCTGCATTGTCTGCTCAAAATCGAAATCCTCGTCCTCCTCCGTTGCGGCGACGCCGACGTATCGACCCGGCGTGAGGCTCCAGTCTGCGGCGGCGATTTCGGCACCGGTGGCGACTTTGCACAGGCCCGGTACGTCGCGATATCGGCCCTCGGGGAAGCGATGACGCAGCCATTCGAGATGTCGCGTTAAATAGACGTTCGCCTCCGCCTCCGCGGCGGCGCGCTTCCACGCTTCGTCCGCACACTGGCGTTGCGCCTTCAATTCCTTTTTTGCCTCCTTGCTCTCGGCATTGTCGAGCGCGGCGGCGGCAAGCGGATCGGCGACACGGCGCACTTCTCGTAGCCGGTGAAGGAGATCGCGGCACGCGGCGGCAAAGTCCGGCAATGCCGCCAAGTCCTTGTTGTAGTTCCGATTCAGCGCTTGCTTCTCCAGCGCGGCGCAATCTTCGGCCAGTGTCGCCATCGTCGCCTGATACTCGGTCGAGAGCGCCGTGTTGCAGACTTTGATCGTCGTGCCCAGCGCCGAAAGCACTTCGCGCGCTTCCGGCAACGCCGCGATCAGGGCGCGCCGATGCGTGCTGCATTTTTGCCGATAGTCGTTTAGCAGCGCGGCGAAGCGTTTCGTCTCCCCGCGATGCAGCCAGACGATGGCCGTGAGGTTTGCAAGCTGCTCGGGCGAGAAGTCATAGACTTTCCGTGTGACCTTTCGATAGATGTGCCGGACGTCGAGCATCAGCACCTGATCGCGCCGCTCCTTCAGCTTCCCTTTGTCGAAAAACCACAGCTCGCACGGGACGGTGCGGGTGTAGAAGAAGTTGGACCGGATTGAGATCATTACGTCGACATCGCCGGTCTCGACGATCTTCCGCCGCACCTCTGCCTCGCCATGCCCGGCGCTGCTGGCCTGTGACGACATCACGAATCCGGCGCGCCCCTTCGGCCCGAGGTAGCTGTGAAAGTAGGAAATCCAAAGGTAGTTTGCGTTGGAAACCTTCTTTGCCTTATTCACGCCTGGCAGGCCGAATGGCAGCCGGCGGTCATCCTTCACCTTCTCCGCATCCACCATGTCCACGTTGAATGGCGGATTGGCCATGCCGAAGTCGCAGTTGCCCCAGAGGGGCCGGCCATCTTCGAGCCGGTGAACATCCTCGTAAAACGTATTGGCTTCGCGGATTTTTCCCTCGAGCCCGTGAACCGCGAGGTTCATCAGCGCAAGCCGGATGGTCGTCCCCGTTTTCTCCTGCCCGAAGAAAGTGACCCGATGGGTGGTGTCCTCTCCCATCCTCTCGATGAAATGGCTGGTTTGGACGAACATCCCGCCCGAGCCACACGCGAGGTCCGCGACGACGCCATGATCCGGCTCGATGACGTTCACGATGGTCTGCACAATCGAGGGTGGCGTGAAGAATTCACCGTTGTCCTGCGCGCCTTGCATGGCGAACTTCATCAGGAAATATTCGTAGATACGCCCGAAGACGTCGCCCGTGGCC
>Ga0182024_10026220_pt1 | contig 10250 bp, 10 predicted proteins | sample P32metaG_FD_120480 | JGI IMG/M metagenome (GOLD analysis project Ga0182024, IMG submission 120480) | Permafrost microbial communities from Stordalen Mire, Sweden - P3-2 metaG (Illumina Assembly) | ecosystem: Environmental > Terrestrial > Soil > Wetlands > Permafrost | place: Sweden: Stordalen...
CCGCGACCGGACGTCCACGGTGCGCCAGGTCCTTGAGGGTCTGACCGACACGTCACTGGACGGCCACACCGAACCCGTCGAGGGACCGGGCTGGCCGGAGTCCCGCAGCTACCCGGTGCGCCGGTGCCTGCTCTGCATCCTCAACGAAGAGTGGGAGCACCGGCTGTACGCCGAGCGAGACCTCGACACCCTGGAGGCGCGCCGGAAGTAGCAGGGTCGTCCCTGGCCACAGCTTCGAACACGTCCTCCCCGTGTGGCGATGACGCTCACGTTGTCGCCACGAGCAGCTCCTCCCCCCTCAGCGTCCGGAGCCCGTCCGGCCTGCCGGCGAAGTAGCGCTCGTTGAACATGTCCGCAGACACGTGCCGGGCGTCTCGAAATCCGTTGTGGCGCGCCAGCTCCAGGATTTCCTCCGGGGTGTAGAAGCTGATGAAAGGCGTTCCGGCTGCTCGCGCCCCCCTCTCGGCCACCTGGAACCCGGGCCGAACGGCATCATCGTAGAGTTCGGTCGGCAAGAGGAATGTCATGGCGAGCGTCGAACCGGGGGCGAGCCCGGCGATCTGGCGCAGGCTGGCCGCGTTGGCCTTTTTCGTGAGGTACATCGAGACGCCGGTGGAGACAACGACCGCCGGTTGGCCGGGATCGAAGCCGGCGGCGGCCACGTGCTCCCACCAGGAATCGCCCGCCTCGAAGTCGACCGGCACCAACCGCAGCGACTCGGGGACACCGAAGCCCAGCTCTGTCAGACGTCGACGCTTCCACTCCTGGGGGCCGGGCTGGTCGACCTCGAACACCCTGAGGCGGGAAGCGATCTCGGGCCTGCGTTGGGCGAAGGTATCCAGACCAGCACCCAGAATGACGTACTGCACCACGCCTTGGCCGGCCTGCTCGGCGACAAGATCCTCTACGAATCGAGCGCGGGCCACGATTCCCGCTCTGAACCAGCTGGTGCCGGCTGGGTGCATGTCCGGGCGGCTCCGCCAATCGTCGTCCGGAGCGGCTAGCCGGAGGCCGATCTCGTCCTCGAGCACGTGGGGGGGCGAATCCACCAGGACGTGCATGGCTCGCCAGAGGGCGACCCGAACCGCCGTTCCGTCCGCTTCCGTTGTCTGCTCGTCAGCCATGGAATTGCCCGGGGGTTCTGCGTTGAGGAACGGCGTTCAACGGCTCATCCCGGTTGGAAACGCGAACAGGGAAGCGGGCTCAAAGCCCGCTCCCCTGTCCTGTAGCTCCAACGCCACGACTGCGCCCCACGTAGCAAGAGGGGAGGATCAGGGCATCAGCCGGAATGCTCAGTACCCGCAGCCGAAGCCGATGGTGGGCGGGAAGGTCGTGGTGCAGGCGCCGCTGTACGTCGCCGGAATGCCGTTCGTGAGGTACGCGGTACCGGTCGTCGTAGTGACACCGTTGCCCAGATCTTCGACGCCGCGAACGGCGCCGGTGTCCGGTCGACCGATGCCCGTTGCGACCTTCTGCTCCGTGAGCGTCGTGCCGTTGAAGGAGAACACCGAACCGATACCCAGTGCCGGGGTGGCGCACAGCGCCAGACCCGTCGGCAGGAACGGGTAGATGATGTCGGTGTGCGCAGCCGTGTCTTGCTCCCCTGGTGTGCTGGCGGCCTCGTTGACGACGTAGCCGGCGAAGCTGACTACCGACGTCGGGTAGAGGATTTGTCCGATGGTGTCGGTGGGGAGAGCCGGCGACAGAAACGTGGCCCCGTAGCTGCCCGGGTTGTACCAGGCACCCTCGATGGTGTCACCCGTCGCGTCCCCGGCGGAACAGGGGGGCGAGCCCTTCACGAGCGTCGGGCTGAGCGCCAGCTCGGACTCGACCGTGGCTACCGCGTCACCGTTGGCCGGCGCGGTCGGTGTCGGCGCCCCGATCGTCTCGGTTGCGCCGGGCGACTCGGTGAGGCTGACACCCGTGGCCGTGGCGGTGGCCTTCACGGCCAGAGTAATGGTTGTCGCGTTGACCACAGCCTTGATGGTGTCACCGGCCGGGATACCAGCCCCGGTGATGACCTTGTTTGTGTCACATGTACTGGTGAAGTTGGCGGTGGCCGAAGTAACCGTCGCGGAGCCGCTGGTGGTCACGCCGTTGGTGACCGCCAAGGGTCGGGTGAGCGTGGCCGCCAGCGAAAGCACCACGTCGGCCGAGTTGGTGACCGACGAGATGTAGGTCCCGGTCGGGATGCCGCAGCCGGCCACCGGCAGTTGCGCATCCGAAGCCAGGAAATGGGCGCTGGCCGACGACAGCGCTGTGCTGCCGGCGGTCACCTTTGCGTCCGTCACCTGCCGGGTCGTCGAGACCCGCTCGTTTTCGCCAATGGTCAGAGTCTGCGCTGTCCCGGTCGCCGTCGCCGCAGCGGACAGCACCGCAGTGGTCGCGTTGGTCACCGAGGCGATGGCGTCGTACTTCGGCAGGTTTGTGCCCGTCACGATCCGGCCCACGTCGGCGGACACGAAGTCGGCAGTAGCAGAAGTGATTGTCTTGGAGGCACTCGTGGTTACGCCGTCGGCCACGGCGCGGATGCTCGAGTTCTCGATGGTCAGCGTTTCAGCCGACTTCGTCGACGTGGCGTCGTGGTTCAACGTGACCGAACTGGCACTGTTCACGGCGATGATGAACGAGTCAGCCGGGATGCCGCCGCCTGAGATCGTGTGATTGATGTCGGTGGCAGCTTTGAAGTGGGATAACGCCGACGTGGACGTCACCGTCGGACTGCCGGAGGTGGTGGCGCCGCCGATGACGGTCCACGCGGCACCGTTGTGCCACACGGCTTGTGGGAAGTCCTCGATCGTGTTACTGGACGACGTGCCCGCATTGGTGAATGTGCAATTCACCGTGAGTCCGCTCTGACCTCCCGGTGCATTCGGGAACTGCCCGAAGTTGCACCCATTGGTTACGGCAGCAGATGCTGAACCAGACGGCAAACCAAACACCATCACTGGCAACAAAAGCGCCATCACCGCCCCAGGTGCTAGCAACGCAAATCTCGACCCGCGCATTTTCATACCTACCCCCGTCCACCAAGTCCGGTTGTCCCGAACGGCGCTGTTCTACTGTGAAGTCGGGCCCCCGTCAAGCGGTTGTCCACAGCCACGTGCCCTTCTTTAATGGTGAGTGACCAGCGGCACCCGGCCGGTACCGGCCTGTATCGTGACTTTTGGCCCTTATTGTGACTTTGGGCTGGTCTTTTTGTGACGTTGGGCGCTCGACTCCGGCGCGTCTTAGTGAATAGCCTCCGGATCCCCGACTCGGTGAGCGGAGTCTGGGAGCTAACCGGCTCGTCCCGTTCGGAACGCGAACAGGGGAGCGGGCTCAATGCCCGCTCCCCTGTCGTATTCGTCCAATCCCTCCGACCCTTCCCCGAGAATCAAGTGGGGCGGATCAGGGCATCAGCCGGAGTGGCTCAGCTGCAAGGAACGTCCGTGATGGCAGCTGGGAAGTTGGTGGTGCAGGCACCGCTGTACGGCGACGAACCCACCCCGTTGGTGAGGTACGCGGTGCCGGTCGTCGTGGAGACGCCGCTGCCCAGATTCTCGATGCCCCGCACGGCGGCCGTGCCCGGGGTACCGATGCCTGTCACCACCTTCTGCTGGGCGATCGACGAGCCGTTGAAGGAGAACGACGAGCCGATGCCCAGTGCCGGGGTTGCGCACAGCGCCAGGCTGGTCGGCACGAACGGCAGGATGATGTCGGTGTGCGCCGCGGTGTCCTGCTCCCCTGGTGTGCTGGCGGCCTCGTTGACGACGTAGCCGGCGAAGCTGACTACCGACGTCGGGTAGAGGATCTGTCCGATGGTGTCGGTCGGGAGATCTGCTGGCCCTGGCGACAGCGCCGTGCCTTGGTAGTCCCCCGGGTTGTACCAGCCACCCTCGATGGTCTCGCCGGCGGGCTCAGCGGCGGAACAGGGTTGCACGCCCTTGACGAGCGCCGGGTTGAGCGCCAGCGTCGTCCCGATCGTGGATACCGCATCAGCATTGGCCGGTGCCGTTGGCGTCGGCAGCCCGATCACCACGCTTACGCCGGGCGACTCGGTGAGGCTCACCCCCGTGGCCGTCGCGGTGGCCTTCGCAGAAAGAACGACGGTCGTCGCGTTGGTCACGAGACTGATGTAGGCACCGGTCGGGATACCAGTTCCGCTGATGGCCTTGTCCTTGTCACAGGCCGTGCTGAAGTTGGCCGTGGCCGAGGTGACCGTCGTTGAACCACTGGTGGTGACACCGTCGGCGACGGCAATGGGCCGAGTGAGGGTAGCCGCCTGCGACATGACCACGTCGGCCGAGTCGGTGATCGACGAGATGTAGGTCGCGGCGGGGATGCCGCAACCGGTCACCGGGAGCTGCAGATCCGAGGTCTGGAAGCCTGCGCTGGCCGACGTGAGCGTGGTGCTGCCGGAGGTGAGCTGGGCGTCGGTCACCTCACGGGTCGCCGTGGGCGCCGTGGGAGAGACGATGGTCAGCGTCTCAGCCGTCCCGGTCGCCGTCGCCGCGGTGGTGAGCACCGCCGTGGTGGCGTTGGTCACCGAGGCGATCGTGTCGTACAACGGGATGTCCGTGCCCGTTGCGGTGGCGCCGACGTCAGCAGCGGTGAAGTTGGCGTTCCCGAGGTCCGTGATGGTCAGGTTCTTCGTCCCGGTCGCCGTCGCCGCGGTGGTGAGCACCGCCGTGGTGAGGTTGGTCACCGAGGCGATCTTGTCGTTCACCGGGACGTCCGTGTCGGTTACGGTGGCGCCGACGTCAGTAGCGGCGAAGTGGACCGTGGCCGAGGTGATCGTCGTGGATCCGCTGGTGGTCACGCCGTTAAAGACTGTACGGGTGCCCGAAGTGATCGTCTTGGATCCGCTGGTGGACGTGCCGTCGATCACTGCACGGGTGCTCGTGTTGTTGATGGTCAGCGTGTCGCCCGTGTGCGACGCGGCCGCGTTGGTGTTCAACGTGACCGAGGTGGGACTGTTCACGGCGATGATGAACGAGTCAGCCGGGATGCCCAACCCTGAGATCGTGTCGTTGATATCGGTGGCGGCGTTGAAGTGCGCCAGGGACGACGTGGACGTGACGGTTTGACTCCCGACGGTGGTCACGCCGCCGGCGACGGTCCAAGCGGCGCCGTTGTGCCACACGGCCTGCGGGAAGTCCTCGACGGTCTCATTCGACGACGAGCCCGCGTTGGTGAACGTGCAGTTCACGGTGAGTTGGCTCTGACCCCCCGGGACGTTCGGGAACTGCCCGAAGTTGCACCCGTTGGTTACAGCAGCAGATGCTGAACCGGATGGCAACCCAAACACCATCAATGGCAGCAAAAGCGCCATCACCGCCCCAGGCGCTAGCAACGCAATTCTCGACCTGCGCATTTTCACACTCCCCCAATCCGCCAAGTCCGGTGCCTCCGAACGTGGGTTGTTTAGTGTGAAGTTGGTCCCCTGTCAAGCGGTGGTCCACGGCCATGTGCCTTTCGTCACGGCAAGTGACCAGCGGCACCCGGCCGTACCTTTGACCTTTATCGTGACTTTTGGCCATATTGTGACTTTGGGCTGGGCTTCTTTATGACTTTGGGCGCTCGACTCCGGCGCGTCGTAGTGAGTAGTCTCACGCGCTCATGCAAATGCTCCGATCCCATGCGCGCCTCGGGCTCATCGTCTTCGGTGCCGTCGGCCTCCTCGGGCTGGTGTTGGTGGCGGCGCCGGCGGGCGCTCTGAAACATCCCAAGAGCACCACGACGACCAGCCAGAGCGGCGGCGGGCACACCCTGAGCCAGCTCGCCCCCGGCCTAGAGATCATCAACGGAAGCATCACCGGCAACGGCCCAGAGTCCGGACGTGCGCTCAACAGCAGCCAGGCCACCGCCTTCGTACAGGCCTGGCTGCCTGAATCGGTATTCGGCACCCCCCCGTTCGAGGATCCCCCATCCACTCTGCCCGTATACCAGGTCGAGGTGGGCTACAAGTACTTGGGAAGCCTCGGCTCGATGACCATCAATTATGCATCGGACGGCACCTCCGCTTGGGTGTCGATGCCGCCCCAGAACCTTTGGCCAGGGGTCGTCGTCACCCAGCAGCGTTGGATCCTGGCTCCCGATCGGACCGTGGCCGCGTTCGAAGGCCGCTTGGCACCCGTGCCTCTCCCCAAGGCGCCATCCACCTCACACAAGGCCGCCGCAGCAGCGGTGTCCCACAGTCAGTCCTCGACAACATTGTTAGTCGTGATCGCCATACTGGTGGTTCTGGTCGCAGGGGTTAGCTTCTTGGTGATCCGCCGGCGCGGCGCCCGGGCCACCAGCCGCTGACACCAATCGAAGGCCGACTAGGCATGGGCACCTCTGGGACTCGTGTGGATCGTGGCGGCCGTGAGCCGACCAACTTCGCTGAGGAGGTGCGCTTCGGCGTGGTGAGCGATGTCATGTGCTTGGGTGACGGTGAGAGCCGGGTCGACGGTGGCGTCGACCTCGGCTCGCAGGGTGTGCCCGATCCATCGGATGTGCAGTTCGCGGACGTCGCTGATTCCGGCGACACTTGAGACGGCCGCACGGGCTTGGTCGACGAGGGCCGGGTCGACCGCATCCATGAGTCGGGCACCAATCTGACGAACGGCCGAGCGCAGCACGCCGAGAATGGCGACAGTAATCACCAGACCGATTATTGGATCGGCCTCATTCCAGCCCAGGGCCACTGCGCCGGCGCCGAGTAGCACCGCCAGGCTGGTAAAGCCATCGGTGCGGGCGTGCAGGCCATCGGCCACCAACGCAGCGCTCCCGATCCGTCGTCCGACTCTCATGCGGTAGCGAGCGACGAGTTCGTTGCCGGCGAAACCAATCACGGCCGCAAGCGCCACCAGCCACAGATGGGTCACCGAACGGGGATGGATCAGCCTATCGATGGCCTCTCCCCCTGCCACAATGCCCGAAAGCGCGATCATGGCAATAACGAACAATCCGCCGAGGTCTTCGGCACGACCGTAGCCGTAGGTGTAGCGCTTGGTCGCCGGTCGGCCGGCGAGGCGAAAAGCGATCAGCAGCGGCACGGCGGTCAACGCGTCCGCCGCGTTGTGCAGGGTGTCGCCGAGGAGGGCGATGGACCCAGAGAACACCACCACCACGGCCTGCAGTGAAGCCGTCACCGCAAGGATGGCCAAGCTCAACAGAAGCGCTCGGCGACCGTCGGCGTCGGCTTGAAGGGCCTCGTCGACCTGATCGCCGCTGTCGTGAGAATGCGAGCCCAGCACCTCCGAGGCGGTGTGGCGAAGCGTTGACCAGATGGAGTGCCCGCCGGCGTGATGTTCGTGGCTGTGGAGGTGACCGTCTTCAGGCTCGTCCCCGGCGTGGTCGTGGTGGTGCTCGGGGTGGATGGGCATGGCTTGGGGATCCCTCGAACGGCGCTGCTCGGCCAGGCCAAGAGTATCAAACAGTCACTATGTATGCGTATCTGCGAAGGTATCGCACTAACGGTACACTTGCCGGTATGGAGCCGAATCACCGTCGCATCCCATCGACCGGGCCGGAACACTCCGATGCTCCGACTCCCGAGCAGGTCAGTTCGGCCGTGACCTCGTTTACCTTGTTGGCCGATCCCACCAGGGTGCGGATGCTGTGGGCGCTACGGGAACAGGACCTCGACGTGGCCACGTTGGCCCGAATCGCCGACTGCCGGCCCACGGTGGCCAGTCAGCACCTGTCCAAACTGCGTTTCGCCGGGCTCGTCGAAGCCACCCGGGACGGGCGGCGAATGCTGTACCGAATTCGCGGCGCACACGTTCGCGGCCTCCTGGCCGAAGCCCTGTTCCACGCCGACCACCAGATCACGGGTCAGCCCACCCACGACTAGTTCGCCCGACGAGCGAACCGCGCACTACCGCCCTACGACGTCACGAACGCACGACTACCCTCCCGGGGTGGTCGCACTGCTCTTGGTTGCGATGTCGGTGGGGCTGGACAACTTCGCCGCTTCGACCGCGCTCGGTGTCGCAGGCGTCGACAGGAAGTTACGTCTCCGAGTCGCCGTGATCTTCGGCGTCTTCGAAGGCCTCATGCCGGTCCTCGGCCTCCTACTCGGTCGCTCACTGGCTCATGAACTGGGCAGCACTGCCAAACCGGCCGCTGGCGCACTGCTCGGCGGCGCCGGCGCCTGTGCGATCGTGACCGGGCTCCTCGGCGACCGAGGCGGGACCAAAGACCCAGAACTGAGCGTCCGTCACCTCGTCCTTATCGGCGGGGCGCTCAGCATCGACAATCTTGTCGTCGGGTTCGCCCTCGGCGCCTACCACGTCGACCTGGTTGTCGCCGCCGTCACCATCGCCTTGGTGAGCGTCGCCCTCTCGTTGCTGGGTCTCGAGATCGGTGGGCGGCTCGGGGCGCGGCTCGGGCGACGGAGCGAGCTGGTGGGAGGAGCTGTTCTCGTCCTTGTCGGCGTGGCTATCGGGTTGGGTCTGCTGTAGGGGTAGGAGCCTGCACCCGCGGCCATGATGTATTCCGACCGCAGATCCTGGCCCAACGCCCACCACTGCAGAGAAGGAGCCCCTCGGTGACCGAGCATGCCATCTACAACTACGTCCCGCATCGCCGGACGCAAACCAAGCTGGAGGGGAATGCTCCAGACCCGGTCAAGGTCGCAGACCAACTCCCCACGGGCAACGCCGCCGCCCGGTTCAACGCGTGGTTCGCGGTGAAGGTGACCACCGGCGTGGGCACAATGTGGTGTGCCTATGCGTTTGCCGCCCTGGCCCTCATCAGCCTGCCCGAGGCGATCAGCTCGCACAGAACGGTCACCCTGGTCTCCTGGGTGTCCCAGACCTTTCTCCAGTTGGTCCTGTTGTCGGTGATCATCGTCGGCCAGAACGTGCTTGCCGCGGCCGCCGACAAGCGCTCCGAAGCGACCTACAACGATGCCGACGCGGTGCTCCATGAGGCAGTGAAGATTCAAGAGCACCTCCTCGCTCAGGACCAGGTACTCGAGAACCTCGTCGAAAAGCTGGCCAGGGTCGAAGCACGCTCGGGCAGTTGATCCCGCCCATCCCCAGTCCGGCCCGGTGCTGGGCGTGAGGTCGAGCTTATGAGCTCAGGCCAGCACCGCTGGGAGGTTTGAGCTGAGCACCGCATCATCGCCTCCGACGCGTCTGTGCGTGGTCCGAGACCGTCGCCAGGCCGCCCATGTCCTCCCGACCGCGTAGTCGAAAGCGCCGATGGCACCGACGAAGAACCCGATGGGCCAATTGGTTTGGTACGAGATGGCAATGGCGGCCCAGACGGTCACGAGCGCGATGCCGACTGAGAGGACGATGGCCAGCGGCGGGCGGTTGGTGAAGGAGCGGGCAGCGGCGGGAGGTCCGATCATGAGCGAGAAGATGAGGAGTGCACCGACGACGGGCACGGACAATGCGGTTGCCGCCGCCAGGACCAGCAGGAAAGCGAGCTCGATGCGGTAACTCCCCACTCCCTTGGCCTCGGCGATGTCGGGGACCATGGAGGAGAGCAAGAGTGGTCGATACAAGACAGCGATAGCGGCCAGGCTAGCCAGAGCAAGCCCGGCCACCGGCCACAGCTCGGTGGTGGAGACCCCGAGGACCTCGCCGAAGAGGAGCGAATACAGCTGCGGCTCGTACTCACCCGAACGACTGAGAAAGACGGCCCCAATGGCCAGTCCGAGGACCAGGGCGAGGGCGGTGACGACGTCGTGACGGCCTCTCCGGCCCAGGGTGGCAATACCGAAGGCGGCCGCAGCCGCGAAGGCGGCGAGGCCGAGGAGGGCGCTAAAACCAAAGACGTTGGCGGCCGCTGCTCCGGCGAAGGCGCTGTTGGGGATGGCGTGGGCCGGGAACGCTGAGCCGCGCGCGACCACGAAGAAGCCGACCACGCCGGCGATCACCGCAATAATGGTGGCCACAATCCACGTGTTGGTCATGAAGCTAGAGAACACGCCGACTCCTCGCAGTGACCGGCACATCGCGGCGGTCGCTCAGGCGCCGCACGACGGGCAGGCCGGAGAGGAGGTAGGCGACGAAGCAGAGAGCGACGATGAAGAAGCTGACCGGGAACCCGGCATGGTCGGCACCCCAGTAGTAGCTGTCGTAGGCCAGCAGCACTCCCAGCCAGGTGACGAAGACGCCAATGGCGCCGGCGGCGATGAGCGCAACGCCGGTCCGGCTGGTCAGACGAAGGGAGGTGGCGGCGGGGCCGATCAGCAAGGCCGTGGAGAGGATGGCCCCGATGGCCAGCGCCGAGAGTCCGACGGCGACGGCCAAGGCGGCCATGAACCC
>Ga0182024_10026221_pt1 | contig 10250 bp, 9 predicted proteins | sample P32metaG_FD_120480 | JGI IMG/M metagenome (GOLD analysis project Ga0182024, IMG submission 120480) | Permafrost microbial communities from Stordalen Mire, Sweden - P3-2 metaG (Illumina Assembly) | ecosystem: Environmental > Terrestrial > Soil > Wetlands > Permafrost | place: Sweden: Stordalen...
GACCAGCTGCACGGCCGTCGGTTCGTCAGGGACGACTCTGCTGGTCGAGCGCTGGAACGGCGCGAGCTGGAGCCTGCAGAACGCGCCAGACCCCTACCCAAACTCGAACCCAGTGAGCGCCGTGTCCTGTCTCGCCGCCGACGAGTGCACGGCGGTGGGCTCGAGCCCCGGAGAGGTGTTCAAACCGCTCGTCGCACAGTGGAACGGCAGCAGCTGGGCAGTGCAACAAGCGCCAGCCCCGCCACCGGCTCCCGCAAACGGGACGGCCGACGGCAGCCAGCTCGTCGCTGTGTCGTGCACGCCAGCGCGAACATGCATGGCCGTCGGCTATTCGATAACCCCAACTGGCACCGGTCATAACATCGGCGGCGACATCTTTCGAGCACTCGCGGTCAGCTACACCCCCTGACCAGCGAGTTTGGGACCTCACCCAGGCCCGCCGGCGCAGCCACCCAGCCGCACCGGTAACGAAGCACCAGCGCAGCCGCGTTTCGCGCGGTGCAGCTGCGTGACGCCGGCGAGCCCGGCAGCTCCGTTGCCAAGCGAGCGGTCGAGAGTGGTGGCTGGTCTCGAAATGTCGCGCCAGACGCTCGCAACGGACGACAACCATGCGCCCGAGTTCAAGGCGACTTGGCGCTTGCTCGCGTGGACGATGCAGGAGCGCCCGCTTCGCCGGTCGGCTGACCTGCAGCTCGTCCTTAGCAGCAGCGTAGGCGGGTCGCGTGGCCGCTTTGCGCTATGAGAAGGGCAGATCCGGGAGCTGTGTCCCGCAGTCGCCCTGATCGCCCGAGTCGTGCGCGCCTCAGACGGTTCGCAGTGCTTCGGTTGGTTCCATTCGGGCCGCGCGTATTGCGGGGAGCAGGCCGGCGATCGCGCCGATCGCGATCGCGGCGGCGAGGCCGCCTGCCCAGGCGAGTGGTGGAATGACGACGGCCCAGCCTTTGGTCGAGGCGTAGATCGCGGTCGCGACGATGCCGGCGAGTACGCCGACGATGCCGCCGAGCAGGGCCAGCAGTATCGCTTCGCTGAGGAATTGGGTGCGGATGTTGGCTTTGGTTGCGCCGAGCGCGCGCCGCAGGCCGATCTCCGAGCGTCGTTCGAGTACGCCGATGATCATGATGTTGGCGACGCCGACGGCGCCCACCAGGAGGGCGACGGCGGCGAGCCCGAGGAACAGGTCGTTGAAGGCGCCTTGCGCGTCGGCTCTGGCGATGAGCGCGGCGGATGGCTGGCTGACGTCGACGTCGCTCGGCGCTTCGGGGTCGGCTGTCGGGGCGAGGATGTTGTCGACCGCGTCGACTTGGCTGGTTTGCGCGCGGACGTAGATCTCGGACGGGTGACCGTCGAAGTGGAGGTAGCGCTCGGCGGCGGGAAAGCCGACGAGGACGCTGCTGTCGATCTCGGGGGCCAGCACAGCTGGGTGCAGGATTCCGGCGACATAGAACCACATCCCGTCGAGTGAGATTCGCTCGCCGGCAAAGACGCGGTCAATCCCTAGGAGTTGCGCGGCCTGGGCGCCGAGCACGACGACCGGTTCACGCTCGGTCGCGGCGTTCAGATAGCTGCCCTGCCAGACGCTCGTGCCGACCGCGCGCGGCAGTCCCAGGCTCGTAGCGGTGATCGAGATCGCGTTGGTGTCGATCGACGGGATCAGCGGCGTTCGGAACACGTTGCCGTTGACCGCGCCCGTGTACTGAACCTGCGTCACCGGCCCGATCCGCGCGATCATCCCCGGCGCCGCATCGGGCAGCTCCGCGGTCTGCCCGAACAGCGTCTGACCGTTGGTCACATCCAGCAGGTTCGTGCCGAGCCGGTCGATCTCCGACAAGAGCCCGGCCTGCGAGGAGGACGAGAGACCGAGCACCGCGACGATCGCAGCCACGCCGATCGCGATCCCAAGCGCTGACAGCGCGGCACGCATCCGCCGCGTGCGCAGGCCGACGCTCGCCAGCCTTGCGAGGTCGCCGAGTAGCAGCTTCGAGGGCGCGAGGGCAGCCTGCGTGCTCACCGCGCCCTCCGCGTCGTGTCGGCGACAACACGCCCGTCGAGCATCTCGATCCGTCGCGGCAACCTGGCCGCGATCTCGCGATCATGGGTGATGACAACGATCGTTGCGCCTTCTTCATTGAGCGCTTCGAGCAGCTCAAGCACGCTGGCGCCGGAAGCGCTGTCGAGATTCCCGGTCGGCTCATCAGCGAGGACGATCGCCGGCGAACCAACGAGCGCGCGTGCGATCGCGACACGCTGGCGCTCGCCACCGGAGAGCTGCGTCGGGCGAAAGCTCGCGCGCACGCTCAGCCCGACACGCTCGAGTGCGGCCGCTGCAGCTGCGCGCCGCTGGGCCGGCTCGACACCGGCGTAGAGCAGGCCGTTGGCGACGTTCTCGAGCGCCGTCTCGTGCTCGGCGAGGAAGAACTGCTGGAAGACGAAGCCGATCCGCGTCGCGCGCAACGCCGCCAACTCGCGATCGTCAAGCCGGCCGATATCGAAGCCATCGATCCGCACCGTCCCGCTGCTCGGTCGGTCAAGCGTCCCCATCAAATGCAACAACGTCGACTTACCAGACCCCGACGGACCAACAACGGCGAGCAGCTCGCCCGCACCAACACTGAAGCTGACATCATCGAGCGCGGTCACCGGCGGCTCCGTCGGATAAACCTTGCTCACGCCCTCCAGCTCGAGCACCGCGGCGCCCGGAGCTGGCGAACTCACAGCGAGGGCACCACGACGCGCTGCCCGGCCGCGAGCCCGGGGCCGCTCACGTGGACCATCCCGCTGGCGTCGTCGAACAGGCCAAGCGAGACGCCGACAAGATGGTGGCGTCCACCGGCCGAGACCTCCTCGACCGCGTAGCCGCCGCCCGAGAGCGCGAGCAGCGCGTCGACGGGCACGACAAGCGCGTTGATGACGCTCCCGGTCGTGATCGCCACGTCGACCGGCGCCTGGTCGATCGACCCCGTCGCCGACGGGTCGAGCGGGCGGACCGTCACGGGTACCGTCGGTGAGCCGCCGTTCTGGCCGACGCTCGCGACTGTGCCGATCGACGTCACGACACCTGGCGTGTTCGCGTTGTCGGGCAGTGTGATCGTCACGCGGTCGCCGACCGCTACGTCGGCCTGCTCGGCCGCGTCGAGTTCGAGCGAGACGACGCGCCGCGCCGAGCTGCCGGTCAAGAGCGGCGCGCCCTGCCCGGCGCTGGCGCCAAGCGTTGCGCCGACGTTAGTGATGCGCAGGCGGTGCACCGGCAGGAAGACCGCCTGGCCGAGCGCGAGCGTTCCGGTCCCGGTCACGCCGAGGTCGTCCTGGAGCGCCTCGACCGCGTCGACCGTCGCGCCGCTGAAGTAGTCGGAGGTGGGGCTCAGCTCGGCGCTCGTCGCGTAGCCGAGCGCGACGAGGTCGCGGTTCAGCTGCTCGACATCCGCGCCCCTCATTCCGTCCGACAGCGCGCGGTAGAACGGCACCTTGCCGCTCAGCAGGATCACGGGAGCACCGTCGACGCGGTAGAGCACGCCGCCCTCGGGGACGATCTGACCGACTGACGGCAGCCGGGTCAGCGTCCCCGACTCGTGGTTGATCACCGAGTAGCTGCCGGCAAAGCCGAGCGTGCCCGAGGTCTCAGTCTGGGATGAAAGCGGCCCGCGCGTAATCGCCTGCAGGCTCGTTCCGCCATCGTTCACCTCGCTGCCGCCGGCGCCGCCGCCGCCAAACGGGTCAGCGATCGCGACAACCACCACCGCGACCACCACGATCAGCGCCGCGACGACAGCAAGGTGACGACGTGTGAAGCGGGACGCGGGCGGCTTGTCTGACTCGGCCGCCGGACCGCTTTCAGAACGACTCGCCGCGCTCACGAACCGGCGCCGAGGCTGGGCTGGAGACTCGCGCACGCCTTCTGCGTGCGGTCGAAGATTGGCGAGTTGTGGTCGATGCCGCTGGCCGGTGTGATCTGCCAGGTCATGTCGCCGCCCGGGTGGCTCTGTGGGTCAGGGAAGTTCGGGAGGCCGTGGTTGCGCATGCATCCTGACCACTTGAGAAACAGCGCGAGCCTCCTGGCCGACTCGGCTGCATTTCAGCGCAGGCGAAGTCGTGCATGGGAGAGTTCTAGTAGACCAGCGCTTACGTGAGGGTAACGCTGACCGTTACCCGGCTGTAAGGGGCCGCGAGCACCATGGTCCGGCCCAGCCTGCGGGCTGGACACGCGCTCACGAGCATGCGCGTTCTGATCGTCGACGACCATGAGGAGACTCGGCGCGCGATGGTCTCGATCCTCGCCGGGGCGTCGAGGTTGCGGAACAGACGGCGGATCGCTACCTCGGCGCCATCAATCGTCGTGCCCTAGCCAGTGGCAGCGGTGGACGGGCGGTGGAGCGGGAAGGTGGTGGTAACGGTGAGGCCACCGCCAGGCCGGGCATCGACCGCCAACGTCGCGTCGTGAGCGTTGGCGATGGCCGCCGCTATCGAAAGGCCAAGGCCGGTACCCTGATGCGAGCTGCCGCGGTCCGCGGCCTGACGCTGAAATGGCTGGAGGAGACGCTCGACCTCGCTGGCGGCCACGGTTGGCCCGGAGTTTGTCACCTCGAACAGTGCCTTGCCCTGCCGCGCCTCGACGACGACCTCCACGTGGCCATCCTCGATGTTGTAGCGGATGGCGTTGTCTACGAGGTTCGCGATCAGACGCGAGGCGAGCATTGCGTCACCGCAGACCGGCGCGGAGCTGACCGAGGTCTTTAGCGACACACTCCGAGTTGCCGCCACCTCTTGCGCAGAACTCAGGACCTCGTTGGCCACGTCCGCCAGATCGAAAGGGTCACGTTCCTCGAGGCCATTCTGGCTGCGGGCCAGCATGAGCAGAGACTCGATGAACGCTTCCTGCTGGGTGGTCGTGGCGAGGACCTTCTCGCACGTCGCGCGGTAAGACTCGACAGTAGCGACGGGGTCGCGCAGGCGCACCTGGAGAAGGGTGCGGGCCAAGGTGAGCGGCGTGCGCAACTCGTGTGAAGCGTTGGCCACGAAATTCCGCTGGGCGTCGAACGCTCCCTCCAACCGGCCCAGAAGCCGGTCGAAGCTGTCGCCCAAGTCGCTCAGCTCGTCGCGCGGGCCGACCACAGCGAGACGACGTCCCAGGTTCTCCTCGGAGATCTGTTGAGCGGCGCCAGCCATCTGCCGCACGGGGCGCAAGACGCGGCCCGCGAGTAACCAGCTCACGGCAACGGACACGACAGCCATCAACCCGAGCGCGACGCCAGACCCGACAAGCAGCCGGTGCAGCTCGACCGCGTGCTGATGGGCCGTCTCGGCGGCGAGCTGCGCGGACGTAACGCTGGTCTGCGACTGACTTGCACTCGCAGACGGAGCGCCAACAACGTGGAACTGTACGACGAACCCGGACCCAGCCTTACCCGAGGGTAAGTGCAAGAAAGGGACGAATGGCGAACCCAGGCCGGCCAAAAAGCGGGCCACCAACGAGTAGGTGATGGCCAGCACGGCAGCGGCCGCCACCACGAACAGCCCGCCGTACGTCAGGGTGAAGCGCAATCGCAACGTCCAGCGCGGCAGTCCTGGCCAACTCCCCCGCGGGTCCGGCGGTGAGCTTGCGACCTCGCTCACCCGATCCGATACCCGGCTTGAGGAACCGTCTCGATCACAGGCGGCTCGCCAAGCTTGGCCCGCAGACGGCTCACGGTCGTCAAAACGGTGCGGGTGAACGGGTCGGCGTGCTCGTCCCAAGCCCGTTCGAGCAGTTCCTCAGCCGAGACGACCGTCCCGCGCGCGCTAAGCAGCACCTCAAGGACCGCGAACTCTCGCGGCGTAAGCGCCAGCGGCCGCCCACCTCTGGCGGCTCGCCGCCGCGCCGGGTCGACGAACAGGTCACCATGAGCAAATATCGCCGGCAGCGGCGCCTGGGACCGCCGCCCGAGCGCGCGCAGGCGCGCAACGAGCTCGTCAAAGTCAAACGGCTTCGGCAGGTAGTCGTCGGCCCCAACCCCCAGCCCCTCCACCCGGTCGCGGACCGTACCCGACGCCGTCAGCATCAGCACCCGTGTCTCCAACCCCGACGTTGTGATCCGCCGGCACACCTCATCTCCGTGCACGCCGGGCAGGTCCCGGTCCAAGACGACCACGTCATAGCGGGTCACGGCGACGTGGTTCAGCGCGTCGCTGCCATCAAGGGCCACATCGACGACCATGCCCTCGCCCCTGAGCGCCGTCGCTATGGTCAAAGCCAGCTCGACATGGTCTTCGACCACCAACACCCTCATGCCGAAAGCTTCCCGCATCTGCACTTACAGCGAAGTAACAGAGAGCTACGCGAGGACGCCGGGCGCGGCTGCTTCGCCGAGGGGTTCGCACAAAGCCCCTGCGGCCTAGCACCCGGTCGTCGGTCGCGCACTCTGCGCGACCTGGGCCGGCCCAGCCGCCTCGCATAGCCGTTCTAGCGAGCGTCAACCGGGTCGAGGGCTCCGCGCATGGTCCTCGTCCCAGACATGCGCCTCGTCTCGGGTCGACGACACGCGTGCTATTGGCGAGTCCAGGTGCGACCGCTCGCTTGCAACGGCTGTCGTTTGCTGGCGGCACAGGGGATGCATTCCGCGACAACCTAACGCGGGAGTTCGAGCCTCGGCTTCTTTGCGGGACCAACGAGGCCCCAGCGCGGGTAACAGCGGCATAACACGCACCGTTACCGGCCTGTGACCCGGCACGGCGTACGCTCACAGCCGTCTTGGCTTGAACCCCGACCGATCAGGTGGTCATGGATAGCCCGACCGAAACGATCACCAGGATGCGTCACCGCACACGCATCGCTACCTCCGTCATCACGGTTGCCGTCGCGTCGCTGCTCGTAGCTTGTGGCGGCAGCTCGAGCGGCCCGAGTGTGGCGCACCTAGGTGGAGCGGCCAGCTCGACAGCCGGTTCCGGCTCGGCCAGTTCCAGCTCGATCGGCCCGGGATCCCCTAACTTCGGGGCCCAACTGCTCAAGTACGCGGCGTGCGTGAGAGGGCACGGCGTGCCCAACTTCCCGGACCCGAGCGCCAACGACGGGTTCGCGGTACACATGGATCTATCTTCGCCCGCGTTCGTGGCGGCGCAGGCGACGTGCAAGAAGCTCATGCCCGGTGGCGGCCCCCCCGGCCCCGGCTCGACGACACATCCTTCCGCACAGGCGCTCGCGTCGATGCTGAAGGTCTCGCAGTGCATGCGCCGGCACGGCATCGACGATTTCCCCGACCCTAGTTCTCGTATCCCGCCCTACGCCCCGGCGAGTCGCCGCGTGATCACCGACATGGGCGGAGTGATCCTGGTGTTCCCGTCCGCGCTCGCCATGCGGTCACCGGCGTTCGCGCAAGCGGAGGCCGCGTGCAATCTCGGGATCCGACCACCGTCGTAAACAGGGCCTAGGCGGCTAGAGCCAGTCCCACGGCTTCGACCCGGCGCCCAGTAAACAGGCCCGCAACCGCCGACCGGCCACGCGTCTGCGTCCACGTGTCACCGACAGCCCCATGGCGCCTCTCACGTCCGCCTTGGACCCGCCCCCCAACGGTGAGCGCGGATTTGAACCCGCGATAGAGGTGTTCTCCACCGGACCGACGCCGGCGCAGAGAGCAGGTAAGGACGCCTGCTTCCGCTCAAGCTCAACAGCGAGCGTCTGGACGAGCGTCGCCCGCGCTTATGCTTGGGACGACTTGCGCTCGTCTGCGGCTGGCGTGTGGAAGCTTCCGCAACGCCTGCTAGAGCAGGCGCGTCGCGGGCTCCTATCGAGACTGCTCCTCCGCGTCCAACCGCGGTCGCGATGGTGTCGGGGGGGCTGGAAACGATGCGGTGCGCGCCTTTGACGCCTATCCGGCGTGGGGATCATCCCGTGTCGGAGCGAGAATCGATGCCAATCCGGTACGCGAGGTGGAAACCACCGACTTTTTGGCTACCGGCTGCGTGACTCCAGTGCGCAGGCGCACTCCACCGACCAGAATCCGTACTGCTCGCGAAGACGCGGGCCGTTGCGCGGCTGCGCCAGCGAAAGCGGGCGTCTCGACCGGCGCCGCCACGGAGTGCTGCTCGTCCTTTGCAGGCGCGTCGCAGCTGCCAACCTCGCGCCTGCTTTTTGGGCCCACGTAGGGGTAGGGGTGCACGACCATCCGAGAGCGGTCTGAGCGATCAAGAGAGCCGCGATACCGAGGGTTATGCGTCGCCGTGAGGCCCGCATGCCGCGCGCGTCGGGCGAAGCTTCCGTGCAGCCGGATGGTCCAATCGGACCATCCGGCTCGTTCCCCAACCGGGCCGTCAGCTAGCTGATCGGTTGACGATTGTGAGCACGCCCACCTCAATGCCGCCCCCGTGCGCGAGGCCGGGGCATCCCTTGGCTAGCGCCAGCGCCGAGTTCAGATCGTCGGCGTTGACCAGCGAGTAGCCGGCAAGGGTCGTGTCGGTTCCGCAATCGCCGATCGTGCTCGACTCGAACACGGGGTTGCCGGCGTCGACGACATGGCTGCCCATGCTCTCGAACCACCGGGTCCAGGCGCTTGTGACCGCGGGGTCGCCGGGCGTGTAGTCGTTCGGGACGCGGTAGGAAAATAGAAATGCTGCCATCGAGCTGTTCTCCTCAGGTTGGGCCGACCCATCGCCGGCGTTGTAACTCGATTGATTGGACACCGCCAGGAGCGCAAACTGGGCGACCAACTTCTCGTTCAGACGGTGTCAACACCGATGAGGCGCAGCGAGTCCGCGCGCAGCTAGAACGGAGCCCTTCATGACGGGTAGCGACACGGTTGAGGTATCGATTCAGGTGGCTGCAACGCCGGAGGAGCTCTTTCCGTATTTCACGGATCCACTTCGCTACGTGCAGTGGATGGGGCAGCAAGCCCAGCTCGACCCGGTGCCTGGGGGTGTCTACCGCACCCAGATGGGCGACGGCTTCGGGGCCGAAGGCAGCTTCCTAGAGATCGATCCGCCAGTCCGTCTCGTATTCACTTGGGGCTGGGCCGCTGGAGCTGGGCAGGCGGTGCTCTCGGGTCCTGCGGAGGACAGCGCGCTGCCACCGGGGAGCACGCGCGTTGAGGTGATGCTTGTAGCTGAGGGCCCGGGAACGCTCCTCACGCTAAGGCACTGCGACCTTCCCACTGCTGACCTGCGCGAAGGTCATCGGATTGCATGGCAGACCTACCTCGATCGTCTCGCTGTTCGGGCCGCGGGAGGTGATCCTGGCCGAGACCCCCACAGCGAGTGACGGGTGCGCACGCGGTGTCAATATCAGTCGGGCTCGGCAAGGAAGGATCTGATGCGAGGATGGCAAGGTGATCGGCGAGCGGATGGCGGAGGCGCGCACGGGAGACGGGCAGGCGTTCGCGCGACTCACGGACCCTTATCGGCGCGAGCTGCTCGCTCACTGCTATCGGATACTCGGTTCTGTCCAGGACGCCGAGGATGCGGTACAGGAGACCCTGTTAGCGGCCTGGCGGGGCCTCGACGGGTTCGAGGAGCGTGCCTCGCTGAGGACCTGGCTCTACCGGATCGCGACGAACCGGTGCCTCAACGCGCTGCGGTCCGCTAGCCGCCGTCCGCAGATGGACGCGTCGAGCTTCGACGTTCCTCTACCCAAGCCAACGCGCGCGGGCGACGCCGTATGGCTCGAGCCTTATCCCGACGTTCTCCTCGACCGCCTTGCCGACACGACCGCAGGCCCTGAGGCGCGCTACGAGGCCCGCGAAGCCATCTCACTGGCGTTCGTGACACTGGTACAGCTGCTACCGCCCCGTCAGCGTGCCGTGCTCCTCCTGCGCGACGTGCTCGGTTTCCATGCGAGCGAGGTGGCCGACATCCTTCGAACAAGCGAGGCGTCCGTGGCTGGTGTCCTCAAGCGCGCTCGCGCCACCCTCGAGCGAGAGTCCTCACGCGATGCGACGCGCGAACCACCGCCGCAGCCCAACTCGCGGGTTGAACGACAGATCGTCGAGCGGTTGACGCGGGCCTACGAAGCCAACGACCTCGATGGTGTCATCGCGCTCCTAAGCGAGGACGTCTGGCTGAGGATGCCTCCCGTTCCGCTGGAATATCAAGGACGCGAGCTCGCCGCCCGGTTCCTTGCCGTGGCGGCCTTCCGGCCCGGCCGCGTATTTCGACTCGTCCCGACGAGAGCCAACCGGCAGCCAGCGTTCGGTCTCTACGTGGCGGAGCCGCATACAACGGTCTTCCACGCAAACGGCTTGCTGGTGCTGACCCTCGCCGGCAACCAGATTTGTGAACTCACGCGCTTTGAC
>Ga0182024_10026222_pt1 | contig 10250 bp, 8 predicted proteins | sample P32metaG_FD_120480 | JGI IMG/M metagenome (GOLD analysis project Ga0182024, IMG submission 120480) | Permafrost microbial communities from Stordalen Mire, Sweden - P3-2 metaG (Illumina Assembly) | ecosystem: Environmental > Terrestrial > Soil > Wetlands > Permafrost | place: Sweden: Stordalen...
CGTATGGCGTTGGGAGGACCCCAACCGCGGAGGAAATCCACGCCTGGGATATCGCCATCAGCCCCACGGGAAAAGAGCTCCCGTCAGGACAGGGAACTGCCAAGGAAGGTGCGGCGCTCTATGTCCGGAAGGGGTGCGCGGGATGCCACGGCGCAATAGGGTCCGGCGCTCATGCTCCCACGTTAATCGGTAGGAAAGACCTTCAAGACGTCCACTCGGCTGCTCCCGTGTTTTGTCTCGCCCCCTGTGTGAGCGACTCAAATACCATGGCGATTCACTCGCCCTTCGCGACGACGATATGGGATTACATTAATCGCGGCATGCCTCTGGGGAAGGAGGGGTCCCTCACCCCCAATGAGGTGTACGCCCTTACCGCCTTCCTACTGTACAAGAGCGGGATTATCAAGGAAGACGAGTTCATGGACGCCCAGAGTCTACCGAAGGTGAAGATGCCGAATCGCAATGGATTTGCTCTTCCTCCGGAGTGGAAGCACGGGACGCCAAGGCTTCAGGGTTACCCATAACCCTATTGGCCGACAGCATTGCTGGCGCTGAGGCGCTACTCCGAAGCGTCCATAGCGGGCTAGTCTGGGTCGGCGAAAACTTCAGAAGGCCCGCAAGCCTGCACCGCCGCCCGCTGGCGCCGCCATTGTTCGAGATCTGCGATTTGCCACCTCGTCCGGGCGACGGCGACGGAAACGCCCGCCCACCGGGGCTGTGCGGCTGGCGCTGCGGCGCGCGACTCGCGGCGAGCTGGATGCGGACGCATTTCGCCGACTGGCCGGCGGCCTCCAACGACTTGAACCGACGAGGGAGGAGCTTGAAAGCCAAGCGTGGCCGCCCACCGGGACCGCGAATGCTGTGCGGCTGACGCTGCGGCGCCCGACTCACGGCGAGCCAGATGCACACGCATTTCGGCGATTGTCGCGCGGATGAACATGCCATTGGGGGTTGTGGCGCCGACTTCGCCGATCGCCAGATTGCGCGCGCACTTCACAAGTCGCCCGAAGCGGCCGGCGGCCTCAGAGCACGGGGCCCGCCGAGGGAGGAACTTGAAGGTTAAGGTGGAAAACCCACCGGGGCCGCGGATGCTGTTCGGCCGGCGCTGCGGCACCCGACTCACGGCGAGCTGGAGGCGGGCGGAGTTCACCGATTGCCTCGGATGCGGTTGGGGCTGCGGATGAAATGCGGTTGGGGGGCGCTCAGCTTACCGGTCGCAATATGCGCGCGCACTTCACAATATGCGCGAAGCGGCGGCAGGTTCCGGCGACGTGGACCGACGCGGGAGGAGCTGAAGCGCGGACACCCGCGAGGGCCGAGGATGAAATGCAGCCGGGGTTGCGCGCGATCTCACCGGGTGCCAACTGCGCGCGCACTTCACGGTATGCGCGAACCGGCCAGTACCTCTACCCACGTGGACCGACGAGGGAGAACTCGAAGGCTACGCGCAGACGGCTACCCGGGCCGCGGATGAAATGCGGTTGGGGTTGCGGTGGCGAACTCACCAGTCGCCAGATGTGTGCACGTTTTACGAATATGCCCGGAACTTCCGGCGACATCCGACCATGCAGCGCTTGAGAACGACACGGCGTAAACCGGGGGCCGACAGTCCATCGATTTCCCGTTCCCGGGGGAAAATGAGGCCATGCGGAAGTTTCTTAGATACATCACCAACAACGAAGCCCAATCGCGCCACGAAGAGGTCTTTGACGGGATCTTTTGGCTTATAGAAACCTTCGCCCTGATTTTCGGGATATGGATACTCCTTGCAAAGCACAATGCTGAATGGATACCGTTCCTCGTAATCGAATATTGCTGGGCCATGGACAATTTGCGCCATAATCGTCCCTGACGGTCACCGTAGAACTAAAGGAGAAAACGGCAACATTGACCTGCCGAGATGAGGGAGCGCCGGCGATTAGTGAGACTTCGATTGGCGTCCGTCCGGGCGGCGAATACCGTCGCGCCTAGTACCGCATGCCGCGCACTTCACAGTATGCCCGAAGCGGCCGGCAGTCTCCGACCGTGTGAACCGAGGCGGGTGGAACTCGAACGCCAAGCGTGGGTGCCGCCGGGGCCCCGAATGCTGTTCGGCTGGCGTTGCGGCCCAAGACTCACGGTGTGCCGGATGCCGGTGCAATTGATCGGAAAGGGTTGCGCGTGGCCACAACACCCTCACCCCTACCCCTCGGAGGCTGCGGCGATTGATTCTGGCGCACGCCAGGAAGAGGGAAATGTGAGAATGGATGGCGACTAACTAAGCTACTGTTGCCTCAGTCGAGAACTCCGCAGGTCAACCATTACCGGACCATTTCTGGAGTCCCCAGTCCGCCTTTCTGTGGCGAGCGGCGGAACGGTTCGGGGACAGATCGGAAGCCATTTCGCCGAGAAACCCTCCCGCGCGGAAGGTGACGATTCAAAACGAATCGCCCACAGCCGCTAAGCGAAAGCGGGTTACCGATAGGCCAGGCAGTACAGTTAGGACCCGTCTGAATTATCAAAGGACATCTTGAGCGCCGGTTCCCGCCGTGGCACCTTCGAATAGTGCCTGATGGAAACCGAATAGCGTCGATGGAGATTCATCTTCAAGAAGAAAGAATCGTCACAAAGGGCGAACGGCGGATCAAGCGGCGCTTTCGTATCGAGGAGGATGTGCGCTACAAGATGCGCTATGGTCAGCGCCTCGCGGAAACCGGCTCGGGAAAGATTATGAACATCTCAAGCGAGGGCGTCTTGTTCACTACCGAAGCAATGCTCACCTCGGGCATGGCCATTGAAATCTCTATGACTTGGCCGGTACTTCTGAACGGTTCCTGCCCTATGAAACTGATGATTTACGGTTGTGTCCTGAGAAGCAATAACAAAAGCGCCGCCGTGGCCATCGAACGCTATGAGTTCCGCACCCAAGGGGGCTTGAAGGCGCAGTTGCGCGTCGCAGGGTAGTGCGGGCCACTCTCAGGAGAGGGCCGGGGGCCACGTCCTCCCAGAGCTAGCCGGCGGAGATAAGCAAGTAACTATTTAAGCTCTTACAAAGGATTCGGGCTCTGTTTGAATTTGAAGACGGAACCAACTGGCAACCTGACAAAAGAAGGTGATTCACTTGAAACAAAAATCGTTTTTGGCCTTGGTTGCATTGCTTTTCAGCTTGGTGCCCGAAGTTTCGGCGGACATTCTGGTTTACAACACTGTGCCGTCTCCCCTACCGACTAACATCCCCAGCTTCTCCTATGAGGCGACCGCAACTTCCGAATTCGGCCAGGGGGTATCTCTGGCCAGCGGATCAACAACACTGAGCACCGCCCAAGTAGTGTTGAGCGATTGGGCGATGGAATCCACATATGAGACTATTGGCATGTCAACCGGATTCTATGTCCCATTGACCCTCAACCTCTACGATGTGGGCGCGGGCGACTCCGTTGGGTCCCTCTTCGCAAGCTATACCATTGACCCGGAAATCCTCTGGCGCCCCGAAGCCAGCGTCGGTTGTGGTACGGCCTTTTTGGGAACCAACGGTAATTGCTACAACGGATTAGCTCAAGTCGTAACCTTTGACCTGGGAACACTGACGGTGCCGGGCCAATTCATTTACGGGTTAAGTTTCAATACCACAGACTACGGAGTCACCCCGACAGGAGTTTCTGAACCTTACGATTCGTTGAACTTCGGGCTATTGGGAAACGGCGTTGGTACGGTTACTCCATCTATAGGGAGTGACCTGGTAGCTAACTCTGCTTACTTGGACACCAGTGATGCAGGCAATTACGGCGATGGAGGAGCCGGGGGCGTAGGCGCCTTCCGCCTGGACGCCAACGATTGGCAAGGTTACGACCCTGCAGTCAGTTTTTCGACCCCGGAACCCAGCGCCATAACTCTCGCTATGCTGGCCGGTGCGGTAATCTTGTTGAGTCGCAAAAAACTCAGGACTTTGTAGGGAGAAGCCTGCATTCCAACCTATGCCCGAACCGACCGGCAGCCTCACACCAGGTGAACCTTGGACCGACGAGGGCGGAATTCGAAGGTTAAGCGCGGGCCCACCTGGGCGCGAATGCCGTGCGGCTGGCGGTGCGGTACCGACTCACGGCGAGCCGGATGCGGGCACTTCACCTATGCGCGAAGCGGCCGGCAGCCCCTGACCACGGGTCCGCCGAGGGAGGAACTCGAAGGGTAGGCGTGGATACCCCGTGCGCCGCGGATGAAATGCGGTTGGGGTTGCGGCGCCCAGCTTACCGGGCGCAATATGCGCGCACTTCACCAATATGCGCGAAGCGGCCAGCAGCATCCGAGCGCCGGGGACCGACGAGGGAGATGTCCCGGATATTTGGGCAGGAAACAGGGTTCATCGATTTTCGGCGTTCCCTTGATGGCGTTGAGAATGTTGCAATCGAGGGCCATGTGCGGCATCTCTTCCAAAACAACCGACTTGATCAACCCGGCGATTTCCAGATTCACTCCAGGCTTGAGGGAATAAAGAGCATAAAGATAAGGCGGTATCGTCGCATGTTCCAGCTCGATGGCGTTTTGGAGCGCGCGGTGCAAGCCCTCGACGCTCGCGTCCAAGTCGTTGAATAACTCCGCTCTGATGTTAATCATGAAGCCTCCTTCACAAAGTATTCAAAAAAGCGATCAGATCTTTGCGCTCCGCCAAGGACAGCTTCAATCCGAACGTATGGCCGGGGATCGATCGGGTTTTTCCGTCATAGCCTTTAAAGCCCGTCGGAACGTAGTCGGGTTTGATCCTCGCCCGATCCAGCCAGTCTTCAAGCGTCGCCGCCGAGCCGTTGTGTCCGAACGGCCCCCGATACCACACGCCTTTGAGCGAAGGAACCTTGTAATATCCTGTGCTCTTACGGGTTTGAAGGGTATAGCGAGGGTCGACGCCGAGAGTGTCGGCGGCAATCAGGCTGTTATTCGTGTAAAGAGGGGGCGCATGACAGGTATCGCACTTCTCGCGTTTGAAAATCGCCTGGCCGCGCGACGCCGAATCGTCGAACGGATGGGGATTCTTCGGAGGGCGGAGAGAATAGAGATAAAGGGCCAAGGCATAAAGCTGCGGATCGCTGTATCTTGCGTCGGGGAGCGCAACATTCCGCGGCGGTTGCGAGCCGTAGCGATCCTGTGAAAAGAAGTCCTGCGCGAGCGAGCTGTAACGCATGAGGTCGCCGATGGATCGCTGGCGGATCAAGCCCGTATGGTCCAGGAAGCGGCGTTCCTGGACGCCGATCAGGTCCGGAATCTGCGGCGGTAGGATCATGCTGGTGTTAGCTCGCGCCGTTACTCCAGCGGGGATCTCTTCGCCGGCCTTGATGAATTCGCCGATCGTCATCGTCTCGGTTAAGCGATTGATGTCATCGGCAATCCACGGCAGCTGGAACTGGCTGGCGAAGCTGCGCAGCCGGGTCAACGTTTTGTCCGACGCGTCCAGGAGCAGAGCGCCTTGGCGATCGTTTGGATTATTGCCTTGCGCGCCGGGGACAACCGTTCCGTCCGTAAGTACTCTCGTATGACAGGTATTACAGCCCATTGAACCCAGTTCGAGCACCCCTTTTTTCCGCACCACCCATCGAGCAAAGGGCGCCACGCCATCGCTTGCAACCGGCATGCCCGTCTGGCGGTAAAACTCTGAATCGCGCAGGTTCGCGGCGGTAAAAAAGACCGGCTTGAAGGATGTCGGCATGTTGAAAACCAGCTCTCCGGCGCGAGTCCAATCCTCGGGGGTATTCAATTTTGAGGCATCGAAGGCAATCTCCGGTTCGCGCGATTCCAGCCACTGTTTATACCCAGCGGGTTCCCGCCCCGGTGCGTAAACGGCATACGTTTTGTAAATGACCCGCTCCGGGATTTGATAGTAAGTCCGCTCGTCCAGGTGGAAAGCGGGATTCGGCGCCGGAATCTCCAAGGTTTCGACATCCGCCTGCGCCCAGGTTTTCGGAATATCGACCGTTAGAAGAGCACAAAGTGCCAAGACGTGAATCATAGGAGGCCTTTAAAGGTCGGCAAGCGACGCCGCATTTTTCTGTAGGCGGTGCAACTCGGGCTCGTCGAAATCCCGCTCCATCATCCAAGCCGCCCCCACCACCGCGATGATCGCGCCATTGCGGTCGCGGACAGGAAGGGCGACGCCGGCTTTGGCATCGACGGCTTTTGCTCCGGGCTTGACTGCGCCGGAGCGGTCTTCCTGGAGATTGCATGTTTGGATGGGTTCGCCTCGCTCCAGAGCAAGGCCGGCCATTCCCTTCCCTGAGGGTACCCATTGCACGACCTGCTGAACCGGGGGCGGGATGTTGACGGTGGCCGCGAGTTTCAGGCCGCCGGACTCGTGCAGGTGCACGGTTCCCGCGACTGCGCCCACGCCGTTCAGAAAAGTTTCGAGCCAGTCCTGCACAGATTCGCTTGGCATTTTAAACCATCCCCGGCCCGGTCAACTGGAAGGTGGGCCCGGCGGTGGTTCCGTCCTTCAGACCGGAGGGGGTGCGCATGAGTTCCCGTGCGGCCAAGTCCAGGGAATACATTAGGCCGATGGCCTCGCGGAGGTATTGGGGTTCGCCGTTGAAGGTCCGGTGCAGGCCTTTGAGAAGCGCCTGGTAGGTGCGTGAAAACTGCTCGACCAGAATCAGGGCTCGCGAGCCCGGGGGATACATGACCATATCGGGATCGTCGACCATGGGCCAGACGCTCTCCGGATCGAAGGGAATGCGGGCGCCGGTATAGGCGAAGCTCTTGGTTTCCTTATGGAAGACCAGGGCGCGGCCTTCGACGATTTCGGAGAACCTATAAAAGTGCGCCAGTTCGTGCTGAGGATCGTCGGGATCGAGAGGACCGGCGCCTTCGCCCTGTTCTTTGATTTCGCGGATGGCGGCGATGGCGGCGGGGAGGCTTTGGATCACGATCAGGTTGCCGGGGCCGGACCAATCCGACACCTGGCGGTCGGCGTGGCCAAAGGAGATTTCGCCCGACTCGGTCAGACTGGTGAGGGCTTTTTCGATCTCGCTGTAGAACCAGCCGATGGTGAAGCTGTGGGCCGCGGCCTGATCGCGGCTATGGGATTGGCGACGGACGGGATCGACGGTTTCTTCCGGCTCCTCAATGGACATGAAAACGTCACGGACCTGGGCAATGGAGCAACGCCGAAGACGGACGATGAGCCCGCCGCGCAATCCTCCGGGAAGGGTGCCGGGATACCTGGGCACGAAACCAGGCTTGGCAATATCGGGCGCGCCGCCGATAGAAATGAGGATGTTCGACGAAAGAGCCATGTGGAGCATCTCTTCAACGACGACACTGCGGATCAGATCCGCGACCTCCACGTTGGTTCCTTCTTTAATGCTGTAGAGAGCCGTCAGGTAAGGCGGAATGGTGGCGTGCTCCAACTCAACGGCAATTTGCAATGCCTGCATGAGATCCTCTTTGGAATCGAGGCGCATGTAGACGGGATTGGCCAGCCACTGGCGAATCATTTGACGCTTGCCGGCGGAAAGGTCGCGCGTGACGGGCATGTAATTCGGATTGTCTATCGGGGTATCGAACACACGTTCGAGAACGTGACGGCAGCTCATCACGCTGGCAAAGCTGGCGAGGTCTACGATGGGCCGCATGATGGGATACAAATTGGCGTACTGCTGAAAAATAGGCTGCACGCTCTCAAGCCAGGTCGGCTCAGAGGGGCCCTGGTAGCCGGAGAACACCAGGGCGCTCAACATCAGGCTGGGGTTCTGTACGCTGCCAACGGGAGGCGGCGAACTGCCCAGGCTGTAGGTGATGCCATAGACTTGTCCGTCGATGTAGACGCGGGGATTGCCGGGGTCGGCTGAGGTCATGGTCAAGGTGGCGTGACCATTTTCGTCTGTATTCACGGTCGAGGGGAATTGCAGGGCCGATTGGGGCAGGCCGACCGTTTGCGGTCCGGGCACGGGCCCTTGCGTCGCCTGACCCTCCATGAAGCTGGGATCGTAGCCGAAGGCCATGGGCTGGTTGGCAGCGGGATTTCCGAGAGAGGTCGCCCAAAACTCCGCGTCCTGTTTTTCGGGAGGATTGAAGCGGAAGACGAACTTATCGGCGCGGACGAAGGTGGGGCTTTCGAGGAGCAAAGGCTGCGGTCCATTGGGCGAGGAGAGCACCACCGCTACCGGGTTGGCGGTTGCGAGCTTAACATGATCGGCGGATAGAGGAAACGAAACGACCCCTGCGGTGCTGTTGTACCAATTGCCGCTCAGATACTCGATTTCGCCCAGCAGCACGGGGGCGCCCGAGGACGGGAATATGGCGGCGTATAGAGAACCCTCGGGCAGATTGGGTCCGCCCGCGGATTGGGTGGGCAGGCTGTTGCCGAGGTCCAGCCAAAGACGGTTGTCGCGCACAATGGCGTAGGCGGTGTTCAGAGGCGATTGCGGGACGGGCTGCAGGACTTTGCCGGCGATGAACCGTTTCGGCTCATTGGCGGAGCAGAGCCCGATGGTTCCGACGACACGACCGAACGTGAAGGTGGGAGAGCTTACGTTCTGATCGATGCCGTCCACATTAAATTTAATGCTGAGCTGGTCCGGAGCAACGCCGCCGACGCAGAGTTCCTGAAGGAATCGCGATCCGCCATCGCCCTTCCATTCGACCGCATTGAGAACGCTTTGGTAGAACGCGCCGAAAATCTGGTCGGGCTGGCCGGCGGGGAAGCGGTTCCAGATGTCGGCGAAGGCCGAGACTTCGAAATCGCTTCGGAAGCCCAGGGGCTTTGATCCCATGCCGGCGGATTGGAATCGCTGAAGCACAATCTGGAAGCCCCAGATTTCGGAGACCATCTGCTGCTCCGGATCGAGGTCCACCAATTTGCCCTCGACGCGGACATCGCTGCCATTGATGGCGGCTCCGACCACCGGGTCGACGTTGGGATCGTCCGACGATGTGCCATCGCGGTAGCAGACCTGTTGCACCTTGCACCCGAAGAAGCGCCAGGCTCCAGTGCCCCGCGGGTTCCACCAGCCATTCGGCGAGTTTGGCGTCGTGAGGAGTTCGTAATTCGGTTGAAACGTCCCGCTGTCGAAGTGTTCAGGATCGTTGTTGACGGTGGAAACATCAGCTTGAAACTGACCCGCGAAGGTCAGCCTTGGCGCGTACAGATAGCTCATGGTCTGATAGCCTATCAGAACTTGACTACGTGACTCGGGTCGAGCCAACAACACTCGACGAATTTTTCGGAAATCCCGACGGCAATTCGCTCTTTTGTAACAATCCGTGTGCGCCCGGGAAGCACTCGGAAGATCTGAGTCGAGCCGAGGCTGGAAAAAACGGTTCGGCCAGTTAGCTCGCATGGGTTTCCGAGGCGTGGCGTAGCGTTAGCGTCGGCTTGTCAATTCACCGGGGATGCCGCAGCGATCCCAAAAGGCTCTCTCGATACCGTCGAATGGTTCGGCCCCGTCGAAAAGATTGCGGGACATTCGCCATATGACGATACCGGCTCTTAAAATTCGCGGCGGCCCAGCTTGAGAAGCCGACGAGGGAGGGACTCGAAAGGTAAGCGCGGACGCCCACCGGGGCGGCGCATGCTCTGCGGCTGGCGCTGCGGAACCAGACTCACCGCCAGCCAGATGAGAACGCATTTCACCGACTGCCCCGAGCGGCCGAGAGTTTAAGAGCTGCGACTGGCGTCGCCGCAGGGCACAGGAGCGCGAGGAATGCCGGACGGAGGTTCAACGCCGCCAGGGGGTTTCTGTCCATAACCCTTGCCCGATTTTGGAAAAGTGGGACATTCTATCGCGGCGTGGGCGGGCTTCGGCGATCTTCTGATCGCTTTTTCCTACCTGGGAACCTCAAACTGTTCACGATTCAGTGCGCGCGGCGATTTTCGACTGCTTGTAGCGGGTCGAGTGGTTTGTCAGTGAGGACGACGCTGGGACGTGTGGCGGAGATGCTCGCCGCTAGGTCAAGAAGACCGGTCATCTCGCGCCGGTGCTGCCGATTCACTTCTTGGCGGCAGGAGCGGCCTGCCGCGCCTTGAGAAACATAGTTACGGCGTCGGTTTCATGCCGGCCTCTGGACAGCTCAATCATTTGGGACGTGACCACGGCGCCATGCGCCACCAGGAACTCGGCAAGTTTCAAATCCTTGAGATCGATCACCGCGCGGTAGATGGGTTCCGTATAGTAGTAACCGGGCTCAGACTGTCTGAGATTAACCTTGGCGCCTTTGGATACGAGAAGTCTTACCATCTCAAACCGTGTGGCTGGTTCAATTCCGTCGTTCTTCGTCAGCGCGTGCTCCAA